>Ga0316204_10000418_pt1 | contig 159715 bp, 150 predicted proteins | sample 6monrhotite_MG_2_FD_205661 | JGI IMG/M metagenome (GOLD analysis project Ga0316204, IMG submission 205661) | Microbial mat bacterial communities from mineral coupon in-situ incubated in ocean water Damariscotta River, Maine, United States -... | ecosystem: Environmental > Aquatic > Marine >... | reverse complement strand
GTTTTCAACTTACTGGAATAGAGACAGCAAGTTCTGCGGCACCTGATTAGCCTGAGCTAATGTAGAGATACCAGACTGCAATAGAATTTGCTGAGATGTGAATTGCGTAATTTCAGAGGCAATATCAGCATCTAAGTAAGAAGATTTTGCAGCTTCAGTGTTTTCGATTGTTGTTGCCAGGTTATTTCTGGCCGTCTCAATCCGGTTCTGTGACGCACCGACATTGGCACGTGCATCAATCAAGTAATTGATGGCACGATCCACAACAATTGATGAAGAATCAGCTTGTTGTGCATTTCCAATTGATAGTGCTGTCAGTCCAAGCTGTGATTCTGTGATTGCATTAATATCTGCAGAAATTATATCTTCAGCAGCATTAGAACCCGTTCCAACGCGAAAGTCGAAAGAGTTCTGACCTGTTCCATCAATATCAATATCCAGATCGATGGCCCCAGCAGCAACAGATTGTCCAGCATTAATTGTTAGAACAATTTTGTTGTCATCTGTGGCATTCCCCAGAACAACTGTGGTTGCAGAATTCACAAGATCACCTGTCAGGTATGTCGCTTCATCTAAAGCGCCACTCCCGCCCCCAAGAGCCGTACTGTAAGCAACGCCTCCAAAGGTAACAGTGAAGTCACGGTCCGTACCATTATCAACAGATGTGATATCTTGCACAGCACCGTTAACAGCAGAAATACCAGAAAATGAAACAGTATAGTTGGCTGTTCCAGCTCCCTGTGTAAAGTTCTGCTCACTGGCTACAACAGTCTGACCATTGAAAGTGGTGTCTTTCGCTACACGATCTATTTCACTTACTAACGCTTGGAATTCAACGTCCAAAAGCTGACGTTCTGTATCAGATAGTGTTCCGTTGGCAGCTTGTGCTGTCAGAGATTTCATCCGAACAAGCATATCGTTTGTTCTAGAATAAGTTCCTTCAGCAATTTGGATTAGAGAAACTGCCTGACCAGCGTTGGTCGCAACAGTTTTAAGGGCTGTTAGTTCTGCATTTAAGCGAGATCCAATAGCCATAGAAGCCACATCGTCAGCTGCTTTATTAACGCGCAAACCAGAAGACAACTTCTCTAGAGAACTAGAAAGGTTGCTGTTTGTCTGATTCAAGTTACGCTGAGCATTCAATGAGGCCGTATTAGTGACAATACTTAAAGCCATGTCATTACTCCTACTTGGATTAACATTAAACGCACGGCTTCATGCCATGCTTCTTCCATTGTAGGTTAGAATGTCTTAAGGACGGGTTAAATATAGACTAAATCTGGAGGTTTTTACCCTTTTTGGCTATTTTCATAAGAAAGAGGGGGCTTTGGGGGCCCCCTCTTAAAATAGTTAGTTGATTCAGAGTCTTACTGGAATAGAGACAGCAAGTTCTGCGGTACCTGATTAGCCTGAGCTAATGTAGAGATACCAGACTGCAATAGAATTTGCTGAGATGTGAATTGCGTAATTTCAGAGGCAATATCAGCATCTAAGTAAGAAGATTTTGCAGCTTCAGTGTTTTCGATTGTTGTTGCCAGGTTATTTCTGGCCGTCTCTACTCTATTCTGAGACGCACCAAGATCGGCACGGGCAACAATTACAGAATCAATCGCAGCGTCCACACGACGAGATGCTTCATCAGCATTTGCTGAATCTGTGATGTTCGCGCTCTCAGAAAGACCACTTGCACCACCAACATCGTTAAAGTCAGCATCCCCGTTCAAGGAGATGTTTAGACCAAGAGCTGCCACGTTAACACTGGCAAAGGCTGCAGAAATTATGTCTTCAGCAGCATTAGACCCAGTTCCAACACGGAAGTCTGTGGTTTGCGATCCAGCACCTGTAACACTGATACCACCGGCACCATTGATGTCAGCATCAATATCAACACCATCATCAAAAGTCAGAACGACCTTGTTCTTATTGGAGGCACTTGTCAGCTCAACTTCAACTTGACCTGATCCGTCTGCAGCTAAAACAGCATCAGATGCGGTTAGGTCAGTTGCAGCAATCACGCCAGAATAAGCAACGCCGTTAATTGTAACGCCAATAGTAATTGCGGCAGAACCATCCCCTGCGTTACCAGCATCGGTAAAGTTGGCAGGGCCAGTTTCAGCGCCAAATGTTCCAATAAATTGGGCATTAACGCCTGCAATTTCAGTATAGCTGATGGATTGTTGTGTGTTTACAAGACTTTGACCATTGAACGTGGTATCAGCCGCAACACGGTCGATCTCACTTTTCAAGGCCTGGAACTCAACGTCCAAAAGCTGACGTTCTGTATCAGATAGTGTTCCGTTGGCAGCTTGTGCAGAAAGCGATTTCATCCGAACAAGCATATCGTTTGTTCTGGCGTAAACACCTTCGGCAACTTGCATCATGGAAACTGCTTGACCAGCGTTGGTCGCAACAGTTTTAAGGGCTGTTAGTTCTGCATTTAAGCGAGATCCAATAGCCATAGAAGCCACATCGTCAGCTGCTTTATTAACGCGCAAACCAGAAGACAACTTCTCTAGAGAACTAGAAAGGTTGCTGTTTGTCTGATTCAAGTTACGCTGAGCATTCAATGAGGCCGTATTAGTGACAATACTTAAAGCCATGTCATTACTCCTACTTGGATTAACATTAAACGCACGGCTTCATGCCATGCTCTCTCATTCTACAGGATCATTTCTTAAATTGCGGTTAAGCGGATTACATTACGGGGCATATTAAAGAAAAAAAGGGGAACGAAATCGCTCCCCTCTCTTTAAGGTTCTTACAAAGTTGTTTTCAACTTACTGGAATAGAGACAGCAAGTTCTGCGGCACCTGATTAGCCTGAGCTAATGTAGAGATACCAGACTGCAATAGAATTTGCTGAGATGTGAATTGCGTAATTTCAGAGGCAATATCAGCATCTAAGTAAGAAGATTTTGCAGCTTCAGTGTTTTCGATTGTTGTTGCCAGGTTATTTCTGGCCGTCTCAATCCGGTTCTGTGACGCACCGACACCGGCACGAACATCAATCAGGTAGTTGATGGCAGCATCCACAACAGCTGATGCAGAATCTGCATTATCAGATGTTGTAATGCCAACAGCAGCACCACCACCGTCTGCATCAAATCCCATAAAGTTGGCACTTGATCCATAGATTACACTAGAAATTATATCTTCGGCGGCGTTAGATCCAGTTCCAACCCGGAAGTCAAAGGTTTGGAAACCGTTTATATCACCATTAGATACAATATCCAGAACGTTGGCTGTACCACCATCTAGGGTACCCCCAGCATCGGCGCCGATTCCATACCCTGCACCTAATGTCAGAACAATCGCCCCCTTCTTCGTGGAAGAAGTTAGCGTTACTGTAGTTTGCTCTGTCAATGTAGCTGCTGTATCAATTGTTCCAGAATACCCATCAACAGAAATGGTGTAAACTGTACCAACTGCAGCAGAAACAGCGAAGTCACCAGTCGCATCAACGGCACCAACAACATTCACGCGGTAAGCAGCCGTATCATCGGCAATTGCGTGGGTTGCATCTGTACTGTTTACAAGACTTTGACCATTGAACGTGGTATCAGCCGCAACACGGTCGATCTCACTTTTCAGGGCCTGGAACTCAACGTCCAAAAGCTGACGCTCTGTATCAGATAGTGTTCCGTTGGCAGCTTGTGCTGTCAGAGATTTCATCCGAACAAGCATATCGTTTGTTCTAGAATAAGTTCCTTCAGCGATTTGTAGTAAAGAAACTGCCTGACCAGCGTTGGTCGCAACAGTTTTAAGGGCTGTTAGTTCTGCATTTAAGCGAGATCCAATAGCCATAGAAGCCACATCGTCAGCTGCTTTATTAACGCGCAAACCAGAAGACAACTTCTCTAGAGAACTAGAAAGGTTGCTGTTTGTCTGATTCAAGTTACGCTGAGCATTCAATGAGGCCGTATTAGTGACAATACTTAAAGCCATGTCATTACTCCTACTTGGATTAACATTAAACGCACGGCTTCATGCCATGCTTCTATATCGTAATCAGAAAGGAATTAAGATGGCGTTAAGATGAATCTATAATTCGTGTTGAACGGAGTATTTCTGGTTGGGTAAAATAAACTGACGACCTGTTCTGCGGCTCATGTCTAAGATGATTGGCGCGCGCAAGTTCATGGTCATTTTAATGGATTCACCCATGTTGCGGATGGTCACAATAAACAAAAGTGCCAAGTTTTCTTTTGAAATACCAAATGTTGACATAAGTTCTTCTACATCGCTGTCTTCTAACGCAGATCCCTCTGCCCCCATGGGAAGAACGATAAAAGAAAGTTCTGGGACTTCTAAGCTTTGTAGAAGCTTGAACTGCTCCATATTATCATAGGGCAGGTTGCCCAGCCCAAATTGTTTAACATCTTGGAAGCCAACAAGACCGTTCTCAAACATCAAGCTTTGGTCGGCGGAAAACTCAAATTCCCCTAGTTGGTTTTTAATCTGGATTTTATTATTATCAGGCATGTTTTCAAAATACGTTTCAACTGTTGGGACAACAGAAGACTCGTCTTCTGTTGTCGGATGTTCTGATTTATACATATCGTGCTCTAACATGCAATCTTACCTTATCGAATATAGTTAATAATACTTAGCTCGGAAACTTTGCTCAGGGTTAAGTAGGAGGCCTGAAGCGTTGTTTCATATTGGCTTAGGCGGGCTACAGCCTCTGTAATATTTGTGGATTCTATGCCAGCAATAATATCACTCATTAGAAAAATGGACTCTTCATGGTTGCCTTTTGTTGTGTTCATAATCTTGATCTTCTGACCCAATCCCCCTTGTACATTGACCAAATCCTCAATGGCATTAATGGTAAATTCAAGGGCAGTTTCCAGTCTGTCTGCTTCTTCCCCTGTTCCATCAAAGGTAGAGGCCAGTGTCATCGCGTATTGAAGTTGTACAAATGCATCGTTATTACCGGTGATGCCATAGTCAATAACTTGGTCTGAATCAGTGCGCACTTGCTGTATTTCGTTGTTTCCATTGTAATACCCAAAGTATTCTGCGTATTCCACAGGGTTTAAAACAGGATCCAGCGTCGTTCTGTCAAAAGGAATAAAGTCACCACCAACACCCCCGTTGTTGGAGGGGGCTGTTAAAGGGTCTGGAATTGTTAGTGTATTGGTTTCAATAAGTGTTCCAGAAAGCAGGTATTGCCCATCTGTTTGTGTGTTCATCAGGCCGGCCAAGGTTTCCATCAGATTGCGGGCTTGGCTTTCCACATCAAATTCTGCGTAATTATCTGCATTGGTTGCACTTGTTAGCAAAGTTCTTAGCTCTGTTGCAACGTTAACAATTTTTGTCATGGTGCTATCCATCGAATTAACGCGAAGGTCCACACCATTAATATTTTCACGATATTGGTTGAATTTCATCAATGCGTTTTCAGCACGCAGCAAGCGATTTGTATCGCCAGAAATTTCCGCATAAGAAGTTGCTCTTTCTCCTGTAGAAATCTGAATGCTGGTTTTATCGTACAACGCTTGGGTTTTACCAAAGCTCGTGAAGAACCTGTTATAAAGCGCGAAATCGCCTGTTCTAGATACCATTGTCTTTTACCTTATGTTACGAGATTTTGAATTTCTTCAAACATCTCTGTTACAGTCCGGACAATTTGTGCGGATCCGTTATATGCTTGTTCATAAATAATAAGTTCACCCAGTTCTTGATCCAGGTTAACGCCGCTAATAGCGCCCATTTTAAACTGTATGCCTTCAACAATACCGGCTTGAATTTGGGCATCAGATTCTGCCAAAGCTGATTTGTTGCTTGCGTTGTTGATGATTGATCCCGCGTAATCAGTTAATGTCCGCGTGATAGAGGACAAATCCCCCGCTGCAGGGAATGTAAAGTTTTGCGTAAAGACTGCAGACATGGCTTCGGCGTTGTTCCCATCCCCGATGGCTAACATATTGTCTCCGGCAACCACGGGAACTGCTGTTGAAAGGGTACCGCGGGCAAAGCGATTTGGATCAGTTGTTAAGTAGCTTTCTACGTTGAAGCTTTGGGCAAATTCCCCAGGGTTGACGGCTGCTTCATTGGCTGAGAAAAAGTTGTTCATCCCAAAGAAATGTGAAAAGCCGCGCGTGGACCCTGCAATCGCAACAGGGGTTATTTCTGCGATTCCAATGCCATTGCCAGCACCACCGTCTAAAATTAATTCTCCACCTGCTCCAAGGGAAGCTGTTCCAGGCCCCAAAGCCGCATTGATTTCTGTTACAAGTTGGCCAACTGTTGCTGGTGCTAAAGTTGCTAAATCAAAATCCATATTATTGACCAGATCACCGCTGGCATCTGTGATTGCAATACGAATACTGCCCGTTGCATTAAATGCATCCCCCGCGGCAAACCCAAGGGTTGCACCTGTTAGGGTTTGTGGTGGGGGGAAAGCTGTTCCCAAGTTATGGGCGGCGTTGACTTCTTCGTGAAGCATGCGAGCCAAGGCATCAATTTCTGCAGTCATGTTTGGCAGGTCTACGTCCCGAACGTCCAGGTACCCCTTTAAAGCACCCCCATTAATGTTAGATGTAATATCAATTGTACCTACCATAATGGGGTTAAAGGTAGAGTTTGTAGAAACATTGATTTGGGGATCATAAGAAAGAGGGCGTACGTCTGAATCCAAAACAGTAACCCCTTGGATGTTGATGTTTAGGCGACCTAAATCATCGGTGTAAGAGTTAATGTTAACCAACCCAGAAAGCTCTGCTACTTGGGTGTCGCGTCTGTCTTCAAATTCTGCAATAGATTGGTTGCGGGCAAGGCCAGCAGCAATATCATCGTTACTTGTTTTGATTTGACCCAGCAATTCATTGATGCGGTCAACGGCGTCATTGATTTCTCTGTCAGCGTCAGATCTTAAAGTTTGGGCATCCTGGACCATCCGACGGATGTTACGGGACAGTTCTTCTGCATTGTTGATCATGCCCAGCTGTGCCACGCTGTCTTGTGGAGTGACGCCAAGGGCGGCAAAGGCATCAGACAGCAAGTTAACTTTGGCATTCACGCCACGGTTTTCGCCAGGGGTTCCAAAAAATTCTTGTGTCCGGGAAAAGATATTATTGCGCGCTGCAAGGTTGCCCATCAAGGTTGCCTCTTTGCGTAAATCGCGAATCAATGTGTCAGAAACAGATCTTTGCACCTGCAGGGCATTTACACCTGCCCCTTGGTTACCCAAAACCCGAGATGCCTGCCCTAGTGTTTTGCGTGTATACCCAAGGGTATTTGCATTTGCCACATTTGACGAAACTGTACTGATAATCTGTTGATTCAGACTAATTCCGCTTAAGGCTGATTGAAGGGCAAGACTTAGGGACATTTCTTTTCTCTACTTCTTTCTAACTTATAACTGTTGATCCAAAGACATGGCTGTTCCATTCAAGGTTGGCTTTGTCCCTGGGGTGGCACCTGCGGCAGTGTATCCAGTCGCTGGGTTTGTTTGTTCTTTAACTGCAGCGCGGATGGCATTCAATACACGTCCACCTGTTTCATGGGCTGCTTTTAAACGCTTCAGATTTGTTTTGGCAGCATCTTCAAAATCGTACGCCAGTTCTTTCAATTTAACTTTTTGGTCAGCCGCCGCTGTTTCGACCAGCTCTGGGTTGTCTTGCAACCGCTTCATTTGGGTTTCATAGATAAATCCCAGCTTTGCTTTTTCTTGTTGAAGGTCAGACAACGCAGTTACTTTGCGCTGCTTTAAAAGATCGTTTTCTTGATGAAGCAACGCGACTAATCGCTCGCTAACCCCGATTAACTGGTCGAAATAAATTTGTGTGTTTTCCATTTTTATTCTACTCCGTTTGCTTCTTCTTGGTACTGCAGTAATTGCTCTAGAACAGTGTCTGCTATACCTAGTTGACCACTACTTGCAATTTCCTTGCCATATTCATCAACCATGAAAGATCTGAATATTTTTTCTCCTTGTCCACCACCGGTGAACTCGTTAACTTTTACATCTTTCCACATGTGTTCCATCATTTGGGAAACGAATAAACTTTCGATTTCTTTAGCAGATTTTCTCAAGGCTGCTTCATTCGAATTCATCTGAACAGTTGGCTTTGCCTTGCTGTATGTCTTTAGATCTGATGGGTTTAACGTTAAAGGTGTCATCTTTAGATTACCTCTATTTCAGCTTGTAGGGCGCCTGCAGCCTTGATTGCTTGCAAAATGGTAATCATATCCCGTGGGGTAACCCCCAAGGCGTTCAGGCCGTCTACTAAGTCCTGCAGGCTAACTCCTGAATCAACGATGGTTAGTTTTTTATCGCCTTCTTCTACCTCAACACTGGTGCGGTCTACGGTAACGGCATCAACAAAGTTTCCTGTTCCGTTGGCATTTACACCGACATTGGCAAAGGGGTTTGGCTGTGAAACTTGTGGCGTTTCTGTGACCCTGATGGTCAAGTTTCCTTGGGCAATGGCCACTGTGCTGATGCGAACATTTTCGCCCATCACAATAACGCCAGAGTTTTCATCCACCACAACTTTGGCAATTAAATCAGGCTCTACGCGCAGTTGTTCAATATCTGTAATCAGCGAGATGATGTTATTTTCATACGCTTTGGGAATTGTCATTTGAATTGTTGACGGATCAAGCGGGTAAGAAATTTCTTCGCCGGTGAATTCATTGATAACACGTGCAACACGACGTGCTGTTGTAAAGTCAGGGTTGCGTAGCGAAATTTTTACAGATTCCATTTCCAGCATATCAAAGGGAAGTTCCCGCTCAATGATTGCCCCGTTTGCAATTTTTCCATTTGTTGGGACACCGCGCGTTACGGTTTCTGCATTTCCGCCGGCTTGGAATCCACCAATGGCTAAAGGTCCTTGACCAACGGCGTAAACTTCACCATCGGCACCAACAAGGGGGGTAACCAACAATGTTCCACCTTGTAAGCTGCTGGCATCACCAAGGGCGGCCACATTTACATCGATACGTGATCCTTGACGTGAAAACGGGGGCAGAACCGCGGTTACTACAACGGCAGCTGCGTTATCTGTTTCCAAACTTGTGTCACGGGCATTTACACCAAGACGTTCCAGCATTCCGATTAAGCTTTCACGGGTAAAGATAGACTTTTTAATGTCATCTCCCGTTCCGTTTAGCCCAACAACAAGACCATACCCCACCAGCATGTTGTCACGAACGCCTTCAAAGCTAGCAATATCTTTAATCCGTGATGATGCATGGGATGGTGTATGTAAAAACAAAATTGAAAACACAATCAACGCTGTCCACATGAACATCGTCTTGGTTTTCTTGTACATTTCACGCTTCCAAGACGCTGTCTTGGCAATGGCTTTTTGGTGTGTTCTGGTCATTTTCATGGTTTTTGCCCTTTATTCCTTCGTAATATTCATCTTCCTCTCCCTCATAAATGCATAAACCGTGCCAATTTTAAGAAAACGACGCTAAACAGAGGATAAGCGGAGAAATGTGCTGTGGAAATGTTTGTAAAGCAGGGGATCCTTTTGAATTTTTAAGGATTTGCCTTTATAGTTGGATCTAAGTGCATAAACTGTGCAAAGTTAAGCTTATGAAAATTGGCAATACAGGATCCGTAAAGTCCGCTGGGACCAAAAAAACCAAGAAAAAATCTTCTGGGGGCGGCGCCGCCTTTGCAGATCACTTAAGTGATTCAGACAGCACGACCTCGGCAGGGTTTGTTTCTGGCCCCGCTGCGATGGATGCTTTACTGGCGGCTCAAGAAGTTCCAGACAGTACCGAAGAAGAAAAACGCCAGCAAGCAGCCCAACAAGGAAAAGAGCTGTTAGATCAGCTAGAGGAAATTCGCTTGGGCCTGTTGATGGGGGGGATTCCTCTTCCCAAGTTGGAACGGCTGCAAGCTTTGGTTCAAACGCAAAAAAAGAATATACAAGATCCTGATTTAAAAGAACTTTTGATGGATATTGAACTGCGTGCCAAGGTGGAATTAGCCAAATATCAAAATCGTTCATAGCCAGAATCAGCACTTTTTTGTCTATAATTTTTCCTTCATCGCTGTTCTTGCTTGATTCTTTGTCAAATATTGCCTACATATTTTGCCTCGTAACAAAGAGATTGCCCTTGTAATCCATAAAGATCTGATAAGGGCATAAGAATGAGGAGAATGGGAATGTCATCTGTAACTCTTGCGCCAGACTATGCACCGTCTGAAAATGAAGAATTCATGAACCCCGTGATGACTGAGTATTTTCGCCAGAAACTTCTGGATTGGAAAAATGATATTTTGCACGATTCATCTGAAACGCTGGCTCATTTGCAGGAACAAGAACTGCAACAACCAGATATTACAGACCGGGCAACGTTGGAAACTGATTCTGCATTAGAATTGCGCACACGTGACCGTCAAAGAAAGCTGATTTCCAAGATCGATTCTGCCATTCGTCGTATTGAAGCTGGGGAATATGGGTACTGCGAAGAAACGGGAGAACCCATCAGTATCAAACGTTTGGAAGCTCGCCCCATCGCAACGCTATCTTTGGAAGCGCAGGAAGCGCACGAACGTCATGAACGTACACACAAAGACGAAGATTAATCCCCGACCCTAAAATATTTTAGGTAAAACAGCGTTTACGCGCCTTGCCCCCCATGCGATAGTGTAACGATGGGATTATTAAAAAAAGTTTCAAAGGTTTTTGGAAAAACTTCTGCAAAGGCAGATGATTTTTCTTTGCGCGCCAATTGGCAAAATTTCTGGGAAGAAGTTGAAGAGGTTGAGGCAATTTACCCGTCTTTAGCAGATTTACCCAGTATGGCCATTTTGCAAGAATGGTTTCAGCGGTTGGATATTCAAAATAAGACTGTGATTGATTTTGGTTGTGGGGAAGGGAAGTTATTTCCCCATATCGAGTATGCTGCCAAAATCTTGGCGGTGGACTGGTCAAGTAAAGCATTGCTAAAAGCCCGGCGTACAGGCATGCAGAATGTTGATTTTGTTAATGTAGATATTCGCGACTTTACCATAGAGGGAAAAGTGGATGTCGGTATCTGCCTGGACGGCATTTCGCCAGAAAACCCCGTGGATGTTATGATTTTGTTGGCAAAAATGATGATGCAAATTCGTCAGGGCGGGCATTTTATTTTTGTTGCACCTTCGTTTGAATCTCATCATATGACGCACTTGTATCCGCATTATACCCATGCCGAAGATGTGAATCTGCGCAAATCTGCCGAAATTCAGGCCGTTTCCAGGTTTGAAAGCCCCTTTGGCTGGTTGAATATTCACCCCATGCTGCCCATGAAAGCATGGACACAGAACGAAATTATTTTCCTGATGCGCCACTTTTTTGACGCAGAAGTATTGGATATTAAAAAAATGTATTATCCACGCACGCTGGCAGATCAGCAATTTCCCATTGATTCAAAAGTGGCCGAGGATACCTGGTATTGGGCGTTTTTGATTCGTAACACGCAAGATTTTACTGAAAACGATTAAAGGCTGGCCTGTGTGGGGCCAGCCTTCTAACCGTGTGTGTGTAAGTAGTATGCAGTTTTGCTTCGCTATCCTTCGAATGACCTCAAAGCAATCTCCTTTTGAACTCACATCTACCCATATGACAAGATGAGAGCGTAAAAGGGGGCCATTTTAATCACTGGCCAGGTGATCTTATTGTGCGTTTTTTATAAGTTGAGAGTGCACAACAAAACTCTTTATTAGGCCCTATCGCACTTTGTGCTACTTGAGGGCTTTATTATGGCCTATCGGGCGTTGCCCTACTTGAGACCTTTATTAATGCTCTATCGCCTGGTGGCTATTTGAGAGCAGTTTATATTTCCTTAGAATGGCATGATCACATCAAACAGTTCTTGTCCGTATGGTGCGTTCTGCACATCGCTGATGAATCCGCGGCCACCGTATCCAATTCTGGCTTCGGCGATTTCATCAAAGTTGATTTCGTTTGTTGCGGCAATATCTTCTGGGCGAATCACACCGCCAACTTGCAATTCACGAACTTCATGATTTACCCGAACTTCCTGACGGCCATGGATGACCAAGTTTCCGTTGGGCAGAACTTGTGAAACAATCGCAGCGACACGCATATTAATGCTTTCTGTTCTGCTGATCTGACCGTTCCCACGGATCTGATTGGCACGCGCCACGTTGACTAGGTCAGTTGCAGACACCCCTTCAGGCAAGACAGCATTCAGCTCGGCTTCGATCCCCAAAAAGTTTGGAAGATCAACATCTTCACTGTTGTTTCTGCTGCGTGTAGATGTGTTATTCATGGTCGCGTTATCAGAAATGGCGATGTTAATGGTTAGCAAATCACCCACTTGAGACGCGCGCTGATCTTTAAAGAAAGAGCGAGCCCCAACACGCCATAAAGAGTTGGCTGTGCGTTCATGCATTTTTGATTCTGGCATCGGCAAGCTGACGGGGCGGTAGCCAGCTGCTGCCTGAGGATTCTGAATAGGGGCCAAATCTGGCTCTTTTCCAACGCGCTCCAGGCGGTCAATAGTTTGGCAACCTGTTAGAAAGGCGGCAACACTAACGGCAAGAAGAGCACGCTTTGTTCCGGTTTTGACTGAGTTCATTGTACGTTTCATTTTTCTTTCCTTTATTTTTTTGCCTACTGCGCTTTGCGCTACTTGAGGCCGGTTAAATCTTTAGAGCAGTTAAAATCTTCCTCGTTCACCGCCGAAGATGGCTGCCAACTTTGGGGCGCCAAATACCCGCACCTTTCCGCTGCCGATGACTTCTGCATCAAACGTTTTATTAGATTGTGTATTCATAACTCTGATCAGCTCTCCCATGGCGCCATCTTCAACGGCACGTCCGCGGACAGACAGGCTCATGTTATCTGTCACAAATGTCACCACCACGGACTTTCCTTTTGCAACAATCACAGGTTCTTGGACTGCATCTTCACGGACCATCTGGCCCTGGGCTAAAGCGCGGCGCGGTGTTTTACCCAGCAGTTGTGATTCTTCCGTAATCACGTTGCGACCAATCTCTTGCAGGCGCATTTGCATGTAATCGATATCGCGGCTGCGGATGATTTGTCCGGATTCAACGCGGCGGTTCACAACAGGCACTTCCACAACTTGGAAGGCGCGTCCCGTTACAGCGTATTCTTTGGCACGGGGATCATCAGCAGGGGCCACTAACGTTGCTACAAAGCGTTTGGAATTTGTATCGTAGCTTAGATTGCGAATATTCAGGCTGGCTTCTTGATTCAGCTCCAAGTGGATTTCTGGCTTGCGGCCATCAAGGTCAACATCCAAGTTATCACCAAAGCCTTTTAAGGCGAACTTTTGAATCAAGGCATTTTCAATTTCAACTGTGCTGACCACGTTGCTGGCACTGTACACCACAGCACGGGGCTGGCTTTTCACAGGCATCCAAAGCAGGTTAAAGCGTTTGGCCAACAGGGTTAGAACGTCTCCATTAAATGTTACCTTTTGACCAGGTTTGGGGGCTGTTGCAATGTCTTGATCAAGGCTGCTGTCAATGCCCGTGAAGACATCTGACAGGCGGATCATCTCGGCAGTTACCGTTGTTTCTGGTTTTACAGAAACAGCTTTCACTGATTGGGCCGCCGCAGGCGCTGTGAGTGCATAACATATCAACACTGCGGTAACACTTAAGAGATACTTGATCTTGTTCATTGTTCTGGTCCTTTTATCTTACTTTGTTAGATCACTGACTTATCGGATGTTGGTAATAGTTCCCATCATTTGGTCAGATGTTTCGATTACTTTAGAGTTCATTTCATAGGCCCGTTGTGCCTGAATCATGTCGGTGATTTCTTTCACAACATCAACATTGGATGTTTCAACGTATCCTTGCAAAACTTTACCGAACCCAGGCTGTCCAGGCACACTTACGATGGGCGAGCCGGATGCTTCTGTTTCCAGAACCAGGTTCTGTCCGATGGATTCCAGACCCCCTTCGTTGGGGAAGGTTGAAATTTCTAATTGGCCAACATTTGACAGTTCAATCTGTCCATCTAGCTTGATTAACACTTCACCACTGTCGTTGATGGTCACTTCCACAGCATCAGAAGGAATCGTGATTCCAGGCTGTACAGGGTATCCATCGTTGGTCACAAGTTGTCCATCTGGGCTTAGTTGGAAAGATCCGGCCCGGGTGTATCCTGTTCCGCCAGTTGGCAAATCAATCTGGAAGTATCCTTTTCCATTAATGGCCATATCATATGTATTTCCAGTTGGCTGCAAATTTCCTTGGTCGGTAATGCTGTAAACAGCTGCAGCTTCCACCCCGACACCAATTTGAACACCGGCGGGGGTAATATCGCCATTGTCAGAAGAGCGTGATCCAACGCGCTCCATGCTTTGGTACAAAAGATCCTGGAACTCTGCACGTTTGCGCTTGTACCCAGATGTCGACAAGTTGGCAATGTTATTTGAAATAACTTCAACATTTAACTGCTGAGCCAACATTCCTGTTGCGGCGGTTGTTAATGATCTCATGGTTTATCTCCTTTTTTAAACTTTATCTATTGGCCGGTTTTGCCGTACACTTGCATTGCGCGGCGCATCCGTTCATGTTCTTGTTCCATTAGTTTGTGGGTGCCTTCAAAGGCGCGCTGAATTTTGATCATTTTGGTCATTTCAGCGATTGAGTTAACGTTGGATCCTTCCAACGCACCTTGTAAAAGTTGTGTATTTTCTGGCTTGTCCATATCCGGAGTAGGGCCGCTGTAGCGGTACATACCGTTTTGGGTTTTGTTTAAAGCTTGCTCGTTCGGGAAACTGATGACGCCCAATTTGGCAATTTCTGTTCCATCAACAACCACTGCACCGCCCTTGGTGATTGTAATTTCATTATAAGAGTTGGGCAGGATGATTGGCTCGCGGCGTTCGTCCAGAACTTCATCGCCATTCAAGCTGATAAGTTTATTGTCAATACCAACGCGGAAATTGCCGGAACGTGTGTAACGTTCACCAGCTGGTGTATTAAGTGCAAAGAACCCCTTGCCTTGAATGGCAAGGTCAGTATCGTTGCCTGTGAAGGTCATGTTACCTTCAGAAAAATTCATGACCGTTGCTTGATCTTGCACAAAAGCAACTTTGTCGCCGCGACCTATTTTCTGAACATATTCAGAAAACATAACGCGTTCGCCTTTAAAAGATGTTGTATCAGCGTTGGCAATATTGTTTGCCACCACTTCCATCTGACGGGAAAGCGCATTTAGTCTCGATATACCTACATACGATGTATTCTGCATTGTACTTCTCACACACGGTTAAACTTACACGCCCCTTGCTATGCAGGTGTTGTGCCAACTTTTTAAATATCATTCAAAATCAACCAGTTATGTGTCTGGTTTTGGGGTGGGGTGGTTAGAAGGGGGTGCTGAAATGCATTGTAAAAGGGGAGGGATTGGCAAAATTCTCTTATTCAACATAAAAGCCGCAGCATCTGTGGCACATTTTTCCTATTGGGTAAGAAATTTCTGCCAAGATCACCTCTGACCTTTGTTTTTTCGGAAAAGTGGTCTTAAATAGAGTGGAAGAGTACTATCCATAAAAATAAGTGCTCAGCAAAGAACCACAAATATAAAGTGATTGCGATATGATGGCTGACGAAGACGAAGTGGAAAAAGAAGAAGCGGAAAATGCTGAAGGTGCAGAAGGCGCTGATGGAGAGGAGGGCGAAGGTGAAGCCCCCAAGAAAAGTAAGAAGAAGCTGATTATTCTTGTTGTTATCCTGCTCCTTGTTGTTGGGGGCGGTGGTGCCGGCTTTATGTTGATGAGTGGGGGGGAACCTGCGGAGGGTGAAGGTGTTGAAGGCGCCGAGCAAGTAGAAGAAGAAAAAGCCCCGGAAACATTCGTATTTTATGATTTGCCAGATATTCTGGTGAACTTGGCGCTGGAAGGCGGCGGAAAAAGCTTTTTGAAAATTTCTGTTAGTTTGGAATTGGCAGATGAATTGGATGTTCCCAAGCTTGAAAAGTTAGAACCCAGAATCGTTGACAAGTTCCAGGTGTACTTGCGGGGATTGTCCGTTGATGACTTGCAAGGGACGGAAGGGGTATACCGATTGCGTGAAGAGCTGCTGGCGCGGGTAAATGCCACAGTAAAACCCATTAAAGTTTCTCAGATTCTTTTTAAGGAAATTTTAGTACAATAACACGCATATAAGAAAAGAGTTATGGCTGAAGAAAACGCAGAACCCAACCCCGAAGGCGGGGAAGAACTCTCTGAAGAGGAGAAGCTGGCCCAGGAATGGGCAGAATCTGGCGACGAAGGTGGCGGGGATGATGACCCTATGGCTGCTGCTATGGGAGGGGACGGTGATGGCGATGATGCTGCTGCCCGTGTTCTGAACCAAGATGAAATTGACAGCTTGCTGGGGTTTGATGATGCAGCCGGTGGTGGTGAGAACGAAAGTGGAATCCAGGCCATTGTTAATTCAGGCATGGTTTCTTACGAACGCCTTCCCATGCTGGAGATCGTTTTTGACCGATTGGTACGGGTGATGTCGACCTCTTTACGGAATTTGACCTCTGACAACGTTGAAGTTTCGCTTGATAATATTACCTCTATTCGTTTTGGGGATTACCTAAACTCTATCCCCTTACCCGCCATGTTAAGCGTGTTTAAGGCCGAAGAGTGGGATAACTATGGCCTGTTAACGGTAGATAGCTCGCTGATTTATTCCATCGTGGATGTCTTGCTGGGCGGACGTAAAGGGACAGCAGCCATGCGCATTGAAGGGCGCCCCTATACCACAATTGAAACAAGTTTGGTTGAACGACTGGTGCACGTTGTATTGGCTGATTTAACGGCGGCGTTTGATCCGCTATCGCCTGTTACATTTCGTTTCGAACGATTGGAAACAAACCCCCGTTTTGCAACGATTGCACGCCCTGCTAATGCTGGGGTGTTGATTCGCCTGCGGGTGGATATGGATGATCGCGGCGGCCGTATTGAATTGATGTTGCCTTATGCCACGCTGGAACCTGTGCGTGAATTACTGTTGCAGATGTTTATGGGGGAAAAATTTGGGCGTGATACCATTTGGGAAAGCCACTTGGTGAGCGAGCTTTGGTTCACAGATGTTCATGTGGATGCTGTTTTGGATGACATGGTCATGGGCCTGAAAGATATTTTGGATCTGGAAGTGGGCAGCCAAATTATGCTGAATGCGGAGCAAGGATCTGATGTTGAGCTGCGCTGTGGAACGGTGCCGTTGTTTACCGCCCGCGTTGGGAAGAAGGGGGATCATAAGGCGATCCGCGTTCAAAACAAGATTTTAGGAACAAAGGAAGAAGAATGAGTGACTTGCTAAGTATCGGCTTAGACGTTGTTATTACAGTTCTTTTGGGCGTGTTGATCTTTTATGCCATGGTCTTGAACCAACGGTTGAAAACGGTGCGTGAATCACGGGTAGAGCTAGAGAAGCTCAGCCAGCAATTTGTGGATGCCACCAATGCAGCGGAAGCTTCTGTCACCAATTTGAAAGTACTGGCAGACCAAGCTGGTAAAGATTTGGAAATGAAAGTCGGTAAGGCTCAAACCTTGAACGATGATTTGTCGTTCTTGGTGCAGCGTGCCGATGATCTGGCTGAACAATTAGCCGATGGCATCAGTGGGTCACGCAGCAAAGCGAAACCCGCCAAAGAAAATAAGTCCAAGACGGATGGTGGGGATTTATCCTCGGCCTTGAAAGATTTGGAAAAACAAGCAGACCAGTGGGAAGAAGAAGCCAAAGAGACTGATGACGAAGATACCAAGGAAGCTTTGAAAAAGTCTCTAAAAGGTCTTAGATAATTTAAAGAATGGTGTAAGCGGCTTTGCCACTTATTAACCAAATTGTAGTACAGTTACTGTAGAAAAGTGTGAAATTATGGCCCGCAAAACGGCCCCAAGGAAAGCAAAGAAGAAAGTGAACAAGGTTCGCCCACTACAGTTATTTATTGTTTTTGCTGTGCTGATGCTCAGCGTGCGGGTGGTTTCTATTTATGAAAAAGGCAATAACCTGATTGACAAAATTCGTCTGGAAGAAAAGGTTGCCTATGCTGGTGATAAAGCAGTTGAAGAGCCCGTTGAAGAAGAACAGGCTGAAGATAAAAGCGCAGCAGGTGAAAAAGAAGTTGCCGCTGCGGAAGAAGCCCTGGATGAAGAAGCAAGTTACGGGGATTTCAGTAGTGCAGAGCTGGATGTTCTGCAATCATTATCAGATCGCCGCCAACAGCTGGAAGCTCGAGAGCGTGAGTTGGATCGTCGCTTAGCGCTGCTTTCTGCAGCAGAAGACAGGTTGAATTCCAAAACCCGGTCATTGCGTGAAATTCAGGATAATATCAATACAGCGCGGTCAGAAATTGAAGTGCTGGTCAAAGCCTATGATATTCAGGAAAACAAGAAGTTTAAAAGCCTGATCAAGACGTACGAAACTATGAAGGCTAAGCAAGCTGCGGCCATCTTTAATCAATTGGATTTGGATGTGTTGATTGATATCGCCCGCAACATGAAGGAAAGTAAAATGGCCCCTGTGTTGGCGGCGATGAGCCCGGCAAAGGCCAAAACCCTGACCATGGAGCTTGCCAAATCTAGCGGCTTACCAGATTTGGTTAAAAACTCTCTCTCCCCGAAAAATTAATCACGCGTGCGATCGCGAATTCCACTTAAATGGCGTTTTGCTGCGGTTTTGCGAATATTACGTATTTCCTCTGTCAGCAGCTCTTCCCCTTTTTTCTGGGATATAAACTGATTACCTTTTGGTGCATTCTCAATGACGGTACGAAGCTGTGTAGGGGTATAGTCCAACATATCAGCTGCGTCATACAAAGTTAATTCCCCTTTGGCATTCATAATAAGCACTTCGTAGTTGGATCTACTTGAGGGCATCCATTCTCGGGATGATACCATCTCTAACGTTTTTGCTACATATTCATTATTGGCAACGTCTGCTCTGGCTACTATTGGGTGATAATACGCCCCCATATCTTGTTGAGTGTTTGGTTCTTCCTGAACTGTAAGTATGGGCCAACCAGCCTGCATAACAATGAAGTTTTCTGGCTGACGGAAGGTTAATTCCCCATCGGCCTTGCGCTCCACAGATATAAAATTATCAAGGTCTGGGTTATATAGCATGGTTTCATATTCTTCTGGCGCTGCATGTAATGCGGCTCGCGTTTGCTCTAGGCGGTTAACCCCTACTGATAGATGTGCAAGATTATAAACAACCAATGCTGACACAGCTAGCGCCGCAAGCTCCGTTTTGTGTGATTTTGCATATGGTAAAGGTGTCTTTTTGCTACCGTCTGTTCTTTTCATGTTTTCTCCCTCAAAAGCTGTTTATATCATATTTGGTCCTTTAGGGCAACGCCGTGTTAACCATGAGTTAACTTTTTCTTTTGTTTAGGGGGTGATTTTGGTATAATTGTTATGTGAATGGCAAAAATGCCTGCTAAACAATAAGCTTATAAGTAGAGCGAAAGACAGGATAACAATGGTTTTTATTCCAACAGAACAAAAATTTTTTGCAAGCGAATATTATAAGGCCGCCAAGAAGGCCAATGCGAATATTCAGCCAATGGAGGCGGCAGAGGGAACACACCATGTGCGCTCTAACGCTGATTTGGCAGGGTTAAATGCGGAGTTTGACGCAAGCCAAGATCCATTGCTGGCAGTCCAAGCGCGTAAAGATCAGCGCCGTAAGAAAGATGCTGCCACGCTAACTCAGGCAGAGAAGAAAGACATCGTCGCAGCGCGTTTACGCGGCGGGCTGGTGCAGTATATGTTGAAAATGGGATATTCCATGGAACTTGCCATGAGAGAGGCCACCCGCGCTGTTGCCCAGATGATTAATAATGATAAGCAAATTGATGATGCAGCGTCCCGCCAGGTATTTTTATCGCGTGCTGGTTTAACGCCGTTTATTGCCAACACTAACGAAAATGTGTGGGCAGAGGCCGTGAAAATTGCCACCACACCACGCGCCTACGTTGACTTTAAAGTCTAAGTTTTCACGATTAGTGTTATCGCCTAACGGCTGCTTGAGCACATTTTTTAAATACAATTTGAAATAGTCTTAACGCTCTCTCAATACATACACGATATTATGATAAGTATGGAAACGAAGGTTTTCATTTGAAGGTTCAGGCGGGGAAGGTCTGAAACCACCAAAGAGTGCGGCGACGGTATAGTTTTTTAAGTACTCTAAGGTTGGGTTTTTACGTTAAAGCGTAGGGAATAACCCTTTCAAGAGTCCCAGTCATAATGCGACGACAGCCTATGAGTACAAGTTGGGCAGCCTTGACGGACTTGCAAATATTTAAGCTAGTCATAAGCCTGGAAGAAATTCCAGGCTTTTTCTTTATATGTGTCCTATCGAGCTTTGCGCTACTTGAGTTTGCCTGCTTGAGAGTTTGCGTATGTCTTCCGTCACAACAGGTTGGTGCCAAAACTTTGCACCAATGACCCTGCCAGCATGTACCAGCCATCCACCAACACAAAGAAGATGATTTTGAAGGGCAGGGAGATCATCACCGGCGGCAGCATCATCATCCCCATAGACATCAAAATACTGGCCACCACCATATCGATAATAATAAACGGCACAAACAACAGGAAGCCCATTTCAAAGGCGCGTTTAAGTTCGCTGATCATAAAGGCAGGAATTAAAGCCTGCAGGGGAACATCCATGGGTTCTTCAATGTCTTCCACCTTGGCCATGTCCATAAATAGTTGTAAATCCTGGGTGCGAACATGGGTCAGCATGAATTTTTTAAAGGGTTCAGTTACAAGGGGGATGGCTTCCTCCTCGGTAATTTTTTCCTGAATCAGGGGTTGGATTCCGTTATTGTATGCCTCGGTAAAGGTTGGTGTCATGACAAACAGTGTCAGGAATAAAGCCAGTGAAACCAACACCATGTTGGGCGGTGTTTGTTGTAATCCCAAGGCCGTTCGGATAAAAGCCAGAACCACCACCATACGGGTAAAGGATGTCACCATCACTAAAATGGACGGCGCCACAGATAAAATTGTAATCAGTGCAATAATCTGGATGATGCGTCCGGTGCTGTCCCCATCTGTTACATCGCCAAAATCCACATTCAGGGATTGGGCAAAAGCATCCTGCCCCACAACAAGGGCAATGATGAAAGGAATAAGGAAAAGCCAGCGCTTCATTTTTTAGGTGCTTTCGTTCTTTTTTTAGACTGTACAGCAGCTTTGTCTGGTCCTGCAATGACAGAATGTTTGTCCTGTGAAAGAAGCAGTAAAAGTTCCTGGTCATCCTTTTGGACCAAGGCCAGGCGGTTTTTACTGTCTAGCGGTAAGTATTCCAAAACTTTCAAGCGGCGTGTCTTTCCAGGGGTGGCAATCCAGCCAGGGTTTCCGTATTTGCGCCATAGCATGGCAACCCCCACAATCAGGACCATAACAAAGGCCAGCGAGACCAGCGCGCGGATTAAATCAACCCAATCCATTTACTCTGTATCCCCCTTGTAAGCTTTCGTTGCCTTGGAAGATGTATTTACTTTCCCCAGTTTTTGTTTGATTTCCTCATGATGGGCCTTCATTTTGTCATACACCACGTCGACTTGGCTGAGCAAATTCATTAGTGGGTCTTTTACAGGATCCGCTTGGTCTGAGGGTAGCTTGGCAATTTCTTGGGTGATGAATTCAATATCCAGGCTAACCATTGTTAGGTTGACTTCTTCACCGGCTTCAACTTGGCTGATAACCTTGTTAATGGCGGTTTTTGCTTCGTTAATTCTGTTTAAAATATCAGTTGCGGTTGTCATCTTCAGCCTCCTTAAGACTAAAATCAGCGGCAACGGCAGTTTCTTCGGAATAGGTGCCGTTTAATTTATAAAGATAGTTCAGAATTTCTGCCACCGTGGCAAATGCCTCTGGCGGGATGTTGGTTTCTACTTCAAATTGCTCCAGCAATTGGACCAAATCTTTGTCCTCGCGCACTTTAATGCCATTGGCAAAGGCAGTATCCAGAATCTGTTTGGCCAGTTCTCCCTTTCCCTTGGCAATAATCTTGGGGGCGGTTGCACTGTCTGGGTCGTGCGCCAGAGCCACGGCGGAATCGCGCATTTCTGATGTCTCAGGCGTTTCAGGGTCTTGGGGGGGAGTATCGCTCACGCTTGCTCCCTCTTACGGGTTTTCTGGTGGGGATTTTTGGGATTCAGCCGCCAATTTTAGCATATCGCCCAACCCTGTTGGGTTTGCGGCCGCTTGGTTTTCTTCTTGGATGCGTTCGTAAATTTCTTTCCGAAGAACGCTGGCTGTGGGGGGGAAGTCGAAACCGATTTTAGCGGATTTACCACGAATTTCTACCACGGTCATCTCAATATCATCGTTAATGATGATGGTTTCGCCTACTTTGCGTGTTAAATACAGCATACCTTGCTCGCTTTCTGGTCATGTTCACTAATATTTAAATAAATTGCGATATACTTTCATGGTACGTTAGAGAAAGTGAATCACAACGTCAAAGCACATTTTGCCACCTGTTTACATTTTGTTAACCATAAATCGGTATAAAAAGAACAGGGATTGGAATAATAGGTAGAAAAGATACATGGATCTATCTCAGACAAAATTATTTAACATGCTGAAGCACCGGATGGAGCATTCCACCGAACGTCAGCGTGTTATTTCTGAAAATATGGCAAACTTGAACACGCCGGGCTATCAGTCAAAGGACATTAAGCAGCCCACGTTCAAGCAAACACTGCGAGAGGCTTCCAGCCTGACGCCAACGCCAACGCATACTGATCATATGCAGGGAACACGTGCGCCAGAAAAATTTAGAAGCCGTAACGAGCGTAAACCTTTTGAGAGCTTTATCTCGGAGAATGCGGTTTCAATGGAAGATCAAATGGCAAAAATGTCAGAAACAACAGGTGCCCACCAGCTGGCTACAACATTGTATAAGAAAAGTACGGATATGATGCGCGCTGCGGTCGCCAAGCCGTAAGAACATAGGATTTTTGAAGAATGGATGATTTAAAACAAGCCTTCAGAATTTCAAACGCCGGGATGAAAGCCCAGGCCCAGCGCTTGCGCGTGGTTTCTGAAAACCTGGCCAACGCAGATTCATTACCGACAGGCCCAAATGACACCCCTTATCGGCGTAAAATTGTAACGTTTAAGAACGAATTAGATCGTAAAATGGGCGTTACAACACTAAAAGTGGATAAGGTTTTAGAAGACAAGGCAGATTTTGTACCCAAGCTGGATCCTGGCCATCCTGCGGCGGATGAAGATGGGTTTGTGCTGGCGCCTAATGTGAATCCCATTATTGAAATGATGGATATGCAAGAAGCCCAAAGAAGTTATGAAGCAAATTTAACCGTGTTAGACAATACCCGCAATATGCTGCGTCAAACTATTGGAATTTTGGCGAACTAGGCGGGTAAATATAAACAATAAAGTGCTCAAGCAGTCCAAAGGACGGTAGCACAAAATAAAAGTGCTCAAGCAGTCCACAGGACGGTAGCACAAAATAAAAGGTCTCAAGTAGGGGAATGCCCTATAGACCAAACAATAAAGTGCTCAAATAGCCCAAGGGGCGGTAGCACGATAAAAATGAGGAAAATAACTATGGATGTTTCTTTTTCTAAAGCTGCTCAGGCCTATGCCAACAAGCCGACCCCTGAATCTGTAAAAGTTGGGGGATCAGACAAGCCATCCTCTGGCGATAGTTTTGCCGATATGCTTAGCTCTGCCGCGGATTCTGCTGTTGATAGCCTGCAAGCGGGTGAAAAAGCCAGTATGCAAGCTGCCGCCGGAACAGCCAACATGACCGATGTTGTGACCGCGGTAACCCAAGCTGAAGTAACTCTTCAGACGGTTATGAGCATTCGGGACACGCTGGTAAATTCCCTGAAACAAGTTATGCAAATGCCTTTGTAAAAAGGGCGTTTTGCACTTTTTACTACCCTCTTGATCGCATCAAGCGCTCGGCTCTGACCAATGGTAAATCAATTGTGCTGCGTTGATCGTGCCTGATGTATTGGGGGGCCTGCCCAAACATTTTCCGGCCGCGCATAGGTGCGAATGCGGCGGGTGCTTCAACAGCATTTTGCCCGTCACCATATAAAACTTTGGTGTTTTTTGGTTGTGGCGGTGGGGCCGCATTTAAAATAGTGCTTATTGTACGAACAGGGCTGAATGCCTCAAGATTTTGGGCATCATGGGGTAAAAAGCCCACCGTATCTTCCGTGCTTTTCTGATCAGATATCTGCATGCGGGCCGCGTGATAGCTTGTGCGCAGGAGTTGCCTGGTAATATGAGAGCCGTTGAAAAGGCTATTGATTCCCGTTACTTCAACAGAAGGGTATATAAGAAAATCTGCACCCGGTTTTGTTGTTTTCTGGACATCAGAGGAAAGGAAAACGCCAGCTTGGCCCCCCATTTGCGCCAACCTCCTTAATGTGTTGGAGGCAAAATCCATGATGTCTGTTCCTGTATCCAGCATGATTTGCCCGGTTTCTGCGCTTATTGCTTTGGGATCAATGATACCTGTGTCGATAAAGGCCGCTTTGATGGTTTTGTCGATATCGTGTACTTTAATGTTAGGGTCAAAGGTAAATTGAAAAACAGCGCCGGGGGCAGGGCGGCGGTTTGGGTCTGTAATTTCCAGATTTGTCCTTACTTGGTAATCCAGCAAAACCATGGTCTGCATTTTGCTGCTGACTTTAAATTCTGGCATAGACAAAGCTGGCATTGCTGAAGCTGTTGAAGCGGTTTTTGTCTTTGTCATGTGGGTGGGCCTTGCTGTTTTTTCTAAGGATGGAGGATTTATATCCAAATTTTTCCTAAAAGGAAAGTGAAAATATCAAAAAGCCCCTACCATCAAAAAAATGATCGGTGGAAAAGTATATTACCTTTTTACACATGGTATGCGCCTTGCTAGGATCATGCGTATGACCGAAGCAGAAGTTCTTGATATTGCCCGTGATGCGGTGTGGACCACCCTTGTTATTTCTTTGCCACTTTTGCTGGTGGCGCTGACTGTGGGTTTGGCTGTTTCCTTGTTTCAGGCTTTGACCCAGATTCAGGAAATGACATTGGCGTTCGTACCCAAGATTATTTTTGTGTTTTTATTCGCTGTGGTCTTTGCCCCTTTTATGCTCAGCACGTTGATTACGTTTACACAGGGGCTGTTTGATAAGATGATTGCCCTTGGGGCGGGGTAGATTGGCATGCAAATTAGCGCCGATCTTCTGGACTATTTTTCTACCGATTTTATTTTTGCGTACATTTTAATTGCGACCCGTATTGGCGGCGCGATTGCTTTCTTGCCCGGTTTCGGGGAAGGGTATATTACCTTACAGGCCAAGGTGGCCTTGGTTTTGGCCATTACCATGGTAATGGCCCCTGTGTTAGAAAGTAAAATTCCCGCCATGCCACCGGCAACAATACAGGCCGCTTTATTGCTGGGGGCAGAGTTTATGATTGGCGCTTTTCTCGGGCTGTTGGCACGGCTGATTTATATTGCGCTGGAAGTGGGGGGGATGATTATCGCCTTTCAGCTTAGTTTGGGAAACGCAACGGTTTTTAACCCCGCAATGGCCACGCAAGGATCCGTGGTTTCTGTGTTTTTGGTGATCACCGGGGGTGTTTTGTTGTTTGCCACCAATATGCATCATTTGATGCTGCTGACGGTGTTGGATAGTTACACGTTGTTTGAGCCAGGCATTAGTTTCCCCACAGGGGATATGGCAGACTTTTTTGCCCGCACATTATCGAACAGTTTTGTGCTGGCCGTACAGATGGCATCGCCCTTCTTGGTGATTGGGCTGGTGTTTTATGCCGCTATGGGGCTTTTGGGCCGATTGATGCCCCAAATTCAGGTTTTCTTTTTAGCGATCCCTCTACAGAGTATGTTAGGGTTTTTCGTGCTATTCTTGATTATAACAGCGCTGTTTACGTGGTTCTTAACATCGTTTGAAAACACCCTTGAAGGGTTGTTGGATGTGAACAGCTTTTAAGGTGAAAGATGTCTGAAGACCAGGACGATACACAGAAAACCGAGGAACCCACCCCCCGGAAACTGGAAGAAGCCAGGAAAAAGGGGCAGGTTGCTCAATCCAAGGAAGTGGCCAATGCCTTTATGATTTTTGGCGGTTTTCTGGCTGTGATGGTGGTCTTTCCTTATATGGGTGAGCGTTTGTCTGCGGCTATGGCGCTGTTTATTGACCGCGCCCACGATATTAAGATATCTGATGCAAGTTTTACCTCTATCTTACAGGGGGTTATGTTTGAGGTGGGGATGGCCACAGGCGGAATTTTCCTGATTTTGGTGATTTTGGCATTGCTGTCTGGTTTCGTGCAAAATGGGCTGTTGGTTGCGCCTGAAAACTTAAAGCCCAAGCTGGAACGGATCAGCATTCTAAAAGGGTTTAAGCGGTTGTTTTCGCTAAAATCTACCGTGGAGTTTATCAAGGGAATTGCTAAGTTAGGTGTAGTTGCGGCTGTTTCATTCTTGTTGATGCGTCCCATGATTAATGATGTGGAAAGCTTTATTACCATTGGCATGGGCGATTTAACATATGAGATTTACAAGCTAACTTTGAAGCTATTATTGGCTGTTTTGTCGGTTGTGATTGTTATTGCCGGGCTTGATTGGTTATACCAGCGATTTGAATTTATGAAATCCATGAAGATGTCCCGGCAAGATTTAAAAGATGAGTTCCGCCAAACAGAAGGGGACCCCATGGTGAAATCTAAGCTGCGGCAAATTCGTCAAGAACGGTCTCGGCAACGAATGATGGCCAGTGTTCCCAATGCTGATGTTATCATTACAAACCCCACCCACTATGCTATTGCGTTGGAATATGATGGGGTGCAATCTTTGGCCGCACCAAAATGTCTGGCAAAGGGAGTCGATGATTTGGCTCTCAGAATTCGAGAGGTTGCCAAGGAAAACGATGTCCCCATCGTTGAGAACCCTCCCCTTGCGCGGGCGATGTATGAAGTTGTGGAAGTTGATGAAGAAATTCCAGAGGAGCATTACAAAGCTGTGGCAGAAATTATCGCTTATGTCTTCAAGCTCAAGGGGAAAATGCCAAAATAGGCAGCCAATAGCTGGTTTGGCTTTACTCCCTATGTATGCCGCTGTAAAACAATAGAATGTCCGTCTTAATTAATGCCTCTAACCGCCGTGGTGCCAAGGATTTAACTGTCCGCTTTTTGCTGGGCACATCTTTGTTGGCTGTGGGGTTAAGTTTCTGGGTCATGTATCAGGCCAGCCAGCGGACGCCTTTGCCAGAAGTACAAAGCCTGGCCTTTTATGCTCTTATCGCATCGGGTGCTGTATCAGTTTTACTTTTTTTGTTGATGCGCCGGCTTTCCAAGCAGGGCTTTCAAACCCGTTTGATGGCAGAATTTTTTCAGGAAATAGAAGATCCTATCTTTTTTGTGAACAAGTTTGGCCGCCCCGTTTTGATGAATGTGGCAGGGCAAAAGTTTCTGACCCGCTCGGAAGATTCTGTGATAGAGCAATTAGCCGAACGCTTGATGCATGAAGACACGGAAGGGGCCAAGGGATTGGCATCCCTGGCAGAGGCTGTGGCCAACCTTGAAAGCGCCGAAGCAGATGTGATGATTATTGATCAGATAGAATCTGCTCAGCGGTTACTGGTTTCATGTCGGCCGTTAAAAGGGCAGGGACTGAATATCTTGCGTGTGATTGATATGTCCCAGCGTTCTGGCAGTGTGGCATCTAACCATCATGGGTTATCACAACTAATTCAGATATTGGATCATGTACCAATTGGGCTGTTCTCAGTGGATGAGAATGACAAAGTCACCGCTGTTAACTGGACACTGTCTGAATGGTTGAACTCTACCCCAACAGATTTGATCGAGGCTACCCAGCCAATCGATACATATATTGTGTCGAAAAAATCAGAAGAAACCCCAACATCTGTTGTGGAGGAAGATGTTGACCGCACAGCCGAAGAGGTTGCCTTTAAAGGTAGGGGGGGGGAAATCTTCCATGCGTTCTTGGGGCGTGTTGCCATTACCCAGGAAAATGGCCAGGTTTTGCGCGGTGGATTGGTTTTGCGGGAAGATGCATCGGATGGGGATTGGCAAGTGGCGTTGCGCCGGTCCAAGCTGTTATTCAAGCGTTTCTTTGAAGAGGCCCCTGTGGGCATTGTTTTGCTGGATTTGGATGGCCGCGTCACAGAATCTAACCGTATGATTCGCGATACCATGGGCCGCGATATTGTGGGCGATTTAATGAGCCAGTGTATCGAGGAAGAGGACCGTGCTGAGCTTGCCAAAAAGATGGCTGAAGCTATTTCACTGGGCGATACGCTGGAAGCGGTGGAAGTGCGCCTAAAGTGTGAACCTGAAACCATTTCATCGGTTTATGTGGGGCGGATGGAAGATGATCAAGAAACCGCCTTTGGCTTGATGCTGCACTTTATTGATATGACTGAACAAAAAAGCCTGGAGCAACAATTCGTGCAATCGCAGAAAATGCAGGCAGTTGGCCAATTGGCAGGCGGCGTTGCGCACGATTTCAATAACCTGCTGACAGCCATGATTGGGTACTGTGATTTGCTGCTGATGCGTCACAAGCCGGGCGATCCATCCTTTGCCGATATCAACCAAATCAAACAGAATGGAAACCGTGCGGCGGGTCTTGTTCGCCAACTATTGGCGTTTTCGCGGCAGCAAAAACTGGATCCAAAAGTTTTGAATTTGGTGGATAGTATTTCTGAACTATCCAATCTGATTAACCGCCTGATTGGTGAAAACATTGAACTGGATATCCAGCATGAACGGGATTTATGGCTGGTTAAAGCAGACCAAGGGCAGTTTGAGCAAGTGGTGATTAACTTGGCCGTAAATGCCCGCGATGCCATGGAAGGCGAAGGGGATTTGAAAATCCGCACCATGAACGCCACCATAGACCGACCCATTCAACGTGGGGCAGAAGTGATGCCGCCTGGTGAATATGTTCAGGTTGAAGTAACCGATACGGGGCACGGTATTCCCCAAGATATTATTGAACGGATTTTTGAGCCGTTTTTCTCGACCAAAGAAGTGGGGTCTGGAACAGGGCTTGGGCTTTCGACCGTGTATGGGATTATTAAGCAAACCAACGGATATGTGTTTGTTGACAGTGTGATCAATTCTGGTACCACGTTCCACGTTTACTTCCCCCGCCATATTTTAGCTGAGGGGGAAGAAGCTGCTACAGGTACCATCAGTACATTAAGCGCAGAAACCAGGGCATCTTTACCTTTGGGGGATGCCCCTCCAGAAGTGGAAGAGGATCTAACAGGAACGGAAGTTATCCTGTTCGCGGAAGATGAAGACCCTGTGCGCACATTCACCACCCGGGCGTTAGAAAATAAAGGCTACAAGGTTATGGCTGGCAACAGTGGGGAAGCGGCCCTTGATTTGCTGAAAGAATATGGCCGCCCCGTAGATTTACTGCTGACAGATGTGATGATGCCAGGTATGGACGGGCCGTCCCTCATAGAAAAAGTGCGTGAAATTCAGCCGGGCGTGAAAGTGTTGTGTATTTCAGGCTATTCGGAAGATTCCCTGCGTCAACGCATCACTACAGACAAAGATGTTCATTTCTTGGCGAAGCCCTTTAATTTGAAAGAAATTGCCGCCAAGGTGAAAAGTATCATCAGCCCGGAAGATCAAGCCCCCCCCACACCGGCAGAGGAAGCCCCAAAAGCTGAAGAATTAACCCCCTCTCCAACGCCAGAGGCTGAAGCCCCCCCGACAGCAGTGGAAGAGGCGGTTGAGAAACAGCCGTCTAAAGAGTCCGCCAAAGAGCCAGACGTACCAGAAGTACCAGTGACGCCAAAGGAAAAAGAAGCACCAGAGGCAGAAAAGCCAGCAGCAGCTGTGTCAACAGGTTCTGATTCATCAGGGCCAGAGATTTTATATGCCGAGGATGAAGACCCAGTCCGCGCCTTTACTACCCGTGCCTTGGGTACCAAGGGTTTTAAGATTATTGAAGCAGAAAGCGGCGAGCGCGCCTTGGAAATTATGGAAGAGCGCGGCGGCAAGCCTATCGATTTGTTGATTACAGATGTGATGATGCCGGGGATTGACGGCCCCACGCTGATCAACAAAATGCGTGAACAGTTCCCAGATCTAAAAGTGATTTGTGTTTCTGGGTATTCTGAAGACGCGCTGCGTGATAAAATCACTAGTGACAAGGAAGTTCACTTCCTGGCTAAACCCTTTAGCTTGAAAGACATAACCGCCAAGGTGCAAGAATTATTGGAAGAGTAACTTTTCTGTGAAATATATCTTGACCCGCCCTTTGTTTTCCTTTAAAGATACAGAAAAGCAAAGCAAAGTTAATCGCAATGACACCACATTTATCAGCAGCAGCTATTTTGACCGCATATTTAGATGCTATCACACTTAATAGCCAGCAGTTAGGGCGCCTTCAAGACCTAAGTCTTGCTCAGTTGCATATCTATCGTTTACTTGAACATGATGGCACGCGCAAAGAAAAGTGTGCTGTGATTGATGCCCGGTTCCAGCATGCGGGAGAGCGCATGGAAAAGAACAAAGCTTTGGATATATTCTGTAGAAAATATCAGATTAATGCTCATGAAAATGAATGCATCGACGCGCGTTATGAGGGCGTGCTGGTTGATTTAATTTCTGCAGTTATGGATGGCCAGCCAGATGAATTGCAAGTGATCGCGAACTTAAAGGAAGGGATGGGGGAAGGACAAATTCCTGCTCTTCTTTATGCGTGGTTGTATGTGCGCCCTGACAAGGAATTTTTTAATATATATGAACAGCTTATCATGAAATCTTCAGGCTTTGCCAAGCAGGCTGAAGAGGATCAAATCACTAAGTATGGCTTTTCTAATGCTAAAGCTTTGCAAAGGTGTTTCCGCCGGGCTGCCGCCCACAGAATGGGGTGGGATAGTGAATTGGCGGATTTGGCCACAGATGAACAAGTTTTTATGGCGTGGGTGGATGTGCAATCTTGTCGCTTTGCAGGTAAGCAAGCAGTGAATCAAGCCTGGCAGGGGATGATTGAAGAAAAAACAACCCAAACTGACAAACGCCTTGAAGATAAGCGTGTTACTTTGCCAAGCACTAAAGCATTGATTGATGTAAAGTCTGTAAAGTTTATGGTACACCAGCGCTTGCTTGACAGATTGCGTTATTTCTTTTAAGGATTAAAGCATGCGGACATCCTCCAGCCACCCCGTTGCTAAAGAAGCCCTGCTCAGTTTTATTGAGCATATGGCCCATGAGCATGAAATTTCAATCTTTGAGCGCGACCCACTAGATCTTTTGCCGCAAGTTAGAATTAAAGGGTTGGAAGCCTATGACGATACAGTCCGGCTGAGTTGTATTTGCAACGTTAACTTCACATGTGAAGAGAGTGGTTTTGAGGCCGCGGAAAAGCAGTTTGACCAATTTTGTGAGCAACATAATGTGGGTCAATATAAAGATTGGCTTTTCCAGGCCCGCTTTGTGGAAGTGTTTCGGGATTTAATTGCCCGTGCCTTTGATGAGGCAGAGGTAAAAACGGGTAATGCTTACCCGTTCGAAACATTCATGGATTTATGCCGGAGTGTTGGGTGGGGGCAAGATTTGCCCTATTTTACTTTTGGGGCGGGTTGTGCAAAAGCTAACCGGGTTGATGCCCTTGTCTATGGGTGTTTGTACCTGATGGATGAGTCTGAATTTGCCCTGTTATATGATGGGTTGCAGGAAGAATGTCTAAAGGCGCCAGCTGACCGTGAAACTGAAACCGAGCTGCTGGACTACTTGCAACCTTGTTTTCGTCGTGCAGCGGCACACCACTTGGGGTGGAACGGCAAAGAAGCAGACATAATTGGCAATGATAAAATGTACCAAATTTGGCAAGATGTTCATCGCCACCCTGCAGAAGCCACCAAGCGGTATGTAAACAATGCGTGGCGCAAGCATGTTAACGGGCAAGCGGGTCTTTTGACGCCAAAAATAGATGGATATTATGTGGAATCACCCACAGATAGTGCAAGCCTTATTCTGCAGGAATCAATTTATGTGGGGTTAGCGCACAGAGTTCTCTCGCTTGTAAGATAGTAAATCCAACGGCTTCAGATTTTTGTTCCTTTTTTGTTCTTTTTGGTTGCGTCCTGTAAAAAGCTGTGGTTTATTAGGAAAAAGTTCTTCTCAACCATGCCCTAAGAACGTAGGGTTACAAGCAAATATAGACAGGAGATATTTCATATGGACAAACAAAAAGCACTAGACGCCGCCTTGGGTCAAATTGAACGCGCCTTTGGAAAAGGGTCAATCATGAAGCTGGGGTCTGATAATCCCAATGATAATATCGAAGTTGTCTCAACTGGATCCTTGGGGCTGGATATTGCCTTGGGTGTTGGGGGTCTTCCCAAGGGACGTATTATTGAAATTTATGGGCCAGAATCATCAGGAAAAACAACACTGGCAACACACGTTATTGCTGAAGCGCAAAAAATGGGTGGTCAATGTGCCTTTGTCGATGCAGAGCATGCCTTCGACCCAGCTTATGCCAAGAAATTGGGTGTTAACACATCAGATCTGCTGATCTCTCAACCTGATACAGGGGAACAAGCCTTGGAAATTACAGATACATTAGTGCGCTCTGGCGCCATTGATGTATTGGTGGTGGATTCCGTTGCGGCGCTGACGCCCCGTGCTGAAATTGAAGGGGAAATGGGAGATTCCCACATGGGCTTGCAAGCGCGTTTGATGTCTCAAGCCTTGCGGAAATTGACAGGGTCTATCTCTAAGTCACATACGTTATTGATTTTCATCAACCAAATTCGCCAGAAAATTGGGGTGATGTTTGGAAACCCTGAAACAACAACCGGTGGAAATGCCTTAAAATTCTATGCCTCTGTCCGGTTGGATATTCGCCGTATTGGTGCCATCAAAGACAAAGATGAGGTTGTTGGAAACCAAACCCGCGTGAAGGTTGTGAAAAATAAAGTAGCCCCGCCGTTTAAAGTGATTGAATTTGATATCATGTATGGCGAAGGTGTTTCCAAGATGGGTGAAATCCTGGATCTTGGTGTAAAAGCAGGTGTCGTTGATAAGGCGGGGGCGTGGTTTTCTTACAAGGATCAACGCATTGGTCAAGGCCGTGAAAACGCCAAGCAGTTCTTGCGCGATAATCCTGAAATGACACAGGAGATTGAACAAACTGTTCGTGAAAATGCAGGTTTGGTAGCAGAAGCCATGCTGACAAACCCTGCAAATGAAGACAGCCCTGAGTCAGAAGGGGATTCCCCCAAGGCAGCAAACGGTTAAATTGCTTTGAGTAATTTTTAAATTGGGCTCTGCAAAGACTTGTGAAGAAGGGTCTTTGCAGATATACCTATTTCTATGATATCAGTTACAGACCTTCGTAAAATCTTTATAGATTTCTTTGCACAAAACGGCCACACGGTTGTACCGTCTGCTGCGCTTGTGCCCCAAAATGACCCCACTTTGATGTTTGTTAATGCAGGCATGGTGCCGTTTAAAAATTACTTTACAGGGGCAGAGACACCATCATTCCCCCGGGCTGTTAGTACGCAAAAATGTGTTCGTGCTGGTGGAAAGCACAATGACTTGGAGAATGTTGGCTATACAGATCGTCACCTGACGTTTTTTGAGATGCTGGGAAATTTTTCTTTCGGGGATTACTTTAAAGAAGATGCCATCAAACATGCTTGGAATTTGATTACACAGGAATTAGCCCTGCCTAAAGATAAATTGCTTGTCACTGTGTATCATGATGATGATGAAGCTTTTGATTTTTGGAAAAAAATCGCGGATTTGCCAGATGAAAAAATTATTCGCATTTCAACAGATGATAATTTTTGGAGCATGGGGGACACGGGACCGTGTGGCCCTTGTTCGGAAATTTTCTATGACCATGGTCCAGAAGTAGCCGGTGGTCCCCCTGGTAGCCCTGATGAAGATGGCGACAGGTTTGTTGAAATTTGGAACCTTGTGTTTATGCAGTACGAACAGCGCGCCGATGGCACGCGCGTTGATTTGCCAAAGCCATCTATTGATACAGGGATGGGGCTGGAACGTGTTGCGGCTGTTTTGCAGGGCAAACACAGTATTTTTGAAACAGATTTATTCCAAGCCTTAATTCAAGCTAGCGTAGATATCACTGGTCAAGAAGCCAAAGGTGACGCCCTGCAATCGCATCGTGTTATTGCGGATCATTTGCGTTCCACCAGCTTTTTGGTGGCCGATGGAGTGTTGCCGTCTAATGAAGGGCGTGGATATGTTGTCCGCCGTATTATGCGCCGTGCCATGCGCCATGCCCATATTCTGGGTTGTACAGACCCGCTTATGCACCGGCTGGTGCCAACGCTTATTGCGCAAATGGGCGATGCTTTTCCAGAATTAAAGCGCGCCGAAAGCTTGATTGTAGAAACCCTGAAAACAGAGGAGGAGCGCTTTAAACAAATGTTGGGGCGTGGATTAAAGCTGTTGGATGAAGAAGTCGAAACCTTAAGCGAGGGGCAATTGTCAGGGGATGCTGCCTTTAAGCTGTATGATACCTATGGCTTTCCGGTGGATTTAACGCAGGATATTTTGCGTGGCAGGGGCATTACTGTCGATATGGATGGGTTTGATGCTGCCATGGCAGAACAAAAGAAGCGCGCTCGTGCTGCGTGGTCTGGATCTGGCGATGAAAAAGAAGCACAAGTTTGGTTGGATCTGGCCGATACATTGCCAGCCACTGATTTTCTGGGGTACACCCAAACAGAGGCAGAAGCCCAAATTTTGGCAATTGTTCAGGATGGAAAAAGCATTGAGAAAGCAGACAAGGGTGCGGAAGTTTGGGTTGTTGCGAATCAAACGCCTTTTTATGCAGAATCTGGCGGGCAAGTTGGCGATACGGGGCTACTTGCAATCATGCCAGTATTGAATACCCAGAAGCGTGGCGGCGGGGATTTGTTTGCCCACCAAGTTAGCGTGGGTAAAAGTGGTTTGGCTGTTGGCCAGGATATTACGTTAAAGGTGGATGGGGAGCGTCGCCAGAATATTTGTCAGCATCACTCCGTCACCCATTTACTACATGCGGCACTGCATGATGTGTTGGGTAATCACGTGACCCAAAAAGGGTCTTTGCAGAACGATACTGGTACCCGTTTTGATGTTAGCCACACCAAGGCAATTACACCGGAAGAATTACGCCAGGTAGAAGATCAAGTGAATCAGCAGATACGTCTGAACACGCCGGTAACCACCAGTATTATGACGCCCGATGAAGCTGTGGAGCAGGGCGCTATGGCTTTGTTTGGTGAAAAATATGGAGATGAAGTTCGTGTTGTAAAAATGGGGGCGGATAATTTCTCCTTGGAACTTTGTGGCGGAACACACGTTGCGCGTACAGGGGAAATGGGTTTGTTTAAAATTCTGAATGAATCAGCCGTTGCAGCCGGCGTTCGGCGAATAGAAGCTGTGGCTGGAAACGCTGCAGAACAGTATGTACAAGGGTTGGAAGATTTATTGGCCCAGGCCAAAGATATTTTAAAAACCAGCAGCAAGGAGCTGCCGGGGCGCCTTCAGACCTTGTTGGAAGAGCGCAAAAAGCAAGAAGAAGAAATCAGCACGCTGCGCAAGAAGCTGGCAACATCTGGTGCTAGTGGGCAGGCAGGCGGCCCAGATGTAATGGATATTGGGGGGATTAAGTTTGCCCGTATTGATCTGAAAGATGTGCCAGCAAAAGAATTGAAGCCGATGGTGGATGAATTTAAACAAAAACTTGAATCTGGTGTGGTAAGTATCGTTGCAGAAAGCGACGGGCGTGTTTCTGTCGTTGTTGGCGTAACTGCAGACCTGACAGCCCGCATTAATGCTGTGGACTTGGTGCGCGTTGCCAGCAGCCAGTTGGGCGGCAAAGGCGGGGGCGGACGGCCCGATATGGCACAAGCGGGTGGCACAGATGCCTCAAAGGCAAAGAATGCTTTTGAAGCAATTGCCTCAGAACTTGAACAACTTGCGAGTTAGCCATAAAGTACCATTGTGGCTTTTTTGGAAGGTAAGTGAGTATGTATATTCCGCAAATTGAATCAAATCGCATTAAGTATATTGACCGGCAAAAGCTGACCATGAAAGCGTTGGCCATTTTTAATGTAATCTTGCTTTTGATGTTTTTAGCCACGATGAATGGCTAAGGCTTAATCCACCAAAAATTCATCGGGGCTGATTTGTTTGTCGTTGTTCTTGTCCAGCGCTTCCAGCCCTTTGATTAGCTCTTTCGAATAGTTGTTTTCATAAATTTCATCAAACTTTATGATACCATCTTTGTTGTAATCATACTTGCTAAAGGCACCCAGGCGGTTTTGAATATCAACACTCTGCCGGCTTGTTTGCCGGGCCTTATCCACCACATGGGCCGGAATACCGCCCTTGCCCAAGGCAAGCGCGGTAAGGGGCGTCAATAAAATAAACAGGCAAATAAAGTACTTCATTCGTCCTTTAGGCAGCTTTGGCCATAGCTGCTTGCAAATTATTGTTGATGGCATCTAAAAACTCGTTCGTGGTCAGCCATTTTTGGTCAGGCCCAATAAGCAAGGCCAAATCTTTGGTCATGCCGCCAGATTCAACAGTGCTGATACAAACTTGTTCCAGTGTTTCGGCAAAGCGCTGAACTTCTGGTGTTTCATCCATTTTCCCGCGGTACCAAAGCCCCCGCGACCAAGCAAAAATGCTGGCAATGGGGTTGGTGGATGTTTCTTTACCTTCTTGGTGGGCGCGATAGTGACGCGTTACAGTGCCGTGGGCAGCTTCTGTTTCAATGGTTTTACCATCTGGCGTCATCAGAACAGAGGTCATCAACCCCAACGATCCGAACCCTTGGGCCAGCATGTCTGATTGCACATCCCCGTCATAGTTTTTGCAAGCCCACAAATATCCGCCGGGCCATTTCAGGGCGTTGGCCACCATGGCATCGATCAATTGGTGGGCATAGTGAATGTTGTCTGCTTCAAATTTTGCTTTGAATTCATTGTCATACACGCTCTGGAAAATCTCCATAAAGCGGCCATCATACTGTTTCAAAATAGTGTTTTTGGTGGACAGGTACACAGAATATCCGCGGTTTAGGCCATAATTGAAACAGGCGCGGGCGAATCCTTCGATGGAATCGTCCAGATTGTACATGGATTGGGCCACACCGGAAGAGGGGAAATCATATACTTCTTCTTCAATGCTGTCAGACCCATCGGCAGCTTCCCACTTAATGGTCATTTTCCCTGGGCCAGGCACTTTAAAGTCTGTGGCTTTGTACTGATCCCCAAAAGCATGGCGGGCAACCACCACAGGTTCTGTCCATGTTGGAACCAAGCGGGGCACGTTTTTGATAATGATGGGTTCACGAAAGACAGTACCGTTCAAAATATTCCGGATTGTCCCGTTGGGGGAACGCCACATTTTTTTCAAGCCAAATTCTTCTACGCGTGCTTCATCAGGAGTGATGGTGGCACACTTAATACCCACCCCATATTCTTTGATGGCGTTGGCAGCATCGACTGTGATTTGATCATCTGTTTCATCGCGCTTTTCCATGCCCAAATCATAGTATTTAAGGTCAATGTCTAAATACGGCAGAATCAGCTTTTCTTTGATAAATTGCCAGATAATGCGGGTCATTTCATCGCCATCTAATTCAACTACGGGCGTTTTGACTTTAATTTTAGACATGGGTGCTCCTTTTTTGACAGGTCGTAAAAACTTCTATAAACCTATCACATCAAACAGACGATTCAAGCAAGGGGTTACAATGCACGCAAATTTTATTTTTGGAAGTCTTCTTATGGGGCTTGTTGTTGCAACCACACCTGTGTGGGCAGCAGATAGTCAGGCCTCTGACGAAGCAGTCAATGCCCTTATCAAAGAGCATAATGCCCAGGTGAATGAAGAATACGGCACTGTCGCCGGCCAATCTTATGTAGATTCCATTCAGCGCCGCGTTGAAGCCGAAAATGCCCTGAAAAAAGAAATGGAACAATCCCGTCAGAATGAACTGATCGATGATGCCTTTAAGCGTCAAAACGATATTGTCGATGGGTTGAGGTAAAAGAACCTAGCGGGTTTTTTGCAAAGCCATAACGTAAGGCACCACGCCATGTGGGCTGGTTGTAAAAGCATTTCCAGCGACAGGCTGTAAATTTGCTTTCCCAATTAATTCCATATCATGGTCCAACCCACGAAAGTAGCATCCTTTATTGCGCAGATCGGAAAGGTCTATGTCTGGGTGCATAGAGCGATTTAGAGCAATAATAATCCCATCATCCTTTATAAGAGACGAAAGCATTGTGTATTCAGCCAAGTATTGCTCATCTGTTTGCCATTCGTAACTAACAGAAAGACACAAACCAAGATCAAAAGGGGCTAATGGTTCTACATTTTTAATATCCTGGTGAAAAGAAATACGCTCAGAAGGTGCATCCAGGGGAAGGCTGTTGGTAAGATCTGTTGGCGGATTAGCTAAAAGCTTTTCACGTTGATCATGAATCGGGACACTGGGATCGTAGCCAACATAGCGGGTGATAAGTTCTGGCTCACTTATCAGCGTATAGCCCAGCAACCCCATTCCACAGCCATAATCGATAACAGAAAGAGGGGCTGGGGCATTTATTTCGCTTAGCATCTTTGCAATCATGCCAAATGTTGTGAAACAGTCTTCACCACAATAACGCTCAACAGAAAAGCGTGCTTGCAGCGCAACTTCTTCACTGTTTGGTGTCGCCCATTCTGGCAGCATGGTTCCCACCAAACCATGATTGATTTCTGTTGTGGGCATTACGCGCCCCTTTGTCTAAATTGCACATTGCGAGTTTTGCGCAAGATCAAGTCGTGGTGCTCTAGATCTTCACCTGTTGGGCTTATTTCATGGTTTAGCACTTCAAACCCAACTTTGCCAATAGAGGAGAGCATTTCTGCTTTACTGATATATTTGACATCGCGATCTACCATAAATTCAGGCATTTCAGTTAACATAGTTCCCATACAGAGATTCAGAATGCCGCCGCGCTGAAGAATCGCTGCAAGTGTTGCTAGTTCACTTAAGAGTTGCCCTTCTTTAGACCACCACATCCCAACTCCCCAGCAGATACCGAGGTTAAATGGTTCTTGTTTTAACAAATCTGTTGCTTCTTTTGTAAAATTTACTTTTTGCTTTACTTCAGCCGGCATGCTTACAAGTTTTTGGTAAGATGCACTGTTTGGTGATTTACCATCCTCTATATTTTTGCGTAATTTATGCGCCAGGGGATAAGGATCGTACCCCATTGCGACATCTAGTTTTTCTCCTGCGCTACGTGCCATTTGTTGAATAGAAATTCCTGTCCCACAACCATAGTCAAAAATTCTAAGTTCATTCGAATCGCAGCTCAGGTATTCTTGCGCTATTTCTAGTGTCTCTTTGCCTTCGTCAAGATTTGACCCAGATATGAGTGCCTCGTACATTCTAGTTCCGGTGAATGATTGTTCCCTCTCTTCGCGCGCGACACCCCCAAAGTTCCATAATTTATTGCGCTTTCCAATTTGGCGAAAATCAACTTCCAGAACCTCTGCGGTGGTGGCATCTTGTGAGTGTGAAATAGGTGTCATTACGCGCCCCTTTGTCTAAATTGCACATTGCGAGTTTTGCGCATTATAAATTCATGTTCTTGCATGTCAGATGATGCCTGTTGAGGGTTTGAGGATTGACCTTCCAAGGTAAGCCCAACTAGTTCAAGCAAAGAGAGCGTCATACTTAAATTCCGTGCAACAGCGGATTCACCAAGCCTCTTAACTCTATCCTTTTTGGTGTTTTTTTCTATGTAGATGGGAGTTGTAAAAATAACTGTAGCCCCAAGCTCTAGCAAGTGTGCAAAGCTGCCAGCTTCTGCAAGGAATTGCTCATCTGTTGTCCAGAAACCTGAAACATTGCTGCAAATCCCAAAATTGAAATGAGCAGGCTGTCTATTCAATGCTGCTAGTGATTGGTGCCAACTTATTTTCCTTCTAACATCATCAGGAAGATTGGCCCGTCGCCGATAAGTTACTCCATCCAGGGTTTTTTGTGTTTTTATGGCTTTGCGTTTTTGATGTACTTCACGAAGGGGGTCATAGCCTGCTGCTTCTGACAGCATAGTTTGGGCTGCACGGGCCATCAGCTGCATGATATACCCAACCCCTGTTCCATAATCCAACATTCTAAGTTCTGTTAGATCTTCAGGAAGGTAGGCCGCTGCTCGAGCCATGATTGACTGGCCAATATCAAGTCCTTCTGGTAAATCCAGATATTCTCTTATCATATGGTCGACGGTATACTTCACATTTTCAGCATTTTTGTGAATAGGGGAAAGTTTTCCAACCAAGTTGAAATCAACTTCCAGAACCTCTGCAGGGCTTGCATCTTGGGAATGTGAAATAGGTGTCATGCGTTCTCAAAAATATCTTTTAGGGAGACATACAGGGCGCGCGTGTAAAAGTCAAGCCAGATCTGGCAAAGTTTGGGGCTACATCTCTATCTGGCTGGTACGGGTGCGGGCAAGTCGGGCATCTATATTGGCTTTCAACATCAAGGCACAGGGCGTGATCACCAATGTAAGAACTGTGGCAAAGCTGATGCCAGAAACAATGGCAGTTGCCAGTTGGACCCACCACTGGGTAGATGGTGCCCCAAAGGTGATTTCCCGGGCAACAAAGTCAATGTTCATTCCCAAAACCATGGGCATAAGCCCAAGAATGGTTGTAAGCGTGGTCAAGAACACAGGACGTAAACGTTGCGCCCCTGTTAGTAAAATTGCCTGCAGCGGATCCCTCAGCGTTTTACGTAAGCGGGCATAGGTATCAATTAAGATGATATTGTTGTTCACCACAATACCGGCCAGAGCAATAACGCCAACCCCCCCCATAACGATGCCAAAGGGCTGGTTGGTTATCAATAAACCCACAAATACCCCAAGGGTGGACATGATAATGGTGGCCAGAATTAAGAAGGCATGGAAGATAGAATTAAACTGTGTCACCAAAATAATGGCAATGACGAAAATTGCGATTCCAAAGGCACTACCCAAAAAGGCTTGTGATTTTTCTTGATCTTCGTTTTGCCCACGGAACTTGATATCAACACCTTCTGGAAGGTCTATCTGGTCGATATTTGCCCGTAGTTCTTTCAAAATATCGCTAGCCAGAAGCCCTGGGGCGGCATCTGCTTCAACGCGTAAAACACGCCGGCTATCAATACGCTCTATTCGGCCCACTTTGTTTTTTGCGACGCGTTCGACAAAGTTGGAAATGGGAACATTGCCGTTGGGGCTGGTGATGCGAATTTTGTCCATTTCATGCAGGTTGCGGAACTCTTCTGGGTAGCGCACTAGAATATCAATTTCATCCTGAGCGCCTTCTGGGCGGTATGTATCCAGAACCAGGCCGTTTGTTACCAAACGAACTGATTGCCCGATGGTGCTGATATCTAAGCCAAATTTTGCGGCTTGTTCGCGGTTTACGTTCACTTCCCATTCAATGCCAGGCACAGGGCGTGAATCTTGTACATTAATCAAAGCAGGGTTTCTATCAGCCAGTTCGCGCAGCTTTTTAATTGTTGCGATAATCAAAAGTGGGTCACGGGCGGAAACTTCAATTTGGATATCTTTCCCTTGTTGGGGGCCTTGCTCTTCCTCGGCGATTTCAATTTTAACGCCGCCCACAGTTTCAGCTTTTGTACGCACTTCTTCAATTATTTCTGTTGCTTTACGCCTTTCTTGCCAGTCAGCTAGTTCAATGCTGATTTTACCGATTAAATCCTCTGCTGCACCTTGATTGCCCGATGCCTGTTGCCCCGTGGCAGCGTAAAAGCTTTTGATGCCTTGCACATTCACGATTTTGCTGCCTACTTGACGGGTCAAGCTGTCCATCTCTTTAACCGACAGGTTCCCACGAGCATGCACATTTACATAAACGTATTCAGGCTCGGTTGTTGGAAAGAACTCCACCCCGCGGCCAAATGTGGCATACATCACTTGAATCAGAATTAAAAATACAATAGTCCCAAAAATCAGGCGGCCAGGCACTTTCAGGGCCCGGCGTAAAAAGCCAACATACTTTTCTGTGAAGCCTTTGAACTCTTCCAAGCTTAGGGCAAGTTCTTCTTCGCCAACATTTTCTTGGTTGAGGGCTTCATAGTTGGCTTTTTCCCCTTTTTTCCGATATAGCAAAGATCCCATCGTTGGCACAAAGATCAACGCCATTAACAATGACCCAGATAATGTTGCCAACAGGGTGATGGGCATGTATTTCATAAATTCACCCACAATATCTGGCCAGAATAACAGGGGGAAAAATGCCGCTAATGTGGTGACCGTAGATGTGATAATAGGCCATGCCATGCGCTTGGATGCTGTCGCGTAAGCTTTTAATGCGGTGTCCCCTTCTGCCAGTTTACGATCAGCATATTCGGTAATCACGATGGACCCATCCACCAGCATTCCCACGGCCAGAATTAAACTGAACAAAACAACGACATTCACCGTAAGGCCAAGCGCGCTAAGGGTTAAAATCCCGATCAGGAATGACCCAGGGATTGACATGCCAACCAGCAACCCAGATTTTACCCCAAGGGTGGCAATGATAACAATCATCACCAGGAATACAGCACTGATAACGTTGTTTTGCAGATCACGCAGCATATCGCGAATTTGAATTGATTGATCTTGGGTATAGGTCACCTCAATTTTATCAGACCAATAGGGCTGTTCCTGGTCGACAACTTTTTTGACAGCTTCAATGGTGTTGATGATATTTCTGCCGGCGCGCTTTGTGATTTCCAACGCGATGGCCTTTTCCCCGTTTAACCAGGCAAAACCAGTAGCATCGCGAAATGTGGGACGAATTTTAGCAATATCGTCAAACACAACGGCGCCTTCGCCATTGGCCAGCAAGGGCAACTCTTGGATATCTTGGGCTGTTTCCAGAAGCCCAGGGACTTTAATGGCAAAACGCCCAGCCCCTGTATCCAAAGCCCCGGCCGCTACCAGACGGTTTGATCGTTGCACAAAGCTTAAAACTTGGGCAACATCCAGCTTATATCCTTCCATTAGAACAGGGTCGACAACCAGCTCCACAACTTCTTCGCGGTTTCCAACGATGCGCGCTTCCAAAACATCTGGGATGCCTTCGATGTTGTCTTGTAAATCTTCAGCAATATTAACCAGAGTGCGTTCATCCACCTGACCAGATAAGGTCACAACAATGACGGGAAAGTCAGAAAGGCTTACTTCTTTTACAATGGGTTCGTCTGTTTCTTCGGGAAGGTCAGGTTTGGCCAAGTCAACTGCTTCACGGACATCGGCCAGGGCATTATCTGCATCAAAGCCAGCGTCAAATTCTAAAACAACGTTACTGCCCCCCAAAAAGGCGTAACTTTTCATTTCATCCAGCCCTTCAATGCTCCGCAGTTCTTGCTCCATAGGACGCACCAAAAGGCGTTCAGCATCCTCTGGCGAGATACCTTCATGGGTCATGCTGATATAAATGACAGGCACTTTAATATCGGGTGATGATTCCTTGGGGATTGCAATATAGGAATTAATCCCTGCAATAAAAATCAAAAGTAAGATAAGAAGAACAGTTCGGTTGGTCTTCAGGGCAGCGTTGATAAAGGCATGCATGGCTTAAGAGCCTTCTTCGTTATTAAAAACAGGTTCTACTGTTTCGCCGTCTGTTACATATTCTTGCCCCACATTAATCAGCTGGAAACGTTGGGGCAGACCATCAACCCATACACCGTCATTTTCATCTGCTAAAATTTCAATTTCTTGAAACTTTACAGTGTTATTTATCAGCACGTGTTTAACACCCACAGTTCCATCGTCAGATAAGCTGAGTGCTGAAGGGGGGATTTTATGGGCTTGCACCGTTTTAAGGGGAATAGAAATTTCTGTCGTTAAGCCAGATGGAATTTTATATCCTGGGTTTTCAACTGTCATTTCCACTTGGTATGTGCGCGTGATATCATTTGCAGTTGGGGCGATGTAGTGAACAAACCCATCGCGATGAATGCCTGTAACGGTTTTTGCTGTGCCTTCCATGCCTGTATACAAAAGGCCGACATCAACTTCTGAAACTTCTGCCACGATATAAAGCGGGTCCAAATCTACGATGTGGGCAATGTTATCGCCCGTGTTCAGGTAATCCCCTTGCTCGACAGGGCGATCTGCCAAGATACCATCAAAAGGTGCTTTGATGCGTGTGTTGGATAAATTTAAGTGTGCTGTTTCCAAGCCAGCAAGGGCCTGTTCCAGGTTTGCTTCTGCAGCGGCTAAATCTGTGGCACCACGATAGCCTTTATCAAATAATTTTTGGGCAGCAGCCAGTTTAGCTTCCAGTTCTTTGACGCGGGCTTCCTGTTCGGCCACGGCAGCGGGTTTGTCTTGTGGGGACAGAATGGCGATAATATCTCCCTTGGCCAGGAAAGCGCCACGTTTTGCTGTGATGTTGCGGACTGGGGCTTTCACCTCGGAGCGGATCATCACATTGCGCGAGGCTTGTGTACGTCCACGAACGATCAAGGATCTTTCATAAGCTTGTGCTTGGCTTATGGTGACAGAAACCTTTCTAATTTGTTGAATTTTCTGCGTTTTTTCTGCCTCAAGAGCTTTGTTGTCATTGAACACGCCAGAAAGCATCCAGAGAGACCCCAGAACAGCGATGGCAATGGCTACTTTCACGGATGTATTTGTTTTTTTCATTGTGCCTTTGCTTTTACACGGAATCTGACTATTGTGTCGATCATAACGTTACATTTTTTATAGGTTTTTGGGGATATGTCGCAAAAAAAGGGATCAGCAGGATCCGGCAGTTCTGGGCGCGGGTTAGATAAAGTACGGGTAAAACGTAAAAAGGGACGAAAAGCCTCGTCTCAGCGGTGGTTGCAGCGTCAGTTGAATGATTCTTATGTGTTTGAAGCCCAAAAGGCGGGGTACCGGTCTCGTGCTGCTTTTAAGTTGATTGAATTGAATGACAAATTTGATCTTTTCAATCCAGGTATGCATGTTATTGATTTGGGGGCTGCCCCTGGGGGCTGGACACAAATTGCTTTGGATAAATACAAAGCAGCCAACGTTGTGGGAGTAGATTTGTTGGAAGTAGAACCTGTTGCAGGGGCTACTTTGTTTGTGGGGGATTTATATGATGATGATATGCCCGAAAAGTTACAAACGGCCTTGGGGCAAAAAGCTGATGTTGTGCTAAGCGATATGGCGGCCAATACCGTGGGGCACCCCCCAACGGACCATTTACGCACCATTGCCCTGGCAGAGCTGGCTGCTGATTTGGCGCTGACCACCCTTAAGAAAGGGGGGCATTTTGTTTGTAAAGTATTTCAGGGTGGGGCCAACAAAGCTTTGCTGAATCTGCTGAAGGGCCAGTTTGAAATGGTCAAGCATTATAAGCCCCCCGCAAGCCGCAAGGGCAGCCCTGAAACATACCTAGTGGCCAAGGACTTTATTGGTGACGTTGAAAGCTAAATAAGATCTTGCATCTCTGCCTTTGTTCTGTTACTTAAGCGTGCAACTTCACCAAAGCGCACGCAAACAGTATAGGAGGTTGCACATGTCCCAAACATTTCTAGAAGCTTACACATTTGATGATGTCTTGTTGCAACCGGGTGCATCAGAAATTCTGCCTGCAGAAACAGATACAACAACTGCTCTAACGCAGTCTATTCAGTTGGCGATGCCGGTTATTTCATCGGCAATGGATACGGTGACAGAATCGGCTATGGGGATTGCCATGGCACAAAATGGCGGGATTGGGGTGATCCACCGAAACCTGAGCATTGAGCAGCAAGCTTTGGAAGTTAAGAAAGTTAAGCGCTTTGAAGCGGGTATGGTGGTAGACCCCTTAACGCTTCCCCCCACAGCTAGATTGAAAGAGGCCTTGTCCTTGATGGCAGAGCACAGCATTTCCAGTATTCCTGTGGTGGAAGGCAGCGGTAAGTTGGCAGGTATTTTGACCAATCGTGATGTGCGCTTTGCAGAAGATACATCTGTGGCCATAAGTGAGTTGATGACAGCCAAAGATTTGGTGACAATTCCTGAAGCAGATAGCAAAGACAAAGAAAAAGCGAAAAAGCTTTTGCATCAACACCGTGTTGAAAAGCTTTTGGTTGTTGATTCAAATTACAACTGTATGGGCTTGATTACGGTAAAAGATATTGAACAGTCCGGCAGGTATCCATTTGCAACAAAAGATGAAAATGGCCGTTTGCGGGCTGCGGCTGCAACAGGGTCTGGCAAGGATGGCATTGAACGTGGCCTGGCTTTGATTGATGCTGGGGCAGATGTCGTGGTGGTTGATACCGCCCACGGCCATTCCAAGAAAGTGTTAGAAGCAGTGGCCGATATTCGTAAACTGCGCAAGCATGCCCAAATTATTGCAGGCAACGTGGCCACAGCAGATGGGGCTGCGGCTTTGATTAAGGCAGGGGCCGATTGCATTAAAGTTGGAATTGGCCCTGGGTCTATTTGTACCACACGTATTGTTGCCGGTGTTGGGGTGCCCCAACTAACAGCGGTTCAAAATGCGGTGCAAGGCGCTTCCAAGAAAAAGATTCCCGTGATTGCCGATGGTGGTATTCGTTTTTCTGGGGATGTGGCCAAGGCCATTGCTGTTGGTGCTAATGTGGTGATGATTGGGTCTTTGTTGGCCGGAACAGATGAAGCCCCCGGTGAAGTTTTTATGTACCAAGGGCGTCCTTACAAAGCGTACCGTGGTATGGGATCATTGGGTGCCATGGCCAAAGGATCTGCCGACAGGTACTTCCAAGGGGAAGTGAAAGATTCTTTAAAGTTGGTGCCAGAAGGTGTGGAAGGTCAAGTGCCATATAAGGGGCCGGTTTCGTCCATTATTCATCAGCTTGTGGGCGGCTTAAAAGCGTCTATGGGATACACAGGAAATGCGAATATCAAAGCCATGCAAAGCAACTGTCAGTTTGTGCGCATTACCGCTGCCGGATCTAAGGAGTCTCACGTGCACGATATTACGATTACAAAAGAAGCTCCAAATTATAAGGTTGGTTAATGCAAGACGGCGCCCGTATTCAAAGCAGTATCGAAATTCTGCAAGATCACTTTCAAACACAAGCCCCTTTGGATAGAAGCTTGCACCATTATTTTGCCCGGCGCAGGTATATTGGATCCAAAGACCGCAACGCCATTCGTGGTCATGTCTATCAGGTGATTCGGCACTACTTGCCCCTTGAATGGTGGCTGGAAGAAAGCCGTTTATTTACAAAAGGATCCCCCCGTTTGTTAAGTATTGCGGCACTGGTACTGGCAGACAAGTTGGACATGAAGCAAATTAATGAGCTGTTTAGCGGTGATAAGTACCAGCCCCACTCCCTGATTGATGAAGAGCAAGAGCTGGTCCGCACTTTGGAAGGGCAAAGTATGATCAGTGAAGATCAGCCTCTGAATGTTCAGGTTAACTGCCCTGATTGGATTTTTGAAAAAACAGAGGATGCTGATCTATTCCGTGCGCTGAATGAAGAAGCCCCCTTTGATATGCGGGCAAATATACTGAAAGGCTCTTTTGATGCTGTGCATGAATCTTTGTCTTCAAGTGTTGAGAATATAACGAAAATTCCTGGTTTGGAATCTGGGCTGCGAGCCCCACGTCGATTGCCGATTGATCAATTAAAGATGTTTAAAGATGGTTGGGTTGAAGTGCAGGATGCTGGGTCACAAAAAGTATGTGAGCTGATGGATGTTACCCCTGGCCAGCGTGTGTTGGATTTTTGCGCCGGCGCTGGTGGTAAGTCTTTATCCTTGGCATCGCGTATGGAAAACAAGGGCCAAATTTATCTGTCTGATACTAGCGAAAAAAGATTGGCTCGTGCCAAGGTGCGATTAAAGCGCGCCGGCGTTCACAATTACATGATTCATGCATTGTCATCAGAAACAGATGGTTGGGTGAAAAAGCACCGTAATAAGTTTGATGTGGTTGTGGTTGATGCACCATGTACAGGAACAGGTACATGGCGCCGAAACCCTGAAGCGCGTTTCCGCTATGATGAAGAAAGCTTGGCTGAAATGACAGATCTGCAAGCTCGCATTTTGAACAGCGCACAGCGCTGTGTAAAGCCGGGGGGCAAGCTGTACTATATTACGTGTTCAGTTTTGGCAGATGAAAACCAAATCCAGGCCAAAGATTTTGTAAAAGAGAACGAGGCCTTTGCCCTGACCAAAGATACCCAGCTGTTGCCCCATGTGGATGATACCGATGGATTTTACATTGCTGAATTCCAAAAGGCGGCGGAAAAAGAAAGCGAAAGAAAGGACTCTAAATAACCCATGACAGACACAATTCTTATTCTTGATTTTGGATCACAAGTTACTCAACTTATTGCCCGGCGTGTCCGTGAAGCTGGCGTATACTGTGAGATTTTCCCCTTTAATAAAGAAGAAGAGGCTATCCGCGCTTTTAACCCAACAGGCATTATTATGTCGGGCGGGCCAGATTCTGTGCATTTGGAGGAATCGCCCAAAGCGCCTGCATGTGTGTTTGAGATGGGCGTTCCCTTGCTGGGAATTTGTTATGGTCAGCAAGCAATGGTGCATCATTTGGGCGGGGTTGTGGAACCCCACGATCATCGTGAGTTTGGCCGCGCCTTTATTGATATTGTGGAAGATTGCGATTTGTTTGGTGTTGGCGATGAAAAGTTTTGGCAAAAGGGTGCCCGTGAGCAAGTTTGGATGAGCCATGGAGATCGCGTTAGCAGCTTGCCAGAAGGTTTCCGTCCGGTAGCTGTTTCAGACGGCGCCCCACTTGCCTTTATTGCCGATGATACCCGCCATTATTATGGTGTACAGTTCCACCCAGAAGTGGTCCACACCCCCCACGGGGCGCAATTGATCAAGAACTTTGTCACCAACGTGTGTGGCTGTTCTGGTGATTGGACCATGGCCGCTTTCCGTGAATCCGCCATTGAAGCGATTCGCAAACAGGTGGGGGACAAAAAAGTGATTTGTGGGCTGTCTGGCGGGGTGGATTCATCCGTGACCGCAGTGCTGTTGCACGAAGCCATTGGTGACCAGCTAACCTGTATTTTTGTGGATCATGGTCTGTTGCGTCAAAGCGAAGCAGAGCAAGTGGTTGACCTGTTTCGTAATCATTACAACATCCCCCTTGTTCACAAGGAAGTGGAAGATATGTTCTTGGGCGAATTGGCTGGGAAGGATGATCCAGAAGAGAAGCGCAAAACAATTGGAAAGCTTTTTATCGATGTGTTTGAGGAAGAATCCAAAAAAATTGATGGGGCGGAGTTTTTGGCCCAAGGCACCCTGTATCCAGATGTAATTGAATCTGTCTCTTTCACCGGTGGCCCCAGCGTGACGATTAAATCGCACCACAATGTGGGTGGCCTGCCAGAGCGCATGAACCTGAAACTGGTTGAACCGTTACGTGAACTGTTCAAAGATGAAGTCCGTGTATTGGGACGTGAATTGGGCATGGACGATGCTTTTATCAGTCGCCACCCGTTCCCAGGTCCCGGCCTTGCTATCCGTGTGTTGGGTGATGTCAGTAAAGAAAAATTAGATGTTTTGCGTAAAGCCGATGCTATTTACTTGGAAGAAATCAAAAAAGCTGGCTTGTATGATGCCATTTGGCAGGCGTTTGCTGTGTTGTTGCCCGTAAAAACCGTCGGGGTGATGGGCGATGCTAGAACGTACGACAATGTGTGTGCGTTGCGTGCTGTAACCTCCACCGATGGGATGACGGCAGATTCCTACCCCTTTAGCCATGAATTTTTAAGCCATGTGGCCACGCGTATTATTAATGAGGTGCGCGGTATTAACCGGGTGACGTACGATGTAACGTCCAAACCCCCCGGCACGATCGAATGGGAATAGGCTGTAACTTTAAAAGTTAACTGTAAGAACCATTGCAATTCTGTCTTCTGGAACAGGGCTGTGTTTTTTATCATGGATTAGAATTCTGGATAAGCCAGGCAAGCATTCGTTAAGTGAAATTTCTTTAAAGCCTACCCTCTCATAAAACTTTTTATTCCAAGGGATGGTTCGGTCTGTTGTAAGGCTAACGTATGGGTATTGCCTGTTTTTTGTTTCTAAAGTAACAGCCTCTAAAAGTGCTCTTCCAATGCTCTTTCCCTGGTGTTCAAATGCAACGGAAACTTCTTGTATATGCAGTGCGTTATCAATAGTTGTTGCGGCTAGAAAACCAACTATATCCTCTTTCTCTGCTGCAATCCAAAGGCTTTTGTTCTGGTGTGCATTTATCAATATTTCAGAACCTAAGGTTCTTCCGATATCTGAAGTATCATTACCAAAATATTCGGTAAACTTTCTGGCCGCAGATTGCTCTACCTTTGCAAGATAAGAAAAGTCATCATCATTGTTTGATAATCTGATTAACATATATTGAACACATCCCCAAACTTATGGCTTCCGCGGTTATTTAATAGCTGGCTAATTGGTTGTGCAATACATACGGCTAATGATTGTGCGGGTTAGCCTTTCTGCTTGTCTTTTCTTCCACCTGCAGCTTTGGCAGCTTCCTGGGAAACCTTTTTCTTTTTAGCAGGCTTGTCTTTCTTTTTTGCTGCCTTTGCCTCTGCCTTTGCCTCTGCGGCCTTTTGCTTGGCCAAAGGATCTGTCTGGAGCCATGTCAGCGCTTTATTGCTTAATTGATCAAGGCGCCTCACTCTGACAGCTTTCTCTCCGTCAATTTGCATTTCGTGCTTACCACTAACTTTCAGGCGAACAGTTAGTTCGGGGCGGGGGGCGTCTCTGCCCATTTCTGCATCTGCAGGGCAGTTTAAAACATATACAACCTGTTGGCCTTCCACATCAATTTTAGCGCCTTCTGTTTTAACGCCTTGCTGTCTAAGCCAGCCTTTTTTTGTTACCCAATTGTTAAAGGGCAGAACTTGTTGGGATAGATTCTCTTTAAACCACTCAGTGATTTCTGCTTCTGTTAAAGGTTCTTTCGATTTTTTTAGCGCCATGGTGGCTTCTCCTCAATGTCTTTCTATTGAATCTCTAAGGGATATGCGGGGCGCTGTCAACGGGATGAATTATCTTTTTGGTGGTGGGCAGACAAGCAAAAAGCCGCAGGCCGCGGCTTTGGCTAAATATTACAGTATTTTGATAGAAGGATCTATTTTACCAACGAGATAAAGTTGGCTTTGGCTTCTGGTTTAAAGAAGTCATAGATTTCTGTAATATCATCTGTTTGAATAATTTTTTCTGGGCCACTCAACAGTAAGAACTTGCCTGATCCGCTGCGGGGCGGCTTGTTACATTTTGCCACTGTATAGGCGGGGGCATCAAAAGCATTTTTAAAAACAGAAAAAGCAATGATTCCGTTGCGCTGCTCGATCGCATAATCGCACCATTCGCCCGTGGCGATACGAATTCCATAGATTGATAAAAGCTGGTTCAGCTCTTCTTTTGAAAAGAAGACTTCCGTCGACTTTTGTTGAAAATCTCTGATATTAACAATTTTACTACTCATGACAGCTTACCTGGCTGGTTGTTTCCCTTTCTCTATAATGCCGACAAAAGGTAACCAGATTATTAACAGGTAGAGACCCAGGGGAAAAAAACGTAAATTTTTTTGAAAACTTTGAAAATTCCCTCTATAACGAAGGGAATCAAAATAAAAACCCCTTTCTGGAGGATCCTATGGCCTTAATGCATACCCCTGTTTGTAACTTTGGCGAAGCCGCAAAACCCTTTCAACTCAAGGGGATAGATGGCAAATCCTATACGTTGGAAGATGCCCGTGGCCCAGCAGGTACACTGGTGATGTTTATCTGCAACCACTGCCCGTATGTGAAATCTATTGTGGATCGTCTGGTGCGCGATGCTGAAGCACTGCAAGCTAAGGGAATTGGGGTTATTGCGGTAATGTCTAACGATGCGGAGGCATATCCGGAAGATTCTTTTGAAAATATGCAGAAGTTTGCGGAAAAAAATGGATTTACATTTCCATACGTTATCGATGAAATGCAAGAGGTGGCCAAGGCCTATGATGCTGTATGTACCCCAGATTTCTTTGGGTATAACAAAGATATGGAATTGCAGTACCGGGGTCGGTTGGATGAATCTGAGAAGGAACCAGCAGCATCAAATGCCACACGCGAATTATATGATGCCATGAGCCAGGTGGCAGAAACGGGCCACGGGCCGCAAGATCAAACGCCTTCTATGGGCTGTTCAATTAAATGGAAACAAGAAAAGGCGGCTTAACAGATGTCGACAGAAAAAACAGATAAGGATATTCAGGGTGAAAACTTCATCCGTGAGGTTGAAGAAGAGCTGCAGGCAGAAAAGCTGCTGAAGATTTGGGAAAAATACGGAAGTTTTTTGACAACATGTGCGGTGATTGTGGTGGTTGGTGCTGCGGGATTCGTGGGATACAAAGAATACAACCTGTACCAGCAGGGAAAAGCCAGCGATATGTATTATCAGGCCCAGCAAGAGTTAGAGGCCAATAACTGGGAAAAAGCAAGCACGTTACTGGCAGAGCTGGAAAGCAGCCCCATTGATGGGTACCGTTTGTTTGCTTACTTAAGCGAAGCCCGCGCAGAGTTGAGGGAAAATAACGCCACTGGTGCTGTTGCTGTTTATGAAGAAGCATATAAAGATGGTAATTTTCCTGAGCTGTATAAAGATTTTATTCTGATTGCCAAGGGTTATGCAGCTTTGGATGATGAGGCCGCTGACTTATCTGCGCTGGATGCAGAGATAACAGCCCTAACAACCCGTGCGACGTCCTGGTTGCCAAGCGCTTATGAAATAAAAGCTTTGATCGCCATGAAGCAAGGTAATGAACAAAAGGCCTTGACCCATTACCAGATGCTGCTTTCTGGGCCGTTGGAAGCGCCCAACTCTTTGCGCAAGCGCGCTGAAAGCATGATTAAAGTATTGGAGAATAGCCCCAATGTTTTCTAGAGAGCTGCATAAATTACTTGTTTTACCCCTTCTTCTTCTCATGCTATCTGCCTGCTCCACAGGTTGGATGGGCGAAGATGATGAAGATGCCCCCTTGGAAGGGACACGTCTTTCCATTATGAAACCCCAAACCAGCACTTTAAAGTTGGCAGGTGACCGTGAGGCCATTTCCATCGATGTAGAAGGGGCCATCAATAACCAACTTTGGTTGCAAGCCGGGGGGAATGCCAGAAATAACTTGGGTAATGTAACGTTGTCTGGAACATCCGCAGATGATATCTGGCGTGCGGACATTGGGGCAGATAACAGTGAAGGTCAATTTAATTTGACTACACCCAAGGTGGCTTTAAAAGCAGTTTTCACGATGGATGCTGACTTGGTTGTGCGGGCTTTCCGGATGGTCGATGGGGAAGAGGTTTGGGAAACCGATGTTTCTATTGATGATGAAGATTCTGATGCTGTTGTAAACGGCGGCATTGCCCTGGGGGACAGGCGTTTGTTTGTTGCAACTGGCCATGCAGAGGTTTTAGCTCTAAACCCGGCTACGGGGCGTGTTTTGTGGCGCCGTAAAGTTTCAGCCCCTGTTCGGTCGGATCCTATTGTTTATGCAAAAAAAGTTTACATCATGACGCTGGATAACCAGGTCTATGCCCTGGATTCAAAAACTGGCGATGAGCTTTGGACTTATCAGGGGTTATCGGAAATTACCGGAATTTTAGGCGGTGGTGGTCTTGTGGCAGATGCCGATGTTGTGGTTGCGCCATTCAGTAATGGTGAAATTGTGGCTTTCCGTGCTGAAACGGGCCGTGTCTTGTGGATTGACAGCCTGGCTAACCGTCGTCAAATTCTGAACCGTTTGTCCAATATCGTGGATATCCGTGCGCGCCCTGTTATTGATGATGGGGTTTTGTACGTTGTTTCCCATGCGAACCGTTTGGGAACGTTCCGTCTGGAAGATGGTCAGCGCTTGTGGGCGCGTGAGGTGGGAAGTATTCAAAGTCCAGTAATTTCTGGTGATTTTATGTACCTGGTGGACAATGCCCAAACCGTTATTTGCTTTGGTAAGGATAATGGCAAGGCTTTGTGGTCTAGCCAGTTACCTGCATTTGAGGATATGGAAGATAAAGAAGGGCCAATTTTCTGGTCTGGGCCAATTTTGGCTGGTGGCCGATTGGTGCTGACAAGCTCTGATGGGCAGGTGGCATTCTTGAATCCTGTCGATGGTGTGGTTGACCAAACGTTAGATTTGGGTAGCCGTTTTTACGTTCCAGCTGTCGCAGCCCTTGACACGCTGCTTGTTCTCGATGATGATGCGCGCCTAACAGCCCTTAAATAAGTAAAAAGTACAGATCAATGCCTATTAAAATAGCCATCGTGGGGCGCCCCAATGTGGGGAAGTCCACTTTATTTAATCGTCTGGCCCGGCGTCAGTTGGCCATTGTCGATAATACCCCTGGGGTAACGCGGGACCGCCATGAATATACTGTGGATTTGAACGGGCATGAATGTGTGTTGGTTGATACGGCTGGGTTTGAAGATGTACACGATGATTCCTTGGAATCCAGAATGCGTTTGCAAACACAGCGCGCCATTGAAGAAGCTGATGTTATTTTGTTTATGATGGATGCCCGTGCTGGTGTCACACCATTGGACGAAGGCTTTGCTAAGTTGGTGCGCGGTGTGAACAAGCCCTTGTTTCTACTTGCGAATAAAGTAGAAGGAAAAGCCGCAGAACCTGGCGTGTTGGAAGGGTATGAGCTGGGCTTGGGTGAGCCATATCCCATTTCATCAGAGCATGGACTGGGGATTCCAGAATTAAAGCGCGCCATGCTGAGTGCCTTGAAATTGAATGATTCAGAAGAAGATGATTTTGAAGATGATGAAGAAGGCAGCAAAACCCTGCGCCTTGCCATTGTGGGTCGCCCGAATGCGGGAAAATCCACGCTGATCAATGACATGCTGAATGATGACAGGCTGTTGACCGGGCCAGAAGCAGGCATTACACGTGATGCCATTGAAGTAGACTACGAATATAAAGGCAAGCCACTAAAATTGGTGGATACCGCAGGCTTGCGGAAAAAGGCAAAGGTGGTAGAAAACCTTGAGAAAATGTCTACATCCGATACCATTACATCCATCCAATACGCGCAGATCGTTGTGTTAATGGTGGATGCTACTGTTGGATTAGACAAACAAGATTTCCAAATCGCGGAACATGTGGAGCGCGAAGGCCGTGTGTTGATTGTGGCTTTGAACAAGTGGGATTTGGTAAAGAATAAAGATGAATTAATTGCTGAAATGCGCCGGCGGTTGGAAAGTTCATTGGCACAGATGAAAAATATGCCGTTGATCCCTGTTTCTGCAATTGAAGGCAAGAACATTGATAAGCTGTTGGATACGGCGTTTGAACTTTATGATCGCTGGAACGTGCGCGTGGTAACAAACAAGCTGAACCAGTGGTTGGAAGAGATGTTGGAATATAATCCCCCGCCCATCGTCAAGGGGCGTCGCGTTAAGATCCGCTATATCACGCAAATTAAAACACGTCCGCCGCGCTTTGTGATCTTTGCCAACACGGTGAAAAATTTCCCGGATCACTATAAAAAGTTTTTGACTAATCGCTTGCGTCAACACTTTGATTTGGACGCCATCCCGTTGCGGATGACTGTCAAAAGCAGTGATAATCCTTACGCTGGCAAAAAATAGTGTTTTTTAAGTAAAGTATTTTTGGAAAAATTCTTCCGCGGCTTCATCGGTGCTTTTCAAGTTGCTGGCATCTTCTCCCGGAAAGGCAAGGGCGCGCATTTGGGTGGCCACAATGCCGGGTTGATACATATCCACCATGATCCCAGCTTTCTTGGATTCTTCCCGGTACACATTCACCATGGCTTCCAGGGCAGATTTGCTCATGCTATAAGCCCCCCAATAGGGCAGACCGAACTGCGCAACGGAAGATCCATTAAAGATGGCTTTTGCGCTTTTGCTGTGTTGTAACAAGGGATCAAAAGCGCGAACCAAGTGAAAATTGGCGTTACAATTCACTTCCATGATTTCATAGTATAGTTTGGTGCTTGTGTGGGTGATGGGGGAAAGTTCGCCCAAGTGACCAGCATTGCCAAACAGGATGTCCAGTTTGCTGTGGCGCTTTAAAATTTCATCAGCCAGTTCATAAATCTTGGGGCTGTCTTTTAAATCCAACGGGACCAAAGTTGCAGGCTTGCCGCCTGCCTCTTGTATTTCGTCATCTACTGCTTCCAATTTTTTCTTGGTACGGGCCACCAAAATAAGCTGTGCGCCTTCTTTGGCTAATCGTTTGGCAACAGCGGCACCAATGCCGCGAGATGCACCAGTGACTAAAGCAATTTGACCTTCCAGTGCTCCCATTATCCAGCCTCCTGCAGTAAAGAAAGTTGTTCATCTAAGCTGCCATCCTCGTAATCAATCAAGGGGACAGGGTAATCTCCAGTATACACAGAATCTTCATATTGGGGTGTTTCGTTATTGCGTGACTCTTCCCCAATTGCGCGGTACATCCCGTCAACAGATAAGAATTTCAGGCTGTCTGCCCCAATTGTTTTACAGATTTCATCGGGTGTGTGACTGGCTGATAATAGCTCTTTTCGGTTGGGTGTATCAATACCATAGAAGCAGGGCCAGGCTGTTGGCGGGCAGGCCACCCGAAAGTGAATTTCTTTTGCCCCGGCATTGCGGACCATTTCCACAATCTTGCGTGATGTTGTCCCCCGTACGATAGAATCATCCACCAAAACAACAGATTTACCTTTTAGAACAGACGCATTGGGGTTGTGCTTTAACTTAACACCCAAGTTGCGGATTTGGGCTGTTGGTTCAATAAATGTGCGTCCCACGTAATGGTTGCGGATAATGCCATAATCAAAAGGAACCCCAGTTTCCTTGGCATAACCAAGGGCCGCGGGAACGCCAGAATCTGGGACAGGGACAATCACATCCACATTGTGGTCAAGGTCCAAGCATTCGCGCGCTAATTCACGGCCAATATTTAGCCGCACATCATAAATTGGTTTGCCCTCTAAAATGGAATCAGGTCGGCTAAAATAGATGTATTCAAAAATATCCAAACGGGGGGGGACTTTTGGAAAAGGGAAAAAGCTTTTTGTTTCACCCTGTGAGATGGTAATGATTTCCCCAGGCTTCACATCGCGTACCAGCTTGGCGCCAATAATATCCAGCGCAATACTTTCAGAGGCAAAAATTGCAGCACCGTCCAGTTCTCCCATTACCAGGGGGCGTACGCCATGGGGATCACGCGCAACAATCATCTTGTCATCCAGAATCATAATAAGGGCATAGGCCCCGACAACACGGTTCAAAGCTTCGACAACGCGGTCTTCCAATGTTTTTTCCTGGCTTTTTGCAATTAAGTGCAAAATCACTTCTGTATCTGACGTAGATTGGAAAATCGCTCCGCTCAGAACCAGTTCTTTGCGCAGCTGAATGGCGTTGGTTAAATTACCGTTGTGGGCCAGGCCAATGCCGCCAAAATCTAAATGTGCGTACAAGGGTTGGGTGTTGCGAACAAACTTTTCCCCGGATGTAGAGTAGCGTACATGCCCCAAAGCGGATCTGCCTTTTAGCTTTTTGATGACATCTTCTGTTCCAAAAATATCGCCAACATGCCCCATATCTTTATGCGCATAAAACGATGCCCCATCAAAGCTGACAATGCCGGCAGCTTCCTGACCACGGTGTTGAAGGGCATGAAGACCCAGGGCCGTTGTTGCGGCTGCATCTTGATAATTAAAAATTCCAAAAATGCCACACATGTGGGGTCGTCTTTCTTTTTAATTGACCAGCAATGCTTTAGTTGCTGGGGGGTGTTAATAATGGGTCTGGTGCGGGTTCAGGCTGTATTCTATTATCTAGGTATTCTTTGAACTTTTGCTTACTTTGATCTGTGGCATCTTCTATCACTTCATCAAATTCTATGTCAACGTCTTCTTCGGGGAAAAGCGGATCAACTGTGCGTTCTTCCTCTGTCAGGCCTTCTTTAAAAGTTTCAAGGTATGGGTTGGGTGTTGGCTCTTTCGGGGGAACCAGGATGCGATTCTCCTTTTTTAAAGGAGCCAATAGGGGGTCTACATACTCTATAGGTTCTGGTGGCAAGGATTTTTCTTTACCCGCTGTGTTTTCTTTGTTTTCAGGTTCTTTTTCCCCATCGGCAGAATCATTGCCGCCCGAACGTAAACGTGGCACAATTCCTTTGCTCAGGCCATTTCTGAAATCATCAAGCACGTCAATGTTGTCCAAGGCAAAGGCTGCAATTTGATCAAACATCGGCTTGGTGCGTGCTTGTTCAATCCAAACGGGGCGATCTTCTGGTCTTTCTGCGACAACAAGGATCGCCATGTAAACAAGACTTAAAATCATCAAGCCTTTTACAAGGCCAAAAATAAGGCCAAAGAATTGATCAAACGGGCTGATGGTGCTGCTTTTAACAGCAATGGTCATGATCTTTCGTCCGTAACTCATCACAAATAGCGTAATCACAAAAAGCAAAACACCAGCCACGGTATGGGCAATCAGGTTGTTGGAAAATAAATCGTTGGCCACTTTCACTGTGTGAGGAAAGGCCCCTAGAATAAACAGAATACCAGCGGACCAGGCGAAGATACCCAGAATCTCACTCATGAAGCCACGCATCAATCCCAGCATAGAAAAAAGCAGGAGGACAAAAACGACAACGAGGTCAGCAGGTGTAAGCAGTTGTTCCATCTTAGGCGATTAGCGTTTCTTTTGGTGTACTTTGTTGTTTTAACGATCGTCCATATTGCAAGAGATCATAGCATTCCCGCAAGGGAATTATCTCTAGCGGTGGATTATTCAGCTTGGCAAGCTTTTGGGGGACTAGTGCTTTTTTAAAGCCAAGCTTTGCAGCTTCCTTCAAACGCACGTCAATTTGGCCAACGCTACGGATTTCCCCAGATAGTCCAATTTCTCCCATCACTACCATATCGTTGGGCAGCGGCGTTCCAAGGACTGATGAAATTAAGCTGGCAGCCACGGCCAAATCTGCAGCAGGTTCTGATATCTTTAATCCCCCCGCCACATTTAGAAAGATGTCATTGCCCGCCAGCTGCATCCCGCAGCGCGTTTCCAACACTGCTACAATCATGGACAAGCGTGCCTGATCCCAGCCCACCACCGTGCGCCGTGGTGTCCCAAGGGGGGAGGGGGCAACCAATGTTTGCAGCTCTACTAGCACTGGGCGCGATCCTTCCATGCCAGCAAACACACAGGCGCCAGAAACATCTGTATCGCGTTCTGATAAAAACAGGGCAGATGGATTTGTAACTTCTGCCAAGCCTTTTTCCACCATTTCAAAAACACCAATTTCGTTGGCCGGGCCAAAGCGGTTTTTCACGGCGCGTAAAATGCGGAACTGGTGGCTTTTTTCCCCTTCAAAATACAAAACTGTGTCTACCATGTGCTCCAGCACTTTGGGGCCGGCAATCATGCCCTCTTTGGTGACATGACCCACCAAAATTAGGCAGACGCCTTTTTTCTTGCAGGTGTGAATCAGCTCTGCTGCGCTGGCACGGACTTGGGCCACAGTTCCGGGCGCAGAGTCCAGCGTATCGATATACATAGTTTGGATGGAGTCAATAATTAGCAAATCTGGGGACTCTGGCCCTTCCAATGTGGCCAGCACATCACGCACATTGGTGCTGGAGGCAAGCTCGGCTTTTGCCTCCGTCACGTCCAGGCGTTCTGCCCGCAGGCGAATTTGTTCAATCGCTTCTTCACCAGAAACATACCCAACTTTCATGGTTTCAGATAAGTTGGCGGCCAACTGTAATAGAAGTGTGGATTTCCCAATCCCGGGATTCCCGCCAATCAAAATGGCAGATCCACGTACAACGCCCCCCCCGCAAACACGGTCGAATTCCTTGATACCACTGTGAACCCGTGGGGGGCTTTTGGTTTCGCCCTTTAATCCTGTAAAGCTGATTTTGCGCCCGCCGCGCAAGCGGTTGGATGTTGGGGTGGCAGCGCTGGTTGTTTCTTCCACCAGGGTGTTCCATTCATGGCAACCATCACATTTACCGGACCATTTATTAAAGCTGCTGCCACAGGATTGACATACAAATTGAGTTTTTGGTTTGGCCATCTTTTCGGTCCTTTACTTCCGCCTCTAAAAAACGCACATTTATGTCTGTACCTAATATATACTGTAAAGCAGGAGATTCTATATGGTAAACAAAAAAATCCTTACAATAGCCGCCTTGACCACAGTTTTGGCATTATCAGGTCCAGTTTTGGCTGATAACTACGGCGGTACAACAGCTAATGAAGCAGGGCATGCCATTCAAGCGGCGCCTGCGGGTGCAAAGAAAGCTGTGAAACGTGGAAACCTGAAGGCGAAGCAATCGCAGTCAGGCCAGAAGTTTCAGCGCCCAGATAATTGGGAAAATTTTTCCCCGGCAGAGCGTAAAGCTTACTTGAAAAAAGTAAAAGCAAAGCGGGCGGAAAAGCGTGAAAGGGTTCAAGAGAATCGTAAATTACACAAAGAAAAAGTTCAAGAACGCCGCAAAAACCGTAAAGAAACACAGATTGAAAAGCGCGAATTGCGTCAGGAAGACCGTGTTAAAAAACGTGAAGCCACAAAATCCCGCCGCGATGGAGTAAAGGCGAAGGTTAAAGGCAAACGCCAGATTCGTCAGGCTGTTCCAACAACTGAATAACCTGATTTAAGCGATAGAGGTAATTTTTACCTTTTGGTTTTCCCGCTTCTCTATCCCAGGGAAGTGGGCCGCCGCGCTTCCATACCGCTGTGATATTTGCATAAAGCTTAGGGAGCTATCCCCCAAATCCCAACCAGAGCTTCCTTGTGATAAAACAAGGGGGGATTGGTTGTCATTGCGTGGTACGCTGAACATACCTTCATAGCTAATAATTGCGGGACGGACAATATCCCCAATTTGAATCTCTACAGATTGGCCTTGGAAAAAAGCTTCGTGGAAGTGTCTTTCTGCAATATCCAGCTTGATATTGCCATACCCATCAATGTAAACACGGTTGCCATCAATGGCCTTTTGGCCGTTTGGCGCGGTTTGAATTTCACCGGTATACATATCTGGAATGTGCTGACGAATTTCTTCGGTCAAAAAGCTTTTGTCTTTCTTGGCAATTACGTGGAATGCTTTTTGGGGGAAATTATCTCGCGACCTGAACTGTGATTTTGTATCCCCAATATCTACCTGCCAAATTTGATCAACATATGGCTTTAGGAAAGAGAAAGTATATCCAGCATTTACACCAATAACATGAACGCCATTTTTAAGCTGGCAGTATGCTAGCCCTTCGCCCTTGTTGGTCAGGCGTTTGCCCAAATCATCTTCACGGGGCGCGGTGTTATGATAAATAATACGGTTCTCTGCTTTTTTGCCATTCTCTGATTTTTGCCGCAAAGCCAGTTGTGCCACCAAAAACCCTGTGCCCAAGGTGTCAAATGCCGGAACGGAAACATGGTCAATGCGTGATTCCCCAAAATAGTGCAACATTTCTTGTTTTACTTCGATAAATGCAAAGTCTGATCGTTGATATCCGCCGCCGTAATCCGCAACGATAGTGATGTGTCCTTTATTCATATGCTTTAGCCTCCTCGCACATGGTTTCAGAATAATTTATGCTACCATTTGAATGGGGCCGTTTGAACGCCCGTGAATAAATTGATCAACGTGATCATTTCCGCTGTTTTCCATTCTTTTGACGGTTCCTGTCCAGATGATTTTGCCTTCGTGAATCATTGCGACTTTATCGGCGATTTTACGCACACTTGCCATATCATGGGTAATGGTAATGGCCGTGGCCCCCAGATCTTTCACGCACTCTACAATCAGCTCATTAATGACATCCGCCATGATGGGGTCCAGCCCTGTGGTGGGTTCGTCAAAAAAGATGATATCTGGGTTGGCGGCAATGGCCCGTGCCAAAGCCACACGCTTTTGCATCCCGCCAGATAGTTCCGCGGGCAGTAAAAATGCAGTTTCCCCGCGCAAGCCGACAGCTTTTAACTTGGCTTGCGCAATATCAATGGCATCACTTTTGCTTAAATTGCCCTGAGCGCGCAGGCCAAAGGTAATATTTTCCCAAACACTCAAGCTGTCAAACAAGGCGCCGCCTTGAAACAGCATTCCAACTTTTTTGTTAACAGCTTCAATCTGCTTGGTCGACATTTGCAGAATATCTTGATCATCTACCTTTATGATGCCGTTATCGGCATGAATTAATCCAATGATGCATTTCAGCATGACAGATTTCCCTGACCCTGATCCACCAATGATGACCATGGATTCGCCTTCGTCCACTTCCAGGTTCACACCTTTGAGAACATCATTGCTTCCAAAAGATTTATAGACTTTTGACATTTGGATTTTTGTCTTTTTACTCATAAATCACCTTTCCTAGACAGAGAAGAACAGCTCTGTAATCAGGTAGTTGAAAATCAGAATCAGGATACTGGCGGACACCACAGCATTGGTGGTGGCAACACCCACGCCTTGCGCGCCCCGTTTGGAATAATAGCCATGGTAACAGCCCATAATGGTGACGATAAATCCAAAAGCCCCTGCTTTTACAAGGCCAGAAATAATATCCAAAGGTTCCAGAAAGTCTACTGTGTTTTGGATATACGTTCCGGCATTAAAGCCAAGCTTGTACACACCAACCACAAAACCGCCGAAAATCCCGATAACATCGCCCACTAAAACCAGCAAGGGCATCATGATTAGGCCGGCAATAATGCGCGGCACGACCAGGTACTTTAGCGGGTTGGTTGATAGCGTTGTCAGGGCATCAATTTGTTCTGTTACACGCATGGTTCCGATCTCTGCAGCCATGCTGGCGCCAATGCGTCCAGCAACCATCAACCCGGCCAGAACAGGGGCCAATTCACGCGTGATACTCAGGGCCACAACGTTGGCCACAGCACCTTCAGCACTAAAGCGGGCAAACCCTGTATAGCTTTGCAAGGCCAAAACCATGCCAGAGAAAGCCGTGGTCAAGGCCACAACAGGTAGTGAGTAAAACCCGATATCAATCATCTGTTTGATCAGTTGTTTGAAATATATAGGCGGGCGCAAACAATGGCTGAGCGCTGCGCCAGTAAAGGCAGAAAAGCGGCCAACAGCTTCCAAAAACGTTAGAAATGCAGCGCCAATATTGGCCAAAAAGTTACGATCTGCTTGATTGGACATATTTTAAATCCTTTATCCCAAAAACCCGCCCTTTATACCGGATAACGCCCTCATCGCCAAGGCTTTAATTCAAAAGAGATGTTAACGGTTAAGCGATGCGCTCTCTGTTTATCTTAGAGAGGGCGGCATGGGCCAAGGCCAATGGCAGCAGGCCACGTTTATATTTTAAGCCACGCGTTTCTTTTAAGTGGTCCTGTATGGTGCAAATTTCTTTGTTGCGGTCATTTAAATCCTTAAATACTTCCTCTTTCTTGCGTGTAAGTTTCAGCAGTTTCTGGCTAATTTCTTTTTCATCTGGCGTTAATTCTATAACGGTTCCGTCAGGCATTTTGAATGGGCATTGTTTGACGTAAAAAGCTTTCAGTATCTCTGCTGGTTCTTTTTTATCAGTTGGGTTGTTGTTTATGCAATATTCGTGGATTTGTTCAATTTTTTTGTTGAAACTAATATTGGTTTTCAGTGCTTCTGCCGTTTGCCTTGGCCCGGTTGACAAAACAATAGATCTGGCGAATTTAATTAACTCTTCCCCTGTTGCTTGTTGTAACCGTTGCATAGCATCGGGCTGCTCTATCATTTCCAAAAGAACCTCAAGAACAGGGATGGTATAATGTGTGCGGGGGCAATTTTCAAACTTATCTAGCATTTTACCATAAACCATGTATCTCCACATTTCTACATCGCCAATAAAGCGCAGGAAAATTAAACTGCCCAAGGTATCGGCCATGGGTTCATGAACAAGAGAGAGTTTAGATCTATATGTTTCATCAGTGCTGACTGCTGTGTTGCCGTATAATACTTCTTCCAGCGTGGCATAGTCGCCTGCACAGCCAGAAAAAAAATGACCCAACTCATGGCAATGATTCAGAACTGGGAGCGTAAATGCGTGAATAATCCCATATGAATCGTCATATAGGTCATTAGAATAATGACTTATAACGCCGATACGCAAAGGTGCGCCATTGCACGTTCTTCCTTGGCATTGAGTGATTATGGCAGCAGCTTCCCCTGTGCGGTAAAGTTCCCCATGTTCCCACAGGTTGTGATATAGGTGATCTAGGTCCCGGGCATTAGGAATGGGATGCCCAAGCTTACGCAGCTGCCGCGCGACGCTTTGTATCATTGAAAATGTGTTTAGACGCGGCTTACCGGCAAGCTCTGGCCTTGTTTCTGGTGACCAAGCTGAATATTCCGTCTGTAAGTGTTGGGCAATGTCTAGCGTGATGACAGTTTGCTGTTGTGGGTGATGGGGAAGTGATGGAAAAATTTTCATGCACTTTCTGTTCAGGCTGTTAAAGGCTCTAAGCAGATCACTCACGTGGTGGCGCCAACTGGTGTTGCCGTTAATAAAATCCAGCGGAATCTCATTAAAAAGATCAGGTGTGGCGGTCATTTTAATCTTTTAAGGATACAGCGAGGTTTTGTCAAGTAACTCTTAGAAAGATTCCGGCAGTTGCTCTGGGCTAATGAAGTTGCTGAACTTGGTGGTTGCGCCGTTGAAGCTTAGAATTACTTTACCAATTGGGCCGTGACGTTGCTTGGCAATGATCACCTCTGCCTGGTTGGCTATCTTTTGATAGTTTTCTTGCCACATGGCGTAACGTTCCATAAATTTTTCTTCAGCTTCTTCAGAACGCTTGGTGGGTTCTGCGCGTTCTTCGTAATATTCTTGACGATACACGAACATCACTACATCGGCATCCTGTTCAATCGATCCTGATTCCCGTAGGTCGGCCAGCTGCGGGCGTTTGTCTTCCCGCTGTTCCACGGCCCGTGAAAGCTGGGACAAGGCGATTACAGGAACGTTCAGTTCCTTGGCCAAGGTTTTAAGTCCCCGGGTGATTTCTGAAATTTCCTGAACACGGTTATCTTGGGATTTTCCGCCCCCTGATAGCAGTTGAAGGTAATCAACCACGATCATATCAAGGCCATGTTGGCGTTGCAGACGTCTAGCGCGCGTGCGCAAGGCACTAACTGTTAAGCCTGGGGTGTCGTCAATAAACAGGGGCGTTTTTGCCAGCTCTTTACTCGTGCTGATCAGTTGGGTGATATCGTCACCTGTCATGGTTCCACGGCGAATTTTTTCAGATGTAATGTTGGCTTGTTCCGCAATAATACGTGTGACCAGTTGTTCCGCTGACATCTCTAGCGAGAAAAACCCAACCACGCCGCCATCTTTATCAGCATTGCCGGATTGTTCCGCTTGGCGATAAACATTAGCAATGTGAAAGGCAACGTTTGTAGCAAGGGCTGTCTTTCCCATCGAGGGCCGCCCCGCAAGAATCAGAAGATCAGAAGGGTTTAACCCCCCCAGCAAACCATCCAAATCTGTCAGGCCAGAAGACAGACCTGTCAGTTGGCCATCACGCTTATAGGCGCTTTCTGCCATTTCAACAGCGTTGGCAAGAACCCCTTCAAACCCGCGGAAACCTTTGTTGAAGTCCCCAGTGGTGGCCAATTCATACAGCTTCTTTTCTGTGCCTTCAATTTGCTCTGTCGCGCTGTTTTCTAAATCATACTTAAAAGCGTCGTGGGAAACTTGCTCCCCCAATTCAATTAATTTGCGACGCAGGTACAATTCATACACTTCTTGTGCGTACCCAGCGATATTAGCGCTGTTTACAACAGAAACAGCCAGCTTGGCCAGGTACTTTGCCCCGCCGATATCGTTCAGAGCTTCTTCTTGGTCGAAGTAGTTTTTCAGGGTAACGGGGTTGGCCAGTTGGCCGCGCTCTACCATTTGGCGGCAAGCATCGTAAATGCGACCGTGAACAGGGTCGGCAAAGTGTTCGCCACGCAAAAATTCCGAAACACGCTCATAAACATCATTATTAATTAGCAACGCCCCGATAATACCTTGTTCGGCATCAAAGTTGTGGGGAAGCTGTTTGTAATCAAACTCGGCAGAGTTTTGGTCAGAGTTTTGCCCAGAGTTTTGATTGGCTGATACGGCCACTGGGTTGTTGATGTTATCCGGCAAGCCTACTTGCGGATCTAAAGTCTGTAGATCTGTTACCATTTTTATAATTATGCCCCGAGAAGGAGCCTCCAAATATTTTATTTTTTTGAGTTAAAACCCCGCAGAAGCTTTCTACGGGGCAAACTTTATTTGACTATTTAGGTAACAGATGGTGCCAAAAATGGCGAGGTGAAAAACTAAGCAGCTTCTTCGTCTGTGGATTCTTTTTCACTCGTTTGGCTGTCATCAGAAGCTTCTGCTGCTTGTGCTTCCACAGCAACTTTTTCTTCGGTGTTAGTATCTTCGTGGGTTGTTTCTGCAGTTGGCTCTTCTGTGGCAACTTCTTGAACCAAAGATTCATCAATAACGCGTTGGCTTTCGGCGTCTCCATCAGATTTTGCAATGTTGACAGAGATGGCTGCGTCTACTTCTGGGTGCAGTTTAATGCGCAGTGGAAATAGGCCAATTGTTTTAATGGGGGCAGACAGCATGATTTGTGTTTTTTCGATGCTGATGCCTTGCTCTGACAAGGCTTCTTTGATGTCATGGGTGCGAACAGATCCAAATAGCTGCCCGTTTTCTGATGCTTGGCGAATCATGACCAGCTCTGTGCCACTGATTTTCTCAGCTGCTTTTTCCGCTTCTTTTTTCTTCTTCAGGTTCGCAGCTTCCAGTTGCGCGCGTTGTGTTTCGAAGTAAGCAACATTCTCTTTGTTTGCTCTTAATGCCTTTTGTTGGGGCAATAGGTAGTTGCGCGCAAAGCCGTTTTTAACAGTTACTGTGTCGCCCATTTGGCCCAGATTTTCAATACGCTCTAAAAGTATAACTTGCATGGTTTGTTCCTTTATTAAAAGTGGTCTTCAAAATTTTGTTTTTATTATGTCTTTTTGCCTCTTGGTGTCTTGCGCCAAGCCAGGGGCTGCGCAAGGCCCAGCATACTAACCGCAAACAATGAATATGGCAAGAGCACAAAGAATAAAATATAAAACAGCCAAATTTTGCTGTTTTCTGCGGGTTTCTTGGGGGTCATCCATCGGTGAATCAAGCCTAAACCAGCCAAGGTTAGGGGGAAAAATAGAATCATCCATAAGCCGCCTAAAAAGTTGCCGCCGTTATCAACTAAAAATAGCTGGCCCAAAAACAGCAGGGCAAAGGCAATACTGTAGCGCACATTCAGGTAAAGGTTGGCCATTTTGGGGGCGGTACGAACAGCTTTTCCTGTTTTGTTGACTAAAGTATGGGCGATTAAAGCGTTTAATGTTAGCAGCATTAGCATATTTAAAACTGTTGCTGCAGCCACATAGGGCAGAGCCAGGCTGTAAAAATCTTGCTGGGTAATGATGCTTTCCAGGGAAGCACCATCTTGCAAGGTGATAGCTTTTTCCATCTGCTCATAAAAGCTCAAAATAAAAGCTTCCAGCTTTTCACGTAAGGGTGCAATGTTTTGATACAAGATTGTCAAAACCGGGCACAAAAACAGTCCAAAGGCTGTCATGCTGCGCATAAATCCAACGCCATTATACAGGCGGACTTTCCCCTTTGCATCGACCATCTTGCGATAATACAAAAAACAGGTCAGGCTGATGGGTGCTGCTAGCAATAGAATGTATTTTGCTGCGTCCCACTTTTCTGGGGCTATGGCAAGGATGGCTAGTAAACCAGCAGCACTGCCAGCATAAGCATGCCGATAACCATACAAAAAGCCAATGATCAAAAGAGGCAGAGGGGAAAAGGTATTTAGAATAAAGTACAAGGTTGTTGCGGGGTCTGCCCCAACAACGGCCAGATCCCCCAACATAAATAAAACCGTACTCAAAAGCCCACAAACCAGGGCAATAAGCCAGGGCGTGGGCTGAGCAGGTGCGGGCATGTTTTTACTCGGCCGCATAAGGCAGCAACGCCAAGTGACGGGCGCGCTTAACAGCTTGAGACAATTCGCGCTGTTTTTTGTTTGAAACGTAAGTAATGCGGCTTGGCATCATCTTGCCTGTTTCGGACAAGAAGCGTCCCAAAAGTCTTGTGTCTTTGTAGTCAATTTTAGGGGCGCCATCACCTGAAAATGGACAGGTCCGACGACGACGAAAGAAAGTTTTTGCTCCACTCATTATGCGGCTCCTTTTTCTGATGTTGCTGGCTTGTCATCACGATCATGACGATCATGACGATGGGGTTTGCTGTCGCGGTCATGGCGACGAGGCCTATCATCATTGTCATTGCTAGAATTCATCATGACAGATGGTTGCTCGTCCAGCTCATCAACCTTGATTGACAAAAAGCGAATTACATTTTCGTTAATGCGCAATTGACGTTCAAGCTCTGTAATTGTTTTTGGCTCTGCCGTTACATTTAATAGGAAATAGTGACCTTTGCGGCTTTTATCGATTTTGTAGGCAAGGTTCCGTAGGCCCCAGTATTCAGTCCGGCTTACTTTTCCGCCATTATCTTCGACAATCTTGATAGCTTCTTTTTTTAGATCTTCGGCCTGAGTTACACTCAAGTCCTGAGACCCAATAAAGATGTGTTCATAAAATCTCATCATAAACTCCTTATGGTTTGTTTGTTCTACAAGCCCACAGTCTTGCTATGAGCAAGGAGGAGCGCCAAATATACACATCTTTTCAACAGATGCAAGCCCTGATGAAAGGAGTAAGAGAAAGAATTGACTTTGAAGGCAGAATGGGTAGTCTCAGGTCTTCTTTTAAAGACGGATAGGGAGACCGCATGAAACGCGCATTTGTATTTCCAGGACAAGGAAGTCAAAAAATCGGGATGGGAAAAGAATTGTATGATGCTTTTCCCGCAGCAAAACACGTTTTTCAAGAAGTAGATGAGGCATTGTCCCAAGACCTATCTGGTTTGATTTTTTCAGGAAATGAAAAAGACCTAACCATGACAGAGAATACACAACCAGCCTTGATGGCTGTGTCACTGGCTGCTGTGCGGGTGATGGAAACAGAATTGAAGACGGATCTTGCTGACCATTGCGCATATGTTGCAGGACACTCTTTGGGGGAGTATTCAGCCCTTGCTGCTGTAAAATCATTTGATTTGGGTACAACGGCCAAGCTTTTGCGTATTCGTGGGCAAGCGATGCAAGCAGCCGTTCCCGTTGGCAAAGGGGCAATGGCTGCTTTGATTGGGGTGGATTTTGCCACTGCACAGGAAATTGTAACTGCTGCCATGGATCAAGCTGGCAATGACCACGTTTGTGTTGCGGCCAATGACAATGCCCCAGGCCAAGTTGTGATTAGTGGGACAACCGGCGCTGTTGAAATTGCTACAGTAATTGCCAAGGAAAGGGGCGCCAAGCGCGCCTTGATGCTGCCTGTTAGTGCACCTTTCCATTCGCCGCTAATTCAGTCTGCTGCTGATAAAATGGCTCAGGCATTGAGCCAAGAAGATGTGCGCCCACCCAAGTGCCCCATCATATGTAATGTGACCGCGCAACCAGAATCAGAGCCTAGTCAAATTCGTAGATTGTTGGTAGATCAGGTGACAGGCACTGTTCGCTGGCGTGAATCTGTTGAAACCATGGCAGGGCTGGATGTCACCCAAATTGTGGAAGTTGGCGCTGGAAAAGTGCTGACAGGGTTAGCGCGTCGCATTAACCCAGATTTGCAAGGTGTAAACGTTGAAACACCCGCCGATATCGAAGCATTTTTAAAGACACTGTAAAAACGACTATATAAAGAAAGGTCCTATTATGTTTGATCTAACAGGAAAGACGGCCCTTGTAACAGGTGCCACAGGTGGCATTGGGGCGGAAATTGCTAAATCCCTTCATGCACAAGGGGCAACTGTTGCCATTAGTGGAACGAGAGAGAATGTTCTGCAAGAGCTGGCTGACGAGTTAAAAGAGCGGGTTCACGTCATTCCCGCCAACCTTGGGGACAAGGATTCCATTGAAGGGTTGGCAAAAAAAGCGGAAGAAGAAATGGGCCAAGTTGATATTTTGGTTAATAACGCTGGGATTACCAAAGACACATTAATGATGCGCATGAGTGCAGAAGACTGGGAAACAGTTTTGAAGGTAAACTTGGATTCGGCTTTTCACCTGACCAAAGCCTTGCTGCGCGGCATGATGAAGCGCCGCATGGGCCGTATCATCAACATCACTTCTATTGTTGGGGTGACGGGGAATGCCGGCCAAGTAAACTATGCTGCTTCTAAAGCGGGGATGATTGGATTCTCTAAATCCTTGGCCCAAGAAGTGGCGTCTCGTGGTGTGACAGTTAACTGTGTTGCCCCTGGGTTTATTGCTACAGCCATGACAGACAAGCTGAATGACGATCAGAAAGGCGCCATCATGGGCAGCATTCCTGCCGGTGCCATGGGTACACCAGAAGATATCGCCGCCGCTGCCGTTTACCTTGCCAGTGATGAGGGTGGTTATATGACGGGTCAAACGCTGCATGTAAATGGCGGCATGGCCATGATCTAAGATCTGTCAATGCCGCAGAAGCCTTGGTTCTCCTGGGGTGTGGACAGCCGTACGGTTTTAAGGGGTTTTTTTCTAGACAAGCAGATATCAACATGTTAGCTGTCTTCCTCTTGAACGGATCGTAAAGATCGTTAAATTGAACTGATTGTATAAATAACAAAGGGCTTTAAACATGAGTGATGTTGCCGACCGCGTAAAGAAAATCGTTATCGAACACCTAGGTGTAGAAGAATCTAAAGTAACCGAAGAAGCAAGCTTCATCGATGATTTGGGTGCTGACAGCTTGGATACAGTAGAGCTGGTTATGGCGTTTGAAGAAGAATTTGGCGTTGAAATTCCAGATGATATTGCTGAAAAAATTCTAACGGTTAAAGACGCTCAGTCTTACCTACAGCAAAACCAGTAAATTTATTTTATCCATGCGCCGCGTTGTTATCACAGGACTGGGCCTTGTTACTCCCCTTGGGGATGGTGTTCAGGCGAACTGGTCAAAGCTTTTAGCTGGAAAATCTGGTGTTAGAAAGATTGAACACTTTGACGTGTCTGATCTATCTGCCAAAATTGGGGGCGTTGTCCCTAAGGCTGGAATGCGTGAAGGGGATGAAGATGTGTTTATCCCGGATAATTATGTTGAGCCCAAAGAACAACGCAAAATGGATGAATTTGTTGTTTACGGGATGGCTGCCGCCGAACAGGCCATTAAGGATGCTGACTGGTTCCCTGTCGATGAAGAATCACAAAACCGTACAGGTGTGATGATTGGATCTGGCATTGGGGGGCTTGTTGGTATTTCCAAGGGCACAATGACCTTGGAAGAAAGAGGCCCTCGCCGGTTAACACCATACTTTATTCCCGCCAATTTGATTAATATTGCCTCTGGCTTTGTATCGATCAAGTACGGCTATCGCGGGCCAAATCACGCTGTTGTAACTGCTTGTTCAACGGGGGCGCATGCCATTGGGGATGCTGCACGGATGATTGCGCTGGATGATGCGGATGTAATGGTTGCCGGCGGAACCGAAGCAGCCTTATCACGCCTTGGCCTTGCTGGGTTTGCAGCTGCGCGTGCCCTTTCCACCAACTTTAATGAAGACCCAACCAGGGCTTCTCGTCCTTGGGATCAGGACCGGGATGGCTTTGTGATGGGTGAGGGTGCTGGAATGGTTGTGTTGGAAGAATATGAACATGCCAAAAAACGTGGGGCAACCATTTATGCTGAAATCGTTGGCTATGGAATGTCTGGGGATGCCCACCACATTACAGCCCCTGCTGCGGATGGAAATGGTGGTTTCCGCGCCATGCAAGCCGCTGTAAAGCGTGCAGGTATTAATACTGATCAAATTGGCTATATCAATGCCCATGGAACGTCTACCCCTCTTGGGGATGAGATTGAGCACGGCGCTGTTAAGCGTATGCTGGGTGAAAGCTATAAAGATACATCTATGTCTTCGACAAAGTCTGCTGTTGGCCACCTGTTGGGCGCTGCTGGAAGTGTAGAGGCAATTTTCACTGCTTTGGCGTTAAAAAACCAAGTGGCACCGCCAACATTGAACTTGGATAACCCATCTGAAAGCTGTGATATGGATCTTGTGCCCCACACAGCGAAAGAGCGGAACATTGAATATGCGCTGTCAAATTCCTTTGGGTTTGGTGGAACAAATGCATCTTTGGTTCTGAAGCGGGTTGCATAGCTATGAGCATGGCATCCACTGCCATTAAAGCTGTCATCTTTCTGATTTTTCTGTTTATTGCTGTACCGATTACTGTCACGTATTGGGCGTATTCGCAGCATCAAGCGCCGTTGGAAAATGCTGAAACATTCCTGCTTGTGGAATCTGGTATGTCGTTCCCGCAGATAGAAGCACAGCTGGAAGAGGCAAACTTATTAAGCTCTAAGCTATTGTTTGACATGGCTGCCCGCGTCAAAAGCGTGGATAAAACGTTGAAGGCTGGGGAATATCAGATTCCTGCCAATACTTCCCAAGCTGACATCTTAGAAATTTTGTCCAAGGGCCAGACATATAAGCGTTATTTTACCGCGATAGAGGGGGAAAGCGTTTATCAAACAGTGAAGAAGTTGATAGAAAACAATTACTTGGTGGGCAATCTTGAAAAGCTGCCAGCAGAAGGTGCCTTGTTGCCGGAAACATATCAGTATGAACGCGGGGAAAGCCGCCAGGCTGTGCTGAATCGCATGCGCGGGGATATGCAGCAGACGCTGGACCAGCTGTGGGTAATGCGCGCGCCAGATTTGCCTATCAAAACAAAAGATGACGCGGTTATTTTGGCTTCTGTCGTAGAAAAAGAAACAGGCTTGGCGGCAGAGCGTCCCCAAGTGGCTGCCGTATTTGTGAATCGTCTGAAAAAGGGAATGAAGCTGCAGGCAGATGCCACAACGGTTTATTGCTTTACCAAAGGGCGCGGTGCTTTGGGCCGTCGTTTATTGAAAAAAGACCTGGAAACAGATTGCGGCTATAATACCTATGCTAAATATGGGTTGCCGGTGGCTCCTATTGCTAACCCCAGTAAAGAAAGCCTGGCTGCGGTTTTAAGCCCGCCTAACACCCCGTATTTATATTTTGTAGCAGATGGCACAGGCGGGCATGTGTTTGCTGAAACGTTGGACGAGCACACACGTAACGTTGCCAAGTGGCGCAAGATTCGCCGTGAAATGGAAAAAAACAACTAGGTTTTTTATCAAGCTTTATCGCTCTAGGGTAAAGCGCTCTTCCCTGTAATTTCGGTAAGCTGCTTTAACCCTTATCGGGTTGATAGGTTGAATGGTTACAGTTCTTTTCTTTGGTGTCGTTTGAATAAAATAAGCTTCTGGGATTCTTTTAACTGGGGAAAGTGGTAAAGTGCCTGAAAAATGTATGCGTGCATCCGCGCGATAGCCCGTTGATCTTTTAAAACCGTCTAAATCAAGCTTTGTGCCTTGGGGATACCCTTGTTCCCAAGATGTGCACATGCGGTACTTCCAATCATCTTTCGGGTCTGCGGATGTTAAAATATCTTCAGAGCCATGCAGCAAGTACCCGCGCTCGCTTCTGACATCAGAAAGATAGGATAGTTGCTCACCGCTTGCACTTCTGTTATTGATAAGGGCTGAGGCAAGATCTACGGAAATTCGATGGTAATCATCATACCCTTCATGATTTTCCTGGTCTATAGCAACTTGTTGTGCCGAATCCATTAAGGTAAGGGCGCCTTCTGCCGTTAAGACCAGCCGGGCAATGCTGCGCCAAACAGCTTCAATGTGGCGCCGTTTTGTCAGGGGAATTTTTACCTTGTGGCGTCCTTCAATCTCCAGAATTTGCATGTTTGGTGCTTGGGTAATTCTACCGACCATGCTGACCCCTCTGACTTTCTAGTGCATAGGCTTCAATGATGCCGGCACGCAAGTTGAAAGGACTGCTCTTTGTTAGGCTGTCAACAGTTTCAGGGTTATGAAAATCCAAATCGTCACCATTCCACGCCTGAACCTTGATAAGAGGGGCAGGGCTTAGTGGTGGCAAGGGGTTGGTCACCCCATGGATATTCATAAAGCGTGTTTTTGTTTGTAAAAACCTATCTTTATGTTTAACGCCAGGCACAATTTCTGTTCGTTCTGCCTGTTCAGTGTACCTACCTTGGCTATAGGAATATTCATTAAAGCAGCTAAAAGTAACTTCGCCTAAAAAGTCTTTCTTGGCAGTAACGCTAAAGCTTGTCCCGAACGCTGTTAACCCTTGGTCAGCCTCAATATCTGTCAAAGCGCCATAAATGGGATTAGATATGATTTTAGCGCACAAGTTCCTGCGAATTGGGCGATATTCTTCAAACTCAAGTGTTTCTGGTACATGGGAAATGACTCGCGGGGCTTGCTCAGCTAAAAGATCATATCCTTCCTCTGTCAGGGCAATGCGCGCTGTTGACTCCCACAGGATCTTGCCACTGGTCGCACCCGTGGCAGAGGCAAAACACATATCATGTTGGCCAATTACTTCTAAAATATAGGGTATGGGCTTTTCTTCCATGGTGGTTGTTGTACGGGAAAAAGGCGTGGATGTCAATGAAAATATCTTTTAGGGATACACCTTCAGTTGTACTGCTTTACAGTTTGCGCTGCCATATGCGCATAAATAGTATATCGGCTGCCTTTTGTCTTTTTTGCTGTGCCGATCATTTCTAATTTCATGTTTCTGTCCCGTTTTTTAATCTCAACAGATCCCATTGCTGCAAGGGGTGGGAGGGGCAGGGCGCTAAAGCTGGCATAGTGCAACATTCTGTTGTCAGGTAAGGAGGTTTTCTGCGTTGTTTCTGCGTGTACGCCATTGCGATAGGTATTCATGTAGGTTGCAAACCAGGATTCTCTTTTATTATCGACTGTCTTGACAGCCAGGTTGTGGCTTGTTGCTGGGTACCAGTATCTAGTTGACGTGTCATTGATATTTATAAGTTGAGCCAAGCCGTCAACAGAAAGAAAGTCTTGTGCAAGTTGGTGGCGGATAACGGCAGCGGCCTTGGGGGTGTTAACGCTGGGAACCTTTGGGGCATGCTCTTTCAAGTATGCCAGTCCATCTGCCGTCAATTTCAAGGAAGCGGTGGTTCGCCAATAGGCAGGGGGTGCTTGCTTCTTTCCCTTCATTTCAACGTGAACGGCGTGAATACCAATAACACAAAGAATATTTTGTTGTTTGTCCATAAGGAATGCTTTATCCCAAAAAGAAAGGACGCTGTCAATACGCTGCTCTAATCGTCAAAATCCATAGCTGGTTTACCAGGGCTTTTAGACAGCATCCAGTCTACAAGTGATGCTGGCAGGTTGGTCAACATCCACAGCGCAAAACGCAACCCCCACGGAAAGCTGATGCGCGCTTTGTTGCGGGCCAAGTTTTTGCGAATATGTTTGGCCGCTTTTTCCGCTGTCCACATAAAGGGCATGGGGAAGCCGTTGGCATCTGTCATGTTTGTTTTGATATAGCCGGGGCAAATAACGTTCACGCGGATGTTGTTGGCCCGGTGATCTGCCCGCCAGGCCTCCCCCATTACACGGACGGCAGCTTTGGACGCACAATACGCCGGCGCACCTGGAAAGCCATAGAACCCCGCCATAGAGCTGACAATCGCCATCTGGCCCTTGCCGCGTTCATTCATCAACGGCAGCGCCGGGTACAGCGTGTTGTTTACCCCATAGACATTAACGGCAAAAATTTGTTGGGCTTGGCGTTGGGTTTCCCCCATATCGCCCGCCGTGCCAGCAGAAATGCCAGCATTGGCGATGACCAAATCCAGTGGGGCAATTTCATGGCTGCGCTTAATCCAACTTTGCATGCCCAGTTGGTCCAGCACATCCAACGCGTGGTCATAGGCTTTGGCACCTTTTTCTTCACAGGCTTTGCGGGTTTCTTTCAGGCGGTCTTTATCGCGGCCGCCCAAAAAAAGGGTAACTCCGTTGGTGGCATATTCAAGCGCCAATGCCCGCCCCAAACCGGAAGAAGCCCCCGTAATAAGAACAGAGCGCACAGCCTTTGTCGTTTTATCCTTGGTGTTCGTCATGGGCTTGGTTATAACATGCTGATGACTGCAGCAAAACACATTAACAGTATGACGGGATATGCCCGTGTGGAAGATTCTGCCGATGGCACAAAATGGTCGTGGGAGGTCAAGTCCGTGAATAACAAGGGGCTGGATGTGCGCTTTCGCTTGCCAGAGCCTTTCTATCACTTGGATATTGATTTGCAGAAGAAAGTTTCCGCCCAGCTGGCGCGCGGTACGGTGTATTGTACGCTGAACTTGGACGAAGGCGATTCTGTGCGCAGTTTAAAAATCAAAAAAGATTATATGTACCAGTTGTTGGGGTTGCGCGATGAGCTGAAAGGCATGATTGTGGATGCCCCCATCACGTTGGATGCGGTTTTGATGGCTAAAGATTTGATGCTGGAAGAAACAGTGGACACGGATTATGGAAATTTGGCAAAGGCCATTGAAAAAAGCTTGATGGCCACGGTGAAAAAGTTGATGGAAATGCGTCAGAAAGAGGGTGCACAGATGAAAAAGGTTTTGTCCGGGTTTATTGAAGACGTTGAAAAACTGATTAAAGACGCGCGCAAATTATCGGCCACCAAGCCCAAAGCCATACACGATAAACTGCACACGCAAATTAAAGATTTGTTGGGGGACCAACCGGTGGATGAAACGCGGCTAACCCAAGAAATTGCCATAATGACATCCAAGGCAGATATCCGCGAAGAGTTAGACAGGCTGGAAAGCCATTTGGCGCACTGCAAGGACTTGCTGGAGAAAGGTGGCCCTGTGGGGCGCAAGTTGGATTTTATGTCTCAGGAATTGAACAGAGAGGCCAACACAGTATGCTCTAAATCTCAGGATGTTACTTTGACAAACATTGGCGTTGCAATTAAGCATGCTATAGAACAGTTCCGCGAGCAGGTTCAGAATATTGAGTAAAGAGTGAAACAAGTAATGCAAACAGGAATTTATCGCCGCGGTTTTATGCTGGTTTTATCTTCTCCTTCAGGGGCAGGGAAGACGACCATTTCCCGCAAATTATTAGAGCGTGACGGTAATTTGAATTTGTCAATTTCCAAAACTACACGCCCCAAGCGCCCGGGTGAAGTTGATGGTGTGGATTATCAATTTGTTGATAAAGAAGAATTTAACCTGTCCATTAACCGACAAGAATTTCTGGAATATGCCAAGGTGTTTGACCATTATTACGGTACACCAGAAGCTCCGGTGTTAGAAGCCCTTGGACAAGGCCGTGATATTTTGTTTGATATCGATTGGCAGGGAACCCAGCAGTTAACACAAAAGGCGCGGTATGATTTAATCAGTGTATTCATTCTTCCCCCCAGTATGCAGGAATTGGAAAGACGTTTGCTGGCTCGTGCCCAAGACAGTGTGGAAACAGTTGATTTCAGAATGTCAAAAGCGGCCGATGAAATGAGCCACTGGGCAGAGTATGATTATATCATCGTTAACAATGCTGTTGAAGAAAGTGTGGCTGCTGTGCAAAGCATCATCAATGCGGAACGCCTGCACAGGAAACGCCAAGAAGGCTTGCATGAATATGTTAAAAGCCTGCGTGAGGGAAATTAATACACGCCTATAGTGCGTTGGCCAACGCGCAGAACTCTTCTACACTTAAAGATTCAGCCCGGCGGGTTGGGGCGATTCCAATTTTTTCCAATGTTTCTGTTGGTTGATCCAGCACCCCTTTCAAGCTGGCTCGCAGCATTTTGCGTCGTTGGCCAAAGGCAGCTTTAACCACCTTTTGCAATGCTGTTGAACTTGCAGGGAACTGTACTTTCTGTCTGGGGGCCAAAGTTACGACAGTAGAGTAAACTTTGGGTGGTGGGCTGAAGGCTTCTGGCGGTAAATCAAAATCTGGTGTTACATCGCATAGCCACTGGGCTAACACACTTAGCCGGCCATATTGTTTGGAATTGGGCTGGGCTTTGATCCGGTCGACAACTTCCTTTTGAAACATCAGCGTTAAGCTTTCAAGGCGCGTTACATCTTCCAGCCACCCTGTTAGTAAGGGGGTGGAGATGTTATAGGGCAGGTTTGCCACTACTTTTATAGGGAGATCTGTCAAATCCTGTAGTTTCAGGGATAGGGCGTCTCCCTGAATGATTTTCAGTCGGGGCTGCTGGGCGTGAATTTCTTCCATCACTGGTAGACAGCGGGTGTCTTTCTCTATGACAATGATTTCCTCTGCGTTGGATTCTGCCAGTGCGCGGGTCAATCCGCCGGGGCCAGGCCCAATTTCAATCACTGCTTTGCCTGATAAATCACCAGCTGCCCGCACAATCTTCTGTGTGATGTTTAAATCTGTCAGGAAGTGCTGACCCAGGCTTTTTTGGGCATTAAGTTGGTGCTTTTTTATTGTTTCACGAAGAGGGGGCAAGTCCAGCTGCATTCAGATTAGCTGTTAGGCTGTGCATTGGGGGTGACATTGGGGCCAATGCGAATATCAATGATGGCTCGGTTGCGTAGGTCTGTTGCATATTTGCGGGAAACTTGTTCCAGCTTTTGGCTGCGTAACCGCCTGGCAATATCTGCACGGGGGGGGATAACAATGTTATTGGCTTGGGCCACTTTTTTATCCAAAAACAAAACCACCATATAGCCAGATTCTGTCTGGAAAGGCTGAGTTAAAAAGCCAGGGGTCAATGTAGGCAAGATTCTTTTTAGCGCCGGTTCCAGTTCATTTTCTTCTGTCCAGGGTACTTCCCCACCATCAAAGGCACTTGCTTTGGACGAAAAAGATTGTGCCAGCTTTCTAAAGTCTGCGCCTTCTTTAAGCTTGTCAAAAATTTCCTGTGCAGTTTCCTTTGCCTGGGTATCTTCTTCTGCGGAAGAGGAAGGAATCAGAATTTCAGCATATTTATACTGCGTTGAATTACGGGCGTCTTCCAGATCTGCGATAACTTCATCAATTTCCTCTTCTGAAATGTGGGCCAAGCTGCCGGCTTTTCGTTGTACCAACAACCGCCAGGATAAGCCAGCACGGATTTGTTCTAGTAAGCTGGGGTAATGCAATCCATCTGCTTCAATGGCTTGTTTCAGTTGACCTTCAGGAATATTGTTTTGTTGTTCAATCGAAGCTTGGGCGCGTTTGATGCTTTCTTGGGAAATGTTAATCTCTTTTTCTGCAGCTTCTTGCAGTTGTAGTTTTTCATTGATCATAACTTGCAGAATTTGGGGCAGAAGACGAGATCGCGCTTCGGCATTATTTTCAATATCAGTGGATGCCATGGCCAAATCTGTTCGTTGAACAAGATCATATAATGAAATTGGTTCATCATTCACAACGGCAACAATGCCCATTTCACCGCTACTATCCTGGCTATAGACTGTTGCAGGTAAGAAAATACCGGCCATCAAAATGATGGTAAAGAAGAAAACTTGGGCCACAATAGGGCGAAAAATTTCATGTGCTTTTGTCATATTCTAATTCCCGAAAAATCCAGGGCCTCCAAGGTATTTAAGTCCAAAGGTGAATCCAAATGTATCCGATGGTTCTGTTTCCCCATCATCTGTAAAGTCACGTGTGAAATCAAAGGCGATGTTAAAACATTCGTCCTCATAAATCAAACCGGCGCTCCAGCGGCGGGTGTCCCTTTCTTCAATATCGCGAATCAGTTGATTTCTAACGGACCAATTATCCCACAGTTGTGTTTTCAATGTTCCGGAAATTTCTTCCCGCCGGCCAACATCATTGAAAATGCGGGTGTTGTCAATGCCGATATAGTCGATATCAAATTCGAAAATGCTGTATTCTCCTGAAACGTAAACTTCATTTCTTTGGAATTCTCCTGCATCAGAATCAAACCTAAAGCGGTACAGGATATTATAAAAACCCTCTTGGTTGATATTGACCGCTCCAACCACATCAGACAAGTTTTCCTCTACCCCACTGCCAACGTTAAAGGCATTATCTTCTTTGTCGCGATAGCTTTGCCCAATGAAAACAGAGTTGCTTAACCCCTGGTCCCCATAATGGGCCATCTTAATTCCATAATCAACGCGGTTGCCTTCGGAAAGGCGGTCTATCCCGGAAAAGCGGTTGCTGGAAAACAAGTTCGTATCATCGAATTCAAACGATTGGGAATCTTCATTGGGGATGATTTCTTCGTTACTGCTGCGGGCTTGGACCACACCTTGGACAATCGGTTCTATAATCTGGGTCCCCCCAAAGAAGGTTGATCGACGTGCAAAGGGCCAGCTCCACTTTGCTTTCAAAGAAGGATGAAAACGAAATGCCGTATCATCGCGTATTGCCCCAAGATTTGCTGGGCTTATATCTGGTACATCATTCAGGTCGTAAAAGTCACCGCGCGCTTCAGCTGTGATGTTTACAAGTTGTCCCAAAACACCATACAGCGGGATTTCATACCCTCCACTGATAGAGCTGCGGCGGCTGTCGGCACCTTGTTGGCGTTCCAGGTTTAGCTGTTCTATATCATAGAAAAAACGCCCCGGTAGTAGTTTGGAATAATCGATGCTGCTGTATTTCAGGTTTGGGGCAACATTAGCGGTGGTTTCATTGTTGTCTCCTGGGCGCAACCCTTGGAAAGCTTGGGCCTTGATGACGCCATAGTCATAAGTATCAAAATATTCTGCAGCAATATCTGAGCGAATACTGTCATCATAGCCAAATTCATAGCGACGCAAAAAGCTAGTGTCACTGGTGCGGTTTAAATCAAAGGTTAGGCGCCAGTTGTCATTGATTTCGTAAAGCCCTTCTGAATCAATATGCCACCGCAATTCTTTGCGCTTTCTGCCACCCAGTCGGTTGTTTAAATCCCCCGCGCTACCCCCAAGGTCTAAAAAACCATTGGGCAGGTTATGGCGATAGTTGACACGGGTTAACAGGCCGTCTTTCTCAACGTAAATGGGTTCCACAAGTATATCTTGATGGTTGGAAATTTCTTGGTAATAAGGGACACGAACAGCTGTTCCCTTGCTGCCGGAGTTGCTATAGCTGGGGGCAAGAACGCCGCTGCGCCTTTCAACGGATGGATCTGGATGGCGCAGATAGGGAGTATAAAAGATAGGGACTCCTAAAAAGTCTAAATATGCATTATGATAAATGACATTTTTTTCTTTTTCATCATGAATGATTTCTTCTGCACGTAATTGCCAGATTGGGTCGGGGTTATCTTCACAAATTTTACAGGGGCTAAAGACAGCACCCAGCAAGCGTTTTTCATTTTCGCTAAAACGGGACCCTTGCAGCGCGGCAAAGCGGGAATCATCGGTTAGCAAGATTTGGATTTCTTCGATAAAACCTTGGGCCAGCTCGCTTTCCAGTTCCATGTACTCTGCAAATAAAACATCGCCCGAAGGTTCGACAACGGTCACGTTGCCTAAGGCCAAAGCGCGCCCTTCATTTAGATCATACTGTATGACATCTGCGCGGACAATCCGGCCATTTTGCTCGATTTCCACTTCTCCAAAGGCGGTTACGATTTGGCTTTGTTCATCAAAGCTAAGCTCTTTGGCCAATAAATCAAAGGGGGTGTTTTTTTCATAAGGTTTTGTTGCGGCCAGCACAGGGGTTGTGCAGAAAAAAATCACGCAAAAAACATAAAAAAATGCGGGCAAATCAAGTGTTTTAGCCAGTATATTAGAAAATCTCATGGGGCTTAACCATCTTCCATATGAAGCAAAAAGGCAACCCCAAAAAGGACCGCAACCAAGGTGGGGGTCCATGCTGCCATTAAGAGAGGAATCTTAGAAGATAATCCAAGAGCAGAAACCAAATCATTCATGAAAAACAAGCAAAACCCTGTGAAAAGCCCCCCAATCACCATGCTGAGGGTTTGCCCCCTTCTTGGTGGGCGCAAAGAAAAGCTGGCGGCAATCAAAACCATGGCGCACAGTAAAATGGGAATCGTAATTAATGAATTTAAATGCAACTTGTGACGCAATGCAGAAAACCCTGCGGTTTCTAGCAAGTTGATAAAGTTGGGCAGTTGCCAAAATGAAAGCGTTTCAGGGGATGCAAAGCTGTCTAAAATGTTTTCTTTGCTCAGGTTTGTGGGCAAGGTATCTGTCTCTTTGAAAATAATGCGCCCATCAGATAGTGTTTGGCGCACATTTTCCAGCTGCCAGTATCCATCTCCCAAAAATGCAACCTCAGCATCTAGGCGGTCAACAAATGTATCTTGATCTTTAAACTGATAAATGGTGACAGAAGATAAAACCAAGTCTTGTTGGGAAAGTCCTTCGGCATAAATAACAGCTTGTTTGTTGCCAACAGATTGGCGCAACCAAACGGCATCTTCCAAAAATGTAATCTGGTTGGCATTGCCGCGTAAGTACCGCGCTTCCATCTGGTCAAACTTTGACAAAAATGTTGAAGCAAGCGGGTTAAACGCTACGATTAAAAACACCCCCAGTGAAAAGGCGATGGTTGCCGCTGGCAGCATAAACTGCCAAACAGAAATACCGGCAGAGCGTGCGATGATCAGTTCCTGTGTTTTTGTCAGTCTGAAAAAAGTGGCCATTGCCCCAAATAACACGGCAAATGGAATCAGAAGTTCGATCATGTGGGGCAGTTTTAAAAAGCTCATCTGCAGGATGATATCAAATGTGGCGCTGTCTTTATTGGCAGATCGACGTAACAGTTCAATAAAGTCAAAAACAAAGACAATGGTTGTTAGTCCAAAGATGGTGACAAACAAAGAGTTTAAAAATCGGCGTCCAATATAAAAGGAAAGTTTTTGTGACAGATACATTCTATCGTCCTTCTTGTTTCTCGCGTTTAAACAGAGTATTTACAATCCAGCCCGCAAACGTAGAAGGAGCAATATTCCGCAGTAGCAAGAATGTCAATATACTTAACGGGACAATCAAAACCACATACATCAAGGGAGCATAGCTTGCATCCTTGTTGCTAAGGTTCTGCGCACCCAAAGCCGCCGCTTGCCACAGCACAACACAGGCCACACTGATGAAAATTTTGTATCCCCTGTCACCGCGCCGGCTGAAACGACTCATCAATGTTAAATAAACGCCCACCAACCCAAAGGCCAAGCTGTATAGGGGGTGAATTAATCTGTAGTGGCCTTCGGTTAATAGTTTGTCCCAATACTTTCTATTGCGGGAGTTGTCCTGGGGGAATAAAAGATCTGGGATAAAGCGTTCGCGCGGTTCGCGCCATCTGGTTTCTATGATTTTATTATCCTGAGAAAGATCCAGCGCATACTCTTCAAAGTATAACAGCGAGGTCCGTCCCTTATTTTTGTCATATTCTTGGCGTTGGCCGTTGGTGATAAATACACGTGGCCCGTCTGGTGTTTCAATAATGGCGCCTTTTTCTGCAATGATTGTAACGGGTTTCAGGGCATTGGTCATATCGTGCACTAAAATGCCAGACAACTCCCCCGTATCTTTGCGTTCGCGCACATAAACGGTGACTTGGTCGTTGATCTCGCTAAAAACGCCTTCTTCCAGCAATGTAACGGAAAAAGCATGGCGGATCTCGTACTGCAGGTCTTTAAACCCACGGTAACTGGCGGGAATTAAATAGCTGGTTTGCAAATATCCAAATAGCGTCACAAATAAGCATAAGTATAAAGCAGGGCGGGCCATCATCCGCGGACTTAAGCCAGAAGCATAACTAACCACAATTTCACTATCTTGGGATAACCGATGATAGGTGAAAATGATGCAAATAAAAACGGTTAGCGGTAAAATGAAGTTTAGCAAACTGGGCAGCAGCAAGGCTGTTAAATATCCAAAGCTGGAAAGTGAGACACCGCGGTTAACGATATAATCAACAAAGCGCAAAGATCGGCTGAGCCAGATTACAAAAATCAAACTGACAGAAATGACAGACAAAGCGATGCTTAACTGTCGCAATACGTAACGGTCCATTTTTGTAAACAGGGTCGGCATGTTGTGTTCTTTTTTGTTGTGTCCTATAACGGGATATTGGAAACAAGTTTTAAAAATTATAACCAGTTATAGCCGGAGTCTTCACATATGCAAATCACTTTTGCCCAGCACGATGTTCCTAAAAAAGGGGCAATTATTGTTTTAGTAAAAGAAAACAATGAACTAGCTGAAAGTGCTAAACAATTAGATGAAAAATTAGAAGGCGCAATTTCTCGTGCCATTAAAACAAGCACGTTCAAGGGCAAGCGCGGCCAAACACTTATCTTGCGTCAGCAGCTGTCTTATGAGCTGATCGTGGTGATGGGTATCGGCAAGCCAGAAGAAATGTCTGGCTGGCAAGTAACGGATATGGGCGCCACCATTTACGCAGCTGTTTCTAAATACCAAGGGGCAGAGGTTTCTGTTGTGGTAGATGAGATTACAGACTCTGCCTTAACATATGCCAGCCAGTTGGCTTATGGGGTGCGGTTAAAAGATTATCGTTTTGAAAAATACAAAACGAAGAAAAAAGAAGAGGGTGGAGAGAACCATAACTTGAAGATCAAGTTTTTGGTGCGGTCCCCCAAAAAAGCAGAAGACAAATTCTTGTCTTTGGCCAATGTTGCTGATGGGGTTTTCTTGGCCCGTGATTTGGTGAATGAGCCGCCAAATTACCTGTACCCAGAAAGCTTTATGGAAGAAGCCAAGAAGCTGAAAAAAGTGGGCGTTAAAATTACGGTTTTGGATGAAAAGCAGCTGGAGAAAATTGGCTTCGGGGCCGTGCTGGCCGTTTCCCAAGGGTCTGCCAGAAAGCCATATGTTGTGGTGATGGAATACAAGGGCGGGTCATCTGCGCAAAAGCCAGTGGCCTTTGTTGGAAAAGGGGTTACCTTTGATACAGGGGGAATTAACCTGAAGCCAACAGCCGGCATGGAAGAAATGAAAATGGATATGGCTGGTGCCGCTGCCGTGGTTGGCGCGATGCATGCCCTGGCTGCCAGAAAAGCCAAAGCCAATGTTATTGGGATTATTGGTTTGGTAGAGAACATGCCATCTTCCACAGCACAACGCCCGTCAGATATCGTGACAACACTATCTGGGAAAAAGGTGGAACAACTAAACACAGATGCAGAGGGTCGCTTGGTTTTGTGTGATTGTATTTGGTACGTTCAGGAAAAATACAAAGTGAAAACTGTGATTGACTTGGCAACTCTAACAGGGGCCATTTTGGTTGCGCTGGGAGAGGACATCGGCGGATACTTTTGTAACGATGATACCTTGGCCGAACAGTTATATGGGTCTGGTCAACGTTCTGGGGACAGAATCTGGCGGATGCCGTTGGATGAAGTTTATGACAAGATGTTGGAATCCAACATTGCTGATTTCAAAACCATTGGTGCACGTTGGGCGGGGTCTATTACTGCTGCACAGTACCTGGGCCGCTTTATTAAAGATGGGGTGTCTTGGTCCCATATTGACATTGCTGGAACAGCATGGAGCAAAAAGGTTGCTGGCGTGACCCCCAAAGGCGGAACAGGCTTTGGGGTGCGTTTGCTGGACCAGTGGGTCCGTGACACGCTGGAAGGTTAAACCACAAAAATTCTAATATGGAAGAGCAGGGAGGGTGATAACACCCTCCCTGTTTTTTATGTGCCTATGCGTACTGCTTGGAGCCTTTTAAGAGGCGGAATAAATTGGCTGCCGCATCTGCAACCATTTCTTTGCGGTCGGTGGCCACCTCTCTTTTTCTTTCCCAGATGTCTACTTGTCTTCTGACTTCAGGACTGATGGGGTTGTTGTCTAGATCTAGGCATTCTAACTTTCTGTTTTTTAAAAAAGCTAAAGCGCCACTATCTCCCACTTTATTGTTGTCCAGGAATAACTCTCTAATTCGTTTGTTCTGTGCAAGGGCTACAGCCCCTGCATTACCGATACTATTTTGCATTAACGTCACTTCTTTTGCATGTGTACCTTGGGCCAATGCAATAGCGCCATTGTCGCCAATGTTATTGTTCTCCAGGTATAAACCCTTGAAGTGTTTATTCCGGGCCAAAATCTTTGCCCCCTCGTCATCTATTTCATTTGCCGACAGACCCAGTTCGATTATATGCGTTGTGTTGGCTAAGGCGGTGAGGCCCAGAATACCAATGCTATTATTATCTAATGACACATCTGTAATGTGCGAGAGTTGGGCTAAAGCTCTGGCGCCGGCATCTCCAATCTCACTATCGCGGATCTCTATGGAAGTAAGTTGAGAGTTTTCAGGCAACGCATTTGCAAAGCTAATTATATCTTCATCACCATTCCAGCCGGACACCCATAAACCTGTCAAAATTCTATTGTCAGCCAAAGCAGTGATGGCTTCTGTTTCACAAGGTATGTGAGGAAGGGATAGCTCCAGCTTTAACTTATCTCTTCTCGGGATTTGTTCAGCTTCCCTTTCAATGGTGTGCAGCATGTCTTTAGTTGCATCTGCTGTTATCGGGTGTTTCGCAAAGTGTTCTGAACGCAGATGGATATATACGGTGCCGTTTTCTCTTTCTTTGGCTTGCTGAAAGGTGCGCTTAATCTCTTGTACGCAGTTGTCTGTGATGGTCATGCTTCCCTCGGTTCTATAGTATTCTTAAGTTTGTATCCCAATAAAATACGATTGTGTCAAATAGATAAAAGAAAAGCCGGGGTTTTGTGTAAGTGCTGGCAACTAAACACTTGCATGTGGGCATTGCTTTTCGTATATAGGCCATAAGTTTTAACAGATATACTTTAAAGGGAATAGTAATGGCAGTTGAGCAAACACTTTCTATCATTAAACCAGATGCGACACGCCGTAATCTGACAGGTAAAATCAATCAGAAATTTGAAGAAGCAGGTCTAGAGATCGTTGCGCAGAAGCGTCTTCGCTTGAACAAAGAGCAAGCTGGACAGTTTTACGCAGTCCACAGCGAGCGTCCTTTCTTTAATGATCTATGTGACTTCATGTGTTCTGGCCCTGTTGTGGTTCAGATTCTTCAGGGTGAAAACGCTGTTGCAAAGAACCGTGAAATCATGGGCGCCACAAACCCATCTGATGCAGATGCTGGTACAATCCGCGCAGAGTTCGCTGAAAGCATTGAAGCAAACTCTGTCCATGGGTCAGATTCTGCTGAAAATGCAGCGATCGAAATTTCGTTCTTCTTTTCACAGCTAGAAATGGCTGCTTGAAAGTAAGGCGTAAGCCGACAGATTAAAAAAAAGGGCTGTCCAAACGGGCAGCCCTTTTTTTATGAAAATGGTTTTTTCAAAGAATTAAAGTAGAAAAATTGCCATCAAGCCTAAAATTATAGCCGAGGCAATCAGCACCATTTTAGTGCTATAGATAAAGTGATTCCATGTTTCCTGCCGGCGCTTTGTTAAAGCTTGGAATTCAGGGGCTTTTTTTGCTGCTGGCTTTTTTGTTTTTGCTTTGGTCTTTGTTGCTGCTTTTGCCATTAGATGTGTTCTCCCACGCGATCTATGATTTGTGTATTATTTGAATTTTTTTAAGAGACGTCAACTGCAAGCCATGATAGTGGCCCAACTTTTCAGGTTCTGCGACCTGTAAATCACTGTTGTCAGAAATTATAAAAGGGTTGCAGCATATGTGGCCAGGGCTTCGGGGTATGTTGCGTGCTCCATCATATGGACTTCCGTAATTAACTCTTCCAGCGTCATTTCCTTTTCAAGGGGGACTTTGCCGTGGGCCAGAATGCGTCCTCCATCCACCTCTGGTGTCACGATATGGACGGTGCAACCTGTTTCATCAACGCCTGCCTCAAACGCTAGTTCAATGGGCTTGGTGCCATATGTTTTAGCAAAATCTGGCAATAGGGAGGGGTGGATATTTAAGATTCGGTCTGTCCATTTTTCAACAAAGTCAGGGGTTAATACGCGCATAAAACCAGCTAAACAAACCAGCTGAATGTTATGTTCTATCAAGGCATTGTGTAGGGCTGCGTCAAATGCTGCGCGGGTGTTGAATTCTTGATGATTAATGGCAATGGCTTTCACGCCAGCTTTTTCAGCGCGGGTCAGGCCATAGGCATCTGGGTTGTTGGAAATAACCAGGCAAATTTCTGCCGGATAGTCAGGCTGGGTTGCAGCCTTCATTAAAACTTCCGCATTGGTGCCATTGCCAGAAAGCAAAACTGCGGTTCTTACGCGCCCCATGATTTTAAGTTTTCATAGCTGATATCTTTGCCGTTCTCTGTACGGGGAACAATATTGCCGATTTCAAAAACACGCTCGCCCGTTTTTTGCAAATGTTTGCAAACTTCTTTCGCATCTGATGGGTCAACAATAGCTGCCATACCAACACCACAGTTAAATGTTTTTAGCATTTCTAAGGCATCAATTTCGCCTGCGTTAGATAACCACTGAAAGACAGGGGGCAGTTGCCATGTTTCCAGATCAATGCTGGCTGCACAAGTATTAGGCAATACGCGGGGGATATTATCTGTCACCCCACCACCAGTGATGTGGGCCAGGCCTTTTAGTTTCTTTTCTTTGATCAAGGGCAGAAGCTGTTTGGCGTAAATCTTTGTGGGGGCTAGTAAGGCCTCTCCCAAGGGAACGTCCAGCATAAAGGGGGCAGGAGCATCATATTCAGCATCCACGTCTTTAATGATTTTGCGTACCAAAGAATACCCATTGGAATGAATCCCGTCCGAAGCAATGCCCAGAATTACATCGCCCGGTTTAATTGTTTCCCCGGTTATCAGCTGGTCACGTTCGACAACGCCAACGGCAAAGCCGGCGATATCATAATCATCCATGCTATACATGCCGGGCATTTCAGCTGTTTCACCACCCATCAGGGTGCATCCGGCCAGTTTACAGCCTTGGGCAACGCCAGCAATAATTTCGCGTACAATGGCAATGTCCAAACGTCCTGTTGCCACATAATCCAGCAAGAACAAGGGTTCCGCACCTTGTACTACCAAGTCATTAACGCACATGGCCACCAAATCAATCCCAACTGTGTCGTGTTTATCCACGGTGAGGGCAACACGCAGCTTGGTGCCAACCCCGTCACAGGATGAAACAAGGATGGGGTCATTGTATCCGGCTTCTTTCAAATCAAACAGTCCGCCAAAGCCGCCCAGGCTTCCATCTGCCCCGGGTCGTGATGTTGCTTTTGCAAAAGGTTTGATGACATCAATCAGCGTTGTACCAGCTTCGATATCAACACCGGCTTGTTTATATTTAGATGCGGCCATGGGGGTTCCTGTTAATCTATCTTGTCAATGTCATAAAACTTGGCTATACCCGAAACATGATTTATTCAAATAAAAAAGTTTGCGTGCCAAGTTGCGCTTTATTAAACAGATATTGGTTAGCAAATAAAGGCTTTTTTCTACTTTACGCTCTCTTTTTTGTATTAACGTTTACAGTTTTGACAGTTCGGCCTGTGCAAGCGGCCGATGTTTTTACTATTGAGGGGGTTTCTGTCGATGTGCGTGATCAAAGTGCTGCAATGGCCAGAAAAGAGGCCCACAAGCAAGCTCAGGAAGAAGCTTTGCGCATATTGTTTAAAAAGCTGACGTTGTTTCAGGACCATGCCCGCATCGACACTGTGGAAATTCAAGATGCAGCTGTTTATGTGAAAAGCATTGAAGTAGCTAACGAGCGAACATCAGGATACCGCTATTTGGCAGATATTACGGTTTCCTTTAACAGTGATTCTGTGCGTCAGTTTCTAACTTTCAACAAACTGGATTATGCAGAAACGCAGAGTAAACCTATTTTGATTCTGCCTGTCACCGCAGATGCTGGAAAAATCAGCCTGTGGCAAGAAACAAATGCCTGGGCTGCTGCATGGAAGGGCCACAATGAATCGCGCAGCTTGGTCCCCCTTATTTTACCTGTCGGCACGTTGGAAGAGGTCAGGACCCTTTCGGCGGAGCAGGCAATTAATGGTGATGTGAATGCCTTGCAAATCTTGGCAGAAAAATATAAAGCCGGGGCCATTATGGTGCCGTATGCTGAAATTTCAGAAAGCCGTACAGGGCCTGTGTTAAATTTGGTGGCAGATTTTTACGGTCTATCTGGGCAAAAGCAAACTCTTAGCCAAAGCTTTAGTGGAGCTGGGCCGGCTGATCTGCTATACGATCAAGCTTTTCAAGCCACTATCGAAGCGCTGGAGCAGCGTTGGAAGCTAGAAAATCTCATCAGTGGCAGTCAATCTGGGGAAATTATTGTGCGCGCGCCGTTACCTTCTTTGGAACAGTGGGTAAAGCTGCAAAAGGTGTTTGGTAAAATTGGCTTGATTAAGGAATTTCATCTAAAATCTTTTAACAAAGATTATGCGGATGTTACCATTATTCACACAGGGTCGCGTGAAAGTTTATTGAAAGCACTGCGCCAAGTGGATTTAAATCTACGCAGGGAACGTGGGCGCTGGACATTGGCGGCCAATTTATAGAATACCAAGCTAATTTCCCTTAACGCCTTTTGCAGGAGCAAACATCATGTTTAAATCTTCAAAATCAGATAATTTGCAATCTTTACGATCTTGGCCGTTTTGGTTGATGGTTTTCGCCTTTTTTATGGTGGCGACCTATGCTTTAAAAGCTGTGTTATTGCCGTTTGTTCTGGGCGCTGTTATTGCATATTTTTTGCACCCTACCGCCACAAAGTTAGAGCAATATAAAATTCCCCGATGGTTGGGAACGATCCTGATGCTGCTTATTTTCTTTGCCTGCATCATTGGTTTTGTGCTGTTGCTTGTGCCTGTTATTCAGGCCCAGATTGGGCAGTTGATTGTTAACATTCCCTTGTACCTGACAAAGGCAGAAGGGACTTTATCTGTGCTATTAGCACAGTTTGATTTTACGGGGTTCTTCCAGCTAGATTCTTTGAAAAACTATGCAGGCAACCACGCGGGCAAAGCTGTTGGTGTTGCGGGGTCCATTTTGGGAACGATTATGGGCGGTGGAGCCGTCTTGTTGGATTTATTGACAGCTTTTTTCATCACACCCATTGTGGCGTTTTTCTTGCTTCGTGATTGGCCCAAGGTTTTGCTTAATTTGAATGATTTACTGCCCCGTAAAAGCGCCCAAACCATTCGCAAGTTGGTTGGCCGCATGGATGAAAGTTTGGGCAACTTTATGCGCGGCCAAGCCTTGGTTTGCTTGATATTGGCTGTGTATTATGGGGTTGGACTGTCCTTGGTGGGGTTGGAGTCTGGTTTGTCCATTGGGATTTTCGTTGGGGTTGTTTCTTTTATCCCTTACTTGGGCTTTATCCTGGGTGGCTTGATGAGTATTGGGTTGGCGTTTTTGCAATTTTCTGACCCTTCATCCGTTGTTATGGTGGCTGCCATTTTTGGGGTCGGTCAATTGATTGAGGGTAATTACCTTTCTCCAAAAATTATTGGTGAAAGCCTTGGGATCCACCCGTTATGGATTATGTTTTCTTTGTTGGTTGGGGGCGCTTTGTTGGGGTTCTTGGGCGTTCTGTTGGCCTTGCCATTGTTGTCCATCATTATGGTATTGGTGAAGTTCCTGATTGAAGAATATAAGGACAGCAAATATTACAAACCTGCTGCCAAGGTCACGAAGAAGTGATTACAGAACAAATTCCACTTGATTTGCCGTATCGGACTGCCATGGCGCGGGAAGATTTTTTGGTGGGCGATTGTAATGAAGCTGCAGTTAAGTGGCTGGATAGTTGGGGGAGCTGGCCTGGTATCGGTCTGATTGTGTATGGACCAGAGGCATGCGGTAAAACCCACCTGGCCCGTGTGTGGCAACAACAAGCAGGGGCAGAGTTTATCAAAGCTGCTGATTTGGATAATGCAGCAGCCGAAAGACTGGTGACCCAGAATGTCCAGAATGTCATCGTTGATGATTTGGAATCCTTGGCTGAAGAAGAAGCCCTTTTTCATTTGTATAATCATTTGTTCCAAAGCAAAGGATCGCTTCTGATTTTGGCGGAACGTCCCCCCAAGCGTTTGGAAATCATCTTGCCTGATCTGCGCTCTCGTCTACAAAGCTTGCCCAGTGCAGAAATCACCCTGCCGGATGAAACGGTTTTATCCGCAGTTTTCTTAAAGCATTTTCATGATCGTCAGATAATGTTAGATGCAGATGTGCTGACCTACATTTTACCACGCATTGAAAGGTCTTTTGGGGAAGTTGCGCGGTTGGTCGATTTGATTGATAAAAAAGCCTTGGCCGAGAAAAGGCGCATCACTGTTCCCCTTGTTCGTGATCTGTTGCGCTCTTAAGTTTACAGTTACACTTGTTCTGATAGAATCAGGTTATGGCGTCATCATTAAAGAAATCCCCTGACCGTTTTTTGAACCGTGAGCTTAGTTGGCTAGATTTTAACATGCGCGTTTTGGAAGAAGCCCAAAACCCATGCGTTCCACTGCTTGAGCGGTTAAGGTTTTTATCTATTACTGATTCCAATTTAAAAGAATTTTATATGGTTCGTGTAGCCGGACTAAAAGCACAAGTGGCCGCGGGGATTCAAGATAAGTCGCAGGATGGCCGCAGTCCGCAGCAGCAACTGGCCGAAATTAATGAACGGGCTGGTGTCATGATTGCCCAGCAATCAGAAACTTGGAAAACCCTGCGCAAGTCCTTGGTAAAGGAGGGGGTTGATTTTACCACCCCCGAGGATTTAAGTGTGGCAGAAAGAAAATGGCTGCTGCAATATTATCGGGATCAAATTTTTCCTGTACTCACTCCACTGGCCATTGACCCTGGCCACCCTTTCCCGTTTATTCCCAACTTGGGGTTTGCCATGGTGATGGCCCTGAAAGAAAAGGGCGGAAAGGGCGAACAGAAAATGTCACTTTTGCCTGTTCCCCAGGTAATTCCCCGCTTTATTGAAATACCTGGTGGGCGGCGCCAAGCTAAAAGGAAGTACGTTTTACTGGAGGATGTTGTCCGGTTTTATCTGCCACGGTTGTTGGTGGGGTTTGATGTGCTGGAAACAGGGGTTTTCAATATTGTCCGCGATAGTGAGGTTGATATTCAGGAAGATGCGGAAGACTTGGTGCGGTCTTTTGAATCGGCCTTGAAACGGCGCAAGCGGGGGTCTGTTATCCGGCTTGTTGTTGGCAAAACTATGCCCAAATCCTTGCGTAAATTTATTATTGAAAAATTAGAAGTCAGCGATGAAGATATTTTTGAACGGCCAGATTTGCTGGCTTTAAAAGATGTTAGTGAACTGATCACCAGTGACAAGCCACACTTGTTGTATGAACCGCTGAATATTCGTTTTCCAGAGCGTATCATGGACTTTGGCGGGGATAGTTTTGAAGCTATCAAAGACAAAGATATTGTTATTCACCACCCCTATGAAAGTTTTGATGCTGTCGTCCGGTTTTTAGAACAGGCAGCCCGGGACCCCAACGTGGTCACAATTAAGCAAACGCTGTACAGAACATCTAAAAATTCGCCCATTGTAAATGCGTTGATTGAAGCGGCGGAAGCTGGGAAAAGTGTTACTGCGTTGATTGAAATTGCCGCCCGCTTTGATGAAGAGGCAAATATCCGCTGGGCACGTGATATGGAGCGGGCCGGTATTCAAGTGGTTTATGGCCCCTTGAACTTGAAAACCCATGCCAAAATCAGCTTGGTTGTGCGGCGTGAAGAAAATGCGTTGCAAAGCTATGTGCACTTTGGCACGGGGAACTATCATCCCATCACTGCAAAAGTTTATACGGACTTGTCCTTTTTTACCTGCCAGCCTGTTTTGTGTCGTGATGCCGCACGGCTGTTTAATTTTTTAACAGGTTATGCTGAACCAGAACGAATTGAAGAGCTGGCCTATGCCCCTAAAACACTGCGCAGCACATTAATCAAGCACATCAATGCAGAAATTAAGCATGCCAAAGCAGGGCGTCCTGCGCAAATTTGGGCCAAGATGAATTCACTGTTGGACCCTGGTATTATCGATGCATTTTACAAGGCATCTGAAGCGGGGGTCAAAATTGATCTTGTGGTACGTGGAATTTGTGCGCTACGCCCAGGGGTAAAGGGCCTGTCTGAGAATATTAAAGTAAAAAGTATTGTGGGCCGGTTCTTAGAGCATTCCCGCATCATCTGCTTTGGTAATGGGCAAGGGCTGCCATCAGAAGATTCATTGGTATTTATGACATCTGCCGACTTAATGCCCCGTAATTTGGATTGGCGGGTAGAGGCGTTGGTACCCATTACAAACGCAACAGTTCGTCAACAAGTGCAAGATCAGATCATGCTGGCTAACTTGTTGGATAACACCAACAGCTGGCGGTTGAAGGCCTCTGGCGAATGGGCACGTGTGCCGCCAGCAAAAGTGCCTTTTTCTGCCCATAAATACTTTATGGAAAACCCATCTTTGTCTGGCAGGGGAACAGCACTGCACACCCAGCCTTTGCCGCCAAAGTTAAAGCTGGCGACAGAAAGCCAAGAGTAATCTTTCTTTTGTTCTGTTTCGGAGGCGTTTATCAGTTTGATTTTGCAAGCTTTAATGCCTGTTCACTGAAAACGCTTGCAAAAGTTATTATGTCTTGGGATATTATTGCACATGAATGTAAGAAGTAGGGTAAGGCCAGTTGCGGTTCTGGATATAGGGTCCAACTCTGTCCGGCTAGATGTGCGGGTAACAGCAGACCCAAAATCAGAAGTCATGATTCGCCGAAAATCTCTCTGCCGTTTGGGCAAAGACATGACGTTGGATAATGCGTTGAGCAAAACACGCATGGACTATACCCTGAAGACACTTAAAAAATATAAGCGCATTATTGATGGCAATGACGTTGAAAAGGTTAAAGCTGTGGCCACGGCGGCTGTTCGCTCTGCGTCCAATGGGCAGCAGTTTATCCAAATGGTCAATGATATGTTGGGGTTAAGTATTGATGTGATTGAAGGTGATGAAGAAGCCCGTCTTGTGGCTTTGGGGGTGATCAGTAGCTTGTCTTTTCCGTTTACTGGCCTTGTGGCGGATTTGGGTGGCGGCAGCTTGGAGCTGGTGCGCGTTGAAAACAACAAAATTAAAGAACTGACATCCCTGCCATTGGGACTGCAGCGTATTCCTGACACTGAACTGTCGACCCGTCAATTTATCTGGGGTCATTTGGATAAGCTGTCTTGGCTGAAAAAAGAAACACCTTATCTTGTATGTGTCGGTGGCACTTGGCGGGCCTGTGCCAAGCTGGACCAAGCCAATTTGGGCTTACCTTTGGGCGATGTTCATGAACACAAAATTGATTCAGAACGCACGGTGGAAGTATGCGATTGGTTGATTACAGAAACCTTTAAAAAATCTAAAGCCCGCGACGCTATCGAAAAGCATCGTCAGAAAGAAATTCCCTTGGCAGCTTTTGTGCTGAAAACATTGCACAGTTATTGCCATAAGCCAGCTGTACTATTTTCTCAGGCTGGTATTCGTGAAGGTTGCTTCGTGGATATGCAAGACACACAGGCCGTTGCGTAGAAGCGATTAGCGTCTGCGCTGATTATGATGTGCTATTTCCACGGTACGGCTGGGCAGAGGATTTACGCCCCAGGTTTTTTCACTGATTGTTTCCTGCCATGCTTTAATCACATTTTTGGCGGCTTCGGCTTTGACCTCTGTTCGCAAGCCTAAAAACTGGCTGATGGCCATAAACTCTGGCCTGTTGGCCTTGGCTGCATAAATTTCGACACAAACAGAAATTTCATCCCGGTTAAGCGGGGTGGCTTTATTTAAAAAGCGCTTCATGCCCATAATTTCTTTGACGGTTTTTTCAATTTCTTGTTTGATGCTGCCGCAGGTTTCAATGTCTCTGCGGGCTTCTGCAGGGGATTTGCGAGCAGATAAAACCTGCTGTGCTACGTGGCAATCTTTAACGTACTTTTCTACATCTTGATCTTTTCCAATCCCGATGGTGGATTTTGCCAAATCAATATTTTCTTCGGTGACAGATTCAAAAAAGTAAGCTTGGTCCTGCCCATCAGGTGTCAGGGTATATAAGAACAGATCATGGTCGCCATCTGATCGTTTGATCCACATTGAAAGCATGAATTGTTTGTCTTTGTTGCTATAGCGCATAAGTTGAAATGCTGTATTGATAACATTGTCCTGCCCTTGAATGGGGCGCAGAGAAAGCTTAATCGCATGCTGTTCTGGTGTTAGGGAAAAGCTGAAGCGTTCAAGGCCTGGCAGCGTTTTCCAGCGTTGCATGACGGATTCCCGATTTTCATCTGAAAGTTTAATCAGAGAGTGAAATATATCCATCATTCCCCCGCATCGCAAAAACTTAAAATCTTCGACTTTGCAATGATCTAACAGTGTTAAACCTTTGATAAGCTTTTTCTCTAGCTCACTTCCTTCGCGTTCAAGCTGCGCTCTTGAAAGTTTGTGTTCTATACAGTTCCGTATGGAGTCCGCAATAATGTCATGGGCAACAAATGCACAAGCCAATTCATTCAAGTTTATGCTGTCAGAGGCCCGAAAGCTTGCGAAAATTCTTTCCCGTAAATAGGCATCGGGAACATCTTCAGCCGACAGGGTCATTAAATTTTGTTGACCATCTACCCCGCATTGGTAATAGCACGTGAAAGAGGCATCCATATCTGGCCAGATGTAGAAAGATTTTGATCTATCGCTATACACAAAGTGTCTTCGTAAAATATCAAAGTGTGCGGGATTAAAAATAAGGGGTGCCATTATTAACTGCCTCTATTGATTTTATGTTATAAGGGGGGTTAGCGTCTTCTGTGTGAGCCGCGCTCTACAAAGTTCATACGCAATTGCATCCTTTGGACTGTTGTTAAATCAAGGGTTGATGTTGTTGTCCCTTCCCATTTGCGTGTTTGATTTTTTGTAAGCTTTGTCTTTTTATCTTTGATCCAAATTTGCACCATATGGTTGCGTAAATTTTCTGGGAAGCTATGAAAATCAATTAAAGTCCGCATTTTGGGTTGATTTGCCCGCGCTGCCATTGCTGCCACACAAGCATGAATTTCTATACGAGACATTTGTACAGTGTCCATTTCTTGCACGATAGAGTCTAAAAGGGCTGCACGATCTTTTATCATTGCCTGCATGGATTTGTTTTGTAAGTCAGATCCATAGACTCTGGAATTTGGATTAAACTTTATCCCGTTTATTGTGAGTCGTTCTTTGTAAAGGCGCTCGTAAATTTCTTCAGCTGTGCGTGTATCTTGTTTATTCAGAACATGAGAAATAGCTTCTACAAAATCAGAGGGAAGCGCTTGATGATAAGCTATGTTTTGAACGCCACTTGCATCAACTTGATAACATAGGAATCTATATGTTCCATCATAGTTTGATGCATACTGTATTGTTCTTAAAGTGTCTCTTGGTCCAATTAGTTCCAATGCGTGTTGCATTGTTCTTTCCACTTCATGCGTACTAAAGTTAGTTGTGGAGCTTGCAATTGTTGCCTCTGAAGCCGTTAAGCCTTGCATATATTTTTCAGCACCAGGCATGTTTTGCCATTTTTTAATAACTTCTGCGCGCTCAGCATCTTTCAATTTAATAAAATTGGCAAATAGGTCCATAAACTCATGGTCGTCAGAAAATTTAATTTGTTCTGGCGGCACGCGGGTAATAGTTTCCATTCCTGCTTTTATTAACGTTGCTTTGCCTTGCAATATGGCAAAGTAATTCTCATCTGTTCTGTTGGGCAGCCTCCTTGTTTGCTGCTCTAAATCCAAGTTTTTTTTGCACAAGTGTGTCACTGCTTCGTTCAAGTTCATGCTGTGGATCATAAGGAATGCTGAAAAAATATCATCTCTATCATTCGGTGACGGGATGATCTCGGCGTCAAGGTGCAAAATTGACTGTTTACCATCTAGACTACAAACGTAGAATAGAGTGTTGGGAATATAGGATTGCAGATACATATTAAATAAGCCAGAAGCTGGGTCATATTCTACGTACTTACGCAAATCATCAAAGTTATTTGTTTGTTTAGGTGTCATTTGCTCTCACCCTTTGTTCTTTTTTGGATAAAATACAGGTTTATCCTGAAAACACAAGTAAAAAGCGAGGGAAGTTAGGCAAGGTTAGGGCGTCAGTAGGGTAATTTCACCATCAACCAAAGACAGCCCAAGCTTGCCGGTACGCAGTTTTTCGGCATCGTTGCCAAAAACTTCGGCACGCCATCCTTTGGTAAAGCGCACATCTGGCTGTTCCAAGGCAAAACATTTCAAGTCATCGACGTTTGCTAACAGTTTAGAGGCCACACCATGTTCTTCTGATTTATACTTCAGCAGCACTTTCAGCAGCTCTACCACGGCAGAAACATCATGGGGGCGGCTTACTTTGGGGGGCTGTGGCCAGTCATCCTTGGGGACAGTCATGGCATTTTTTATTTCATCCAACAGCTCATTAGCATAGCTGCTGTTGGTAAAGCCCTTGGGCAAGGACCGCAATTTTTGCATGGCGCCCAAATCTTGTGGTGCTTGGGTGGCAAGATCAATCAGCAAATCATCTTTGATGACGCGGCCGCGGGGTTGGTTTTTATCGCGGGCTTTGCGTTCCCGCCAAGCGGCCAAAAAGCGCAAAATATTCAGGGTTCGGGGTTTGGGGTTGCGCGTTTTAATGCGCTGCCAAACGTCCATGGGGTCAATGTCGTACGTTTCTATGCTGGTCAGCCAGCCCATTTCTTCGGCAATCCAGGGTTCGCGCTTTTGCTCGGTCACCTTGGCTTGCAGCTTTTCATAGATCGTGCGCAAATACGTCACGTCGTCCAGTGCATAGGCCATTTGCTTGTCTGTTAGTGGGCGGCGCGACCAATCCGTAAAGCGCGATGCCTTTTCAATGGTTCCTTTGGTTAAATCAGCCACCAGCTTTTGATAGCTAATGTTTTCACCATATCCACATACCATGGCGACAATTTGGGAGTCAAAAATCGGTGTGGGCAAGGCGCCAAACAGTTCATAAAAAATGGCCATATCCTGCCGGCCAGCGTGCATTACTTTCAGCACATCACTATCACACATGATGGGCTTTAGGGCTTGTAGGTCCAGCCCATCGGACAGCGGATCGATGCAAACGGCTTCATCATCGGTGGCAATTTGGATCAGACAAAGCTGTGCGTAATAGCGTTTTTCCGACATAAATTCCGTATCCACTGTCAGAAATGACGCTTTTTCTGCTTTTTTAAGGAAATCAGTTAACTCACCCGTTGTTTTTATTAGCCGCATTGTTTATAGATCCAAGAGTACATTTTACATTTTGATTGAGAGATTTAAGACTATGCATAGCTTCCGCACACACACATGTCACCAATTAAGAAAACAGGATGCAGGCCAAAGCGTCAAGCTTTCTGGCTGGATTCACAGAATGCGCGACCATGGCGGTGTTCTTTTTATCGATTTACGTGATCATTACGGCTTGACCCAGTGTGTGGTGGATGAAAATTCCCCTCTGTTGAGCGAAATTGAAAAGCTGAAGGCAGAATCTGTTATTACCATTGATGGAAATGTGGTGGAACGCACAGGTGAAACTGTAAACAAAGATCTTCCCACAGGGGAAATTGAAGTGAAAATCACCAGCGTAGATGTACAAAGCGCCACGGGCGAGTTGCCCATGCAGGTCTTTGGGGATGAGGAATACCCAGAATCAACCCGTCTGACGTATCGATACCTGGATTTACGCCGTGAAAGCGTGCACAAAAACATGGTGCTGCGCTCTCAGGTTATTTCATCAATCCGCAAACGCATGACGGATCAGGACTTTTTGGAAATTCAAACACCAATCTTAACAGCCAGCTCGCCAGAAGGCGCGCGTGACTTTTTGGTGCCTTCACGTATTCACCCAGGCAAGTTCTATGCACTGCCCCAAGCCCCACAGATGTTCAAGCAACTGTTGATGGTGGGTGGCTTTGACCGTTACTTCCAGATTGCCCCATGCTTCCGGGATGAAGATGCCCGTGCGGACAGATCCCCTGGTGAATTTTACCAGCTGGATTTTGAAATGGCCTTTGTAGAGCAAGATGATGTATTTGTCGCCATTGAACCTGTTATGGAAGGCGTATTTAAAGAATTTTCTGACTGGAAAGTTACTGATGCGCCATTCCCGCGTATTGCTTATGCCGATGCCATGCTGAAATATGGGTGTGACAAACCAGATTTACGGAACCCTTTAATTTCGTGTGATGTCACAGAAATTTTTGATGGTGGTGGCTTTGGCATTTTTGCAGGCGCTATCAAAAAGGGATCTATTGTGCGCGGTATCCGCGTACCAAAGGCAAGTTCCAATGCCCGCTCTTTCTTCGATGGCATGAACGATTGGGCCCGCAAGCAAGGCGCCCCTGGTCTTGGGTACATGACGTTCGAAGGATTAGAAGCCAAAGGCCCCATCGCCAATAACTTGGAAGCAGACCGTATTCAACAGCTGATTAAAACAGCTGGTATCGAAGCTGATGATGCTATCTTCTTTGTGTGTAACGGGAAGTCAGATGCTGAAAAGCTGGTGGCCCAAACAATTGCCAAAGTTGGGGCAGATTTGGATCTGCTGGAAAAAGATGCCTTTCGCTTTTGCTGGGTGGTGGATTACCCAATGTTTGAATTTGATGAGAAAACACAGAAAATTGATTTCTCTCACAACCCGTTTTCGATGCCTCAAGGCGGGATGGATGCGTTGGAAAACAAAGATCCGTTGGATATTCTGGCCTATCAGTATGATATTATTTGTAACGGGATTGAACTGTCATCTGGCGCCATCCGGAACCACAAGCCAGAAATTATGTACAAGGCTTTTGAAATTGCTGGATACAGCAAGGAAGATGTGGACCAGGAATTCTCTGGCATGATTAACGCCTTTAAGTTTGGTGCGCCGCCCCACGGCGGATCAGCGCCGGGGATTGATCGTATCGTGATGTTGTTGGCCGATACGCCAAACATTCGCGAAGTCATTGCCTTCCCCATGACACAAACGGCGGAAGATTTGATGATGGGCGCGCCTGCGCAAGTGCGCGATGATCAGCTGAAAGAGCTGAACATCCGTATTCAAATGCCGCCAAAGGAAAAGCCCGGCGAAAAGGAAGAGGCGGCTTAAACGTCTAGCCCTTCACCACTTCCAGTTTGCGGCCTTGTTTGCGTTTTGATTTGATTTTTGCGTGGTACAGATCGCGGTCAGCATCGATATATACTTCAACATCGCTGGCTTCTCCGTGGAAATGGGCAAAACCGGCTGAGACAGAAACGTCAATACTTTCACCGTCCCACAAAACGGGGCGGTTGGCCAGGGCCAGATTGATTTCTGCAATTTTCTTCTGTGCTTGTTTCAGGGTGGTTTTGGTAAATAAAATGGCAAATTCATCGCCACCCAAACGGCCCACAACATCTGTCCCGCGCACGGTATGGTGCAGGTGCTGGGCAATTTCTTCCAATACTTTATCACCCGCTGGGTGGCCATAAGAATCATTAATGCGTTTAAAGGCATTGATATCGCAAATCACCAGCACGCCTTGTTCGTCATAACGTTTGGCGGATTTCAAAATACGGCGCAGTTGGTGATTAAACCCACGACGGTTTAACAGCTGTGTCAACTCGTCCGTTGTTGAAAGTGCTGTTAGCTTGGAAATTTTTTGTTCCTGTGCTTCGATTGTTTTTTCAGCCTCTGCCACTGCGGACAAGGCGATTTTTAACAAAGCTTCGTTATCTAAAGACGTTTGTGTGGATTCTCGTTGTAAGCTTTGCACGAAATCCAAAATACGCGATGCCCCGTTTTCAGCAAAGTTTTTTTGATCTTCTTTGAATTTATCTAAATATTTCATTGTGTTACCCTCCTAAAGATTCTTATCCCTGGCCCCAATGTGGGGTTTTGCTGAATAAGCTATGCAAACCCCTTGCCAAAACGTTTATTTCTCAATGGTTTCGGTGGGTTGGAGGGTCCCTAAAAACTTAATAAAATTTTAGTAATACGTGCGTATCCTTAACGGAATGATGTCGAAATATTATGCGGCGTTAGAAGTTGCCGGAAAGTTGCCGGAAAGTTGCTTGGGGAAGCATATATAGGGAAGGGATGCGAAATGACTCATCAGGCAGATGGTCTTTCATCACAGGATTTCTTATCAACATTGCACGGGGCGCCAGGGTTTGGTGCACCACGTCGAGCGTTTCATTTATCGCGTCGAGCGAAATCGATTCACGAAGGCCTGTTCAGCACAGCGTTGCGCGGGAGCGTGGGTTTTTTGCCATTTGCGTTGATTGGTGGCGGGATGATGGTAACGACGCCAGCGCAGGCGACGCCTGCTGGTGCGAACATCGTGAGCGGTGGTGTGACGATTCAGAACACGACAGCCCAGCGGATGGATATTGTACAGACGACGTCCAAAGCGATTATTGACTGGAAAAGTTTTAACGTTGGTGTAGATGAGCATGTAAACTTTGACCACCAAGCCGGGGCTGACTCTATCACCTTGAACCGTGTGACTGGGGGGAGTGCCTCGACCATTGCAGGCCAGCTGACGGCTTTGGGTAATGTGTGGATTTTGAACCAGAACGGCGTGATCTTTTCTTCTTCAGCGCGTGTTGATGTTGGGGGGTTGATGGCGACCACCTCTGACATTGGCAACCAAGATTTTTTAGACGGTAAGTATGACTTTATCGATACTGGCACAGATGGATCTGTGATCAATGAAGGTCAGATCAACATTAAAGATGGTGGTTTAGCAGCGTTTGTTGCCCCGCACGTGACCAACAATGGGGTGATTACAGCAAACTTGGGTAAAGTTGCGTTGGCCGCAGGGCACACCTTTACAGTGGATTTATACGGGGATGGTATGATCCAGTTGGCCACATCGGCCGAGAACGTGCCCGATACCGTAAGCTTAGAGCAAAGCGGAGAGATATACGCCGCGGGTGGGAAAGTTCACCTAACGGCTAAAGCAGCTGGTAACCTGGTAGATAATATTATCAATATGGATGGGGTGATTGAAGCAACCTCTGCCTCTGTGGGGCAGAATGGCCAGATTATTATCCACGGTGGTGATAACGGGATTGTTGCGATTAATGGAACGCTGGATGCTTCTGGTAAAGGCGTTGGCGAAACCGGCGGCGAAGTACAAGTTCTGGGCCACAAAGTTGGCCTGTTCGGTAACACCACCATCGATGCATCAGGACACTCAGGCGGTGGAGAAGTATATATCGGTGGGGATTACCAAGGCGGCGGTACCCTTGATACCGCTGAAATCACGTTCGTTGCCCAGGGCGCAGAGATCGATGTTAGTGCGATTAATAATGGTGATGGCGGAACGGCCATTATGTGGGCAGATGATGCCACACGCTATTACGGACATGTTGATGCCAAAGGAGGCGCCAACGGTGGTGACGGCGGCTTTATCGAGATTTCTGGTAAGCAGTATATTGAATTCGAAGGAACAGTCGACACAACGGCGGCGCATGGTAAGACAGGGAAGCTATTGTTAGATCCCACGACAGTAAATATTATTGCCGGCGCTGGTGGTCTTTACCATGCTGATTTGGATGATACTGGGGTTGATGGGTCTTTTGAATCTTCAAACGGGGCCACTGTTAGTATTCGTCTTGGTAATATTCGCGATGCATTGGATGTAACATCCTTAGAAATTTTAACAGGTGGTGTTGGCTCTGGTGCAGGTGTTGGGGACATTAATGTTAATACCAGTATTACGTTGCTTAACGATACTGGGAACAGTCTGACCCTTTCAGCTTATGGCGATATTAATATTAATAATGATATTGATTTAACTGCCTCTACAGAAGCTGGGTTGGTTTTAAATGTTGGCCAATTTGGTGGGGCTGGGCAAATTAATTTAGCCGCAGATATTACTACCGATGGTGGTGCGGTTACTTTTAATGGTGATACGTACGTAACAGGTAACAGAGCAATTACAACCAATAGTGGGCAAGGTAGTGTTCTGTTTAATGGGCTTGTAACTAATGATGGTGCAGTCGGTCTTGATAATCTTAATGTTAATGCTGGTGTGCAGGATGTAACGTTTAATTCAAGTGTTGGGGAACTGAACTCCTTAAGTATTACTTCCAAAGACTTGGTGATTAACGGGGATGTTACAGTAGATCCAACATCTGGAAATACAGATTTCACTCAGACTGGAACCATTACATTGCATGGTGAAACATATAACTTTGGTGATGTTGCAACACTTAATGCCACTGATCTAATCATTACAGGGCAAACAGACCCCGCGGCGAAGGTTGTTTTAAGTGCAAGAGATGGGTCAATTACATCCGATATTACGGTGGGTGCGGCGGATACTCAAATTACCATGGGCTATTTTACGGGTGGATCAGGCCTGACCATTACCGGCGATATTAATTCAGAGGCGGGCGAGGTAAATAATCTAGAAGTTTCTACGGTGTCGGCCACTTTTGGTTCAAATTTACTGGATATTCAGGGGACTATTGGGGCAACAAATAGAATTGGAAACCTGGAAATGAAGGGGACTGAAATTGATATTGCCCAGAATGTCTTTACGGATGGGGATGTGAGCCTGACTTCTTTCTCTACAACAGGGTTTAATATTGCCAACGGGGCAGGCGCTACTACAGACATTGAAACAGCTGAATTGAACCGTTTGAATGTTGGGGGGTCGCTTAACTTCGATTCCGGGTCTCGGGGAACAACAGTTGGGGCATACGACTTTAGCAGTGATGTGCAGTTTGAATCTCGCCCTGGTGTGATAACGCTGGGCGATATCGGTAACACAAAAGCTGGCGGGAAAATTGAATTTGTTAATAACGATGAAAGAACAGCGACCATTGGCGGGAACATTACCACCAATGGGGGAGATATTATCTTTAGTAATGGTGGATCTGAAGCTGCCATTGATTTGACAGGGGACAGAATATTCTCGACCGGGGCTGGGGCCGGAAACATTGTGTTGAGCAAAGTCGATTCTTCTGGTGGCGCACGTGATTTAACATTAGATGCTGGTGTCGGAAATATTGAGTTTGCGGCAAGCTTGGGGAATACAAGCGCGTTAGATGATCTTAATATCATCAGTGGAGCCAATGTTACGGTCAATGATTCAGCTTTTCTAGATGTGAATAATTTCAACCAGAATTATGCTGGCGTCGGAGCTACAAACTTTGGTCTGTCGGGACTTAGGGCCACGGGTAATCTGGTTGTGATGAACGCGGTTGTGACTGGAAATGTTTTGGTTGGCGGAAGCGTATCAGCAGCAAAAACAGCTTATATTAATATGACAGGATCTATAAACGGGCCGGAAAGTGGACAGGCTGAAGCGAACTTAATTTCACTGCTTGGGGGCGGAATTCAAAACCTTGCTAGCAGCGACTTTAACGGATATCGCATTGGTGGCGGAACGCTATTGGGCGATTTCTTGGAAGGGTCTGGCGTTAAAGGGTCTGCATCAGTGTTGACCAACGTTAATCGTGGGATTGCAACGGATAGACTTGTTGCCAAAGGTGGAAATTCAGAACACAAAGCCAAGTCTGATTCGCTAAGCCCTGCAGCTTCTGCTTTTGAAAGTTTAAGGGCGGCCCCAACGCAAATTAGCGATGGGGACTTGTTTGAAGAGATTGGGATTCTGATGTTTGATCAGCCAAACTTGGAATACCATCTAGATCTTAACTTTGAAGAGGGCGATGTTGAGCCTGACCAGGTATCGTTCTCTCTCAAAACACCTCAGAAGCAGGGTGTTGTTCCAATGATGGCTGACATACAAGAGTCGGACTCAATCACTGTTGCCGAAAAGGTTGGTGAAGAGGCTGAGCTTAACACTTAAAGTTTTAAGTTAGCTTTTTATCCTGCTGTTTTCAAACTGTTTTTTTCATTCCAAGTTATTTAAAATTTTAACTATTTATTATTCTTCTTAAGAGAAAATTGTATGTAGGAAGAAGACGTCAGGAAGACGATAGGAAGATAAATGGGAAACGATATTACACCAAAATCTGATGGTATGGCACAGGATGATTTCCTGGCCACGCTGCATGGTGCTGCTGGTTTCGGCGCACCCGAAGAAACTGTTCCTTTAGCACCACGTCGAGCGTTTCATTTATCGCGTCGAGCGAAATCGATTCACGAAGGCCTGTTCAGCACAGCGTTGCGCGGGAGCGTGGGTTTTTTGCCATTTGCGTTGATTGGTGGCGGGATGATGGTAACGACGCCAGCGCAGGCGACGCCTGCTGGTGCGAACATCGTGAGCGGTGGTGTGACGATTCAGAACACGACAGCCCAGCGGATGGATATTGTACAGACGACGTCCAAAGCGATTATTGACTGGAAAAGTTTTAACGTTGGTGTAGATGAGCATGTAAACTTTGACCACCAAGCCGGGGCTGACTCTATCACCTTGAACCGTGTGACTGGGGGGAGTGCCTCGACCATTGCAGGCCAGCTGACGGCTTTGGGTAATGTGTGGATTTTGAACCAGAACGGCGTGATCTTTTCTTCTTCAGCGCGTGTTGATGTTGGGGGGTTGATGGCGACCACCTCTGACATTGGCAACCAAGATTTTTTAGACGGTAAGTATGACTTTATCGATACTGGCACAGATGGATCTGTGATCAATGAAGGTCAGATCAACATTAAAGATGGTGGTTTAGCAGCGTTTGTTGCCCCGCACGTGACCAACAATGGGGTGATTACAGCAAACTTGGGTAAAGTTGCGTTGGCCGCAGGGCACACCTTTACAGTGGATTTATACGGGGATGGTATGATCCAGTTGGCCACATCGGCCGAGAACGTGCCCGATACCGTAAGCTTAGAGCAAAGCGGAGAGATATACGCCGCGGGTGGGAAAGTTCACCTAACGGCTAAAGCAGCTGGTAACCTGGTAGATAATATTATCAATATGGATGGGGTGATTGAAGCAACCTCTGCCTCTGTGGGGCAGAATGGCCAGATTATTATCCACGGTGGTGATAACGGGATTGTTGCGATTAATGGAACGCTGGATGCTTCTGGTAAAGGCGTTGGCGAAACCGGCGGCGAAGTACAAGTTCTGGGCCACAAAGTTGGCCTGTTCGGTAACACCACCATCGATGCATCAGGACACTCAGGCGGTGGAGAAGTATATATCGGTGGGGATTACCAAGGCGGCGGTACCCTTGATACCGCAGAGTTTGCTTATGTTGGTGAGAACGTTAAAATTCATGCTGATGCCATTGAAACAGGTGATGGTGGTAAGATCATCGTTTGGTCTGACGATACAACGCGTTTCCATGGGGGGCTGAGTGCTACTGGTGGTGCCTTAAGCGGAGACGGTGGCTTTGCGGAAGTTTCAGGTAAAATTTCACTGACTTATGATGGGTTGGCTGACATGACTGCCATTAATGGTGAGTTGGGAATGCTGTTGTTAGACCCAACCAATATTAGCATTGCGGCGGCCGGGGCTAATGATGCAGATGGTGCACTGGCCGATAATACTTTGGCCTTTGCTGAGGGGGGCGCAACTTTTGAGATTTCTGCCAACCAAATTGAAACCATGCTTAGTACAGGAAACGTTATTCTGCAAGCCAGTAACGACATTACGGTAAGTGATGCAATCAGCGTAACTGCGCCAGGGAATACACTGACATTGGAAGCTGGCAATGATATTTTTGTGAATCAATCAATTCATATTGGGTCTGGAAACATCGTTTTGGATTCTGGTGGAACGATTAACCTTGGTGCAGGTCTGTCTACCTTTCAGGGGTTTGGGGCAGCCTCTGGTGATATTACATTTGACGGTAATGTAGAGCTGACAAGTAATGTGCTTTTAAATACATTGGGACTAGCTGCAAATGCAGGGGATATTACCTTTAACGGCACGTTGGATGGTGCGTTTGCTCTTGATTTTTCTGTTATTTCACAAGGGGCCGCTAATACAATTACATTCGCTGGAGATATAGGGGGTACCACAGCCCTAACCGCTCTTGATTTCAACAATGGGGCAGTAGGTGCTGTTGCTAACGCTGATTTCCAAGGTAATGTAAGTGTCGGAACATTTGATATGTATCTTTTCGGGACTGGGGATGTTTCTTTCCGTGGGAACGTGAATGTAACCGATGGTTTTACGATTGCGGATGCATCTGCCAATGTAGACGTTAACTTGTACGGGGATATCACATCTACGGGTGACAACATCACCATAGATGGAAATGAAATTTTTCTTCATAACAATATAGCTATTGATACAGGTGCTGGGGCTGGGAACATTATTTTCAACAGCACGATTGATTCTGATGTTGGCCAAAAACGCAACCTTACATTGACTGCAGGAACTGGGGATATTGATTTTACAGGTAATGTTGGTGCGACAAATGCTTTGGGTACGGTACAGGTTGTATCTGCCACAGATGTTTCCGGAAACAATTTAGATGCCAGTAATACAGCAACGGGATCATTCAATTTAGATGCTTTACATATTGATGCTGTTGGTACGGCTAATGTGGGTGCAATTACAGTAAATACTAATTCTGTGGCCCATGAAGTAGATATTTTAGCGCAAAACATTATTTTAAGCGGCGCAGTCGCTGATGGGGTGTTGAACGGAACTGCATCCCAGTTTTATGCTCATAATGATATTACTGTAAATGGCGCGGTGGATTTATCTGATGAAATAGATATGCGTGCTGGCGGCAGCATTGCAATTAATGCTGATATCAATATTGATGGTGGGGGTTTAAGCAGTTATGAGGCAGGTGATCATGGTTTCGCAGGTTATAACGCGGGTTTAGATGTTTCTGCAAACCCAACTTTGAGCATTGCCCACGGGGCCACTGTAACAACTGGAAACCAGACAGGCTTCCGTATAGAAAGTGGCACAGGGGGCATGACTATTAACGGTACAATTGTTGCCGATCATCGTACAACTTTGGATGGCGTTGCGAACGTGACAGATCTGTACTTAGATGATGGCGCCATTATTAGTAATAACCTGCTGGCTATTCAATATATGAATATTTTTAGTGATGGGGATGGCGTTGCAGAAATAACCAATAATGTTGGTAATGTTCGCATATTGTATTCTCAGCATGTTGGTAATGATGGTAATGATATTGTTATTGATAACCAAAACAGTTCTGGCCTGCTGGATATGAGTTATACAGTAGATGGCGGTGTAACAGTTATTAATAACGCCTTTGATGGAGTAAGTTTCTATCGTAACGGGTTTGGCGGATGGAATGTTGCTGATAGCTTTGAGCTTGATAACGTTGGCGACAGCATTATTACTGCTGGTCGTGACAATATAACAAGTGTTAATACCACAGCTAGCGGTACAAACCTTTTGTTCCATGCTGCTGGTAATTCAGCTCTAACAGGATCTGCCGTGCTTGGTGGAGATCTTCAATATACATCAGACGCAAATATTACACTTGGTACAGGTGCTGGTGCGGTTATTGATGCCACAGGTTCAACGGATGTTGTTCTTGTTGGTGCAGATATGAACTCTAATTACACTGCACGTGGAGGTACTGGTAACTTAACTATGGGTCATGCTGGTGCTTATATCGACCTTGGCGGAAATTCTGGGTTAATCCTTCATGGTGGCGATGGCATTGGGACAGATGCACAAGCCATTAACACGCGTGGGGCAACTGATGTCAGTATTCTGGGTAATTCTGGCGATATCAACCTGCACAATACAGTAAGTGGTGATATCAATATTACTCAACAAACTATCAGTCATACTGCCGCCTCTAATGGAACAGTATATTCTGGAACTATTACAGGTGTTGAGCTTTCTGCCGCTGGCGCTGGTGATAATGTTCAAATCCGCAATGATGCTGGCAGTATTACGCTGACCAACGATCTTACCTTTACCGATGGTGGTACCGCTGATGGCTTTGTCAGCTTGGATGCTGAATTCACCGCTGGCGGTAATGACGGTGACATTCTGGACAATGGTGGAACCATTGTGCTGGGTGGCGCAGGGCTATTGCTGCAAGCTGCGGGTAAAATCGGCCATAACGATAGTGGGTCTAATGCAGGTGCTAGTTCTACCCAGGCAATTATGATAGATGGTTTAACAGATTTTGCTGCCCAAACTAAACATGGTGGAATGATGATTCATACCACTGGTGCAGCAACAGATGTTGTAATTGGCACAGTAAATGGCGTTGCTGGCCTTACTAAGACAGCTGCAACCCAGAGCCATGATGGGGATCAATCTAACTTCAGATTTATAGAAAAAACTGGTGGGTCTATTACTGTTAATGAAGATATTACCCATAATTCTAATTGGAGAAGTGTGTTTTTGCAAGGTGTTGGTTCACAAACAGATTTAACTGTTAATGCTGGTGCAGATATTAATGTAGCTGGAACCAATGCTACATTAAGCATTGACAGTTTTAAAGATGTTTTGATAGACGGCACATTAACAGCTACTAGTGATGTCCTTCTCAACTCAATTTATAGCAGTATAGATATTAACAATACTGTGCAATCCACAGGTGGTGGAAGAATTCAGCTGGGTGCGAGTGCCAGTGCTGGTTCTAACAAAAATTTAGGAATTGGAACAGGTGCTTCTGGTAACTTGATAATTGACGATACATCACTTTCAAACCTTTCTACAAACGGTGGAGAATTGGTGTTTGGGTCTTTTAGTGTCGGTGGTAACCAGCGTGGCACGATATCTATAAACACCACGTTTGATTTTGCCGATGATGTTCAGTTTAGTGTTTCTGGTAATCATGGTGACTTTGATATTGTTGTGGAAAGTGATTTAACATCTACTAATGCTGGTGTTGACTTTGTTTTTGATACTTATGATGCAAATACATCTGCCAGCACAATTCAGCTGGGTGGTAATATCACTACAAATGGTGGCGATATTATATTCCAAAACAGTAGTGGGGCAACTTCACCAAACATTGAACTGTTGCAAAATACTACCCTTTCAACCGGTTCTGGTGCTGGTGATGTTACTTTTGGCGGCGTGTTAGATTCAGATGCTGGTCAGAACCGGACGTTGGATATTACAGCTGGTGCAGGAACAATTGATTTTCAGGGTATTGTTGGTGGGGCAGATGCGCTTGGTGCGGTGAACTTCCAGGCAGACGAGATTGATTTTGGGGCAGCGTTTACGACAGCCGGAAATGCAACTTTAACAACGGGTACAGCAGATACTGCTATTAACGTAGGTGCAGGAACAGGTGCCAGCCTTGATTTAACAGATGCAGAGCTAGATCGCTTAAATGTTGGCGGGGCGCTGACTGTTGGGGATATAACCAACGCGGGTAATATCAGCGTTGACACATATTCTGGTTTCGACAGCGATGTTAACTTCTTAAATGCTGGTGCACATACAATTACAATTGGCGGAAATTTAGAAAATACAGACGCTGGTAGTGGAATTAATTTAAACTCTGGGTCTGGTGGCATTCACTTAGACGCTAACCTGACAACGAATAATGGAAACATTACTTTATCAGATGCTGTTGAAGTTGGTGCAAATGCCGCAATAAACACGGGCGTTGGGGCTGGGGATGTTGTTTTTCAAGGCACCGTTGATTCAGACGCAGGGCAAAACCGCAATCTGACCATTGATTCAGGAGCTGGCACAACAGATTTCCAAGGTATTGTTGGTGGGACTGATGCATTAGGTAATGTATCAGTTGCTGCAGATGAGATTGAAGTTGGGGCGGCATTTACTACTGCTGGAAATACAATTTTGACTGTTGGTACAAATGATACAGCCATTAATGTTGGTGCCGGAACAGGTGCAGGTTTAGATATCACAGATGCAGAGCTGGATAACCTGAATATTGGCGGGACGCTAACCATTGGGGATGCTGTTGATGCTGGAAATATTACAATCGATGCATATTCTGGCTTTAGTGGTGATACAGCATTCTTGAATGCAGGTAACCATAGTTTGACAATTGGAGCCACGCTAACCAATACATCTGCTGGTGGATCTTTATCATTTGGCAGCGGAAGTGGTGGCACACATCTTGATGCCGATGTCACAACAAATAATGGAACAATGACGTTCCAAGGCAATGTTGAATTAGGGACCGACATTGCTCTCTCTACAGGGTTGGGTGCAGGAAACATCGACTTCCAAGGAACAGTAGACGGCGATATAGTTGGTCGCAATCTAACGCTGACAGCCGGAACGGGGGATATATTCTTTAAAGGTAATGTAGGTATTGGGTCTGCATTAGGGACATTGCTTGTAAATCAAACGGATGATTTCCTTATCCAGAACAATAGCCAGATGCATGTAGATACATTTAATCAGGCTATTATGGGAACAGGTACAACGGGTTTCGGTGATGGTGGTGATGGTGCTAATGGCCTGTACGGTTTAACTGCTGACTCTAGTCTGATTGCACAAAGCGCTGTGATTACAGGCGATATTTTAAGTGCTGCTGCCAGCACGCAGCTAGCCAAAACCGCCTCTATTAATTTAACGGGAAGCTTGACAGGAACAGCCTTAACAGGACAGTCGGTAGCAGATCTTCTATTCCCACAGTTGTTGGGAGCAGGTGCCCAAGACACCATAACAAGCTTCTTTAATGGGTTTTATATCGGTGACAATTATGTTCCGCCAACCTCAGGCCCTTCTTTAGCAGAGATAGAGCAACAAACTAGCAGGTCTAATCTGGCTAACAAGCTACAGTCTGTGATTAATTACACACAGATTGCAGCTGACCGCGCTACAGTGGGGACGGTGTCTCAAGGGGGGCCTGTATCTAATCCACAGGATCCAGCCTCTGCGGCATTCAAGCAACGCAAAGAGGGTGTTGGCGAAGTAACAACAAATGAAGCATATGATGCCGGAAAAGACGTAATTGAAGACCTGACTAATGTCTCAGCAACGGAGCATTTGAACGGTGTGAATGAAAATGATTTGATCGGCATGAATGTAATTGGCGATTTACCTATGTACGTCGAAAAAGATGACGATGAATTAGAGCGCGTTTACGAAGCCGGAAATGATGGTGAAGGTTCAGAAGAAGGCAAAGAGACTGTGGTTGCGAAATTATCTGAAAAAGAAGAAGTTTAATCTCTTACAAAAAAATCTTTTTGTTAACCTTTTTTCCTGACAGTGTGTTTATAATTCAGTATAAACAAAGAAGAATATATCCATCTTGAAAGTAAGTCTGTGTCTGGTGATCAAAAAACTGTCATGATTGTAGAGGACAATGAATTGAACATGAAGCTGTTCAACGATTTGTTAGAAGCGAACGATTACAACGTTGTTAAAACAATGGATGGACGCGAAGCGGTAGAGTTGGCTCGGCAATCAAGTCCAGATTTAATCTTAATGGATATTCAGTTGCCAGAAGTTTCTGGACTTGATGTCACTAAGTGGCTGAAAGAAGATGAAGAACTAAAGCACATTCCTGTTATTGCCGTCACGGCGTTTGCCATGAAAGGGGATGAAGAAAAAATTATGGAAGGCGGATGTGAAGCTTACATTTCCAAGCCAATCTCCATTAATCATTTCCTTGAAACCATTGCTAAATTTCTAAGCTAGGAGCCCCAACCCTTGTCCGGACTCGTTCTTATCGTCGATGACGTCCCTTCAAATATCCAGTTGCTTGCCAGCAAGCTTGAAAATGAATTTTTTGAAGTCATTACCGCCGGAAATGGGGCAGAAGCTATTGAAGTTGCCAAAGCTCAGCAGCCAGACGTTATTTTGATGGATGTTATGATGCCAGAAATGGATGGCTTTGAAGCGACCCAGAAACTTAAACTGGACCCCACTACGGCTCATATTCCTGTGATTATGGTAACTTCCCTCAGCGAGCCGGAAGACCGTGTCCAAGGGCTTGAATCGGGCGCAGATGAGTTTCTGACCAAGCCGCCAGATTCTGTCGAATTGCTATCACGGGTGCGATCTTTGATCCGCTTGAAGCGTATTTCTGATGAATGGCGTGTGCGTCAACAAATGATGGATCAGTTTGATGTGCCTGTTCCCCTGATTGATGATGAAACATCTTACAAAAATGCCAGCATTTTGGGGGTGGACCTAGAAGATGATGTCCGTGCTATTATGAGCAAGCTGGCCCCCCAGGATGAAAATACCTTGGAAGAAGTGTCCGGCGAACCTGAAGAGTTTAAAGACTTGTTGGAAACAACGGATTTTGATTTAATTGTCATTCCCTTTATGGGGGATGTGAAAAGCAAGGTCCGGCTGTGTTCTACTTTGCGGACCATTGATATGTCGCGCCATACACCCATTTTGATTATGGTGCCAGAACAGTACAAAACTGTGGTTGGCCCCGCGCTGGATGTTGGGGTGAATGATTACATTATGCTGCCAGTGAATATTGATGAATTTCAGGCGCGCCTTAGAACCCAAATTCGCAAAAAACGCTATCATAAAGCCCTGAAAGATGGCTATGAACGTAGCCTGGCCATGGCACTGACAGATCCGCTGACGGGGCTGTACAACCGCCGTTATGCTGAATCCCACCTGAATAAGATGGTGGGGGCAGGGGCTGTAAAAGCCAACCGCGCAGTCAGCGTTTTGATGATTGATATTGATTTCTTCAAAAACGTGAATGATACCCACGGTCACCAAGCTGGGGATGATATCTTAAAGGAAGTTGCCGCCCGTTTGCAAAAACACATCCGTAACTTTGATTTGGTTGCCCGTATGGGGGGGGAAGAATTCATCTGCATCTTGCCAGATACCAAGCCAGATATTGCCATGATGGCTGCAGAACGCTTGCGCAACGCCATCGGTGGAGAGAAAATTCACGCCGCAGCCGTGGGCAAAGATTTGGAAATTACCATCAGCATTGGCATTGGCCATGCCCCCGTCGCGGGCGATGCCACATCAGAACAACTGGTGAAAGAGGCCGACCAAGCCTTGTACAAAGCCAAACACGAAGGCCGCAACTGCGTAAAAGCGGCTTAGGGGTTAGCGTGTTGCTTGGTTGGTTTGTTCTAGGAACTTATTTACAGCTGTCTTTACGCTTTGGGGATTAATCAGTTCTTTTGCTGCATTGGGGTTGAGTTCAGCAATTTTTGCTATTGCTTTTTCATATGAACCAGTTTCTTGCGTGCTGTGTATGGCGACAAACTTTAAGCATTCTACAGCCTCATATGGGTTACCTGCTGAAATGCATGCAGGAACAATATCATTTACTATCATTCTCAAGGCTCTTAACCCTAGATCAGCCTCTCTTCGGTTGAAATACACATACTGTAATGCAATATACGCATTTTTTATTTCATCATCCTGAAGAAAGGCTGGAATAACTTTTTCCAACAGCAGATCTAGCGCGTTTGATTTTTGTCTGTCACTGGAACTGTTATTGTCCACAATAGATTGCAGCGTCATTTCTGCATAAGTGGATTTCCCGGCAATGACTTCTGCAGGCATAGTTTTGTGTAGCATTATCTCCATGACAGCTTGTTTTTGCTCTGTGCTAGCGGCATCACTCTCAATGATAAAGGTTAAGGTGCTGGATGCCAGTTCGGACCATGATTCTTGCTCTGGATAGTATCCTGCGTCTTCTGCTAAGTCGTAACCAAAGTGGTCATACCCCTCAGCATATAAGTCTGTAACCAGTAACAATACTTTCAAGATATCTATCTGTGCGTCTTGAGAATAAAGGCCTTCACCCAAGTTTTTAAGAGCAGCCTCCTCTGCCTTGGCAAGGGCCCGTAAGTTTTCCACGGTAAGGTCGGTATCCGCCTTGATATAGGCATGGGCCAAATCAGTCATTAGCTGGTCTAAAGAAGGGTCTGGGGTTATGGGGCTCATATGTGTGGGGCTCTTTCTAATTGTTCGTACTGCGAGGGCTGATCCTTTTTGGAAAATAGTTGGTGTGAACAGAAAAGTCAAGTGCCTAAAAGCAAAAAAGCTGGCCAAAAGCCAGCTTTGTTATCATGAATTTATAGGTCCAATCTTTAAGAAGAAAGTTTCTTCTCGGTAAAGACACCGTGCTTGCGCTCAACGGGGTCGTACATACGACGTGTTAGCTTCTCAGGGTATTTACGGGGGTTCCGCTTAACAACCTTGAAGTACCCTGTTGGAAAGGGGCTTACCAATTTAAATAGTTCTGTTGCTTTTTTCTTAGCCATAATTCTACTCCTGAGCCGCACACAATACTGGAATTCTGTGGGCTGTCAATAATTTTTGTCAATAATTTGGGGGATTTTACCCAAAAAAGAACCTTAGCGTTTTGGGCCGCCACGTTTGTTGCCGCCCCCGGCAGGCCTGCCGCCAGATTTACCACTTGGTCTACCGCCGGGTTTCCCATAGGATTTCTTGCCGAAAGACTTAGATCCTTCAGGTTTTCCATAAGATCTGCCGCCCGATTTACCAGCAGGCTTACCAGAAGGTCTTCTGTCGCCTTCGGGTTTATCTCCCCATGACCGTCTGCCACCGCGGTCATCATCGCGCCTGCGGCTGTCATTTCGGTCATCACCGTCTTTGGATTTTTTCCAATGGGGTTTATCGCCATCGCGCTTAAAGGGCTTTTTATCGCCATCATCACGGTTACCGCGATACGGTCTGTCTCCACCGCCACTGCGGTTGTCTCTTCTGGGGCCTCCGCGTGATGCCCCTCTGTTGCCGCCTCTATCTCCTCCTCTGGAATCGCCACCACCCCAAGACCCACGGCGGGATGTTTCATCTAAGATAGAAAAGCTAAGGCTGCCGCTGAGGGCTTCAACCGTTTCAAGACGCACCCGCACAGAATCGCCCATACGATACATCTTGCCAGTGCGTTTACCCACGATAGCTTTGCGGCCTTCGTCCAGTTCGTAAAAGTCTGAGCGCATGGAACGCATGGAAACAAAGCCATCGGCCCCAGTTTCTTCCAGCGTGATAAACAACCCAAATCGGGTTACCCCAGAAACGGTGGCCAAAAATTCTGTGCCTTCTTTTTCTTCCATATATTTGGCAAGGTACCTGTCTGTGGAGTCCCGCTCTGCTTGAACAGCGCGACGTTCAGTCACAGAAATGTGCTCTGCTTGGCGTGAAAGAATAGGATGCAGCTTGTTCATGTTCTTTTCTGTAAAGCCATCATCACCCAAATTAAGGGCGCTGACCAAGGCGCGGTGCACCAGCAAATCTGCATAACGACGAATGGGCGATGTAAAGTGCGCATAGTGTGCCAGTGCCAACCCAAAGTGGCCGATATTATCGACATCATATTTAGCCTGAGACTGAGATCGTAAAACCATCTGGTTAATTACGCGCTCTTCTTCGGTGCCTTTGGCTTTATCCAAAATCTGCATAAAGGAATGGGGCTTGGCCACTTTACCTTTGGGCAGGGAATAATCAAATTCATCCAAAAATGTGCTCAAGCCGTCCAGTTTTTCGGCAGATGGCACGTCATGTACGCGGAATACACAGACATAATCTTTTTCAATTAGCGTTTCTGCTGCACACACATTGGCCAGAACCATAAATTCTTCAATCAGCCGATGGCTTTCCAAAGATTCTCGCAGGCGGATATCTTCAATCTGTTTTTGATCATTAAAGATAATTTTGCGCTCTGGCACGTTTAAGTCCAGTGTGCCGCGCTTCTCTCGTTCTTTGGTCAAGGCCGCGAAGGCGCCAAATAAATCTGGGTATTTTTCTTTTTCTGCTTCCACATCTTCATAAATAAGGCGGGCGGCAGATTTCATGACACCACGGACAAATTCGTGTTTCAGTTTTTTCCCGTTTTTGTCAATCCACATATGAACGGCCAGGCAGGCGCGTTCTTCATCTGGACGCAGTGAGCATAAATCATTGGATAAAGCCTCTGGCAGCATGGGTACAACTCGGTCTGGGAAGTACACAGAATTTCCGCGCTTATACGCTTCGCGGTCCAGGGCAGAATCTTCCGGCACATAGTGGGCAACATCAGCAATGGCCACCATCAGGTGCCAGCCGTCATCCGTGGGTTCTGCAAAAATGGCATCATCAAAATCTCGTGAATCTGATCCATCAATGGTCACCAGGGGAATATCGCGCAAGTCTTGGCGTTTGCCGCTGGCTTTTGGTGCGGTCAGGCTTTCTGCCTCTGCAATAACATCTTCTGGAAATACATCAGGGATTTCCTGCTCTGCAATGGCGATCAGGCTAATGGCCTCTGGGTCGTCCAGCTTACAAATCCGTTCTGCCAGTTGCACTTGTTTAATACGGCTGTCTGTATCTGTCAGCACATTGGCAGCCACAAGGTCGTAATCTTTAGCTTTGATATTCTTGTGGCTTTCAATGACGCGGTATGTGTTTCTGTCTTTGCGGTTTACAGGTTCCACAACAGGGGTGCGGCCATTGGTGCGATAGACGCCAACAATACGAGCATGGGCATCAGATTCAAAGACCTTGATTACTTTGCCAGTATAAATTTTGTCTTCGGTTTTTTTGCCAAGACGTACCAATCCGCGGCTTCCTTCAGTCATGTTTCCGGCTTTTGGATCATCGGGATAGATATAAATCTCTGGCGCGTCATCCATGTTTTGGGGGCGGGCAACCAAGGTGCCATCGGTCAGCTGTTTTTCAACAGCGACAACGACAACTTCTGCTAGTATGCCCGGCATGCTGAACCGGCGACGGGCGCCAAGTTCAATGCGGCCTTCCTCTACCAGGCGTTTTAGCATGGTTTTCAGCGCGATGCGGGCGCCACCTTTCAGGGAAAGGGCTTTTGCAATTTCATTTTTGGTGGCCGATCCTTTGGCAAGGATGTCCAGGATTTGAGATTCTTCTAACATATTTGGAATGCCACCTAACTGGCTTTTTTCTTCGTTTTCTTAGTGGCTGTTTTCTTCTTCTTCGCAGGTGCTTTCTTTTTCGCCGCCGTCTTCTTAGCCTTTTTTGGTGGTGTTAGCAACTCTAGCGCTTCTTCCAAGGTTAGATCTTCTGCTTTCTTGCCTTTGGGCACGGCAATTTTTTTGCTGTTGCCAACAACAACATAACCAAAGCGTGCTTTTTGGGTATAGATGGGTTTACCCGTTTTGGGGTGATCGCCCACTTTGCGGCGTTCCATCTTCTTTTCTTTTTCTGCAATCATGTCCACCGCGCGGTTAATCCCGATGGTGAACAGTTCTTCTTGATCCTTGATAGAGGCAAACACCCCATCATGCCCGATGTATGGGCCAAAGCGCCCCACGTTGGCAACAATCATCTTGCCGGTTTCCGGGTGCTCCCCAATATCGCGTGGTAAGCGCAGCAGCTCTACAGCCTTTTCAAGCGTTACGTCTTTAGCATCCAATCCTTTTGGCAAGCTGGCGCGTTTGGGTTTTTCTTCTTCACCCAATTGCACGTATGGGCCATAGGGGCCAAGGCGTAAGGAAATTGGTTGGTTGGTTTCTGGGTGAACCCCAACATCGTGGGGAAAGTTAATGGCATCAGTGTCAGTATCGCCATCCACCACGGTTAAGGCACGGGTAAATGAACATTCAGGATAGTTGGAACACCCAATAAAGGCCCCCATCTTTCCAACTTTTAAGCTTAACTGACCCTCTTTGCAGGTGGGGCACAGCCTGTCCACATTGCCTTTATCATCTTTACCAAAATAGCGGCTGCCCAACATTTCGTTCAGGGCATCCAGCACTTCGGTAATGCGCAATTCTTTGGTGCCATCGACTGTTTCTTTGAATTCCACCCAAAATTCTTTCAAAACCTGCTTCCATTTCAGCTCCCCTTCAGAGATTTGATCCAGCTGGCCTTCCAAATCTGCGGTGAAATCATATTGAACATAACGGTTAAAGAAATTTTCTAAAAACGCCGTTACCACCATGCCGCGGTCTTCGGGGGTGAAGCGCTTTTGTTCCAGCTTCACGTAATCGCGATCCTGCAAAACCTGTAGAATGCTGGCATAGGTTGAGGGACGGCCGATGCCCAGCTCTTCCATTCTTTTTACCAAACTGGCTTCGGTATAGCGGGGCGGGGGTTTGGTGAAGTGTTGATCAGGCGTTACCTCTTGCAGGTCAACAGCTTCGCCTTCTTTTAATTCTGGTAAAATCTCTTCGTCTTTATCAGTTGCAGCGTTTGGGTCATCATCTACGCCCTCACGATACACTTTAATAAACCCATCAAAGGCAATGGTGGAGCCATTGGCACGCAGCACAATTTGCCCATCTTCATTGGCGATATCGGCTGCAACCTTGTCCAGTTTGGCACTTTCCATCTGGCAGGCCAAGGTCCGCTTCCAGATCAAGGTATATAGTTTGAGTTGATCTTCATTCAGATACTTCATCATTTTCTGCGGAGTGCGGAAAATATCTGTGGGGCGTACAGCTTCGTGTGCCTCTTGCGAGTTTTTAGCCTTGCTTTTGTAATAGCGTGGGCTTTCCGGCAAATATTTATCCCCGTATTCTTTGCCAATGTAATCGCGAATTTTATGCAGTGCTTCTTGGGCCAATGTTGTGCCATCTGTCCGCATATAGGTGATTAAGCCCGTGGTTTCCCCGCCGATGCTGACCCCTTCATACAATGATTGTGCCGTGCGCATGGTACGTGTTGCGCTGAACCCTAATTTACGGGCAGCTTCTTGTTGCAGGGTAGATGTACGAAATGCTGGGGCTGGGTTACGGCCAATAGTTTTCTTTTCGATGTTGGCAACCTTGTATTTGCCATTTCCTACATTTTTAGAGACACTTGCAGCCAATTCTTCGGTGTTTAAATCAAACTTTTTCAGCTTGTTTCCATCGTGATGGGTCAGCGTTGTGTTGAATGTTCTTTTATCTTGTTTGGCAAAGCTAGCGTGGACTGTCCAATATTCTCGGCTGATGAAGTCTTCAATTTCGCGTTCTCGTTCACAAATCAAGCGCAAGGCAACAGACTGCACCCGCCCGGCAGAACGTGATCCAGGTAACTTGCGCCACAAAACAGGAGACAGATTGAACCCCACCAAATAATCCAGCGCCCGTCTAGCCAGATATGCATCCACCATCTTTTCATCAATATCACGAGGGTTGGCCACAGCATCAATCACAGCTTTACGCGTGATTTCGTTAAATGCGACGCGCTCAACTTGCTTACCTTTTAGCGCTTTTTTATCATTCAGCGTTTCCAGGATATGCCAAGAAATGGCTTCTCCCTCTCTATCCGGGTCAGTGGCCAAAATCAGTCTGTCTACCCCTTTAACAGCGCTGCTGATTTCATTGATGTTTTTTCTGCCGCGTGAATCAGATGTCCAGCGCATGGCGAAGTCTTGGTCTGGATCAACGGATCCATCCTTGGGGGGTAAATCGCGCACGTGCCCATAGCTGGCCAGGACTTTATAGCCCGGACCCAGGTACTTTTCGATTGTTTTTGCTTTTGCCGGGGATTCAACGACAACGACAGCGCTCATGCAGCTCCCTTTATATAATTGAGCGAGACTTTGTTACCCATGTGTCTTTCGATACGTCCCGCCAGCTCTAATTCCAATAGAATATTTGACACTTGGCTATATGATAACTGGCATTGACGGATCAACTCGTCAACCCCTATTGGGTGGACAGACAATAAATTTATCAATTCTTCGCGATTCTGTTCCGAAGGCTCCACATAAATATTATCCTGAAAAGTAGATTCATCAAATAAATCAGAATTTGCCTCGTGCAGGTGTAAAACCTGCTGTGGGTTGGATAGTTCATTAATAATATCCCGCCCATTTTCCACCAGGGTGGCGCCTTCTTTTAATAGTTTGTTGGTGCCACGGCAGCGTGGATCCATGGGGGACCCGGGCACGGCAAAAACATCACGTCCCTGTTCGGCGGCAAAGTGTGCAGTGATTAAAGAGCCAGATTTTAATGCAGCTTCTACCACTGCTACGCCTGATGATAGCCCAGAGATGATACGATTACGCCTGGGAAAGTGCCTGGCTTGTGGCGTTGTGCCAAAGGGTGCCTCGGAAACAATGCAGCCTTTTTCTTTGATTTGGTCGTACAGGCCATCATTTTCTGGTGGGTAGATAACATCAACCCCGCCAGCCACAACAGCCACCGTTCCCGTTTCCAAGCTACCATTATGGGCAGCGGTATCAATCCCGCGGGCCAGGCCAGAAACGATTGTATAGCCATTTTCGCCTAAATCCCGAGCCAAGTGTTGGGCAAAGCTGCGCCCATTGGCCGAGGCATTGCGGGCGCCCACAATGCCCAAATTATTGGCAGAAAGCATTGCGCAATTCCCCAAAACAGATAGAACGACGGGAGACCCTTGGGTTTCGTTCAACAAAATGGGGTAGGTGTCTTGATGGTCAAACACCAGCTTGCCTCCAATGGCTTCAATTTGTTCAATTTCTTTCAGGGCGGCACTTTCAGATGTGATTTTGTTGGATTTTTTGCCGCCACGCTTCATCATTTCTGGCATATGGTGCAAGGCCTCTTTGGCGCATCCAAATCTGTTTATAAGCTGATGATAGGTAGCTGGCCCCACATTTTCTGTACGGATTAACCGAAGACGGGCGATATGATCTGGCGTCATGAAACTTCTGCCTTTTTCTTTATGTTAATCTTGGATTCTTCCCCCCGAACCAAGCGCTTGATATTTGATCGGTGTTTCATCAATACAATTAACGTAATGGCAATGGCAGGTATCACCATGGAGTCAGATCCAATCATGATGGCAACAATAGGGGCCGCGATAAAGGCGCAAATAGCAGCCAGACTGGAATAACGAAATAGAAAGGCCACTAACAGCCACACAATGACCATCGTGGCGCCAACTTGAAAGTTCAGAGCCATGAACATGCCCAAGGATGAAGCAACCCCCTTGCCCCCTTCAAACTTTAACCAAACGGGATAGATATGCCCCAAAACTGCTGCGACACCGGCCGCCGCAGCATGATCGTTCAAGGCTATCTTTGCAATTAAAACCGGAATGATGGCCTTGGCCATATCCAGGGCCAAGGTTAACAGCGCCACTCTTTTATCCCCTGTTCGCAAAACATTGGTGGCCCCAATGTTGCCAGATCCCAGTTCGCGGATATCTACTTTCAACACATATTTGCTTAACAAATAGCCAAAGGGGATGGATCCCAGCAGGTAGCTGGCCACGATAACTAAAATGAAAATTTGAAAATCACTCATGAAGAACACACCGCTTTCAGGCATGCCATTCTGAGGGCCACGCCGTTTTCTACTTGGTTTAAAATTACGCTATAGGTTGGGTCATCTGCCAGCGCACCAGAAATTTCAATTCCCCGGTTCATAGGGCCAGGGTGCATCACGACCACGTTATCCTTTGCTGCTTTTAACTTTTCATGGGTCAACCCCCAAGCTTGGAAGAAATCGTCATCAGACAGGGGGATGTCCCCGGTAAAGCGTTCTTTTTGAATGCGCAGCATCATGATGACATCAGCGTTTTCAATCCCCTCTGCCAAAGATGTCACATGGACCTCTCCCAGCAAGGGTGTTTCAGGTAGCAAACTTTCGGGACCCACAAAGCGTACATCTGCGCCCAGTTTTGTCAGAAGCCTTAAATTGGACATGGCCACGCGGGAATGGGTAACATCTCCACAAATGGCTACGGTCTTACCGGCAATTGGACCCAGCTTTTCTTGCATGGTGAAAACATCAAATAGGGCTTGAGTTGGGTGAGCATGGTTACCTTCCCCCCCATTCAGCAGGCTGCAGTCCATGGTTTGGGATGCTTCTTTGGGCAGCCCCAATTGCGCCGTTCGAATGACGAGAGCATCCACGTTCATGGCGTCTAGCGTTAAAAAGGTATCGCGCATGGATTCATCTTTTTTCAGCGAACTTGTTTCAACATCAAAGTCCACCACATGCATGCCCAGGCGTTTGCCTGCCAGTTCAAAGGAAATCCGTGTGCGAGTAGATGTTTCAAAAAATAGATTGACCAGGGTTTTACCTGACAAGTCCTGACATACCTTGTTGGGTTGGCGGATTTGTGCCAAATAGTGGTGGGTTAAATCATATAGGTAATTGATTTCATCAATTGAAAGATCATCGACGGACAAAATGTGTTTGTGGGGGAAAGAGTCGTTTTTTTGAGCGGCCACCTGTGTCATGAGTTTTTTTATAAGCGCAAAGGCATAACAAAGGCAATGGTTATTCTTGTATTATTTTATGGTGTTATTCTAAGGCCAACCTAATTGAAGCCTATCCAGTGCCCCTTGCAGAATATATTGAGCCGCATGTTGGTCAATAACATTAGCGCGTTTGGCGCGGCTCATATCTTGGTCAATCAACTGGCGTTCCACTGCACTTGTGGACAACCGTTCGTCCCAAAATGCCAGGGGAAGATCCACACTTTTAAGGACATTGCAGGAAAAAGCCTGGGTGGATTGGGCGCGCGGCCCTTTTGTGCCATCCATATTAACGGGCATGCCCACCACCAAAGATCCAATCTTGCGGTCGGCAATAATACCCTGCAACTCCAGGATATCTTTGGAAAATTTAACACGGCGAATCGTGTGCAGTTGGCTGGCGATTTGCCAGCGCGAATCACTGATTGCCAACCCAATTGTTTTAGAGCCCACATCAAGCCCCAAAATCGGCTTGCCTTTGGCGTTTGAGTGCGCTAGGTCTTTCAAGTTAATAATAGCCATATATAAAGACTTATAATGACAGACAAAATTACGCAAGAGACAGTTGAAAAAGTTGCTAACTTAGCCAAGGTCCGGGTTAGTGATGATGAAAAAGACATGTTAATCACCAAGATGAATGAAATTCTGAACTGGGTGGGCATGTTAGATGAAGTTAATACCGATGATGTAGAGCCTATGACATCGGTCACCGATGCGGCGGCCATGCTGCGCAAAGATGAAATTACAGATGGTAACCAAGTGGATGCTGTGTTGGAAAATGCACCGGATAAGGATCATGGGTTTTTCCTGGTCCCCAAGGTTGTGGAGTAAAGCGAAATGACAGATTTAACAAACCTTACCATTGCAGAAGCTTTGAACGGCCTGAAATCCAAGAATTTTTCTGCTGTTGAATTGACCCAAGCCCACGTGCAAACCATGGAGCAACTACGGGATTTAAATGTATACGTTGCTGAGACGCCAGATATTGCGATGGCTGCGGCCAAAGAATCTGATGCCCGTTATGCTAGTGGTGATGCAAAAATTTTGGATGGCATCCCTATGGGGTTCAAGGACTTGTTCTGCACCAAGGGGGTTCACTCTCAGGCTTGCTCCAACATTTTAAAAGATTTTAAACCACCATATGAATCCACTATTACAGCCAATTTGCGTGGTGATGGGGCTGTGATGTTGGGGAAGTTGAACATGGACGAATTCGCCATGGGATCGACCACAGAGCTGAGCTGCTATGGCACCAGCATTAATCCGTGGAAAGGCCCAGATGGAAAAGACAGAACGCCAGGGGGGTCCTCTGGCGGGTCAGCGGCGGCTGTGGCTGCGCGTATGTGTTTGGGGTCTTTAGGGTCTGAAACTGGGGATTCTGTCCGCCAGCCTGCGGCTTATTGTGGGGTAGTTGGTGTCCGCCCAACATACGGGCGGTGTTCACGTTATGGGATTATTTCATTCGCCAGCTCATTGGACCAAGCCGGTCCCATGACACGTAGTGTGGAGGATGCTGCGTTGATGATGCAATCTATGTCCGGACATGATCCAAAGGATACAACATCTGTTAATGTGGATGTTCCAGATTTTTCTGCCGGCCTTGGTCAAGATATCAAAGGCATGAGGGTGGGAATTCCATCTGATTACATTTTGGATAGAACCAGCCCAGAAGTGGCTGCAGCGTGGGAAAGCGCTCGTAAAATGATGGAAGATGCTGGCGCAACAGCGGTAGAAATTTCACTGCCCCATACAAAGTATGCATTGCCTGTATACTTTATTTTGGCCCCTGCAGAAGCTTCGTCCAACCTTGCCCGCTATGATGGTGTTAAATATGGCGCCCGTGTGGAAGGCGAAACGCTAGAAGATATGTACATTAATACCCGTACAGAAAACTTTGGGGATGAAGTGCGCGCCCGCATTATGATTGGAACGTACGTTTTATCTGCTGGATATTACGATGCGTATTATAGAAAAGCCCAGCGTGTGCGTAGATTATTAGCGGAAGATTTCAAAGCTGCCTTTGAAAAAGTAGATGTCATTTTAGGCCCAACAACTTGTTCGCCTGCTTTCCCCGTGGGGGCAAAAACGTTCGGTAAGAACCAGGGTGAGAATGATGACCCTCTGGGGCTGTATATGGAAGGTGTGTTGGTAAACCCGTCAACAATTGCAGGCTTGCCAGGAATTTCCTTGCCAACAGCCACATCGGCAGAGGGGCTTCCCATTGGCATGCAATTAATTGCGCCAGCGTTTGATGAAGTGACAATGTTTAAGGCGGCGCAAGTATTGGAGAAGCAAGCAAACTTTACCGCTCAGCCAGATCTAAGCTCTTGGCAGAAAGCGGCTTAAGGGTTTAAGCGTGCTCGTTACCTGGTGTATAAATGGGCAGGAGGTAAGGCAATTCTTTTATCTCCTAGTGTAGGGGTTAGCGGTATGGCTTTAAACCAAAGTGAAAAGCCTTTGAGGGCTTTTTGGTAAAAGTCTCCAGTTTCTGCACTTATTTCTTCACCGGTTTTTAAGGCATAGGCAAGGTCACTCATCAGATGCTCAATTTCAGCTCCTTCTATTGGGTTGTCTCGCATAAATTTTTGCAATTTATTCAAAGTTTTTGGCATAAGGGTTTTTGTTTCCCCCCTTGCTAATCTTCGCCAAAAGCACTCTGACCCAACCCCTGCATGAAAAAGCATCTTCGTACGTGTATGGTCTGTGCTGTTGTTGGGACATAGCCACAGCCGTAATGCAGCAGCAGATATAAAGGCAGTTTTTGTATCCTCAGATTTTAGTTTTTTAGCTATTATGTACTCGCCATATTCCCTAGCATATTGATGGGATTTTTGTGGGTTAAAGCCGTTTTTTACGGCAGCTTCAATAATAATGTTAGTTCTTTCAGGGTTTGGGCGAGTATAATTAATTGCCCTCCTGTAGTGGGTTCTGTGAAATTGAAGATTTTCTTTTAAAGTGACAGCATAGGCATCATCAATCGTGCGGCCTAAAGAGAGTTGGCGCCGGGCCTCTATAGAGTAACTCCAATTTCTGATGTTTCGCAGAATTCTCAATTCTTCTTCTAGGTTAGAAAAAGAAATATCTGCTGCAGTAAAGATTTTTGTCGGCGGGCTAATCTCTTTTTTTTCTTCTGTTATGCATTTTTGTAGAACAGTAGCAATGATGTGCTTGTCTTGGACAAGCTTTAAATGACTTTCTTGAGACACTTTTTTACCTGCTCGATGAAGCTGAATGCTTTCTAGTAATGTTGGGGCATTAATCCACTTTCCCTTACATCCTGCTGCAGCTTGAAGAGCTTGGTTCTCTAGCTTGTTATCCAAAATTAACTTTGCTACTGAATGGATATGCCCATCATTTTTTAAAGAGCGAAACCCCTTTAACAGTCCTCTAACCTGGGTGCTGCTTACTCCCAGGACCCTCTGCAGTATTTTCGAATCTAATGAAATAGCAGGATCTTCTACAAGGCTACTTAAGCCCTCCATAAAGGCGGAGCCACTGATCCCTTTGATAATATCGCTGTATTCTGATACGGTCCAGCGTCTTGCCATACTGCTTTTACGCCTTTGTAAATGTTAGTTTATTTAATATAGCGCATTGGCGGGTAAATTGCGCAAGGGCTTCGTCCATTTGGGCAATCTTCTGTTGCTCAGGTGCTGGGTGGGCTGGAATTTCTGCAGCTGCCATTTCTTCAACTGATCGAATGGAAATGCTATGGGCAGCGGCCGATTTTTTTAATTTACCTTGGTAAACTTTGTTGATGTCTGTGTCCACGACAAAAATGGCATTAATATATCCACCTTCTGGCTGCCAGCCCAAGGCAATAGCAATGCTTTTTAAAAACTCAATACGGTGGGGTAAAATGGGTTTTTGCCCCCGCAGCTTTGCGTAAAAATAGTCCGATTGCCGCTGTTCAGGCGCCCAGGGCGCAGTATGGCCCAGATAAGACCGCACCACACGTTCTGCTGTTGTGTGTTGCCCCATCATCCAGGCGTCAATTTCCAAAAGATCCCGCTTCTCCTGTGGAGTAACGTACTCTTCGTATCTCATTTTAAAATAACCTCAAGTTTTTCTGATTTGCTGCGCGTTATAGCAGGCCCTTTCAAGAAGGGCAATGGGGGCTATGCTGCTGCGGCTCCAGCTGTCAGGGTGTTGGCGGCAGTTGGCGGAATTGTAAAGCCAGATCTTTTGGGCTTCATGGTTTTCCCACTCTTTAGAACAAGGCGGATATGCAATCTATCTGCAGCCAGTAAAAATTCGTTCTTTTGTTCTTCACAGACATTTGATTTTGAAGAAATAACACTGTTAACGTACTTCCCTGTTGTGCTGTCAAAGCCGTATTTTCCGCAAATATGACATAAGCTGGCGAATTCTGTGGGGCTGATGCGGGTTAACCCATCAATGCGAGTTTTAAGATAAAGGCTGGTATTGTTTGCAAAGTACTGGCAGTGCGCCCCATTTTGGCGGCAAAAATCACGTGAAACAGCAGCCAAGGCACCATAGTTCAGCTTTAGCCAAGCATTCATTTGCAAAAGGGTTCTGCGGTTCTTGATTGGTAGTTGATGTCTCATTTTTGTCAATTTCCATAAGATTATTGCTTTGAGTTGTGTGTTTGTATCCTAATCAGACATTGTTGTCAACTTTTTTTCTGCCCCATATTAGCCCCATGGAATTTGTGCTGTCTGCTCATTGGTCAACAGTATTGTCCTTAATAAATTAATTATCATAGAAAAGAGATTGATTTTCCGCTGTATTTGCGTACAACAGAGGGTCTATGACATACGTATTGCAAGGCCAAACAGGTGATTGGGAAATTGTTGTCGGGTTGGAAGTCCACGCCCAAGTTATTTCTGAATCTAAGCTGTTTTCTGGGGCTGCCACAGAATTTGGGGCAGAGCCAAATAATCAAGTTTCATTTATAGATGCGGGTTTCCCTGGAATGCTGCCCGTTATCAATCAGCACTGTGTGCGCCAGGCCGTTAAAACAGGCCTTGGACTGAAAGCCCAAATTAATATGGAGTCTGTTTTTGAGCGTAAAAATTACTTTTACCCAGACTTGCCCAGTGGGTACCAAATTTCCCAGTTTGAACACCCCATTGTTGGGGAAGGGGAAGTTGTTCTGGATATGCCAGATGGATCCACCAAGAACGTAGGGATTACCCGGTTGCACCTGGAAACGGATGCGGGAAAATCTATGCATGACCAACACCCCAGCAAAAGCTTTATTGATTTGAACCGGTCTGGAGTGGCGTTGATGGAAATTGTGTCAGAGCCAGATATCCGCAGTCCGGAAGAAGCATCTGCATACCTGAAAAAAGTGCGCGCCATTTTGCGTTACCTTGAAACATGTGATGGCAACATGGAGGAAGGGTCCATGCGGTGTGATGCCAACATCTCTGTTCGTAAGCCAGGGGATGAATTTGGAACACGGTGCGAGATTAAAAATGTAAACTCTATCCGTAATGTGCAGCTGGCCATTGAATATGAAGCCAAACGCCAGATTGAGGTGATTGAGGCTGGCGGAACTATTCGTCAGGAAACGCGCTTATTCGATGCAACGGACGGCTCTACGCGTTCTATGAGATCAAAGGAAGAAGCTCATGATTACCGCTATTTCCCAGATCCAGACCTTTTACCCTTGGTTCTAGAGCAAGACTTGGTTGAAGAGCTAAAGGCCGGTTTGCCAGAGCTGCCGGATGAGAAAAAACAGCGTTTTATTACAGAGTTTAGCCTGACCAATTATGATGCATCGGTCTTGACCGTAGAAAAAGAGGTAGCGGATTATTTTGAAGAAGTTGCCAAAAGCTCTGATGCTAAGCTAGCTGCAAACTGGGTAACACAAGAGCTGTTCGGTGCTTTGAACAAAGCCGGAAAGACACTGGCTAACAGCCCAATCCAGCCTGCTGCGTTGGCCGAGCTGATTGGCCTGATTCAGGACAACACAATTTCAGGTAAAATCGCCAAGGATGTTTTCCAAGCCATGTTTGAAACGGGAGAGGCCCCGGCCAAAATTGTAGAAGATAAAGGCTTGAAGCAAATTACTGATACCGGCGCTTTAGAGGAGATTGTTGATACAATTATCTCCAATAACCAAGGCCAGGTAGAGCAGTACAAAGCTGGAAAAGACAAAGTCTTTGGCTTTTTTGTTGGGCAAGTCATGAAGCAAACCCAAGGGAAAGCAAACCCGGGTATTGTGAATGAGCTTTTGAAGAAAAAGCTTGCAGAGTAAGCAACAACCGTTAAATAAAGCGTATGCTTAAGCATGTACACAAAGTTTCAGGCGCTGTTGCGTTACTGTCTAGTATCTCACACATCTTTTGCTGTGGGCTACCCCTTGTTGCGACCCTGTTTAGTTTAGGGGCTGCTACAGGTGCTTTAACCTCTCAAACGGCATTTGAAGCCTTCTTCCATGATTATGAAGCTTGGATCATGGGTGGGGCTGCTTTTATGCTTGTTTTGGGTGGGGCTGCCCAATACGTCAGTTGGAAGCTAGATTGCACGAAGGAGGGGTGTTTTCATTCCCCCTGTGAGCCAAAGAAGAAGATGGCTTTCAAAATTTATTTGGTTTCCTGCGCCATCTTTGTTTTAAGTTTGGGCGTGCTTTTTCTAGTTCCACACATACATTAAGTATTTCTATCTCTTTTCTTGTTGCCACAATGTTTCCCAGCCAGAGGTGTGGGAATAAGGTTTTTCAATGATTTTTGCACTTGGAAAGGCACTGCGCACAGCAGCGTGCGTTAGGGCGCAGGGAACTTTATCGTCCCTGGTGCCACAAAAGTGCAGTTGTGCGGGCTGAACGGTTCCTGATTGTTTGACAAAGGCAGTGGGGTTTACAGCTCTTTGAAGGGGACTGACTTCATGGTGGGATGTCCAGGCCTCTACATCCAATGGGGCAGCATAAGTGTATACACCAACGACATCAGAGCGTGAGAGCCCCAACAACAACGCCAAGGTCCCCCCACCAGAATATCCATGCAGAATAAAGGGGCGTTGCGGGGCTTCTTTTCTTTGGTCATTCAGAATTTTCATATAGGTATCTAAAACCTTGCGATCAAAACGCCCCGCAGTTTGGGGGTAACGGGACCGGCAAATGTCACTCATTATAAATTGGCAGGGACGCCCCAAATAAACCTTGTCTGTTTCTGGGTGGGATAAGGCAATACGAAGGCCCAACGGGTTGGCGGGACTGGCATCTACTTGCGAGGCATACCTATTGCGCCAAGCTCTGCCATCACCTTCAATAAAGATGTGTAAAGGGCGTAATGCAGCCGGAGAGCTAATTTTCTTAAAACCTTGAATCTTGAAAGATCCCTTGCGCGTTATAAAGGGGGCAAGGTTTTGTTCTTGGGCAAGTGATGTAGCGTATTCTTGTGGGGTGCTTATTAGGGCGCGTGAACATCCCGATACACTAAGAAGCAAGAAAAGAGAAAACAGAAAAAAGGCCCGGGGAAATCCCCGAGCCTCAATTCTTTGTCTAAGTTGACAATAATTAGAATGCAACGCGCAGGTTACCCTGAATCGTGTACTCTTCATAATCATCGCGGAACTCAACAGTTGATGCTTCGATACCAGCAGTGATCGCATTATCTACGTTAAAGCGAGCACCGACACCGAATACACCACCAAAGTCTTCATCATTAAAGGCAGAGGCTGTTTGGCCTGCACCTACAACAATGTCATCTTTGTCTAGGTCGTATTGAATACCAGCTTTCAAGTAAGGAACAAATCCTGGAGAAAGTTCGTATCCCCACTCAGTGTTCAAGTTAAACTGAGAGAACTCAGTTTCTTGAGAAGCAACAGCATTCGTTGATCCATCACTTAGAGTCTCTGTGTATGCATCTTTTTCTTCATTACCATGAAGTAGTCCAAGAGATCCACGGATTCTCCAAAGGTCAACTGGCCAGTACGCATTAATGCGTCCTTCTACGAAGTAGCGGTCTGCATCTGTGTTACCAGTTGCTGTGACGTTTGCTCCACCTGGATCTGCACGAGTTGTGTCATACTCTAGATCAGAGTATCCAGCTGTCAAAGATACAGAGAAAGTCTGGTCAATTGTGTAGGCAGCGTATGGTGCAATTGTAAAGCCATCGCCTTCTACAGAACCGTTGTTGTACTGCGTGTCATAGTCATGGTCTTCATAACCAAGAGATAGACCAATAAGAATTTGGTCGTCAATCTGGTAGTCAGCACCAGCTAATAGCGTGTAGTGGTCGCCATCAAAGCGTGTAGAGGCAGAATCTTCTTCAACAGATGTGAAAGAAGCAGAAGCCCAAACACCAACCATGTCACCGTTTCCAGCATTAATTCCGCTAGAAGCGCTGAAGCCAGTTCCTGTTGCAGCAAGCTGTGTGCCAGCTGTTCCAGAAGTTACGGCCGCAATACGGTTACCGATTAAGTTAGCAGTTCTAGCTACAGCCGCTTGAACGATCACTGAAGACGTTGCAACCGTACCTGCTTCGGAAAGAGTTCCTCCACAAGCTGTGCTGTAAATGTAGCTGCTGTTATATGTTCCGCTCGTACCATAAGTTGGGTTCGAACAGGAGTAAGTGTATAGCCCTTGCGCTGAAGCTTGGCTTGAGAAAATCATCAATCCGATAGCTGCAACAAAGAAGCCTAAAAGTTTAGTTGTGCTTTTTGTCATTGTTTCCCTCTCAGGTTTATTGTCATAATACAAAGCAAGACCTATAAGATCATATACAGGCTGCGGATGCCAAATGTTTTTCGGGGGATAACTGGATTTTTTGGGAAAGTTTCATTTATGCAACAATCCTGGAGTGTTTACATTCGCTAGCGTTCAGGATAAAACAGGGGGAAACAGTAATAGGCTAATAAAATGTTAAAATCACGAAAATTTTCTCTGTTTTTTGCGTCATTTGTGGCAATTCTATTGCCGTGGGTATATTGGGCTGCAACGCCGTTAATTACCCGGGGCGTATGGCCGCAAGCAGAGCCTGTAATGGTGGGGCATTATGCACTTGGGGCTTTAGCTGTTGTTGCTTTGGGGGGCTTAGCCTTTTTTTATAAAGCGTTAGTTCGGCGCAGTCTTTTGCATCCTGTATCTTTAGTTTTTGGCGCCATTGGCGGCTGGTTATGTTTAATGTCTTTATTTCAGGTGCAGCCTGTTCAAGGTCTTTGGGGGAGCCAGGAGTTTGGCGAGGGCGCTTTGTTTTATCTTGCCCTATGGCCGATTTTTTCTCTTGTTTATGCTTTAACCCGTGGGCGATGGTTGCGTCAGATTTTATTGGGGAATGCACTGTTTGCAATATTGGCTTTAGGGTATTTGGTGTGGCAACAGCCTTGGGGTTTCTATTATACGCCATTTTATTTTCCGGATTACTTGGCTTTTTATGGGTTGTTTGCCTTTGCCTTGGTTGTTTTGCTACTGCCGCAAAGTAAGATCATCGCGCCCCTTGTTGGGGGGGGGCTTGGGGCTGGATTTTTGCTGCTTTCTGGAAATAGGGCAGCAGAGGCTTTCTTTGTCTTGGCGTTTGTGCCCGTTGCTTTGATGGCGTTTGTGCCGTTTTTCAAAAAGCATTGGGGGCTTTTTGCTAAGCTTGCTGTGGTTGGTGGTACGCTTCTGGTTGCGGGTGTTTTGTTCCAGGGAAAAGCTTTGTTGGACCAGCACTTTGACGGATCTTTAAAGTCACGTTTGTTTATTTCAGAAGCTTTTGTTGAAGCTTTAAGTCAGAACCCATCAAAGGCGTTGGTTGGCTTTGGGGCTGGCAGTTACCCTGATATTCAAGTGCGTTACTTCCCGGCCGAGTCAACCACGTTCGCAGGGAAAGAGGGGGCATACCGTTGGGAAGGTGTGGACCGCCACCACTTTCATACCCACAATCAGTTTCTGGAGCTGATGCTTTCTGGCGGGATTGTTCCTGCGCTGCTGTTGATTTTTTTCTACTGGGCATTGCTGGTTAATCTGCGCCCCCACATGAAGCATTGGGGGGGATACACCATTTTATCCTTGGCTTTGTTGTGGAGCGTTTGGTTCCAGATGCCAACCAGTTGGGGCATGATGGCATTAGTGCTGGTTTGTTTTATGAAAAATGCGCGTGCCAGCATCCCTTTTGTGCATGTTGGAAAGCTTCCAAAGGGAGCTTTGCCAGTGGCGGTGGGCAGCAGCTTTGTTGCTTTGAGTGTTTCGGCCGTTTTGGCTGCAAACATTATGCTGACAATTCCCCCTAAATCGTACCCTGCTTTAGAGCAAACAGGCCAGTGTGAAGATGTCTATCAGGACTATGGATGGGGGCGTTGGCATTTTGTGAAGTTGATGCGCTCCTATGCGGCTTACTTAAAGAATGGAGTTCAAGGTGTTGATAAGGACCAAAAAATTAACAATATAGAGCTGGGCCGTCTGTTCTACTTTTTGTGTTTGGCAGATCAATATCAAAACACAGAGGAAGTTCAGGCCCGATTGAAAGTGAATGTTTTGAATGTTTATGCGGACATGGCTTTTGCCATTTTGCCAGAAGCGTCGCCCGCTCAGCAAGCTAAAATCAGAACATACCTTCAGCCATGGGAAGGGCGCTTGTTAAACTTTATAGATTATGCTCCTGTTCGCATGGATATGGCCGCCCCTTACTTGCTGTGGTTGGTGGAACGCCAAGACTTTGGTGCGCTGAACAGAGTCCTGGCAGTACTTTCAGAACATCATGCAGATCATGTGATAACACGCTGGTTTTCCGGTCTTGCGCTATTGTTGGATGAAAGGTCCACCCAACAGGAAAGCTTGCGGGGGATTGACATTTTGCGCGGGGCTTTGCGCGATGGTATTGACCGCTTTATTCCTGTCGATGCAGACTTAAGAGCTGTGCTATAATTAAAGAGACCGCAAAAAGAGACCCATGAAAAATCACGGGTCTCAAAGGTATTGACGGGGAAGTTAAAACTTATTTTTGGTGCTATCGCTTTGTTGCTTCGGCACACTATAGCTTTTCGTGCTTTGTATTACCCCATAGACTGCTGCTTAAACAGCCACAGGAAGACAATTAACGTATAGGAGGAGATAATGAAAAAAAACTTTTGAAGCTCTGTGCTTGTGCTGGCGTGTTGCACAGTTTTCGCCTGCATCTGGTTAGTCTGACTAAGATGAATTAGTTTTTTATTAACCATATTTTCATCGTAAAATAAAATTACGAATATGGCAAGTAATATATTTTAAAAGTTTAGGGGGTGGGTTAGGAAGCTCTTTTTCTGAATTTAAAAAGATTGGCGATAGCCTGGCGTACTTGTAATTCTTCTGTTTTTTTAGAAAGTTGAACGCGGCCGATACCACTACTGCTGTCGTGTAAAACCACAGCATTGTGGTTAATCTGGGTGTTGAAATCAACGTCTTGCAGTGGGGTCACCTTGTTTTGATCATCAATAAACACAACCTTTATGTCATTTACTGTCATCATTGTATCGTGGGCCAGCCCTTCAAGAGAAAAGATGATCTCCCCCGGCTTTGCTTCTGCACGTGCCTTTTTAACCGCTTCAACGCGTTCTTTTTTCACGCCATAAAATTCAACGGCCTTTTCCAAAGATTCTTCTGCATAGGCTGCCAAAACAGCTGGCGGGGCACTGATAACATAGTTGTTCGGCCAACAGTGAATAAAAACGCGAGGTGCTTCTTTTTGTGGGGGGGCTTTGCTCATAGGGGCATTCTAAGCAAGATGTTCTTTTGTTGTAAAGGAAAAAGATGGCGGAGACGGAGGGATTCGAACCCTCGATAGGGGGTTGCCCTATACACCCTTAGCAGGGGTGCGCTTTCAGCCACTCAGCCACGTCTCCATCGAGATGAAGAGGAATAGCAGAACAAAACAAAGATAACAAGGCTTGAATAGGGATTAATTCATTGACAGGGTCAGAAATAGTCGTATCTTAAAAGGAACCCCTGGAAGGCCTTGTTTATATGACCCCAAATCCGCAACATGTCGATCTGACATTAAGGCACCTGAACGTGATGGCTGCCCCACAAACTATTTTACAAACAGGGGTTTATTCGGAAGAGCTGCTTGATCAGCTCATCCGAACGGTGGCGTATCATGATGGATTGGGGCGTTACGAAGCTGCTGAAGCTGTCCAAGCTGCTGTAGAGGGAGATATTCCCTTTGATTACGTTGCTTTGATGGACAAGCTGCTGGGTGTGTATATGACTGTGCCTGATAACGTTAGTCAAAACTATTTTGTGGGGATACTTGAAAGCGTTTTCACTGCAGCAGCAGGAAACATTGATGGTGCGGCCGCTGTTGCCAAAATAAGAGACAGAATGGGGGGCGGGTTTTCATCCCAGCATGCTGCAAAGTTAGAGACCGCCCTGGGGTTGGGTGAAAAGGTTGAAGAGCGTTCTGGGGGGCTTTTATCTGATGCGGATTTGTTGACGGTGATTGGGGAAAAGTCCAACGTTTCCATTGAAATGAAAGAGGGCGCTTCTTTAAATAGGCAGGAAATCGTGGATGGTTTTTTAACAATCCTGGAAAGGGATGGCGGTAAAGAGCCAGACTGGCAGCTGGTTGAAGCTGTGGCAGCGATTGCGGAGGCAACCGCTGATTTGGATTGGGATAAGTTAGAAAGCTTTGTCTTAAAGAATCAGGACTTTCTGGGGGGGCGTGCAAATGAGATTGCAGGTATCATTCAGCATAGAAGATTTAGCGGGCGCGAAAAGCAAGGGCTTGTCACACCAGAGGAGCAGCTGACGCAGTATATTCAGAGTTTTATCGGCACAGTAGCTTTCGTGCGGCGCAATGAAACATATAAAAAGCTGAAGCAACTTGTGGAGGAGAATCCAGGGTTGGATTTGAATGCTGCCTTGCGGTCATATTTTGAAGGTAATGGTTTTCAGTGGCAGGAGCTTTATTCCACGAACATGGCTTCTTTGTCGTCTTTAGGTGATTCTTTTGACGCAGTTCTTTGCGATTATATATTTGATACAATTATAGCCAAATGGGCATCATCTGGTTGGCATAATGGCCCACTATCAGACACAATTGCGGCTTTGAAGGCTTTTGATGAAAAATCTGGGCGAAACTTGGGACTTCAGCCGGAAATTGATAAAGCTCTTTCTCTTGTCACAAAGGGCAGTGACGATGAAAAAAGTTTAGCACTAGAGTTTATAAGCTGTGCTTTAAAAAAAGGGGAAAGAGGCGTTGCTCCGTCCAAGATTCTGCCTCCTGTTTTTGAGGCTTTTGGCGGAGACAACGAAAGTGTTGCAAAAAAGGCCTTGCTTGTTTTGGATGAGTATTTTCAGCAAATGCCTGGCTATGTCACCCCCAATATCGTTCAGGCTGTCCTTTCTGAATTGATGGGAGAGGGGAAAGAGGTTTTGCGACAGAACAAGGCTTTTGATGTTGTGGAACTTTTAATGTCACATCATCTGTTAAATGATGCTGCCCCGTTGGAGCGTCAATTAAGAGAGTTCATCCTTTCGGAAAAAGTGCCAAGCTTTGTCCGTGAACGGGCCATTACTGCCTACTTGGTAATGGGGGATGCGTATCCGGAGGTTTTCCGGCAAAAGATAGAGGCCACTTTTGATCTGTCAGAATTTGAATGGGCCGCAACTCCGCAAGAGTATGCACCGCAAGATTTTATGTTCTTGCAGCTTTTTGCGCAGGAAAGATCCAATCCAGAGAGATTTCATGCTGATAACTACTTTGATCTTTTAATTAATGATGTTGTGGACGTTCCAAAGGTTTTTGAGGTGACAGCATCAACACTGCACGCACTGGATACTGAGTCCTATGCTTATGATCAGCTTGTGAAACTTATCATTGGTTTGGTCACTTCTAAGGCTGAAGTTTTGGACCCGCATCTGATGTTGTCTTCTTTGGAAGGTGTTTTGCACGAGATAACAGACCCAAAAGAAACGATAGAAGATGTTTCCCCAGATTTTCTTTGGGCTGTGCGGTATGCTTTTCAAGCAGCGCCTGAATTGGTCACTGATAACTTGCTGCATAAATATTGGCAAGCGGCGGAAAACCTTGAAAACCCCCTGTGGCTGCGGGGAAACTTTCAAACACTGATGGCCGCAGCTTTGCTGGCCCGTCCAGATACAATGACTTCTCGATATTATGGTACGCTTTTACGCGGCTTTTACACACCAGGCGTGAATTTAGTTTGCCGTGATGTTATGTATCAATGCCTTGCCAGTTTGCCGGACAAGATGAGAGAAACGCTTGTTAAGCAACTTGATCCAGGGCGTGAAACCGAACTGTCTGTTGAATTTTCCACATTTTATTCGCGGGTTACAGATGATGATCATGTCCCCCATATGGATTATAGCGAACCCAATCAAGACCCTATCATGCTGGCTTTGGCAGACCCTGAGGTTTCTATTCATAAACGTGCTGAAATTGCCAGAAGGCATGTTGGCTTTTCTAACGAAACTACACTCAGGTCATACCATAGACAGACCCAAACAATCTTATTTCATTTGTCTTTGTTGAACTTGTCTGCCGAACAATGGGATATGGAGATCGTGTTTAAGCTGTGTTCGGCAATGGGGCTGGAAAATGCTTATGCAGAATGGGTGAATGTTTCTGTTGAGCGGATGGTCAACCATGTTTTGGCAGAAGGAGAAACGCTTTTAGCCTGGAAAAGTTGGCACCACTTTGATCGGGACGAAAAAGCCATAGAAACACGGCGCGTGTTGGATTTAATTAATGACCATCCAGATTATCGGATGGATGTAAAATTGCATTTTGATAATGATGCCTACACCATGGTGGGGGGCACCGCTTGTGGAAATATAATTACACTGAATGAGGCGGATGCATTTCAATCTTACCAGAGAATGTTGTTCGTGTTGGTGCACGAATTAACCCATGTTCGCCAAAGTAATTTGAAACGTCTATTAAAGGCCAATAAATTAGAAAAGGGCACAGCCCTTTTCAGCCAGGTTGCCTTGTTTCTTACTGGCGGAAATTGCTTATCTTCTTCAAAAGTAGGGGGAATATATAAGGCCTCTGCTATTGAAACAGACGCAAATTATGTGGCAAGTGCCTTCACCAACCAACTTACAAAGCATTACATCGCAGAAAGCGTTAAGAATAGCCCTTATGATAAATCCGCTATTCCCGCTTTGTATGCCGATCACATCGCACACACGGGGGCGGGGGATTCAAGGTTAGTCAAAGCGGCAAAAGAGGGGAATCCCTATGCACAGCACAGATATGGGCAGGCAGCACAGCTGCGAGGGGATATCCCGATGGCTGCAATGCTGTATATACAGTCAGCTCACCAGGGTGAATTTCTTGACCCAATTGCCGTAGAAGGTTTGGGCAGTGCCAGCAAAATCATGGATCCAGCATTGTCAGATTTTATTACCGGTGCTCTATGCAGCTTTGCTAGCAGTCACCGTCTTTTGGCTGCCCAGGCTGCAGCAAAAGCCGCAGTAGAATATGGTCAAAGGTTACTGGCAGCCGGACACACGGCAGAGGGACAAAAGGTACTATCTACATATTTTTTAGCCGCTGATAAATGGCTTCGTGTGCATAAAAGCGCATCAAATGAAGACTGCCATGTAGAAGCTTGCAAGGTAATAGAGCGTGCTGCTCATAATGCCATTATTGCCTATGTCAAAAGCGCGGGGGCAAAGGCACCAAATATTGCAGCCCAGCAGTTTGATTGGGGCGGATTTAGAAAGCACTCTTCCTCTATATATTCCCTATTCTTGGGGGTGAATTCTTGCCGTGCAGCAGATCGCCATATACAAACTTTATACTTTGATCGTATTTGGGTGTCTCCTTCAAGCTCCCCTTACTTACGGGGGGTGGCAAACGAGTATATAAGCGCTGCAATTGATTCGGATATTAAGATACCATGCGCTGCTTTCCAGCGGGCGGCCGCCGCGTTCTCTGGTGGAGGGTGCCATGACAGAAGATAAGCTTGAAAACTTTATGTTGGGCTCCATGTTGGGGGATTCTATCGGCTTGCCTTTTGAAGGGATGTCTGAGGCGAGGGTGCAGCGCGTTTTGGGCTATGATAGCTTGCGCCATAAACTACTGTTTGGGTGTGGTATGGTGAGTGATGATACCGAGCATATGCTTATGGCCGCAAAAGCATGGGAACACAGTGGCGGTGATGTTGAAGCATTTTCCCAAATCCTTGCATGGAGACTAAGATTTTGGATGCTGGCCTTGCCAGCGGCAACAGGTCTTGCAACTGGGGCTGCTTGTTTAAAATTAATTTTTGGAGCCCCCCGAAAATACGCAGGATCCAAAAAATCTGCGGGCAATGGGCCAATTATGCGCTCTGGCATCTTGGGGCTTCTATGTTCATCAGACCAGGATTTAAAGGAATTTGTAATCTCCTCGTCCCTTTTAACTCATAGAGAGCAACGTGCAATAGATGGCGCATTAGTTGTTGCATTGGCTGCTCAAGTTGCAGCCCAGCCTGGGTCAAATTCACAAATGAGGGAGACCTTTAAGCAAAAACTGCAAACCTTGCTGCCCCAGGAAAGTGAAATGCGTAGAGCCGTTTTAGGCGCTTTGGATGCGGTTAAAGATGGGATATCTCTTGCTGAGTATGTAAATTCTATTGCGGGGCAAAAAAAGCTGGTTGGATTTGTTATGTATACAGTGCCTGTGGCAATTCATATTTGGGCCTCTAACCCTGCCGACTTTCAAGGTGCTATTGAACGGTCTATTCGTTTAGGCGGGGATACCGACACACTTGCTGCCACTGTTGGGGGGCTTGTCGGCATCAGGGCGGGGAAAGAGCAGATGCCTAAAGAGTGGTTAGATAAGATTATTGATTACCCAAATTCAGTGGCTTACGTTCAGAAAGTGGCGGCAGGGCTTTTGAATGAAGATACAAGAAGAAAGTTTACACTCAGGTTTTTGGCACAACCCCCGAGGAATTTAATTTTTTTGGGAATTGCATTAAGTCACGGATTTATGAGGCTTATTCCAAAACCTGACCGTACGCGGTAAATAGCTGTCCAGAACGCTTCTGGTTTTTTAATTGCCACATTATTTTTCTTGCCCTAACGTTGATTGATTCAACAAATAGTAAAGGGAATAGGAATATGGGTATGGATTTATTTATGAATTTCTTTGGGTGGATGGCAATTGTCAACATCGCGATTTTGATTTTCTCTGTGGTTATGATCACCGTTTTTAAAGATGCTGTTATGAACATGCACGTTAGAATGTTTGGGGTGAAAAAGGCGGATTTGCCAAACATTTACTTTAAGTACATTGCACAATACAAAATTCTGACATTGGTTTTTTGTGTCGCCCCTTACCTAACATTTAGATTTGCATTCTAATTTAAGAAGGATTTCCCCGTGATCATTAGTTTTATTTTCTTCCTTGCGGCATTTGTGGTGATTGGCCTTTTGTCGGCCCGTTATCGGACCGCTACGACAGCTGATTACTTGCTGGCCAGTAAAGATGTAAAGCCTTGGTTAGTGGGGTTATCTTTTTTTGCCACCGAGAATAGTGCCTGGATGTTTGTGGGTTATATTGGGTTGGCTTACAAAATTGGGTTTTCAGCTATTTGGGTGTTGATCGGCTGGTATGTTGGAGAGGTCATTATTTTGTCAAGAACGGCCAAGAAAATTCGCCAACAGACGGATAAAATCAATGCCCAAACATACAGCGGGTTATTGGGCCGTTGGACGGGGGAAGAGTACAAGTGGGTGCGTACCTTGTCAGCCCTGATTACAGTTATCTTTTTGGGCGTATATGCGGCGGCCCAATTAAATGCCAGCGGCAAGGCGCTTAACGTATTGACCGGTATTGAATTCAGCCATGCTGCAATTATCGGCTTTTTCATTATTCTGGCCTATTGCCTGGCCGGCGGTTTGCGCGCAACCATCTGGACAGATGCTGCCCAAGCCCTTGTGATGCTGTTGTCTTTGGTGATGATTGTTATCGTGGCCCTGGGGGAGGTGGGGGATTTTTCAGGCCTTATGACCAGCTTAAATGATATTGACCCCAACCTGACCAACGTTTTTCATGGGGATTATAAGTTTGGGTTGCTGGGGTTTTTCTTTGGGTGGCTATTTGCCGGTGTTGGTGTGTTGGGTCAACCCCATGCCATGGTGCGATTTATGGTAGTTGATAAACCAGAAAATGTGCGCCAAGCCATTTATTATTATGGGGGGATGGTGACCATCCTTTCTGTGTTAACAACGTTGGCTGCTGTGTGCGCGCGGGTGTTGCTGCCAGATCTTCTTGCTGGAGACCCAGAGTTGGCGTTGCCAACTTTATCGATGGCGCTTTTGCCAGAAATCTTGGTAGGCTTTTTCTTGGCCGGACTTTTTGCCGCAGCCATTTCCACGGCAGATTCGCAAGTTCTCAGCAGTTCGGCCGCTTTAACGCGGGATTTAACCAGCAAGTATAAAGACAGCTATGTTTGGACTAAAGTGGGGACAATATTGGTGGCCTCTATCGCGCTGCTGATTTCCCTAACCGGATCTGGCAATGTTTTTACGTTGGTGATTTTTGCCTGGTCTGTCATGGCTGCGGCCTTTGCCCCCTTAATGGTAGTGTACACCCTTGGGCATGCGCCCAAGCAGCCTCAAGCCTTGTTGATGATGGTTGGTGGTGTTGTGGCCAGTTTGGCGTGGGATTTTGCCGGCTTGTCTGGCGATATGTATAATGTGCTGCCAGGTTTTGTTACGGGGCTTGCTTTGTTTTACATTCCCAGGGCTTTGCGGGTTTTTCCTTAAAAACCCCTTGCCTCCATTACCCTAAAGCAATACAGATAAGGGGTGAAGCATGTAAACCTCGGTGACATCAAGCGCGAAGGCGCCCCTTTCAGGCTGAACCGCAAATACAAAAAGCGCATCCGTAAAAGTGCGCGTGGCCTAAAAAAAGGTCCGCGGGCAAAGCGCCGGTCCGAGCTAGAAGTAAAAATTCAGCAAATGATTACCCTGTTGGGGGAATATGCCGATATGGGTCAAACCAATGACCCTAAATATAATCGACACAGAAAAGATTTAGCCCGGTATCGGTATGAGCTGAACTACATTAACGTATACCATTGGCGTAAAGTTCCCAACCCTATTGAAGCGCTTGTTTTGGTGGGTTTGGGTGGTGTTGTATTGCTGGCGGGGCAACGGCTGAGTCAATATGCAGCAGAGCATGCAGAGGCCATGGCCTATCGCGAGGAACATTTTGGGCCAGGCTTGAAAATCCCCTGTCACAGTATGGCCAACTTTTTTCCTGCCCAACGTTATATGGAAGGAGAGTGGATAGATGGGTATATTATTCTGTATCCCACAGACAGAATTGAAACCACCAAAGCGGTGGAAGCTTCGTGGACGACGTTTCATTTGCGCTTTTCAAAAGGGGTTTCACAATTGAATGTAGATAATGGTGCCGGAATTGAAAGGAGCATTGGCTTTAATGTAGGTCAATATTTTGGCCCCAGCACGCGTCTTAATATGATGGAAGCTAAACAGTTTCTTTCCACGCAGTTAAGCCAGGATGAATTTATTCAAACTTTAAAAGCCATGGGCCTGGGGGAAACAGAAACAAATTTAGTCAATAGTTTCCCAGAACAAAAACCTTTTCTACCACTTCCTGCATCAGAAATTGAAGCCAAGCCCTTACAAGATTTACCAAAATCAAAAGAAGGCCCAAAAGAAGGTCCAAAAGAAGGAATGTTCCGCCCCATACCAGAAACTCAAGGATACTTGCCGTTGATTCCCAGAAATCAGCGATTGATTTATGGCGGACCCAAGTGGCGCTATGCTATGGCAGAGCAGGCTGCATCCAAACAAAGGCAAGGTTAAAGGCTTCGACCTTGTTCGATACCACGGTGCAACAACCGTAAAGCCCCAATGGAAATGTTTTTTATGGTGATTACTGGAAAAGAGAAAGAAGTTGTTGAGGAAGTTGATTGGCCTGGGCCAAAGTTGATATGCCCGATTGCAGTAGAATTTGTTCAGACGTGAATTTGGTAATTTCAGATCCAATATCAGCATCTAGGTAAGCTGCCTTGGCAGCTTGCTCATTTTCAATTCTAGTGCTGATGTTAACTTGCGTGTTGGCTAACCTATTTTGCGTTGCCCCTAACTCTGACCTAAGCTGTAGAAGGTAGTCCAGAGAAGTATCTACAATAGAGCTAACAAAGTCGGCGCTGGCCTCGTTACTAATGGTGAGCCCCGTAAAAAGCCCCAGCTTGTTCATGCTAATTCCATAAAGGTCGGTTGAAATTGTGCTTTCTGGGCCAGTGCCGGCCCCAACGCGGAAGTCATGAGTTTCTGGGCCTGACCCATTTGAGAAAAAGAAGGAAACTGTGGCCCCATCAGCCAAAGGGACTCCATCATTATTAAACAAAATCCTGATTTTTCCACGAGATGTGTCAGAGCTGAGCTCTACAGAGTTTCTGTCGATAACCCTTCCTGTACCATCGATCTGGCTAGCTGGCATGGTTCCTTGGTATAGATGCCCATTAATAGTGACTTCAAAAATAGCATCATCCCCAACATTATATGTGCCATCTGGGGCTGTTACTCTTATTGGGTTAAAGCCTGTTGGTGCTGGAAAGTGACCAACCCCAACAGCTAGTAGGCTATGACCACCAGATCCATTTCCATAACTTGCGGTGTCATCATAAGATAAAGTTTGTCCATTAAATTTAGTGTCTTGTGCCAGACGGTTAACTTCTTGCTGTAATCCTTGGTACTCTACAGTTAGCAGGGCTCTTTCTGTGTCTGATAGAGTTCCATTAGCAGCCTGTGCCGATAAAGATTTTATCCGTACCAGCATATCTTGGACGCGTTCGTACATCCCTTCAGCAATTTGTAGCATGGAAACCGCTTGCCCTGTATTGACTGCGGCAGCACTTAGAGATGCAATACTGGTTTCAAGCCGTGATCCAATTGCCATAGATGCGACATCATCGGAAGCTTTGCTTACGCGCAAGCCAGAAGACAGCTTTTCCAAGCTGTTCGACAGACGGTTATTAGTCTGCGCCAAATTACGTTGCGCCCCAAGGGCGCTCGTATTGGTGATAAGACTTAGCATAACATTCTTTTACCTACATGGCTTTTGCGTTGTGCGAACGTACTTGTCCGCATTGTCATACAATAATACCCAACAGGTCTTACAAAACCGTTAACTCCATTGTAAAAAAGGTTTTTTTGAGGGCGGAGAGAGCAGGGAAGAAAGATGCCGAGGGAAACAAAAAAACTGAATACCTGCATTTGATATTGCTTTGTTGACAGAGTTTCGTGACGCACTGAAAAAGGTGCAAAGAAACAAGGCGGTAAATACAGTTTAGATACAAAAAAAGCCCCAGGAAAATTCCTTGGGGCTTTTCTGTATTTTGTGTCTGCCTAAAAACTAAGAAGCGATTTTTAGGTTTACAGCAGATGTCTTGTCATTATGTGTCGCTAGTTCAAAGCTAACATCCTGACCTTCGTCAAGCTTATCAAGGCCTGACTGCTGAACAGCACTGATGTGAACAAAAACATCTTTGCCGCCATCATCTGGTACAATAAACCCAAATCCTTTAGTAGGGTTGAACCATTTTACTTTACCGTTTTGCATAAGTACTCCATTTGGCATTAAGTTAAATAATAAAAGGCTTTTTTCAACTCCGTGCCGAAAGCAATTCCCTTCAAGCGGTAGTGTAAAAAAGTCAAGTTATGCATAGGTTAAGCAGAGCTTGGCCCTTGTGTCAATTCTTTCCTGCAAAATCTGTAATTTTATTGCTGTTGTAAAGAGTTTAAATAGCGCGGCTGTCAAGGTTTCTGAATATACTTGTTTCGCCAGAGATCATCTTTCCCGGCCATTCTCTTGTATTTTTTTTGCTGTAACCCGAAGCTTGCAAGCTTCCCCTGTATCTGTGTGTTTTGCAGCCATATGGCCCACCGCCGTTGCTAAAAGATCAGTAATTTCAGGGGTGTGGCGGAAGGGGGGAATGCGAGAATTTGGTTTAGTTGGTACAATATCGTCTGTCATAAGTGAAAGTTAACATGGGCCCTTTTGTTTTGCAATATCTTTTGTCATTCTATCTTTATACAGATCGGTCTATATAAATGGTGTTTGGTTGGGGTGATTTTTTAAATAATTTTTGGAAAATTGAAAAATTTCTTGTAATTTCCTATTAATTTATACAGACTGGTCTAGTGATTGCGGAGGAGATTATGTCAAGCCTTGTTCGATGCCCGTGGGTGGGGCAAAATAAACCCCATTATAATGACTACCATGACCAGGATTGGGGTGTGCCCGTTCATGATGATCGTCTACATTTTGAAATGCTGATTCTGGAAGGGGCCCAAGCTGGCCTGAACTGGGAAACAATTTTAAAACGCCGAGATGGGTATCGGGCCGCCTTTGATAATTTTGATGTGCAGAAAGTGGCACAGTATGGGGAAAGCAAAATTCAAAGCCTGTTGCAAGATACGGGTATTATCCGCAATAAGCTAAAAGTGCGCAGTGCGGTGAAAAATGCCCAAGCCTTTATCAAAATTCAGGAAGAGTTTGGTACTTTTGATGCTTATATTTGGGGTTTTGTAAATGATGCCCCCATTGTTAATGCGTGGGAGAAAATGGAGGATGTGCCCATTACCACAGATATTAGCGATGCGCTGTCCAAGGATTTGAAAAAGCGGGGGATGAGTTTTGTTGGCTCCACCATTATTTATGCCCATATGCAGGCCATCGGCGTGGTCAATGATCACCTAACCAGTTGTTTCCGGTATCATGAGCTTAGTTAAAGCAAAAGACAGGTTGATAAAAGCTGCACAAGAAACGTTTCTAGAGCGGGGCTATCATGGCACCGGCACCAATGCCATTATCCAGCGCGCAGGTGTCAGCAAGGGCAGCTTTTTCTATCACTTTCCAGACAAGCCCAGCATTGCAAAGGCATGTTTGGATGCCTATTTCGAAGAAGAGCTGGAATGGCACCTGGAAACAGTTCTTTCCAAGGCAGAAACTCCCATTGCAGGGGTAAGGCAATTCGTAGAAGAAATATATGAATACTACGCAGCAGATCAGTTTCGGGGTGGGTGTCTGCTGGGGAATTTGGCGTTAGAGCTTTCAGATTCAGAGCCTGAGATCGCGAATCAGATCAAAGGATTTTTCCAGCGTTGGGAGGGTATTCTGCGCGATGCATTTGCCGGGCAGTCTTTGCAAGTGTCACTAGATGCTTTCATTCCTTTGTTTGTGGGCTTGATACAGGGCGTCACCCTGACAACCAAAGTCCACAAAGACCCTGCCAAGGCCAAGCAAGAGTGGGATGCCATTATAGAGTTTCTAGATTTAGTGGGCCAACAAGCCTGATAAATCGCAATCTTTTACTGACTAAAAGCTTAGTAAAGAATTTCGGCCCCTTGTGCTGATGCCGCTGCCATTGTGATGGCCATCGCCAGAAAGCATAGAGCCAGAATATTCCTAAACATATCAATTTCCCATAGTATTTTTATTTATATGTCAGTTTAAGGCAATAGAGTTAAGAAGCCGTTATTTTGCAAAGAAAAAAGGGCTGCAAAATTTCTTTCGCAAGCCCTTTTAACCGTAAATGTTTGTTGAGTCGTTATGCAGTTTTGTATGTCATGGAGCAAACAATACCAATTAGCACACCTTGAATAAGGCTGCCTACGAACCAGGCAATGGCCAAAGACATGGGGATAGGCATGTACGCATACATGGTGAAAGACATGATGCCCAACACCGCACCCAGCATTAGGCCGAAACGAATGCCTTCTTTCATGCCTTTGTTTTCATAATGGCGTGTGAAAATAAAGGCTGCAGCAAAACCAAGGGCAGCTTGTAAAAGAATTGCCCAGTTGAAGTAAGCTTGCATTTCTTCAGGGCTGCGCCACAAGAATGATGTTGCTTGGTATTGTTCAACCAGTAGCTTGCCGTGCCAGACCATGTCGAATAGAAAAATTGCGATAAAGGACGCAACACCAGCAATAATAAATTTCTTAGTATTCATGATAAAAATCCTCCTTAAATATTCATGATAAAAAATCATGTCGCAAAAAGGGGCAATAAGAAAGAAGGAAAAAAGTTGCTCACAGCATTGAGTCGATTTGCCTGTTGTTCGGTAGATTTTTCCCCAGCTCTGTGATTAAACTTGCGGGCTGTGTCACATATTTTATCGATAAATAATCTGGAAATTACCCGCGATGAGATGCCCCTTATCACGGGATGTTCTTTTGATGTAATGGCAGGGCAGGCAGTCATTCTAAAGGGGACCAACGGGGCGGGCAAAACAACGTTGTTGAAAACGTTGGCTGGGCTTCACCCCCTTGCAGCAGGTAAGATAACAAGCGCGGGGCGCAGCATTTTTATCGGACATGAAAATGGATTGAACCCCATCTTTACCGTCGAAGAATGTTTGCAGTTTTATGCCCGCTTATGGGGGGCAAGGTATTGTCCTGAAGTATTGTCTGTTTTTGGGCTGGCGGCATATCGGTACTGGCCTGTGGTCAAACTTTCTCAGGGATTTCAGCGTAAGGTGGCCTTGTCGCGCTTGTCTTTGGGGGCAGAAAAGCTGTGGCTTTTGGATGAGCCAACTGCACACTTGGATACAGTAGGCGAATCTGTCTTTATGAAATTGCTGCAAAGCCACTTGAAAGACGGTGGCGGGGCTGTCATTTCTGCCCATAAAAATTTGTTTGATCAACTAAAGAATAGCCAGACTGTGCAGGTGGCGGCATGATTTTATACAGCCTTAAAGCTCACCTAAGAAGCATGACAGATTTGCTGGTGGCATTGGCGTTTTTTGTTTTGTCTTTATCCTTTTTTCAGGTGTTTTTCCCTGGCTTAGGGGGGCTTGAGAAAACGGGCATTATTTGGATGTTGGCTTTGTTCACGGTGTTGATCAAGGGGGATACAACAGCGCAGGAATCTGCCAATGGTATCCTGGATCAGTTACGCCTGGCAGGGGTTTCCCCAGTCCATTTTATGGTGGCAAAAACAATCAGCCTGTGGGGGGTGATGGTGGTGCCGCTGACGTTTGTGGCGGCTGTTACTCTTGTGCTGTCCGGCATCCCTGTATTAGCTGTTGGGGTGTTTGGTCTATCTTTTGTTCTTGGGCTGTTAGGTATTTGCTTGCTGGTGGTGATGTTTTCCATCTTAACGCTGTCTATTCCCCAAGCCCCGTTTTTATTGATTATTTTAATCTTTCCTTTTGTTCTGCCCGTGTTAATTTTCTCTTTAACTGCAACAGAGGCGGCCCTGCTTAATCAGCCGGTCAATGCCTCTTTGTTATTTCTGGGAGCAGAGCTTTGCTTTTTAGCTGTTTTGTGCCCTATTGCCAGCTGGGCAGGAATGGAGATTTTGAAAGAATGACAAAACAGACTGTCTCTTCGTTGGAATCGCTAAAACCCCTAAAAGTGTGGAGCCACTATTTGGCTAACCCCAATCGTTTTTTGCGTGTAGGTGATATGATCTTTCCCTATCTTTGGGTGTTGTGTTGTCTGTGCTTTGGTATGGGGCTGACAAAGGCACTCATGGCATCACCGCCTGACTACCAGCAGGGCGAAGCCGTGCGCATAATGTATGTGCATGTTCCTGCGGCGTGGCTGTCCATGATGGTTTACGGATTTATGGGTGTGGCTGCTGTATTTTCCTATATCTATAAAAACCCCTTTGCCGATATTTTAATGCGTGCTGCTGCCCCCATTGGGATGGTGTTTACGTTGATTACCTTGGTAACTGGCATGCTTTGGGGCAAGCCCATTTGGGGTGCTGCTTGGGTGTGGGATGCGCGCTTAACATCGGTTCTTGTGCTGTTCTTTATTTATGTGGGGTATTTATTTTTAATGAAGGCCATACCATCGCAAGGGTCTGCAGCTAAAGTTGGCCGTTTGCTGATTCTGGTGGGGCTGGTAAACCTACCTATTATTAAGTTCTCGGTAGATTGGTGGAATACTTTGCATCAGCCAGCCAGCATCATGCGATTGGATACCCCTGCGATTGATGGGTCTATGCTTAGCCCCTTGTTGTGGATGGCAGGCGCTTATCTTTTGACGTTCTTGATTTTGCTGCATTTGCGTGTCCGTGCAGAGGTAGCCGCCCGCAAAGCCCGATTATTAGAAATTCAAATGATGCGGGGGACGCCATAATGATAGAAGGTCACTGGCTTTATATTGTTTTGTCATATGGCATCTCTGGCGTTTTGTTGCTGGCTCTGGCGGTGCAAACGCTGGTTTTTAAGCGCCGCAGCCAAGATAGGTTGCAGCAGTTGGAGGGGGCAAATGAAACCTAAAACCCGGCGGTGGATTTACTTTCTTTCGGGCAGTGGGCTTTTTACGGCAGCTGTTGTATTGGGGCTGTTGGCCTTGCAGCAAAATGTGACATATTTTTATGCCCCTAAAGATGTTGTGACACAAAACCCCAGTGGCAAAATTCGCGTAGGGGGGCTGGTTAAGCCCGGCAGTGTCCAGCGCTTGCCAGATGTTATTACGCAGTTCACCCTGTATGATGATGGTGGGGAAGTACCCACGGTTTATCAAGGGATTTTGCCAGACTTATTCCGCGAAGGGCAGGGCATCATTGCTGAGGGGGACTACCATAATGGTACTCTGAAGGCAGAAACTGTTTTGGCGAAGCATGACGAAAATTACCGTCCCCCCACTTTGGAAGAAGATTATCGCTATGCTGAATGATTTGGGTAATGCGCTGCTGATCTTTACGCTTATTTCTTGTGGTTATGGCTTGCTGAAGCGGGAAGACGGGGGATTTGCTAGTTATTGGGTGGCGGGGCTAATCACGGCGGCATTTGCCACCTTGATGTATGCGTACGTTGTTTCTGATTTTTCTGTGTTAAATGCTTATGAGAACTCTCATTCTGATAAGTCAATCTTATACAAGGTGTCAGGTACATGGGGCAATCATGAAGGGTCTATGCTGCTGTGGGTATGGGTGTTGGCCGTGTATGGTGCGCTGTTTACGTGGAAATCTAAAAACTTATCAAAAGGACTGTCTCAGAAGGTAATCGCCATTCAGCTGGTTTTGACAGCACTGTTTACCAGCTTCATTTTCTTTACATCCAACCCTTTCGTGACAGTTTCCCCCACCCCGGCAGAAGGGCTGGGGTTGAACCCCTTGTTGCAAGACCCGGCCTTGGCCATTCATCCGCCACTTTTGTATTTAGGGTATGTTGGCTATTCCCTCACTTTTTCGCTGGCGGTGGCGGCTTTGTGGCATCAAAAAAAGCTGACTAAGGCGTGGGCAAAAGTTGCGCGCGTTTGGGGCCTTGTTTCTTGGATGTTTTTGACATTGGGAATTTTAGCCGGTAGCTATTGGGCGTATTACGAACTGGGCTGGGGCGGCTGGTGGTTCTGGGATCCGGTTGAAAATGCATCGTTGATGCCATGGTTGACGGGCACAGCATTGATGCATTCGCTAATTGCCTTTGAAAAGCGAAATACATTGCATCGGTGGACCCTGTTTTTATGTTTGATCACTTTTGCCCTTAGTCTGTTGGGGACGTTTCTGGTGCGTTCTGGTATTCTAGTGTCCGTCCACACCTTTGCCGCGGACCCAGAGCGGGGCTTGTTTATCCTGGGGCTTTTTGCGTTGATGGCGGGTAGTTCTCTGGCGTTGTTTGCAGCGCGTATTGACGCCATTGCTGCCAACCAATGGATGGGTTGGTTCAGCAGGGAAGCATCGATTGTTTTGAATAATCTGATTCTGGGAACGGCGTGTGTGGTGGTAACGCTGGGGACCTTGTATCCGGTCATTGCCCAAATTACTGGTAGCCAGTTGGTGTCCATCGGCCCGCCATATTTTGAGCAGCTGATCACTCCCTTGGCCATTATAATGTTCATAGGGTTAATTTTTGTGCCCTTTTTAAAATGGCAAAAAACACCGTTCAAGGTGCTGAAAGCTTGGGGGCTGACCTTGGGGGTTGATGGCGGTATTTTGCTGTTTATGGCGTTGTTATGGGCAGATTTATCTTGGTTGGCGGCGGTGTGCTTGGCGTTGGTGGGTGCTTTTGGCTTTGTTTCTGCCCTGCAAGTTTACAAGGCGGTGTGGGGGAGGCTGAATTTACCGAGACTGGCTTTTGGTTTGGGGCACTTGGGGTTGGGTGTTGCTGTGGTTGGTATGATTATTTCTGCAATTGGTGGGGAGGAGAAAATTCTGCTGCTGGGGCCAGATGAATCTGTTAATTTTCATGGATACACCATTGAGCTGACAGCAGCTGAAGCGTTTGAAGAGCAAAATTACCTGACACACCAAGTGACTTTGCTGGCCACCTATGGGCGTAACCAGGTTGCCTTGCAGCCGGAAAAGCGGTTCTATCCTTTATCCCAAACGGTGACCACGGAAACGGCTATTGAAACCCGCTGGTTTAGTGATCTGTACGTGGTTCATGGTGGGTTGGATGAAGGGGCGCAAAAGTGGATTATTCGCCTGTACTATAACCCCATGATCTTGCTGATTTGGTTGGGGGGGCTTATGATTGTGGCGGGTGGTGGCGTTAGTTTGGCCGCCCAATATAAGCAAAGGAAAAAAGCATGAGCAACATTCTTTTATGTGATTTAGGCGGGACCCATGCCCGTTTTAGCACCTTGGAAGATGGTGCTATTGCTCCTGTGCAAATTTATAAGGTGGCTGGCTTTGGCAGTTTTGCAGATGTTTTGATGCATCATTCTGTGGCCATTGGTGCACAGTTTTCCGGTGCTATTTTGTTCATTGCCTCTGCCGGATCAATGAACGCAGAGGGGAATTGGGTTGGAGCCAGCTTGCCGTGGAAGATTAATGTGGGCAGCCTTGCCAAAGAATTTGGGTTGGCTGATATTAAAATTATCAATGATTTTCATGCTACGGCCCTGGCGTTGCCGTCCCTGCAATCAGATCAAGTCCATGTGATACAGGAAGGGGTAAGCGGGCTAAAAGAATTTTGTGTTGCCGGGTGTGGTACTGGTTTGGGGTTGGCTCATTGCTATGAAGATGGGGCGGGCCAGTTACAGGTGCGCCAAACCTATGGCGGGCATATGGCCTTTTCAGGGGGAACGGATGAACAGCAGGATATCATTCAGCGGGTCAAGCAGGTTTTACGGCTGGGCCGCACCTTGGTAGCAGAGGATGTGGCCAGTGGGACTGGCCTTTCCAATCTATACGCAGCTTTGTCAGGGGTTATTCCAGCCCCAACGGGGGAGGAGATTGTTGCGAAAGCCAAAGCGGGAGAGGGGAATGCCCAGACAGCCATCCGCCTGCATACAGAGCTGCTGGCGTTGTTTTGTCATCAGGCTGTTTTGTATGCTGGGGTGGGGGGAAGGCTGTATTTAACTGGCGCACTTTTGTTGAGTTTGCATGCCAATAATTTGCTTGATCTTTCTGTTTTTAAAGAAAACTTTACCCAAAACCCTGCTGAAATTGTCCGCCAAGGGTTGGAAGAAATGCACATTGCCCTGATTCAAAATGAAACGCCTGCCCTGATGGGATTGTGGGCTTTGCATGAATCGCCTGACGGTAAAAAGGCTTCGGCAGCAGCCTAAGCTGCGGCGCTGTCCACCAGGTTCAAATCTTTATCCAGCATCACCCAACCCCGAGGGGGAAGACCCAAGTAATTAGCAGGGTGCGTGCTGGCCATTTGCACCGCTTCTTCCAATGGAATGCCGCAGTGACGTACACAGTTTTGCAACCCTTGCAGTTGCGTCAGGTTGGATCCTGCCAGGCGCGCTCCATCAGAAACTGGCACGTTTTGGTCGTTCAAATAAATGCGCAATCCATGGTGGTGAATTTCCGTAATGTCAGACCCAGGAAAAGCCATGGCATCGCTGGCCAGCATCATGTGGCTGCCGGCAACTTTGGATTTATCGTATGTTTCCTTCACCATGCCATAAGGGACATGTTCCCCATCCACAATCATGGAAAACCATAAATCTTTTTGGGTATGGGCAGCCGTTATTAAGTCCCCTTGTTTATCCATGGCGTTATAAAGGTGTGTCAGGCAATCGATGCCTTCGGCAAGGGCTGTTTCCAGGGTGTTGGCTGGGCACAAGCTGTGTCCGATGGATATTTTAACCTTATTATCAATAAGCTGCCTGATTAAGTTAAAGTTTTCAATCATTTCTGGTGCCAGGGTCATCAGGGTAATATCTGGCCTGTTTTCTAAAATCAACTGCACGTCTTGCTCTGTTAATGGGCGTATAAAGCGGCTTTGGTGCGTCCCTTTTTTTTCAGGGTTCAGGAACGGGCCTTCCAGGTGGATGCCAGCAATGCCAGGCACAGTTCCCGCTGCCTGTTTGGCAGCTTGCAAGGCGGTAACCATGCGGTCTGTTTCATCGGTAATAAAAGTGGGTAAGATTTGGGTAGTGCCAAATTGCTGGTGGGCTGCGACCATTGTTGCCAGTGTTTTGACAGATGGATCGCCGTTAAAAAAAACGCCGCCGCCGCCGTTAACCTGGATATCGGTAAAGCCGGGGATGATATAATGGTTGGTGGCATCAATTTCTGGGGTACAGTGTGTATCTTGCTTTTTTGTAACAATCATGTCCTTCTGAACGAAGTGGGTATCAGTAAACACAAAGCCGTTTTTCAACGTCATAGAACAAAGGGGTTTTTCAATGCGATCATTCATAGCCATGTTATGTTTATGTATCGGCCTTATAATAGCAAGTACGGAGTTATCTGCCATGCCTGAACAATCCAGCGATGTGATCCACAAGGCGACATTCGCCGGCGGTTGCTTTTGGTGTATGCAGCCTTCTTTTGATAATGCAGAAGGGGTGATCGATGCCACCGTGGGGTATACGGGCGGCACGGCAGAAACTGCCAGCTATGCGCAAATCACCAGTAAAACCACCAAACATGTAGAGGCCATCCAGATCGTGTATGACCCGGGTGTGATTAGCTATGCAGAGTTATTGGATATTTATTGGCAGAATATTGACCCAACAGACAGTGGTGGCCAGTTTGCTGACCGTGGGGCCAGTTATCGGCCCGTGGTGTTTTATGAGGGTGAAGGGCAGAAAGCTGTGGCTGAAAAATCAAAGGCTTCGCTGGATTACTCTGGAAAATTTGCAGGCTCTATCGCCGTGGCGATAGAGCCTGCCCAGCCTTTTTATGCAGCAGAAGAATACCATCAGGACTATTACAAAAAGAACGAAGCTCATTACAAAAAATATAAGCTTTCTTCAGGCCGCCAGCCGTTTTTAGAAAAGATTTGGGGCAAAAAATAATGTTACTTACCTATGCCGCGATAGAGCCTGCGCTTGAATTACTTTGAGACATCAAAACTTGTGCAACAGCATGCAGTACAGCCGCGATACGTGCTGCGTCTTGAATGCAGGCGGTCGTTACGTTTTCGCCCTGCAGCTTTTTCTCGTGCGAATCAATGCAAAGCCCGCAGCCGTTTACCACGGAAACAGCCAAGGAAGCCAGCTCAAAATCAGCGCTTTCAATCCCTGGGTTGCTCATGGAGTTCATGCGCAGACGTGCTGGCATTTTCAAGTAATCTTGGTTGCTGCTCAGGTGGGCAAAGCGGTAATAAATATTGTTCATGCCCATTAAGGCAGCCGCTAGGCGCGCTCCGTCCACTTCTTCAGCGGATAATGTGGCACTCGCCCAAGATTCCACAGCTTCTGTTACTGTGGGTTGCTTCAGGGAATTAACCACCGCAACAGCTATGATAGCTTGCTGTTTACCGCTTAGGTTCTCTTGCTCTTCACTTAGGACAGAGCTTAAGTTCAATTTAATATCCTTGGCATAGGCAGGTAAGGCGTTTTTCAGTGTCTCAATGGTGGTTGTCATACATAACTCCTGTTTATTATTTTGGGTAAAAAATATCCCAGGCCGACCAATAAGGTCTGAATAAAGGCCCAGGATATTTTAGGATATTTTAAATAGTCTAAGCTTTATTAGGCAGCGATTTGAATTACATCATCGCCTTTTTGCCAGTTACAAGGGCAAAGCTCGTCCGTTTGCAAAGCATCCAGAACACGTAAAACTTCTTTTACATTCCGGCCTACGTTTAGGTCTGTGACCATGTTGAAGCGGATGATGCCATCTGGGTCAACGATGAACGTAGCACGTTGGGCAACGCCTTCGTTTGCGTCTAAAATGCCAAGCTGGCTGCACAACTCACGTTTTACATCGGCAAGCATTGGGAAGGGCAAATCGTTCAGCTCTTCTGTGTGCTGGCGCCAAGCCATGTGAACAAATTCAGAATCCGTGCTGGCACCCAATACAACGGCGTCGCGCTCTTCAAAGTCACCATTCAGGCGGCCGAATTCAGCGATTTCTGTTGGGCAAACAAAAGTGAAATCTTTGGGCCAGAAGAAAACAACTTTCCACTTTCCAGTATATGATTCATTGGTAATTTGCTCAAAAGCTGTTTCGGGGTTGGTTGAAACAGTTGCTTTAAGATCGAATTCTGGGAAGCGATCGCCAACATTTAGCATAATTTTATTCTCCTTAAAAATATCTTGTGCTGTTCGCACGGGTTGTTTATGTGACAGCACTGTAGAGCATTAAAAAAAATAAGCAAAATATATTGATGTTATATGAGTAATAAGCATATCTTATTTACATGCTTAGTTTTAGAGACGTTGATTACCTGCTGGCCCTTGAAGAGCACAGGAGCTTTCAAAAAGCGGCTGATACGTGCCATGTCAGTCAGCCTGCATTAAGCATGCAAATCAAAAAGATTGAAGATGTATTGGGTGTGCAAATTTTTGAGCGTGCCGGGCGGCAATTACATATTACGCCATCTGGTCGCACTTTGCTGGATCAGGCGGCCAGAATTCAGGAAGAGGCTGCGGACCTGTTCGCCATGGCAGAGGCCAGCAAAAACCCGTTAGAAGGGCGCGTACGCATTGGGGTAATCCCCACTCTGGGTCCATACCTGTGGCCCCATTTGTTGGACCCGCTGGAAAAAGCCTTGCCCCAGGTAGAGTGGTATTTATATGAACTGCGGACAGAAGATGTGGTTGCAGCACTGGAAGAAGGGCGCATTGATATGGGGCTGCTTGCTTTGCCGGTAGAAGGTAAAGCTTTGTGGCAAGAAGAGTTGTTTGAAGAGCCTTTTACCTTGTGTGTTTCCCAAGATCATGATTATGCCAAACGCAGTTTTATGGATGTATCTGAAATTGATTTGGAGCAAATGATTTTGTTGGAGGAAGGCCACTGCCTGCGCGACCAAGCCTTGGAAGTGTGCAGTATGGACAAGGGCATCAGCACGTATCAGGCCACCAGCTTGGAAACATTGCGCCAGATGGTAGCGGCCCGCCATGGTTTAACATTGATGCCAGCTTTGGCGGCAACAGAAATGCCCAAAATTTCTTACGTTCCCTTCAAGCGTCCTATTCCCACACGGCAAATTGGCCTTGTGTGCCGCCGGTCTTACCCCAAGCCAGAAATTTTTGAAAAAACAGCAGGTTTAATCCGAACCCAAGCCGCTGGCTTTCTGAATTCAATGAAAACCGCGGCGTAGGGGAAAGGGTAACGGGCCTCACAGAAGTTTATCATCGTGTCCATTATTTTCCTGGGCTATGCTGATGCAGGCTCCCAAAAGGGGCTTAATTTTTAAAGACAAGTAGTACGCCGTCTCCGATGGGGATGGCGGCGCTGGTAACGGTGGGATCTTGCACAATATCCCGGTTCAGCTTATCCAGTGCTTTTATTTTCTCTTTCTTGTCATCTGTTTCCGTTACTTCCCCATTCATAAAGATATTATCTAGGATAATAAGGCCGCCAGGGCGCAACAGCTTCAGGCAGCGGGCGTAATATTCAGGGTATCCGCGGATGTCTGCATCGATAAAAGCCAGGTCCACTGGCGTGTCTGCTTCTTCAAAGCGTGTCAGAAAATCTGTGGCTGTTCCAACAGTTATTTCCACAATATCGTCCAGGCCAGCCTGGGTGACAAAGCGCTGAGCAATTTCTGCCGAGGGGGCATGGCGTTCACAGCTATGTAGCTTTACCCCAGTTTCCGCCAGTTCCTGCAAGGCTAATCCCATAGAAAGCAAGCTGTATCCGGTATAGGTGCCCAGCTCTATGGCCAGCTTAGGGCGCATCAACTTAATCAACAGCGCCATAAAGCGGCCTTGTTCTGGTGATATTTGCAAGTGTGGCCCTTCTTGTGTTGCCGTTACGGCACGCAATTGTGTAAGAATGTTTGGTTCAGGCGATAGCTGATCTTGAAGGTAGCCGAGTGTTGCGGCAGATAGAGGAAGAGTTTTGTTTCCCATAAAGAAATAAAATAACCAATTTAAATAAAATTTTAAATACTTTTGGATAGTATCAAAAGATCACTGCAATGCAATATGCACACAGAAAAAAAGAAGGATAGTGGCACATCTTTTGCATATCCGTATAGGAAATAAAAACAAGTCGGGGACTACCATGAAAAACACTCTAACAACGAAACTTCTAAGTTGTACACTATTGGCGCCATTGGCCCTGACAGTTCAGTCGCAAGATGTAAATGCTGCAAGTTTGCCAACAGTTGATAATGTGATCCAAGGGGCCAGCTTGTCCACCAGTGGAAAGACATTAACTGTAAAGGCAGAGAAAAAATCAATCATTGACTGGAAAGCTTTTGATATTGGTAAAGGTTTTACAGTTGAATATGTTCAGCCCACAACAAATTCCATTTCATTAAACCGTGTTGTGACCAAAGATGTTTCAAACATTGAAGGAAGTTTAAAAGCGAATGGTCAAGTTTGGTTGTTGAACCAAAACGGCGTGATTTTTGGTAAAAACTCTCGTGTGGATGTTGGTGGTTTGGTTGCGACAACATCGCACCTGTCAAATGCAGATTTTATTGCTGGGGATTACAATTTCACAGCGTCAAAAAGAAAGAATGGAAAAGTAATTAACAAGGGCCGCATAACTGTGGCCGAAAAAGGCCTAGCTGCGTTTGTGGCCCCCACCGTCACAAACAGCGGCGTTATTAATGCAAAAGCCTCTCCAGTTGCCTTGAAAGCTGGAGAGGTTTTTACATTAGACCTGCGCGGGGATGGCTTGATTCTGTTGGCGGATAGTCAGCCCAACAGAAAGTATCGCGTGAATGTTGATGGACACATCACCGCCAATGGGGGGGATGTTTATATCTCTGCCGCGCGGGCGGAAAGTCTTGTTAATTCCATTATTAACTTGAATGGCGTGATCGAAGCAGGTGCCATTGAGAGTGGAAAAGCTGGTGAAGTTATTTTAACAGCTGGCAAAATCAACGTGAAAGGTCATGTTTCTGTTCTGGGGCAAAACGGTGATGTTGATATAGATGCCCAGGAGCTTCGTGTTCATGGAGAGATTAAAGCCGGACGCGATATTGATATAGACGTTGTAAAGAATGTTTATGGCGGATCTAAAACCAGCCTGATTGCCGTGCGCGATATTTCAATTTCTGCAGAAGAAGGCGCAGTGAATATTTCCAAAGCCAAAGCAATTATTGCTGGCGATGATGTTATGATTGATGTTGCCACCAACTTACACGTTAGCAAAGTAGATGCAGGCGATATGGTGCGCTTAACAGCCAGCCATGGTGGTGATTTTTATGCTGCCGCCCTGAAAGCAGAACGTGGCGACATTATTGTTGATAATGCCGATGCAGATGGCAAAAACACTGTTGTGTTGGGGGCTTTGACAGCTGGCCAATCCATTACTGTAAAAGCCGAGGACAGATTAACATTTCGCGGCACAGTAGATGCCGGTGGCAGCTTTGTGGCCGATTCCAAAGAATCTGACACCATCTTTAAGAAAGGTCGTAACGTTACTGCAGGCGGCCAAATCCGTGTTGGGGCTCATGGTCGTGTGATCTTGGAAGGTAACCGCATTGAAGCTGATGGCAATGTTCGATTTGATGATAAAGTATATGTTAGAAAAAATTCCACGATTAAATCTGAAGAAGGCCACATTACATTTAAAGAAGGTGTTTATGGGTCAAGCTTTAAGCGTAAATTGACGTTAGATACGCTGGAAAACAAGGGCAGGGTGCCGCAGCATGATAAAATTACCATTGTTGCCAAAACCCATGCCGCACCTGTCGTGGTTCCCCCCGTGGTTGAACCAGGCCCAACAC
>Ga0316204_10000415_pt1 | contig 161539 bp, 164 predicted proteins | sample 6monrhotite_MG_2_FD_205661 | JGI IMG/M metagenome (GOLD analysis project Ga0316204, IMG submission 205661) | Microbial mat bacterial communities from mineral coupon in-situ incubated in ocean water Damariscotta River, Maine, United States -... | ecosystem: Environmental > Aquatic > Marine >... | reverse complement strand
AATGAGGCTTAGAGATTGGCCTGAAATTTATTCTCAATTGAACATATTTTTTAAAGAGACAATTCAAAAATATGAAAACTAAGATAAACTTTCAAAAGGTGTTTACACAGTTAGTTTTACAGACCCGTCACTTATATTAGGGAAGACATCTCTAAAAAGAGATGTCATAAACTAAAACCTACGACCCAAATTACAAGTGTCACCCTCAGATATTTTAGTAATATTTTCAACATAAACTTTTTGTTGATCTGCAGTTAAAACATTGTACATCAACTTTTTATAGTCTGCTCTAAGTGTTACAGATGCATTTGAGATTGTATTAGCTGCACCAACAAAAGCATTTGTATCAAAAGTACCATTTTCTGTAGCTACAATGGTTGGGTTAGTGTATGTAGTTTTCAAGCTCTGAACAGATGTTCTAAGTTCACTACGTAATTGAGATAACTCATCTTGTTGTGAGCTACTAAGTTCAATACCATTATATGGTGAGCACACAGAATACTTCATCATTCCTCCACCCATCATACCTCTAGGCCCTGCTATCAATGCCGTTGTTGCTGCGATAGTAATAAGTCCTATCGTTATTTTTTTTAAGTCCATCTCATATCCTTAATTTTGTTTTTACAAGAGAAGTATTACATAGGAGTGTTAGTGATGTGTTAGCTCTAAAAGTTATACCCAACTGATAATGAAACAAAATTCTCACTAGCAGAATAGCTTAACCCATACGCATAGTAACTAGCAATAAAAAAGTGTTCATCTAGTTCATAATAAAGATTTAACGAAATATTTTCAATTGTTTTTATCTCTTTATAGATACTATTTGAGTAATTGTAAGACAATCCAACATATGGCAATGTTTTAAAATGATAACCAGCACCTATAGTATAATCTTTTGTATTTTGATAAATAATATCATCTACATTACTATCTCTAATAATTGTATATCTGACTATGTTAAATAGTGAAAATTGTTCATATATATATTGTAACTCTAAACTTACACCATAATCAGTCGCCTCATTTTCTAGACCACTCTTATATGTAGGAAAAATGGCTTCAACACCTGAAGTTAGAATAAAATCATCTTCTATAAAAAAGCGATAGTAAATACCTAAAATTGTGTCATTAAAACCATCATCTTCATCATTTTTATATGTAGAAGTAGATACAAATGCTGTGAAGTTTTTATAGTTATAATCTATCTGGTAACTCTTGTAAACTGTATTGTCCGCATCAAATGTATTTTGATCAAGCTGGCTAAATGCCATTCCTATTACAACGTCAAATTTATGCGTTGGCAAAAGTGATTTTATACTACATCCTGTAGAATCAACAAGGTCACTAAATAGAGTATCTGGACAGTTGTCATTTACATCTAAAACGCCATCAAAATCACTATCAATAGATGCAAAAATTAGTTTTGAAAATAATAAAAATAGAGCTAAATATTTCATCTAACGATTATGCATCGGTCGGTTACTTTTATGATGGTTTTTACCAATTCCAAAAGGAGACAACTTTTTATCATTTTGATGTTGAAACCTACCATTTTGTTTCATTTGATCTATTAAAATTTTAGGACGTTGTTTTATATGATTTACAATGCCAACTCCATTTTTAGCAGTAGAATCCTTTCGAAGTTTCATTATAGCTTGTTTGCGTTCACTAATATTCATTGAAGAGATGCGCTTTTTGAGTGCATTCATTAGTTTATAACGATTTTCTGGACTAGATTGTTGAACAGTTAGTATCTCTTCATCTATAGTCATTGCTGATGCATAAAGTGATAAAATGAAAGTTAAAAATAGTAATATTTTCACACCAGACTCCTTTGATGATTACATTGTTTCATAAAAGTGTTAGTCTTTTGTTAGTCTTGAAAGATTTAAGGTAAATACACTACCCTCACCTACTTCACTATTTAATGAGATAGATATACCTAAAGTATCACATAACTTTTTTACAATGTGAAGACCAATACCAACACCTTTAGTATTTTCAGTATAAAAGCGTTTAAAAACTTTACTGCTATCTTTTATACCACTACCTGTATCTGCAATAACGAGGTTTTTATCTTGAAATTTTATAGTAACTAAACCATTATCACGGTTATATTTTGCAGCATTTGTAAGCAAATTATCAACAATTCTATCAATTGCATCACGATTTGTATTTAATTGTAATGAGTACATATCTTGTTTAAATACTATATCTGGATAAATTTTCCTAACCATATCAACACGTGTCTCTATTAATGGCATTAAATCAAAAATTTCTTCTGCTGATGCATGTTCGTCGAGATAAGCACGTAAATTATTTTGTAAAGATAAAATTTTCTCTACACTCTGTTCAATACGCTCAAGCTTTCTATTTTTCCCATACTCTTTAATTAAAAGACTCGCATTTAGTCTAAGACTTGATAGTGGAGTATTAACATCATGTAAAATATCTCTAACAAACTCTTTTGTTAAACGTAAAGCACTCCGCAGTGGATAAATAGCATATAGTGAAAATAGTATAGATAGGATTGCAATAACTATTAAAACTACAACAAACTCTTTAATCAGTTCAACTTCTATTTTATGTAAATCTTTTTCATACTCTTTTATTGAGTATGAAAACTTAAGCACAAACTGTTCACTTTTTGAAATAGGAAAGTATGAATATATTTCACTCTCATTGTCAAGCAATCTATATAAGTAATCATCATTAATCTCTTCAAAATCAATACTAAATTGCTCACACTTTAAATCAAAACTACATAGTCTCATTTGTGAATAAATCTGCTCATTCAAAACAGTTTTCTCTTTTCCATAATTTGCATAATAGAGTGACGATGCTAATAGACTAAGGGATATAAAAAATAGAACAAAACTTTTAGCAAATGACTCAAGTTCAATTCTGTTCAAGCATATACCCTACACCACGAATATTTTTTATATTAAACCCAGTATTTTGCTTTAATTTATTTAGAGCAACACGTAGAGCAGTAGAAGACGGATGTTCCATACACTCTAGCATCTCTTCTTTTGATACAATCTCATTTTGGCGTCTAATAAATAGGTCAAAAAGTAAAAATTGAACCTCTCCAAACTGTAATATCTTTTTATCTTTTCTGACCTCTTTACTTGTTGGATCATACTCTATATCTTCATATATAATCTTTTGTTGCAATGAGCCTATTTTTGCATTAATACGAATCATAAGTTCTTGGGGGAAAAATGGTTTTTTTATATAATCAAATGCACCTGCTCTAAATCCATGGGAGATACTCTCAAGATCAACACGAGCACTCATAAAAAGTGCAGGAGTAGCATCTTTTGCACTTCGCAGTGATTCTAAAAGTTCAAAACCATTTAAAAATGGAACATTTACATCAAGAAGATAAAGAGCATAAATTACATCATAACTTAGTTCAGCAGCACTCTCTCCATCTTTTGCCCAGTCAACACTATAACCCTCATCTTGCAACATTTCAACTATGGTTTCCCCTAGTACATTGTCATCTTCAAGGAGTAATATTTTTTTCATAAGAGGATATTTTATCAGAAGATAATGATAATAACAATAGACTTCTTATAGAACTAGAATAATATAGAACTACTTTAAGTCCTATTAGACTAAAATTGCACATCAATTTCAAAGGAGCTATTTATTATGGCACTTAAATTAATATTAACATTTGTTGGACTTTTTATAATTGGATATTTTATAAATATTGCAATTACACTACCACCTAAAGAATCTGCTGCATATCTTTTTTATGGAATGCCTGGTTTAATAATCATAATATTTGCATGGTTTCCATGGACATCAAATAAAGAAGACCCCCAATCAAGAAGAGACTAAATAAACTGCAAAGCTTTCTGGGCGATTTTGTCGAGTGGTAACACAGCGTCAACTCCGCCTAGCTCAATAGCAACTTTTGGCATACCAAAAACTACACATGTTTTTTCATCTTGGGCAATATTTTTAGATCCCATATTTTTCATGTTTTTCATACCCTTAGCTCCATCTGCACCCATACCAGTTAAAATAACTCCAACAGCATTTGATCCTGCACTCTTTGCAACAGAATTAAAAAGTACATCTACACTCGGCTTATGCCCTGAAACTTTCTTACCATCTCCTACTTCAACATAATATGTTCCACCACTTCTTCTTAAGACCATATGATAATCACCAGGTGCTAAAAGCGCTTGTCCTACTTTAATTCTATCTCCACTTTTGGCCTCTTTAACCTCTATCTCACATATATCATTTAATCTCTCTGCAAAAGATCCTGTAAAACTTCCTGGCATATGCTGAACCATAACAATACCTGGTGCATTGCGAGGTATCTGCATTAAAAATTCACGAAGTGCTTCAGTTCCACCAGTTGAAGAGCCAACTGCAATTACCTTATGAGTAGTCTCTGCTAATGCACTAATTTCTGCCTTTTTAGATAGTGGTCTATCTATATGTTTAACCACTTTTGCATGAGAAGCCATACGAACTTTATCTATTAACTCTTTTTCAATTTCACTTCTACCACCATGAATATATGAGTGTGGCTTAGCAACATAATCAATAGCACCAGCATCAAGTGCATCAAGTGTAACTTTTGCACCTTTTCTAGTAAGTGAAGAGACCATAACAGTTGGTATGGGCATATGTTTCATCAATTTTTTTAAAAAAGTAACGCCATCCATTCTTGGCATCTCAACATCAAGAGTTATAACATCTGGTCGAAGAGAAACAATTTTATCTCTTGCAACATATGCATCTGTGGCAGTTCCAACAACTTCAATATCTTTAGCATCAGATAAAATCTCACTAATAATAGCTCTAGCTGTAGCACTATCGTCAACTACTAATACTCTAATCACAATTACTCCTCACTCACATATCGCATCATGACTTTACCAATGTCGCTTCTCATCATAATTTTTCGACCTCTTGTACCGCCTACATCTTCGCCTCTAATAGGAAGATTATACTTTCGTAAAATATCTTTTGCAATCATAATATTACGTTTTCCTATCATCATATTTTCACTACTCATATTATGCATACTAGCACCACCAAAAATTTTTGCTTCTAAATTATTTATATCTGAACCTGTATTTACTAATGTTTCAATTGTTCTAGGAATTGCTATCTCACCATATTTTGGGTTTTGAATGTCTGAACCATTCCAAACAGGCAATAAATAGTGGTTCATTGCACTAACTTTTCTTATTGAATCATACAAACATACTGATACACATGAACCAAGCACTGTAACTATCTCTGTTGGCTCTATCCCAACATACAATTCACCTGCGTGAATAAATTTGCGTGTGTACATTTACTAAAATTCTTCCATCTCATCATCAAAATCATCAAACATAAATTCATTCGAACCAATACTAGAGTCCATAGCTTCAGACGAGATTTTAGGAAGTATTATTTTAAATACCGTATGTCCCTCTTCACTCTCAAACTCAATTGATCCATCAAGTGTACTTGCAATACTTCTAGCAACAGCAAGACCAATTCCAAGACCTGTAATGTTTCTAAATTTTCCACTATTATATGTAGCAAAACTATCAAAGATAGAGTGATCAGTACTACCAACTCCCTCTCCAAAATCTTCAACACTTAAAATAATTTTTGAATCCTCTTCATATAGTTTAATATTTACATCTGATTTTTCTGGTGCAAACTCTATGGCATTTGAAATTATATTTATAAGCATTAAAAATATTTTTTGAACATCACTAACTAATATGATATTAGAAGTATCAAGATTAATAACAGAATTTTTATCATCAATTACATAATCAAGTGCCTCTTTTATATCATCAAGTAATTCATTTAAGTCAATTCGAGAGTAAGATGTCTGCATTTGTCCAGCCTCAAGCTCAGTCATTGCAAAAATATTTTTAAGTTGAAAGTTCATACGTAGAAGTTCTAAACGCATCATTTTTCCAATTTGAGGAAGACGCTCTGGTTTAGTTGTTGATGTGACACGAGTACTTAAGTTAAGCAACGTCATCATAGGATTATTAAACTCATTTTTAATTAAAGAGATAAACTTCTCTTTCATCGATTCTGCGTTACGCAATCTCTTATTTAATTTTAACTGTCTTTCTGTCATCTCTTGCATCTCTAGAAGAGTTGACTCTTTTTGCATAAAACGATTTTTTATTTCATTAAGTAAATCTATATCTGTTGCAAGTTCTAAATTATCCATATATTCCCCCTAAGAATATTATATCTTCATATATATTGAAGGCTGTACAGCCTTAAACTTTGTATATAGTGTGCGTGGTACTGACTCTGAATGACCTAAAAACAGCAACCCCCTAGGTGCTAATAACTTATAATACTCCTCCATCAACTTCTGCTTTGTAGGAGCATCAAAATATATCATTACATTACGGCAAAATATAATGTCAAACTTTGTATTTGCAAAAATTGAAAAATTTCCACGTGTCAAATTAAATTGACGGAATGTAACCATTTTTTTAATATCATTACTCACTGCAAAATACTCTTTTTCAGCTTTTTGTTTTGGTGAAAAATATCTATTTAATTGCGCTTTACTGAGTCCAGTCATATCTTTTTCTAAATATTCACCAGCTATTGCCTCTTTAAGAATTTGATTAGAAATATCTGTTGCCAAAATCTTAACATCACCATCACGCTGACCATAAGTGAACTCATCTTTCATAAACATAGATATTGTATATGGTTCTTGCCCACTAGAACATGCAGCAGACCAGATTCTAACTTTTCCTCTATGCTCAAGTACATTAGATAAATAATCTATATTATTACGCAAATATTCCCAGTGAGCTGCTTCTCTAAAAAATGATGTGACATTGGTAGATATAAAATCCATCATAATATGAATCTCTTCATGATTAGCTTCATCTGTTACATACTTATAGTATTCACTAAAGCCTTTAATTTTAAGTTGATTTATACGCTTGCTCAACCTACTTTGAACTAATGCTTTTTTCTTATCAGAAAGAGAGATAGCACTAGTTTTATAGATAAACTCTCTAAATTTATTAAAATTATGTTGACTCAACTCCACTATATCTACACCATATCTGTATGAAGCTCATCAACATTTAGGATAAGTGCTATATCGCCATTACCAAGAACTGCTCCACCTGTGACCTCTTTAATACCGGCTAACGCTTTACCTAATGATTTTACAACTACCTGTTGACGACCTATAAGTTCATCAACTAAAATTGCAAATTTTCCATTTTTATTCTCTACAGAGACTAAAGTAGCTTCGCTAATCTCTACACGCTCATCACTAATACCCAATATATGATTTAGACGTACAATTGGTAAAAGTTCATCTCTAAGCTTTACATATTCACCCTCACCTTTAGCAGTATGAATACTATTTTTTAATGGTCTAAATGATTCAACAATACTAAGAGTCGGAATAATCATAATTTCACCAGATGTTCTAACTAACATTCCATCGATAATTGCTAAAGTTAAAGGAAGCATAATTTTGAAACTACTACCTTCACCCATCTTAGAATTAATTTCAACTTTTCCACGCATCGTCTCTAAGAATGATTTTACAACATCAAGTCCAACACCACGACCTGAGAGATCAGTTACTTTCTCAGCAGTGGAAAATCCTGCGTGCATAATAAATTGAAAAATTTGTTTATCTGTTAAATTTGCACCCTCAACTTCAGTCACAAGCCCACGTTCCATTGCTTTAGTTAAGATTTTTTCAGGATCAATACCACGTCCATCATCTTTAACTTCAATAACAATATTACCACCTTGATGATAAGCTTTTAAGTGAACCTTACCTTTAATAGATTTACCAGCTTTTATCCTCTGTTCTTTATCAGATTCAAGTCCATGATCTAGTGCATTACGTATAACATGAATTAGAGGATCTGCTAACTTATCTATCATTGTCTTATCTATCTCTGTATCTTCACCACTTAAAATTAAATCTGCATCTTTACCTGTTTTTTTATTTACATCACGCACAACACGTTTCATTTTCTCAAATGTATCGCGAATTGGAACCATTCTAAGCCCCATAACTCTAGTTTGAATAAGACGAGTTATTTTATATAGAGTCTCTAGATTCCTTTTTAAATCTACATCTTCTAATTGTTTAACTGCTTCATTTTCCATCAAAAAGTTTTGAGAAATTACTAATTCACCAACTGAATCAAAAAGATCATCAAGCTTCTCTGTGTCAATTTTTACAAAAGAGCGTTTAGTAGGCTGAGTTTTTTTTACCTCTTCTTTGACTTCATCTTTAGCTTCTTCTTGTTTTTCCTCTTTTATCTCTTTTTTTTCTATTACTTCCTCTTCTTTTGACTCTTTAGGAGCTTCTACTGCTACTATTTTCTCTTTCTTATCACCTTGTTCAATCTCAACTAATGTCCACTCTTGCTCTTCTGTAAACTCAAAAATATCTTGTAGCTCTTCTATTGGCTCACTAGAAGCAATATAAATTAAAATATTTCTAATATAATTTTTCCTAAACTCAAATGCTTCAAGTGAAGGAACATTTGTAAAATCCCAACTTGTACTTAAAACTCTTCCATTTTGTCCAAGAATATTTAAAAAGTTAGCGTGATCTAAACCTCTTGTAAAAGAGTCATCTTCAAAAAGCAACTCAACTTTATAAAGTTTTTCACCATTTTGACACTGTGCTAACAAGTAAGATTCATCTACACCTATAACTACGGTAGAATCAACACTATCAAAACTTTCATTTGAAAACTCATCACTTAAATCAATTGTATTCTCAACTTCTGCTACATTTGTATCTTTATTACTTATAATATCTCTTATTGAAGATAATGTGTCATCATACTTCTCAGGAAAACCATCACTCTCATCAATCTCAAGCTGAAGCATCTCTTTTACCACATCTACTGAATCTAAAAATAGGTCAATAACATCTTTTGAAATTTCAGTACCATCTGTTCTATAGTAATCTAACACATCTTCAAAATGATGAACATACTCCCCAAGTCTGGTAAAACCAAAAGAGTTTGCACTCCCTTTTAATGTATGAATTCCTCTAAAAATATCATTTAGAATATCTTTATCATCAGGTGTCTCTTCAAAATTTATAATCTTTAAATCTAGGTCTTCAATAATTTCACCAGCTTCTTCGACAAATATCGCTCTTAAACGTGCTTTTTTATCACTCATAAGTGGCTCCAGTGCATTGTCCCATAAAACTTACTTTCATGTACCCCACCATCTAAAACGGTAATCTGCATAGAGGGTTTACTCTTTTTAATACTTACAAGAAGTTGTAGTAACAGTGAAGATGCTAATTTAACATCAGTCTCTACTGTTATACTATCTATATACTCTAATCTTGGCTTGATGAAATCGTACAACTCTTCAATCTCATCTTGAGCCTCATCACATGATACAATTAAGTTATCCCCATCGACTATCATCTAAAACTCTTTTAAATCGTCTTCATCTAATGGAAATACATCCTCACTTTTACTTGTAGCTTGAGCAGCTGGTTGTCTTTTTACAACTTTTCTACGAGCTGGTGCAATCCTAGGAGAGTTAGGTTTTACATCTGAATGGCTACTAACTACATTTGAACTGCTAATCATAGATCCTAAATCTACACCAACCATTGATGCAATCTCACCAACAGTATCAAGCATTGCATTAGCTTGAGCGTTAAGCTCTTCAGCTGCTGCTGCTGCCTCTTCAGAACTTGAAGCGTTTTGTTGCGTTACAGAATCAACTTGACCCATTGCTGAAGCAATTTGAGTCATCCCCTCACTCTGTTCTTTTGCAGAAACTGAAATTTCTCCAATTAAATCCGAAGTCTTTTTAATTCTCTCTAAAATGTCACCAAAAGCCTCATTTGTCTGAGTTGCAATGTTATTTCCACTTTTAACCTGTTCAATTGAAGCTTCAATAATTGTTGCTGTCTCTTTTGCAGCCATTGCACTACGACCTGCAAGATTTTTAACCTCTTCAGCAACAACGGCAAATCCAAGACCATGCTCACCGGCGCGTGCAGCTTCAACCGCAGCATTTAGTGCAAGAAGATTTGTTTGAAATGCAATCTCATCAATAGTTTTAATGATTTTTGCAATTTTCTCAGATGATTCAGATATATTACCCATAGCGCCCATTAGACTCTGAACTCTTTCATTACCATCTTTTGCAGCATCATTTGCATCTTTTGCTAAGATATTTGCTTCACGTGCATTATCTGCATTTTGATTAATAATAGCAGTTGATTCTTCAATTGTTGCACTAACCTCTTCAACACTGCTGGCTTGTTCACTAGCACCTTCTGCTAGTGCGGTTGAAGATGAAGCAATTTGATCACTTGCCCCAATAACTTGTGAATTTGCTTCAGAAATTGTGTTTACTGCCGCGATTAAAGGGTTAGAGACCATACGCCCTAATAGAAGTGCAGCACCTACAATAACTGCTAAGAAAATAAGTCCAACCATAATCGCATTATCACGTAAATCCTTAACTGGAATATCCACCTCAGTCATATCAATTTGAGCGATAATAGCCCACTTAAAATCAGCATCTGCAAAATTTTTAGAAAAGTCATAAAAACCATATGAGTTAATAATTTCATCACCATTAAAATCCATACCAGTTTTAACACCTTCTTGTCCACTTAGAGCTAAATTAACAGCTTCAGTGTTCATACTTCCTGAAAGTGGGTTTGCAAACGATGCCTTAATAGAGTGTGCTATTTTATCTTCCCAGCTATCACTACGCATAAGTTTATCTGGTCCAACAATATATGCATGTCCAGTCTCACCCATACCCTTACGTGCATTCATGATTCCTGTAAATGCTTTATCATTTAACTGAATAACAGCTATACTTATCATTTTACCATTGCTCATAACTGGTGTTCCCATAAACATTGCAGGTTCATTATTTGATGGTGCATATGGCGACATATCTACGATTGAAGTACGTCCAGAGCGTGTGACTTTTTTCCACAGGGTTGCAAGTCCACTATCACGTAACTGTCCAGATGAAAGGTTCTCACCATAATCTGATTCTCTTGCTTGAGAGTACATAACATGTCCATGCTTAGCACAAATTATATATGCATCATAATAACCATAACCATTAGTAAATTTATCAAAATAGTCATGGTATTCATCAGTTAATGCTTTAACCTCAGGGTTGTCTACTGGATATAAATCTGTCTCTCCGACATTATACTTATCATGTAATTCAATTAATTTTGTTGTAAAATTAATTGTATTAGGAGAAAGTGCTAACATTTCAGTATCAATTTTTCTAAAATGAAATAGTTGTCCAATCTGATTATTTTTAATAATTCTTGCAACATCTAGTTTATCAGACTGAACTGTCTCTAGAGCAATTTCTGACTTTTTAAATGAGATAAATCCCATAATTGAAAAAGGGATAATTCCCACCAATAATAACGCTATTATCAACTGCTTTTTAATTGTCATACGCATACTTTTACTCTCCCTTATTTTGTGTGCTCATTTTTTCCATACCCGCTAACTCTTCCATATCAAATATTTTTCCCAAATCAAGCAACATTATGACCTTTTCTTCTAATTGTGCCATTTGAGAAATAAATGAAGTATCTATTCCAGAACCAAAACGTGGCGCTTCAGATAGAGACTCTTCTGCAATTTGTGCTACCTCTTCTACAGTATCTACAATAAACCCTATAGAAGTCCCCTCGATAGCTACAATTACAATCGCTGTATACATATTCTCTTCTTGTACAGGCATTTCAAATTTAATGCGCATATCTACAACTGGAATAATATTTCCACGTAAGTTCATAACACCACGAACATATTTTGGTGTTTTTGGAACAGAAGTGATTTTCATCATTGCTATAATCTCTTCAACACTCTCAATCCCAATACCATATAATTCATCTTTTAAAAAAAAGGTTAGGTATCTATGTTTTGAACCTGTTTTTTTCACTTCAATTTCTTGCATTATTAAATCCCTAATACCATTTTGACTGATTTGACTAGCTTTGCATCTGAAAATGGTTTAACCATCCAACCAGTTACACCAATCTCTTTTCCTTTAATTTTCATGTCTCCTGAACTTTCCGTAGTTAACATCAAAACTGGTTTCATTTTAAGTGACGGATCTGTTTTAAGTTCACGTGCTAAATCAAGACCATTCATTTGTGGCATATTGATGTCTAAAATTGCTAAATCATATGAAATTTTCCCAGACTTGACATCTTCTAACATCTCAACAGGATTAACATAAGTCGTAACTATTAGTTCTCCTGCATCTACCATATCTTCAAAAGCCATCTCACTACTTGCTAAAATAGTCTTTGAATCATCTACTAAGATAATGTGCTTACTCATTTATTCTCCCACTAATTAATCAAAATCAATAGCCAGTATAATACAACGATAAAAATTAATTATATATTAATATTAATTTAAAAATTTTAAGTGATTCAAATTGGAATGTACTTTGCTTACAATCATGTAATTAGCGTTATATTGGAGCAAATAATGAGGCTATCTATCAACAAAAATGCTATTGTATTTAGCATCTCTAAAGAGCATATACACTATAGGACACTAGAACATTTCATACGTAGAAATTTTGCTAAAGTTCTAAGATATGAAGGTTCTATGACGGTTTTACACTCTAATAAAGAGCAAACAAAACGTGACTACATGTTAAAATGGATAAAAAATATTGTTAAGAATAATGCAATAATAAGTAAGTTAGAGATGTATGACAGTTTTCCTATTAAAATAGAGCATAAAACAAATTATGTCCCTGTACACTATCTAAATATTTCAATAAGATTACTACAAAATAGGCGTCTACTGTTTATATTTGAAGATGAAAATAAAAAGGTAATTAAAAAATTCCTTGATTTTTTTAGTGAGGCTAATGCAAAGGTAATATATCAAGGCAAAGCTGTACTAATTGAGATTACAACACAAACAAGTCTTCATAAGTTAAAACAGATGTTATCTGTAAGAACAATACAAAACAGTGCAGTTCAATTTGTATATACAAAATCACAAATGCATCTTTTTTTACAAAGTCTAAAAGAGAAAAATGACACACAAAAAGTATTAATGGAATCATATAACCTCCTTGGCATAACCAAAAATAGTGATATGGCTCAAATTAAGCAAAATTATAAACAGTTACTTAAAAAATACCACCCAGACAGAGTATTTGCAAAAAATCAAAGCAGCGTCAACCTATATACACAAAAATTCCAGCAAGTTCAAAGTGCTTACGATACAATACAAAAATATAGAGCAAGCTAAACCATAATCAAGATAAAGATATTATGTATTAGTTAATAATTTGCGTATCAAGAAGAGGATAAAGATTTTGACTTTTTTAAAAAAAGATACCTGTAAAAGAGTTTTTGATACTCTTTTATCACTTATCTTATTATTTCTACTATCACCAATATATATTTTTATTTTTATAGCCTTGATAATTGAGCAGATACTAACTCAAGATTTCGGATCTTTATACATAAGCGAAATAAGAGTTTCAAAAGGTAAAAAGTTTAATCTTTTCAAACTAAATATGTATAGAGAATCTAAACGAAAAGAATTTGCAAGAAATTCCCAAATGTTTGCAAAATATGGATCATGGTCATTTTTACAAAAAAATGAAAGTGCATTACGCTTTTTTGGAAAAATTATGAAAAAGTTTTATCTAGATGAACTGGGGCAGATATTCAATATTTTACGTGGTGATATGACATTTGTAGGCCCTCGCCCACTACCAGTAGGTTATGAATTAAATGAGCATACACCAAGACTTCAACTTAAAGCAGGTCTAGTAGGATTTGCTACTAATAAATCAAAGAATGAGGGTGACACTGTTGCAAAGCAGTCTACTGATGATGAGTATCTAAAGACATATAACAATGCAAATGGGTGTGAAATTTTAAAAACTGACATGGTTGTAGTACTAGATGGACTAAGAGCTGTAATAAAAGCTAAAGGGCACTAAATAAAACGTATAATTTTAAATTTTTTCATATCTATTTTTAGAGTTAAGAAACCAACTTTACCAAAACTAAAGCGTGTTAATATAAACAATATTGACTTTCCTTTAAAAAACTACTCTATTATTCAAATAAGTGATTTACACATTGGTGAGTTTACGACTATTGAATATATAAAACATATTGTTAATGAAACAAACAGCACAAATCCTAATTTAATTGTTTTAACAGGAGATATTATAAGTGTCCCCATAAGCTCTATACAAAAAGAGTTAGATATATTAAAAACTTTAAAAGCAAAAGATGGTGTATACGCTGTAATTGGAAATAGAGATTTATGTTGCAATGAAGAGTCATCTTTTATGTTAGCTATGAATAACATCAATATTAAAATTTTAAATAACGAAATAGACTCAATAAGTCATGAAAATTACTCATTTGATTTAATTGGTGTAAATGATTCAAGACATATTGATTTACAATCGTTATATGAAAAAAATACTAATAACTCAATTCTATTAGCACACCAACCAAAGTCTGTCTCTATTATAGACACTCTAACTAACACAAAAATAATGCTATGCGGACATACTCATGGAGGACAAATTCTACCATTTGGAGCACTTATGCTAAAACGTCAAAATCAGCCATATTTAAAAGGACTCCATAAATATAGAAGTTCAGATATATATGTTAATAGTGGCGCTGGTCATACAATTGTTCCATGGAGATTTTTAACAAAAAGTGAAATCACAAATTTAGTTATAAATGATAGGATCAGCAATTCCAGCTAACTTAAAACCATTTAATCTTAATCTACAACTATCACATACTCCACAAGCTTTTTCTTCATTTTTATAACAACTCCACGTAAGTTCTAAAGGAACATTTAGCTTTAATGCCTCTTGAACAATCTGCTCTTTCATTAAGTGAACTAATGGAGTTTTAATCTCTATATTCGTGCTCTGCTTTGTACCAAAATTAATACTTTTTTGCATACTCTCAATAAAGGTCTGAGTGCAATCTGGGTAACCACTACTATCTTCTTCTACTACCCCGATTGAGAGAACTTCTGCTCCCTCTTTTTCAGCAATAGCAGATGCAACGCTTAAAAAAATTCCATTTCTAAATGGAACATATGTAATTGGAACACCCTCTTCAATGCCATTAACTGGTACATCTAAACTATCATCAGTAAGTGCAGAAGCTCCTATTTGAGAGAAAAAATCTAAATTTATTTCATATTTTGAACTAACATTTAAAGCTTCTATAATATCTCTAAATGCACTTTTCTCTCTTTGCATTGTACGTTGTCCATAATCAAAATGTAGAGCAATTATTTCATAACCATCTTTTTTCATCATATATGCTGCTAGTGTACTATCCATTCCACCACTCATTATACAAACAGCTTTTCGCATTTAATTTACCTCTTTATCTTAATGTCGATATTTTATCAACATTAAGATAAAATACTCCACCATGATAGATTTTGATAACCATACTAATTTTGAATTAAATATTGAACCTCTTGAAAATATAACTAATAAACTTGTATCTACAAAAGATTTAGAGTTGATTTTATGTGATAACCTGGAGATAAGAGAACTAAATAAAGAGCATAGAGGTATTGATGCGCCAACAGACGTACTTAGCTTTCCTCTTGAAGAGTTTCCACATGCTCCACTTGGGACTATTATAATATCTATAGACTATGCAAAAGAGATTTCATCAAAGTTAGGTCATAGCGTAGAAGAAGAGATAGCACTTCTATTTATACATGGACTACTTCACTTAAGCGGAATGGATCATGAGAGTGACAATGGACAAATGAGACAACGAGAAATAGATTTAATTGAACATTTTGCTCTTCCAAAGAGCTTAATAGTCCGTTCATCTGAACAAGCCTCATAATGGATTTTTTAATTTTCTTTGTATCCATGGTTTCTTTAATTTATGGAGCTGATTTTATTATTAATGAATCAGAACGTATAGCTACACACTTTAAGATTCCTCACTTCATAATTGGCGCAACACTTGTAGCTTTTGGTACCTCACTACCTGAAATGGCTGCAAGTATAACAGCTAGTGCTGCGAACAAAAGTGATATGGCTGTCTCAAATGTAATTGGTAGTGTAATTTTCAATATTACACTCGTACTTGGAATAGTTTTTATAATCTCATCTAAAATTCGTCCAAAACGAGATCTATTTGCAAAAGATAGTGCTTGGGCACTTTTTCCTCTACTTATATTTCTATTGATGTCATATGACAATACTATTTCTAGAGTTGAAGGTGTTTTATTTATTACACTCATGGGTGGCTATATTCTATTTTTGGTTGTTGATGCAAAAGAGCTACTAGCTATGGAGACACATGAGCATGATAAAGAGCGATTTAGTTGGTCAAAATCATTACTGCCCTTAATTATAGGTTTTGTAATGGTTGTAGTTGGTGCGACATTTACAATTGAGAGTGGTTCATCAATAGCTAGAAGTTTTGGTGTTAGCGAATGGATGATTGGACTATTTTTAATATCTTTTGGAACAAGCCTACCTGAACTGGTTGTAAGCTTATCAGCAGCGCGTAAAGGTAATGCTGACATGAGTATAGGAAATATCATCGGGAGTAATGTAGCAAACTTTACAATGGTATTAGGAAGTGCTGCTATTGTAAATCCATTATCAATCGATACTGTTGCAAATCAGTTCGATATTTTTGTTACAATTGTTGCAACTCTAATGCTACTTTTTATTACTGCAAATAGACTTTATAATCGTTCGGCTGGAATAGCACTTTTAATAGTCCTGTTTTTATTTATAAACAATTCTGCTTCAGCACTTTAGTTAATATATCCTAGTTGCAATAATTTATTATATATTTTAGAGACTATCAATCCAGCAGCTTGTCCACCATGACCGCCATGTTCTACTAATACAGTTACAACATACTGAGGGTTTTTAACTGGTCCAAAAGTTGTAAACCATGCATGTGAACGCTTGAAATATTCCATTTGATGTTCTTTAAGACGCTTTTTCGTCTTTTGCGATATTCCAACTACTTGCGCGGTTCCTGTTTTACCAGCAATTCTTACGCGAGTTCTCAAATATGCTGTAGCTGTTCCATGTGGATGATTACAGACCTCTTCCATCGCTTTACGAATATATGGCATATAAGATTTTTCATTAATATCTAAAACATCTTTTACTTCACTTTTAACCTCTTTATCTCCCATTCTAGCTACCACATGTGGAGTTGGAAGAAAATCAGTTGCCATTAATGCAGTAAAGCGTGCAATTTGAAGAGGAGTAGTAAGCAAATTACCCTGCCCAATAGAGGTATTTAAAGTCTCACCCATATACCATGGACGATTAAATTTTTGACGTTTCCACTCACGATTGGGGACTGTCCCAATAAACTCATTTGGTAAATCTATCCCACTTTTTTGTCCCAATCCATATCTTTTTAGACCCTCACTCATTATGGCGATACCAACTTTCAGACTTCCTTTATAAAAATAATCATCACAACTCTCTCTAATTGCTTTATTCAGATTTGTTGTACCATGTCCTTTATGCTTCCAACATCTAAATTTACGCTTACCAAGTGTCATTGATCCATTACAATAAGTTTTAGTCCACCTGTTTATCTGGTTTGAATTTAGATATATTGCTCCAAGTCCAGTTTTTACAGTTGATCCTGGTGGGTATAGTCCATTAATATATTTATTAGTAAAAGGGGCATCTACATTATCAATTAACTCTTTCCACTCTTTAGATGAGATACCAGATACAAAAGTATTTATATCATATTGAGGAAAGCTACCTGCGCTTAAAATTGCACCATCTGTTCGCATAACTATAACCGCGCCAGCCTTATCATCAAAAAGCTCTTCAATATACTCTTGAAGACGATAATCAAGCCAAAGTGTTAAATTATTATTTTCCAATGGTGGCTGAAATGACAGTTCCTCTATTTTTTCATTATACGCACTAACCTTCAATTTACGAGAACCTGATTCTCCTTGGAGATATTTATTATACTTTTTCTCAATTCCATTTTTGCCAGTAATTCCTGTTAATTTTGCAACACTATTTGAATCTACCTCTTTCTTATTTGCTTTTGATATATAACCGATTAAATGTGATGCTAACTTTCCATTTGGATAAAACCGTTTTTGTGCAATGCTAAGTTGTAGATATTTTCTTAAATTTAAAACTGAATATACAGGTAATATTTTTTCATAACTAATAAAATCTACAAGTTCTATAGGTTCATGGTTATAGTGTGAATCTTTACGAATATAGAGTTTAATTAACTCCTCTTTATCTAAAAAAGGAAGTCTTATCACAAGTTCATTAATCTCATCTTCTAAAATATGACGTTTTCTCTTATTACTAAGATGTGCAGATATTAAAACCTTAAATCCCAAACGATTGATTGCTAGTGGCTTACCGTTAATATCTAAGATTTCACCTCTAATTGGTGCAATTGCCTCATTTCTAATACTATTTTTATTTGCAAGAGCCTCATAATATTCATTAGATTGAATAGAGAGAAAAAATATACGCACCAATAACGTAGTCCATATTAAAAAAAATATAGAGAGCATAAATTTATTTCTCAAAGTAGCCACACCAACATTGATTCAATAACAATATAGTAAAGCAAGTGCCAATCAAAAGCTATAAAATCAAGCCAAAAAACTTGATGTAATACTAAAGAAAATAGCCAAAAACCAATATATGCCAAAGCGATATATATAACCTCTAAACAGTATTCACAATGTATAAAAACACGAATACGGTAGATAACAAACTTATAAATAAGTAGGAAAAAGACAGTTGAACTAAAGAGAATAAAACCCTTGTCTGCTTCAAATAACAGTAGATATATAAGCAGTGGGACAAACATATCATAGCGTTGATTCTGAGCTGCATAGAAAAATAGTAAAAAAGAGAGCCCAAATAGTGGTGGTACTGTATAGTTTATCGCATTGAGATTTTCAAATGCTACAAATATTATTAATAACCAAAATTTGGCTATATGACTTTTATAAGCGAGACTTCGTTGCATACTGGAAAGTGATGGCACTTAATACAATCTGCCCAGATCTTATGTTCTGGCAAATTTTCTTTAGGAATCTCAAGAAATCCAAGACGTTCAAAAAACTCTTTTGCGTAAGTAAGAGCTAAAACCTCTTTTAGCCCCAAACTTTTAGCCTCTTTTAATACAACACTTACAAGCTCTGCTCCAATTGATTTACCTCGATATGATGGTGCCACCACTAAAGAGCGAACTTCACCAAGAGTTGGTGCGTGTATATGAAGAGCAACAAAACCCACAATCTCCTTGTCAAATTTTACTACTGTGTATGAACGTATATTAGTTGCCATCTCATCTTCACTTCTTTCTAAGACAGTACCAGTTTTAACCTCTGAAAAAACAATTTTTTGCATCTGCTCTATATCTGAAAGAAGTGCTTTCTCATAAGTTATGCTCATTCCTTATTTCCAAACAGTTCAGCATAGATAAAATTAGTTAAAATACCAATCCCTTTTTTCTTTGAACTTGAAACCTTTAGGGCATTTGGAAAACGATGTTTTAAAAGAGAGGTCTCTTTCTGTTTTAATTTATCTACTTTTGTAAATACTTCAAGAACATGTTGATGTTCATCACATATAGAGCGTATATATGAGTTCACCTCTCTATCTATCTCTAAGTCTGGATGTCTTGCATCTATTAAATGAATAAATAGAGTAATAGTTTTACGTTGTTTGATATACTCATTTAAACTTTTTTGCCACTCTTTATGTAGTGATTTAGAAACCTTTGCATAACCAAAACCTGGTAAATCTACAAAATGTGCATATTTCTTCTCATCTTCATTTTTAAATGTAATAGCAAAATAGTTTATAAGTCTTGTTTTTCCAGGTGTTGAAGAGCTTTTAGCCAACCCCTTATGGTTACAAATAGCATTAAGTAGAGTACTTTTACCAACATTAGATCGCCCTATAAATGCTACTTCTAAAAGAGTATCATCTTGCAGATGTAGATTATTAATGTTTGAAGCAGAAGTTATAAAAGAGGCATCTACAATTCTCATTTTTCTTTCTCCTCAACACTAAAGGTCATAACAACAGGTTTTTTCTTTTTACCAACAACTTTAGCATGTCCGCTATCTAAATTTAATGTAACTTCATTACCCATCAATTTACGCTCAGACGTAACATCTTCAACTTCAACATTATCAAAAAGCTGATAAGTGTTTTCAGATGGTCTATATATTAATTTCCCAGACTTTCCACGGTAAAGGCCTTTATTATCAACACTTACTTTAAAACTTACATGTCCAGTTGCTTCATAACGCAGTGGGTGTTTCTTTTTATCAAAGAAAATTGTAACTCTGTCTGCTTTTAAAGAATCGTCTAATTTTTTAAGGTGAACGTTACCTTTAAAAATTGAAATATTTTTCTTTTCATATGCTTCAAAACTCTCTGCTTCTACTTGAACCTGATCGCTTGCATAGAGTGTTGCAAATAGTAAAAAAAGAGAGACTAAAACCTGCATTAAATTCCTTTTGTATCAAATAAGGCGCTAATTTTTGTAGCTGTCATTGTACCATTTTTCCTATCATAGATCAAGTTACTAGCATGTGCAACATTTGTACCATTTTTCATAATAAAATTATTTGGTACATAGATAAAATCAAGCTTTCTATCATAAAAAAGCCTATTAGTTATAAATGTATAATCATCTGCTCTTTCATAATTAACACCTCCATGAAGGTGTAATCTTTTTTCTGAATATGTTGCATGTTCAGCAATTAAACTCTCTTCATATTCTCTTGTATACTCATTTAGATCTAATATTTTAACCTCAATACGTTCATTAAAACGCTGAGCACTTTCACCACTTAATCTACGCATCATAGATTTTTCATTAAATTGTAAAAGTTCAAACTTTCCAACATCAATTTGGGCAATCTCTTTATCTGACATATCGCTAATTTTACTTGGAGATAATGAAAAATAGAGTCCTACCATAGCAAATGTCAAAAGCGCTATAAAGCGATTAAAATTCAATATTTCTGCCAATAGGAGACAAAATCATCATACCTATCTTCATCTTTTAAAATTATCTCAATCATCTCTCTAACTGCGCCAGAACCACCATTATTCTTTAAAACTACGTCACACCTTTTTTTCATCTCAGATGAAGCATCTGCTGGACAGAAGCTAATACTAGAAAACTCTAACATTGATAAGTCGTTTAAATCATCACCAATAATTGCAACATTAGTTTTGTCTATATTCATATGATTCATTATATTTTGAAGTACTTTACCTTTTTCGCTTTTACCTTGATGTAGATGCTGGACACTTAACTCATCTGAACGACGTTTTACAATTTTAGAATCTCTACCTGTAATAATTGCACTCTGTTTTTTAAGGTATGTGTTCCAAGCTTTAATAGCCATTCCATCTTTAATATTAAATGACTTTAACTCTTCACCTTGCGAACTATAAACAACCTGTCCATCAGTCATAGTACCATCAACATCAAGAACAATTAGTTCAATCAAAGTACACCTTTTGTACTTGGAACACCAAGACGTTCATTAGGTGAAAGTGCACGACGAAGAGCAACAGCTAAAGATTTAAATGATGCTTCTATAATATGATGTTTATTAGTCCCACGTTTCATTACAATGTGAGCTGTTATATTTGCATTAAAAACTAATGCTCTAAAAAACTCTTCAACTAGTTCAACATCAAATGTACCAACCTGCCCTGCTACCTCTAACTCATACAGAAGATAGGCACGATTGCTAATATCTAAATCACAACTAACAGCCGCCTCATCCATTACAATGGTTGCATTTCCAAAACGCTCAATTTTTTCAACTGGGTAAATCGCCTCTTTTAAAGCTTTACCAATAACAATACCAACATCTTCTACACTATGATGATCATCAATATGAGTATCTCCAATGCAAGTTACTTTTAAATCAATAAGTGAATGTTTTGAAAAACTCTCTAGCATATGGTCAAAAAAACCAACACCAGTTTTAATTTCAGATATTCCACTGCCATTTGTATCTAATTCAACTTTAATTTGTGTCTCTTTGGTATCTCTTTGAAGTTTAATCATTACTAATCCCTTGCAATAAAAGCATATTTAAATTCACCACGTGCAACAAAATCACGAGCCTCTTCTTCACTTTGAAAACCACTTAACCAAACACGATGTAGTGGCTCTCCATCAAAATTTAAACTCTTAATAACACTATTATATCTACCTAAAATATTTGTATATCTTCTTTTATATGTTTTAGCACCACTTAATTTTCTAAATGCACCTATTTGAACATAAAAATTATTAATTGTTTTTGAAGATACCGCGCCATAACCTAATTTTCTACTATCAAATCCAAGTACTTCTAACTTAACTGGCGCTGTTCCAGAGCCAACCATATCTATTTTAGTAGCAGCTGATTTTGATAAATCAATTATGCGACTATTTACAAACGGTCCACGATCATTAATTCTAACAACTACATTACGATTATTTAATAAGTTTGTAACTCTTAAAACTGTATTCATAGGTAATGTTTTATGAGCTGCTGTAAAATCATGCATATCATAAGTCTCACCATTAGATGTCAGTTTCCCATGAAAATTTGGACCATACCAACTGGCACGTCCACTAAACTCTTCACCAACATTTACAACAGTTGGATGATACCTTTTTCCCATAACTGTATATGAACGCATTGTTGCTGGAAGTTTCTTCTGCGCTTTTTTATCATAATAGCTTGGCACATAATCAGTAGAGTAACTAGGTTCTACATAACTACGCTGTTCACACCCACTAAATAGTAGTATCGTGATTACAGGGAGTAAAAATAGCTTAATTGTATACAACTAGTTTTTCTCCGGTTTTTATTACACTATTTTTTAGAGTATTTACTTTCATAAGCTTTTCAACACTCATATCAAAGTGGCGCGCAATCTTTTGAAGTGTATCTCCACTTCTAACTCTATAATTTTGTTTTGATTTAACATTAGCATCATATATTTTTGGAATTATAAGCTTTTGTTTTAGACTCAATCTATTTGACTTTAATCTATTAAAATCTTTTATCATCTTGTAACCAACACCATATTTTTTACCAATTTTATAAAGAGAATCACCCTTTATTACATTATGTACATAGTATCTCTGTTTTGCACTTGGTATATAACTAACTTTAAAATCAGCTAACTTAATATATGGAATATATACAGCATACTTTTCTCCATATGGAGGTACAAAATCGTAACGAAGATGACGATTTAATGCTTTTAAATCTTCGTGTTTCATCTGGATTGATTTTGCAATATGACTTAATCGTTCACCCTTTGGAACATAAACAGTAGAAAGAGAATATGCATTAGCTCTATTCATTAAATGATCAAATTCGGACTTTACCAAAAAGTTCTCATCATTTGCCATTAAAGCAAGTGCTAAAATTTTACGAATATAGTTGCGACTCTCACGTGGAACATACTTTTTATGTGCATTTAGTAAAACCGAGAGTTCATCTGTTTTTGCACTTTTAATTGCGCGAGCGACTCTTCCCTCTCCACAGTTGTACGCAAGTGCTGCTAAATACCACTTCCCAAAACGATTGTGTGCATGTTTGAGATATTTAATAGCAGCCTCAGTTGACTTTATTAAATCGCGTCTCTCATCAACATAACTATCTATTTTTAATCCATAAAGTCTAGCAGTAGCTGGCATAAACTGCCAAAGTCCTGAGGCTTTTTTACGTGAATATGCTTTAGTTGAGAAGTTTGATTCTGCCATTGCAAGATATAAAAAAGCTGTTGGAATACCAGACTGTGCAATCATCTCTTTAATATGAGGTAAAAAGATGTAAGAATCATTCATAGCTTTAAAAAAACGTTTTTGCTGAAACTCTTTTCGATAATATTCTGAAAGTTTGATAAAGTAACGCTCATTTAAAAAGGATGGTTCAATGTCAAAGCTCTCTAAAATTTGAACCTCTTTTTCATGGTTGTTCTCAAATGTCAATGCTGCATTCAATGGCGCGATTAAAAGAAATAAAAATATTATTATGTTTTGCATGACTCTCTTTTTAGTATAAAATTGCGCGATTATACTACAATACCTCTTTCAACTCTCTGAAAAGCTCTTTTGCATTAGATGTTGTAATATTTTCTACCTTTTCTAAAGGTATTTCTAACAAATCTGAAATCTTTTTTGCGACAAATGTAGTGTATGCTGGTTCGTTTCTCTCTCCGCGATGAGGATGTGGAGTTAAGTATGGCGCATCCGTCTCAATTAGTAATTTATCTTTAGGAATATGAGGTAAAACTTGAACTAATTTACGTGCATTTTTAAATGTCAAAACACCACCAATTCCAAAATAAAAATTTTCTTCTGCTAAAGATAGAAGCTGTTCATCAGCATTAAAACAGTGTAAAACTCCACCTACTTCACCAGCTCCATATTTTAATAAAATCTCTTTAGAATCACTGCTTGCATCTCTAATATGAATAATAAGAGGTTTGTTCAACCTTTTTGCCAATTCAATTTGTAAGATAAATACCTCTTTTTGCTTTTCTATAACATCTCTTTTTTCAGTTTCATCATCAGGTAGTCTAAAGTAATCAAGTCCACACTCACCAACTGCAATACACTTTTTATGAGTTGCAAATTTTAATAAATACTCTTCATCATAATTTTGTGCATCATAAGGGTGAACACCTATAGAAAAATATATATTCGCATGCTTGTTGCACAGTTCTACGGCTCGTTCTAAATGTTTAGGATCTGCACCAGGAATGATATGAGCTGTTATATTAGCACTTTGTGCTCTTTTTAAAACATCTTCAACATCATCAATATAACGGTCATCATCTAGATGTACGTGAGTATCTATTATCATAATTTTTTCTTTAATTTAATTTCAAAACCTTTTTTCTCTTCATCTAAAAGTTCAATGCTACCACCATGTTCAGCTGCAATTTGTAGTGATAAGACAAGTCCCAAACCATTACCCTTCTCTTTTGTACTCTTAAATGCTTCAAATAAAATCTCTTTATCCTTTATAGGAACACCACTATCATAAATCTTAAATATATGGTAACTCTCATCTTCAATATAGACAAGTTCAACAACACCTTCATCTTCATCATCTTCTTCAATAGCATCAATAGCATTAAAAATAAAATTTGAAAGCATCATAGATAATAAATCAAAATCAGCAAATATCTTAATATTTTGTAAATCTAACTTAAATTCTATCTCTTTAGTGTAGCTATAATAGGCAATAGAGTTATTTAATTCGTCTAACAACTTATCTAATGAACAGGTAGATTTTCTAGCAACAATACCTTTAGAGAACATCAAAGTAGCTTTTATAATCTTATCTATCCTAAAAACTGACTTTTTGATCTCCTCTACAATAGGTTTATTCTTCTCATCAACTCTTTTTAAAAGCGTTGAACTAAGTAACGAAATAGAACCTATAGGATTTCTAATTTCATGAGACAGATGTGCAGCCATCTGACCCATAGTAGCTAGACGTTCCTTATTTTTCTGTTCAGTATTGTCAGTAACGCTTAATAGAATTTTATCTTTATAGCGACCTACTTTTACAATATATGAGTACTTATCGTAAGATATTTCACTACCTTGCAGAGATAAATCGATAATATTTAGAAGTTCAGAAAGCTCTCTAGCTTTAGAGTTTTGCAAAAAAATATCACCATTTTCTTCTAGAATCCAAAGCGCATTAGGAGATAAGTCAACAAGTTTTTCAACACTATCGTGAGAATTTTTTAACTCTTCATACTCTCGTTCTATCACATATGTCTGTTCAATTAAATCTTGAAGTTGCTCTAAAACATTTGCATTTTCTAAGTTTATCTCTTCTGTGTTTTTCATTGGCGCCTCTAAAATAGATATAAAATCATACTCTTAAAGTACTTAGTTATGTAATTATCTACAGCTATTTTTTTGAAAATATTTTGAAATAATCTCTATAAAGTCATCTTTACTATCCCAAGGGCTCATATGTCTAGAGGCATTAAGTAATAGATATTTAGCATTTTTAAACTTTTCCACATACTTCTCTTGATGAGAAAAAATTGAATAATCAAATTCAGATTCTATAAGCAGTATAGGAGCATTAATTAATGACAATTTATCAACTACACTCCATCCAACTAAGTGTTCAATAGTTTTTATGTAATAACTAAGTGATACACCTTTACTTTGTGCAATCAATCGTTCTCTAAACTCAATTTGAGTTGCTTTAGGGAAAAGGTTTTTAGCCATCAAAAATGCAACCACATTTATACCAAATATCTTAAGCAATAAAAGTCTAATATTAAATTCTATCTTATCACTCCAATTCGTTAATAGAAAGTGAGGTGTTGAATTAGAAATAGTTAATGAACATAGTAGTTTAGAGTGTTTAACTGCAAATTGATACGCAATCATTCCACCTAAAGAAAAACCGACTAAATGTACGAAAGAGAGTTCTAAAGCTTCAAAAAATTCAAAAAGGTCATCACTAAACTGCTCAATACTCAAAGGCTTACTCCCAGCGCTAGAGCGTCCATGAGACCTAATATCCAATAATATTACACGATAACTTAACGATAATACCTCAGCATGCTCTTCCCACATACGTGTACTAGCCCCAAGACCATGCAAAAAAACTACAGGTTCACCAGAACCACTCTGTTCATAATAGAGTCTACAATCTGACAAATTAATGTATGACATGCTTCTTCTTTAAAATTTTGCACATCATACTCTTTTTTTATTACTACAAGATATCAAATATATCTTATATAACTTTTTACAAAACACTATCACCCCCATTCAAATTTTTAAAATACTTCATATCAAGATTTATTTGACAGAAATATTTCTAACATTATCTTTAAGCGCTAATTTTGGAACAACCACTTCAAGAACACCATTCTCAGCAGATGCATCTATATTTTCAGTATCAATACTATCTGGTAAATTGAAACTTCTAGAAAATTTACCAAAACTAGTCTCAACTCTGTAGTAGTCTTCTTTTTTAACTTCATCTTTGAAGCTACGTTCACCACTAATAATCAACATATTATCTTTCACATCAATTTTTATATCCTCTTTTTTTACCCCTGGAAGATCAACATCAATGTGATATGCAAACTCTCCTTCGCGAGTATTTACATGTGGAGAAAAAGTAGCAACACTATCTTGTGCTTTTGTAAGAGCACGGTCACCAAACATTAGGTTCTCTAAATCCCTAACATCCCTAAATGGATCATATGATGTCAAAAGCATGACAAACTCCTTTCAACCAATACTAGAGAATCTACCTCTCTATTCATATTATAAATCTACAAAATTAAAATAATTCTTAACCAACGTATACATTTTAGATATACTTTTTTAAAAATATGAGGCTTCATAATGGACAATAAAGTAGATAAGTTAATTGAACAGATAAAAGAGCTTGAAAATGAATTGATTGATGAACTAAAAAATAAAGAAAAAGAATTTTTTTACAAAATTGAAAATGAAAAAATCAAATTCGAAGAGAGTGTTATTAACAAAGGTAGAGCAAAAATAAAAAGTTCCATAAACTATCTATCATCATTTACTTTCTTAGCAATTTTAACAATACCATTCATCTGGGCGATGATGATTCCAGCTTTTATTGTAGACATCTCTGTAACTATTTACCAAATTATCTGTTTTCCAATATATAAAATTCCAAAAGTAAAAAGAAAAGATTATGTTATTTTAGATAGGTACAACCTATTTTATTTAGATAGAGTTGAAAAGATAAATTGCTTTTATTGTGAATACTTTAATGGTGTTATCGCTTATGTCCAAGAGATATCAGCTAGAACAGAACAGTTTTGGTGTCCAATAAAACACTCAAAACCATTAAAATATAAACATACTAGATATGACAAGTTTTTTGACTTTGGAGACTACACTACATATAGAGAAGAGTTAGAAATTAGAAGATCAGATTTTAAAGATATTGAAGAAAAAGGCAAAAATTAGTGCAAAGAATATTTACACAGACACACCAACCAATCGACTTTTCATTTAAACAAAGTATTGAAGATTTTAGAGTTGAAGAGATAGCTCAAAGCAAATTTAGCGGACGTGGAAATTTTTTAATTCTCCAAATTGAGAAAAAAAATCTCTCAACATGGGATTTACTTAATTCACTAAGTCAAATGAGCAGAATAGACAACTTTGAATTTGGATATGCTGGATTAAAAGATAAACATGCCACCACAACACAATACATCTCTATACACAAAAAATATGAAAAATCATTAAAAAATATCCGCCATAAAAACATTAAAATTATTAAAACATACCTTAATCAAAAGCCTTTGAGCATTGGTGATTTACAAGGAAATAGTTTTACTCTAAATATAAAAAGTCTTCAATCTGAAGATAAGACAAACTTCGAAAAAGTTTTTAACTCAATAAAAGAGTCAGGTATACCAAACTATTTTGGGTACCAAAGGTTTGGCAAAGATGGTTCAAGTTTTGAAGAGGCTAAAAGCGTAGTCTATGGCGATAAATTCATTAAAGACAACAAACTTAGAAAATTTTTAGCCTCAGCTTACCAAAGTCACTTTTTCAATAATTGGTTACATGAAAGAGTTAAAATAAGTCAAAAGAACAGTGAACTATTTACACTTTTAAGTGGAGATGTAATGATGAACTTAAAAGAGAATAAACTATTTACTCCAAAAGATTTAAAAGAGACTATTAAAAACTTCAATAATAGAACTATTGTGCCAACAGGGCTTCTTCCTGGGCGAAAAGTTTGGAATTCAATGGGTGAAGCTTACGAAATAGAGAAAAAATTTGATGACCCACACATCCATGAAAAAGGAAGCAGAAGAGCCGCATGGATTTACCCAAGTGATATGAACTTTATATACAACGAAAAAACAAAAAGCGCTCGACTCAAATTCACTCTACCAAAAAGCTCATATGCAACTGTACTTTTGGAAAATATTGCTAATAAGAACTTTACTAATTCACAAAAAGGGTTTTACCTTTAAATTAATTTGTAAAAACAGTTGATATATGGGTAGTTAAATAAAAGGAGTATAAATTGGCACAAATTAAAATATATGGATTAAAAACTAACCTTAACATAATTAAAAATAGTTTATCCAATGTTATTCATGAATGTATTGTTGAATTTTTATCAATTCCTAAAAATAAAAAATATCATAGATTTATATTACTAAATAAAGATGAAATGATATTTCCTGATGATAAGAGTGAACAATATACTATCATTGAGATAATGATGATAGAGGGTCGTACAACCAAAACAAAAAAGGAGTTAATAAAATCACTATTTCAAAAGATTAAACAAGAGCTTAATATTGATAATAGTGATTTAGAAATTTCTATTATAGAAAGTCCAGCATCAAACTGGGGATTTAGAGGAATGACAGCAGATGAAATAAAATTAGATTACAATGTAAAAATTTAGACCAAATTAATACTAATAAAAAGGATTTAAATTATGAAAACAATGTGGAATGAAAAATTTAGCCGTGATGGTTACTTCTTTGGTACAAATCCTAATGCATATATTGCTAAAAATTCAACACTCTTTAAACCTAAAAGTAGTGTTCTTTGTTTAGGTGAAGGAGAGGGGCGTAACGCTCTGTTTTTGGCTAAGAATAATTTTGATGTTACTGCTATTGATGCCTCAGATGTAGGTCTGTTAAAAGCTAAAGAGTTAGCCAATGCTAATAACTGTGAAATTGAAACAAAACAGTTGGATTTAAATTATTGGGAACCAAAAGAGAAGTCATTTGACGCGATTGTCTGTTCATACCTACATTTAGAAGAACCTCTTCGTTCACAAACATTCAAATCAATCATTCATGCACTCATGTTTGATGGAATTTTCATTGGGGAATTTTTCTCTCATGAGCAGTTGAATTTTAATAGTGGTGGACCAAAAAATAAATCTTTACTTTATGACTTAGATTCAATGAAGTCTATATTAGAAAATGAGAATATTAAAATCATAGAGTTAACTCAAGAACTTACAAATTTAAATGAAGGTAAAGGGCATCAAGGAGAAGCTTCTGTAATCAGGGTCTGTTTTAAAAAGGTTTAATATACATTAAATTAATATTTACTTTGCACATGTAACATTACGATAATCTTTCCTAAAAGGAACTTGTTAATGATTAACGTAATCAAAGCAATTAAATCGGAGGTTCATAAAGTTGTAGTTGGACAAGAACGCATGATTGATGGGCTTTTAATAGGTCTTTTATGTGATGGACACATCTTAATTGAGGGTGTCCCAGGGCTTGCAAAAACTACTACTGTTAATGCACTAGCAAAAAGTTTAGGTCTTAACTTTAAGCGTGCACAGTTTACACCAGATTTACTCCCTAGTGATATCTTAGGTGCTGAGATTTATGACCCTAAAAACAACTCATTTAAAATTAAACGCGGACCTGTTTTTACAAATCTTTTATTAGCAGATGAGATTAACCGTGCACCTGCTAAAGTTCAATCTGCACTTCTTGAAGTTATGCAAGAGCAACAAGTTACAATTGGTGATGAAACATTCGCAATTGAGAAACCATTTTTTGTAATGGCAACGCAGAATCCAGTTGAACAAGAGGGAGTCTATCAACTTCCTGAAGCTCAACTAGATAGGTTCATGATGAAACTAGTTGTAGGTTACAACACAAAAGAAGAAGAGCTAGAGATTGCAAAAAGAATTTCTGGAAAAACATCTGCTGAGATTCACTCTGTTTTAAATGCAAATGAATTAGATGAGCTTAAAAAAGCAGTAGCTTCTGTTCATATGGATGAGGAAGTTGAAAAATACATTATAGAATTAATTCACGCAACACGTGAACCTGAGAACTACTCTCTTGGTGACATAAAACAATATATTCACTTTGGTGCTAGTCCACGTGCGAGTATTGACATGTTCAAAGCTGTACGTGCTATGGCATTTTTAAGAGAAAAAGATTTTGTATCTCCTGTTGATGTTGCATATATTGCAAAAGAGATTCTTCGTCATAGAATAGTTCTAAGTTATGAAGCGGAGGCTGAGGGAATCACTAGTGATACTATCATTGAAAAAGTTTTAAAAGCTGTACCGATTCCATAGTTATGAGCCGTCTAAGAAAAATCATTCTAAAGGCTCGTTCGCAAGTCTTTAGTGAAAAAGTTGGTAACAACCCTTCTGTTTTTCATGGTGAGGGATATGATTTCATTGAACTACGTGAGTACATTGCAGGCGATGACATTAAAAAAATCGACTGGAATATCACTGCGAAACTTCAAAAACCATATGTAAAAGTTTTTCGTGAAGAGCGTGAAATAAATGTCGTTTTAGCATCTATGCTAAATGGAAGTGTCTACTTTGGCTCTAAAAAACTAAAGCAAGAGTTAATTGCAGAGATTGTAGCCATTGTATCTTTTTCAGCACTTAGAAATGGTGACCTATTCTCTTCATATATTTTTGCAGATAAATTTTACTCATTTACAAGACCAGCAAAAAAACTTTTTGCTGTACATAAAAGTGTAGACGATATTTTAAAATTTGACCCACTTGGAAAAGAGAGTAACTTTAAAACTCTAACTTCAACAATTATGAAAAGAGTTAAACGCAAATCTTTACTTGTTTTAGTTGGAGATTTTTTTGAGGTTCCAGAACTTAAAATTTTAGCAAAAAAACATGAGCTACTTTGCATAATTGTAAGAGATAAAATAGAAGAGAACCCACCATCTTTTGGATTTGCTTCTTTAATGGATGTTCAAACAAACTCAACACTTGAGGGTGATTTTAATAACCAGACAGTAAAAGCATATGCTAAAAAAGTTCATGACCATGATCATGAGCTATATTCATATCTTCGAAAAGAGCAGATTAGATTCATTAAAATATACACAGATGAAGACCCTTATATCAAACTACGCAGACTTTTTGGAGGACGTTCATGAATCCAGACATCCCTCTTCATGACATTAAACCACTTGTTGATGTCCCTGATAACTCTATTTGGTTTTTTAGTGGTGTAGTTATAATTTCTATTATAGCTTTAGTAGCAGTTACAATTTTTGCAATACGTTTTTTCAAAAAGGCTAAGAACTATCCAAAGATACTGCTAGAAGAGTTAAAAAATATAGATACTAAAAATTCAAAAGAGGCTGCCTACTCTATTACTCATTTTGGTGAACTATTACTCGAAAAAAGTAGTTCGCCTGAACTATTTGATAATTTAACACAAAGATTAGAACCATTTAAATATCGCAAGGAGGTTCCATCCCTTGATGAACGAACCATTGAACTATATAATCTATATATAGAGTCTATAAATGCCTAATTTAAATTATGAATATCCACTAGTTTGGGCTATTATAATTTTGTTTTTAGTCTGTTCAAAAATTTGTAAAGTTCGTGAGCAATCTCTATACTTTCCTCATCTAAAAATTTTCAGTTCAAGCACTAAAGGTGGTTCTTACTTTTTAAGTTTTTTAAAATATAGTGCAATAATATCAGCACTTATTGCTCTATCATCGCCATACAGTGAGTATGAGCATAGCATTACTCCAAAACGTGGTTATGATATTGCACTTATTTTAGATACAAGTGCTTCAATGAAATCTAGAGGCTTTGATAGAAACAACGTAAATCTAAACCGTTTTGATGTTGTAAAAAATATTGTCTCTGAGTTTGTTAAAAAAAGGAAAAATGACAATATAGGTTTAATTGTTTTTGGAGAGTACTCATTTGTAGCAGCACCACTAACATTTGATAAAAACATTCTCTCAAAGATAATAGATAGGCTATACATTACAATGGCAGGTGAGCGAACTGCAATTTTTGATTCACTTGCACAAACTGCAAACCTTTTTGAAAGTGCTGAAGCAAAATCAAAACTTGCTATTTTATTAACAGATGGGGTAAATACTGCTGGGTCAATTCCAACAGATGTTGCTATTAAACTTCTGAAAAAACAGAATATTAAACTATACACTGTGGGAATTGGTGGCGCTGGTGAGTTTGATGAGGCTATGTTAATGGCACTAGCTAAAGAGACAGGCGGAGAATTTTATAAAGCGTATGAGAGTTCACAGCTTGAACTTATTTACGCAGAAATTGACCGCCTTGAAAAGTCCGAAATTAGAGATAATGGATACACATTTAAAGAGTATTACTTTCAATATCCACTAAGTTATGCATTTTTTGCATTTCTTTTTTACATAATCTTAAGACGAAAAAGAGGTAGCGCATGAGTTTTGTGAATCCTGACTTTTTTATTTTACTTTTACTACCACTACTAATTATGTTTTGGCTTTTAAAAAGTGGCTCAATTGCACTAGAGAAATATTTTGATGCAGAAATTTTTAAAAAGATGCAAAGAACAAATGCAGCACTTAGCTCAAAATCAAGAGCTTATCTTTTCATTTTAGCACTAGTTTTAATTATAACTGCACTTGCACGTCCAGTTTCAGATGAGAGAAGCATTAAGATAGAGGCAAAAGGTAGTGATATTGTAGTTGCACTTGATATTTCACGCTCAATGCTTGCACGGGACTTCTATCCTAACCGCCTAGAGTGGGCAAAGAACAAAGCACTAAAGCTATTAACTTTAACGAAACAAAATAGAGTTGGAGTGATTGCTTTTGCAAACAGCTCATATATTGTTTCACCTCTTAGTTTTGATAAAAAGGCGGTCAGTTTTTTAATTGATAGACTTGACACTACAAGTATTACAGAACAAGGTACAAACTTTAAACAGATGATAGATTCAAGCTCACTAATTTTAGAAAAAGCAAAAGAGAAATTTGTCATTTTATTAACAGATGGTGGAGATAAAAATGATTTTTCTGATGAAATTGAATTAGCACGTGAAGCTGGAATCACAATGTTTATTATAGGAACAGGAACAACTAAAGGTATGCCAGTTGAAGTTAAGGCTGGAGAGTTTATTAAAGATAAAAATGGAAAAATATTAATTAGTTATATGAATGAGAATATAAAAGATTTAGCTATAAAAACTAGCGGTGCCTATATGAATAGCGTTACATCAGATGCTGATGTTAAAGAGGTAATTCGTAGAATTGAGAGTAGTGCACATGAACAGACACTAAAAGAGCAAGAGATTAAACAGTATACAGAACTATTTTATTTTCCTCTTGCAATTGCAATTTTTATACTACTTCTTGCATTCTCTTCACTTCCTAGACGTAGCGCGGTTGCAATTTTAGCTCTAATGTTTATTACACCTGATAGTAAAGCAGACATCCTTGATTTTCAAAAACTTCAAAATGCAAAAAATGCTTATGAGAATAAAGAGTACAAAAAGAGTGCATTCCTTTATCATGACTTTAAAAATAGTGAAGCAGCATATAATCGTGCTAATGCCCTTTACAAAAATGGAAAATATTCACAAGCTGCTAAAATTTATGAAAAGTTAGATAGTAAAAATAGAGATTTAATGTATAAAAAGTCTCATAACCTTGGAAATGCTTATGCTAAAGAGGGCAGTAAAGAATCTTTAGAAAAAGCAATTAAAGCTTATACAGATGCACTTAAAATAAATGATGATGAACAGACAAAAGAGAACCTAGAAGCTGTTAAGAAAGCATTGCAGAAGAAGAAAAAACAAGATAAGAAAGATAACAAAAAGAAAGATGATAAAAAAGATTCAGACAAAAATAAAAAATCTGATGAAAATAAAGATAATAAAAAAGACAATAAAGATAAACAGTCAAAAGATAGTGACTCAAAAGATAAAAAGAAAAGTGAAGAAGATAAAAACAAAGATAAAGATAAAAAATCTAAAGAGCAAAAAGAGAAAAATTCTAAATCGAAAAAAGACGAAGAAAAAAAAGATGCTAAAAAAGAGCAAGAAAAAGTAAAAAATAGGGATGATGAAAAGAATAAAGAAGAGCCAAAAGAGGCTAAGCAGATAAATCAGAGTGATAAAAAAATAAATCCAGATGAAATATCTGATTTGGAAATGAAAAAATGGAAAAAAATGCTTCAAAAACGCGGAGCGAAAACAAGACTTTATGAGATGAAAAGCACTCAACAACCAGAAGGAGACATCAATGAAAAACCTTGGTAAGATATTAATTTTTTTAGCACTTTTTATAAACCTTGCACAAGCAGGAGTTAAAGCAACTCTTAGTGCAACACAAATTCAAAGAGGAGACTCTGTAAGATTAATTCTTACAATTGATGGTGATGGTGCCCAAGCCCCTGCAATCTCTTCGATTGGAAAATATAGAGTAGAGGGTCGTTCGCAAAGCACACAAATTCAAAATATAAATGGTAACTATAGTAAAACTACACGTTATGAGTATACATTTACTCCACTTGAAACTATTATTATTGAGCCAATTTCTCTAAATATAAATGGGAAATTAGAGCAGACAGAACGAATAAAATTAGAAGTATCAAATGTAGTTCCAACAGGCACAACAAAAGAGTATGACCTAAAAATAGTATCAGATAAAAAAAGTGTATATGTTGGTGAACCTTTTGCAGTGGACATGGTATTTAGTAGAAATAGATTTAAACAAATACATGATACACGTTATACACCACCTGGAACAACAGACTTTTGGGTAAAAAAGCAGTCAGAAGTTCAAAAAGGTGTTCACGGTGATGAAGAGATAATATCTCTTCGTTATATTTACGCAGCACAAAAAAATGGTACCTTAAATATTTCTCCTGCTCGCATGAATGTGGCAACTGCTAGGGCTACATCTTTTCAAAGTTTTTTCTCAAATGGAGTTCAATGGAAAAACTTAATCTCTAATGATTTAAACATTGATGTAAAACCTCTTCCTAGTGGAGTTAATTTAGTAGGAGACTTAACAGTTACAACAAAAGTGGATAAAACCACTCTTGATGCGAAAGAGCCTGTAACCTTGCTTATATTAATTAAAGGTGTAGCTAATGTTGAAGATATTACATTAGATAAGTTAAATATAGATGGTGTAATTCAATATGAAGAAGAGCCAGTAATAAGACATGAACTTAGAGATGGAAAGTACAATGGCATTTATGAGAAAAAAGTTGCACTCATTGCAGAAAATGATTTTATAATTCCTAGCATTTCAATAAAATATTTTGATCCAAAAGATAAGCAGATTAAAACTGCTTTATCAAAAGAGATAAAAATAAAAGTAAATGCGATAAAATCTAATCAAAGTAGTGCATTAAATGTACAAAGTTCAAAAGAGGTTCCAATTACAAAAGAGATTACAATTTATAAAACAGCACCACTTGAACTATTTTTAGCATTTTTAGCTGGTCTTTTAGTCGCGTCATTAATAATTTTACGACCTTGGAAGCTTTTAAAAAGAAAAACAACAACTTTTAAACATAGTGGAAATAAAGATGCATTGATGCGTCTTTTACCTCATGTAGAATCTGATACTGAAATAGCTAAAATGGTAGATGACTTAGAGGCAAAAATGTACAAAGGAAGCGATGTACAGATTGACAAAAAGAGATTAAAAGAGATGCTAAAGAATATCATGTAGAGATGCAGCTTGTTTTATATTATAGTGCAAGCTTGTGTAATCTCTGTTTTTTAGATGCTCTTTAAATGTTAAAAGTTCTCGCTCAAATAGTTCTATAGATTCCAAAACATTTGTTCTATTCTCATCAAAAATCGCTTCCCACATGTGTGGTGAACTTTTTGCTAAACGGCTCATATCTCTAAAACCACCAGCAGCAAGGTTTAAGATACTCTTTGGATCTTCTTGAGAGAGTACAGTGTTAGCAAGTGCGAAACTAATAGCGTGAGGTAGATGACTTATAAATGCAGCATGCAGGTCATGCTCTGATGCATCCATATAGACTATATTCATTCTAATTGCTTCAAATATCTCAATTGCTCTAGTTTTTTGTATTTTACCGCTTTTTTCAATGTCACATAAAACAATAATTTTATTTTCATATAACTTCTCAACAGCAGCATATGGACCAAATTTTTCTGTTCCTGTCATTGGGTGAGCAGCTACGAAATTTTCTCTTATTGAATTTGGAATTGCGTCTACAATAGTTTTTTTTGTACTTCCTAAGTCGATAATTACAGTATCAGGCTTAACTGATTTTAATTTTGAAAAAAGTTCAACTATCGCATTTACTGGAACTGCTAGGACTATTACATCACACTCTAAAATAGTATCAAACGTAGCTATTTCATCAATGCAACCTAATTTTAAAGATGCCTCTTCGTGAGTATGTTCATGATCGTACCCTAATACTTTTGAAACGTTTGAAACTCCTCTAAATGCTAAACCAATGGAACCCCCCATTAGTCCAAGTCCAACAATACCTACAACCATACAATTCCTTTGGGCATATTATAGTTTAATGATTATTAAGATAATATATCACAAAAAAAATAAGGCGTAGAATGAAAAAATGGCTTATGGCCTTAGGCTTAACTGCTACATTTTTAAATGCGACAATAATAAAAGATATTCATTTTGAATCATTAATTCACATTTCACCGTCAATTGCAAAAGAGATGATTGGATTTAGTGTAGGTGAAGAGCTTGATACTAAAAAAATAGATGCTTCAATTAAGAGACTATATAATCAAGGCTATTTTGAAGATATTTGGGTTGAAGATCAAAATGGCGTTATAACATACCATTTTAGTGAAAAACCTCTAATTTCAAAAGTCATAATAGATGGTCTAACTGAAAGTGATACAGAAAAATATTATGATGCACTAAACCTTAAAAAAGGTGCTACGTATGACTACAAACGTATTCTTAGTGCAAAATCTAGCCTCCTTGAAGCAATCTCTGAAAAAGGTACTGTTGATTCCATCGTTGAAGTAAAAACAGAAAAGCTTGACAATGGTAGTATGATTGTTCGATTTATTGTAAATAAGGGTGAAAAAATCATCATTGAATCTGTGACATTTAATGGTGCAAAAGCTTTTGATAGAGATGAATTAGAAGATGAAGCAGTTAATAAGCAAGAAGAATTTTTAGGTTGGTTATTTGGAAGGAATGACGGTGAAATGAAAGTTACTGAACTTTCAAATGATCCACTACGTATCCGTGAATTATACATGAAAAAAGGTTACCTCGATGCTGATGTACAAAAACCTTATGTAGATGTTGACTTCAATAGATATAGAGCAAAAATTGCATATAACATTTCAGAAGGTCCTGAGTATACAACTAAAGATATTCAAATAAATATCTCTAAAGAGGGGATTACAGACTTTTCAGAAGTTCGTAAAAAATTCAAATTAAAAGTTGGAGAGGTCTTTGACATTGAAAACTTTAGAAGTGATATGGAAAAAATTAAGTTTGATGTAGCAGATAAGGGTTATGCATTTACTCAAGTTAATCCAGACCTTCAAAAAGACAAAGATACTGGTGAAGTAACTGTTATTTACTCTGTAAACCCTGGAGAAATAGTTTACATAAATGATGTAATCATATCAGGAAACAGTAGAACACTTGATCGTGTTATTCGTAGAGAGATGTACTTAGTACCTGGAAGCCTCTATAGTATGACAGACTTAAAAGATTCACGTAATGCTCTAGGACGTACCGGTTACTTTGAAGATACATCTGTTGAAGAGCGCCGTGTAAGTGATGATAAAATGGATTTAATTGTAAAAGTAAAAGAGGCACCAACTGGTAGCGTACAAGTTGGTGGTGGTTATGGAAGTTATGGTGGCCTATTAATTAGTGCTTCACTATCAGATAGAAATATTTTTGGTAGTGGTATAAATATTGGTTTACAGTTTGATAACTCAGAAATTAACAAACGTCAAGAATTCTCTATCTCAAACCCACGTGTATTTGATAGCGAATATAGTGGTAGCTTTAGAATTTTTAATAATAAATTTGATTCATATGACTTTACAGTTGCTCAATTTGGTGGAACTATCTCTGGTGGACGAAAGTTTAATCGTTACCTTAGTGGTTCGGTTGCTTATAACTACGTTGACTCAAAGTTAAGTAATATTACTGGTGGTACTCTTACAAATAATAATAATAATATTGTTTACGATAACAGACCGTACCAAAAAAGTTCAATCTCAACTGCCATATCTTTTGACAATACAGATGATTTTTACATTCCTCGCGAGGGTTACGCCATTAGTGGTTCTCTAGAATTCGCAGGAGTTGGAGGTACTGCAAAATATATAAAAGGTGCCTCAAAATTTAATGCATATCGTGGTTTAGAAGAGTGGATTAATTTTGACGCTATTTTACGCTATAAATCAAGTCTAAACTATATAGAAGATACAGGTTTCATTCCAGTTAATGAAAAATTTTTCTCTGGTGGTATTGGTTCAGTTCGTGGATATGAGACATACTCTCTTTCGCCAATAACAAATGGGTCTAGAACTGGTGGTAATATGAGCTTTTCAAATAGTGCAGAAGTAAGTATCCCTCTAATTCCAGATGCAAAACTTAGAATGGCTCTATTTGTAGATTATGGATTCATTGGTGAAGATAGTTTTGATGAAATTACTCGTGGTGGTTATGGTGTTGCTGCTGAATGGTTCTCACCTATGGGTCCAATACAGTTGATATTTGCGCGACCTATTGGAGAAGAAGCTGCAGATAGAACCGCTGCATTTGAATTTACAATTGGACAACGTTTCTAAAGAACTTTATTAAGAGAGAAACTCTCTCTTAATATGTTAAATTTGCTTCTATTCTACGATTTAAGGCTCTACCCTCTTTTGTCTCATTTGTTGCAATAGGTTTAACTTCCCCATGACCAACAGTTTTAATTCTACTAGCTTCAACACCATTATCAACTAAAATCTTCTTAATAGCGATAGCTCTTCTTTCTGAAAGTTTTTGATTATACTTAAGTGATCCAACTGAATCAGTATGTCCATTAATAATTGTTCCATACATTTGATTTTCATTTAAAAATTTTGCAAAATCTAATATTTTTTGTATATCAGTTTCTGGTGTAATTATTGAAGTATCGTAGATAAATAGTGCTTCAATGTTAATCGAAATTGCACATCCCTTTTGATCTACTTTTAATCCAGCTTTTGTTGTGGGGCATTCATCAGCAGAGTTTTCAACACCATCATTATCATCATCAAGAAACTTAACAGGCTCAGCAACTGGAGCAGGTTCTTCATGTTTTATCACTGGTTTAACAGGAGCTGGAGCAGGTTTTCTTGCTATCTCTCCAAATGGAATACCAATACCTGCCATTGCAGAAAATTCTCTATCACCATGATCGAATTTAAAAAGCTCTTTTACCATTAAGTTTAGGTTCATTCCATTTTCAAAATAGTACTTTATACCTGCACCAATGTTAAAAAAGATACTATCGTTATTACTATATGGATTACCATTCATCTCTTCATAACCAAGTCCACCTAATAAATAAGGTTTTAAAGTGGAATCCATATTAAAATTATCATAGATTCCATTCAATGCTACTCTAGTCATATCAGCATCTGGGAAACCAACTATTGTACTCTCAGCATTCTCAACTCTTTCTAATGCAATTTGAGGTTTTAACCCAAAATACTTGTGAACATTAGATTGTACTTGTACACCGTACATTAAAGTGTCTTCCAAATTTAACTTATCTTGTGCAATGTTAGCACCTATAACTGGTGTAATCTCGTACTTGTAGTTGCTTTGTGCTAACAACAGAACTGATGATGTTGCCAATGATAAAAATACTTTTTTCATTCTTGCTCCTTAAAATTTATAAAATTCTAACATAATTACACTATAATTGCACAAAAATATAAAGGTAGGCCAAATGATTCGTTCTTTACGTGGTATGAATGACATGCTACCACCCCAAAACACGGTGTTTGTTAAATTTATTGAACAAGCATCAAATATTGCTATAAAATATGGTTTTGAGTTTGTTTCATCACCACTTCTTGAAGAAACATCTCTTTTTAAGAGAAGTGTTGGAGATAGTAGTGATATAGTTGGAAAAGAGATGTACCGCTTTTTTGATAAAGGTGAAAATGATGTTTGCCTTCGTCCTGAGGGGACAGCTGGGATTGTACGTGCATTTATACAGAATAAACTAGATAAAAAAGGTGGTATCCATAGGTTCTTTTACCATGGGGCAATGTTTCGTTATGAGAGACCACAAAAAGGAAGACTTCGTCAATTTCACCAATTTGGATGTGAATCATTTGGTGAGCAGAGTGTTTATGAAGATGCTAATGTAATCTTAATGCTAAGGGATATTCTAGAGAGTTTTAACATAAAAGCAACTCTTAAAATTAATTCTCTTGGATGTTCAGACTGTATGCCACCCTATAAAAAGAGTTTAGTTGGTTTTTTAGAGGTAAACAAAGATGATCTTTGCGAAGATTGTCATAGAAGAATTGGTACAAATCCAATTCGCGTTTTAGATTGTAAAAATGTAAAATGCCAAAATAGTTTAATTAATGCACCAAAACTTTTAAATAATCTTTGTAATAGTTGCAAAAATGATTTTGATGAGTTGCACAATATTTTAAATACTCATAATGTAGAGTATGAGATAGACAATCATCTAGTTAGAGGTCTTGACTACTATACCAAAACTGCTTTTGAATTTGTAAGTCATGATATTGGAGCACAAAGTTCTGTTGCTGGTGGTGGACGATATGATACTCTTGTTGAGATGCTTGATGGTAAAAGTACACCTGCTGTTGGTTTTGCTGTAGGAGTAGAGAGACTTTTAGAGCTAATAAAAGTACAAGAGAACGAAAGAGATGGTTACTACTTTGGTGCATTAGACGAAAATGGCGTGAACGCAGTTTTTGAGCAATGTATTAAAAAAAGAAAAACAGATAAGTGTTATATTGAGTACAAACCTAAAGTATTAAAAAAGCATCTAAATAGTGCAGATAAATTAAATGCTAGATATTGCGCGGTAATAGGTGAAAATGAGTTAAACCAAAAAAAGATTTGGATTAAAGATATGCAAGAAAAAAATGAATTCTTTGAAAATTTTAGTTAAAGTTGGTATAACATGTGGGGACTAGAATATTGGGCAGATGATAATTTTATCATTGAGGACTCATCACTTAAAATTAACTATAAAAGCAAACCTTCACTATTAGAGATTACAAATGATATAAAAACTCAAGGAATTAGAGGTCCACTGCTTTTAAGATTTCCTCATCTCCTTAAAAAACAAATTAGTACTATGTATAAAAGTTTCAATAGAGCTATTAATGAAAACAGTTACAGCGGAAACTTCAGTGCAGTTTATCCTCTAAAAGTCAATCAATTCCCGTCATTTTTAGATGCTCTACAAAAACAAAGCAATCAATACAACTATGGTCTTGAAGCTGGCAGTAAAGCTGAGCTGACTCTATCACTATCTTTAAACAAAATTGGTGCCCCTATAATGGTTAACGGTTTTAAAGATAGAGAGATGATAGCCTTAGGTTACCTATGTGCTAAACTCGGACACGATATAACTTTAACAATTGAAGGACTTGAAGAGCTTCATGCAATCATTGAGATAAGTAAAAAATTTCCAAACATATCTCCTAAGATTGGGATTAGAACTCGTCTTCATAGTGCTGGAAGTGGTATATGGGAAAAAAGTGGTGGTATTAACTCTAAGTTTGGACTAAGCGCTACAGAGCTTATTGAAGCATTAGAGCTTTTAAAGACAAATAATTTAGTAAAACAATTTACAATTTTGCACTTTCATATAGGTTCTCAAATTAGTGATATTGCTCCGATGAAAAAAGCTCTCAGAGAAGCTGGAAATATTTACGCTTCACTAATTCAGATGGGTGCTAGCTCACTTAGTGCTATAAACCTTGGTGGTGGCCTTGCAATTGAGTACGCACAACACGAAAACAAACTTCATAAAAATTACTCATTAAGAGAGTTTGCAAACGATGTTATTTTTGTTTTAGGTGCAATCTCAAAAGCAAAAGGCGTAAAAGAGCCACATATTGTTACAGAATCAGGACGTTTCATTGCTGCTAGTCACGCTGTTTTAATCGCTCCTGTTCTTGAACTTTTTACACATGAATATAATGAAAAAAGTCTACGCTTAAAAGAGGTCAACCCTCCCCTAATAGAAGAACTACAGGCACTTTACAATAGTATTAATGAAAAAAGTGCCCTTGAATATCTTCATGATGCACTTGAACATAAAGAATCACTTTTATCACTTTTTGATCTTGGATATATAGACCTAGTTGATCGTTCAAATGCTGAGATATTGGTTCACCAAATAATTAATAAAAGTTTAACTTTAGTACAAGAGAATCAAACACCTGAACTTAAAAAACTGCAAAATAGAATGCAAGAGAGATATTTAATAAATGCATCTATCTTTCAAAGCTTACCAGATTTTTGGGGTCTTGGACAAAAGTTTCCAATTGTACCATTAAATAAATTAGATAAAAAGCCAAGTAGAGCGGCTACTCTTTGGGACATAACTTGCGATAGTGATGGTGAAATAGAATTTAATAATGATGCACCTTTATATCTTCATGATGTTGATTTAGAAAAAGATGACTACTTTTTAGCATTTTTTCTAGTAGGGGCATACCAAGAGGTTCTATCTATGCGTCACAATCTTTTTAGTGCACCAACTGAAGCTATTATTGAAATAGATGATAATGGGTATAAAATTTCAGAATTAACAGAAGCTGCATCAGTTCTTGATATACTAGATGATATAGGATATGATAGATCAACACTGCTTCAAGAGTTCCAAAAGAAAATTTTTGAGTCCAATGATATTGAAGATAAAGATGATACACTATCATTACTTTTAACATACTTGAATCAAAATGCTTATTTGAGAACTACTGAGTAATAAAATGAGGTAAACATAATGGATAATAAACCAATTTCAATATTTAAACAAATTTCAGAAGATTTTCACTCTGTATACAATAATGATCCTGCAATCCACTCAAAACTAGAACTGATTTTCAACTATCCAGGCATATGGGCTATAGTTTCATACCGCATTGCAAACAGACTTCATAAAAAAAAATTTAGACTAATCGCTAGAATTATTATGGGTATTAATCAATTTTTAACTCACGTAGATATTCATCCAGCTGCTACCATTGGTAGACGTGTATTTATAGATCATGGAAATGGTGTAGTCATTGGTGAAACTTCTGAAATCGAAAACGATGTACTGATATATCAAGGTGTAACACTTGGTGGTGTAAGCCTTCAACATGGTAAACGTCACCCAACCATTCGTTCAGGTTCAGTAATTGGCGCAGGATCTAAAATATTAGGAAATATTACAGTTGGTAAAAACTCAAAAGTTGGAGCAAACTCAGTTGTTGTAAAAGATGTACCAGATAATTCAACTGCTGTTGGAATACCAGCACGAGTAATTGAAAAAGGAAGATGTACTAACCCTTTAAGTCACGATAAACTTCCAGATATTAACAAAGAGATCTTTGAATACCTAATGAAACGTGTAGCTGTCTTAGAGCATGTTCTTATGAAAGATGATAGAAATAAAGATATTTTAAAACAAGATCATGAATTAGAAGAGATTTATAAATCATTTCTTCAATCAATGTCATAACTACATTAACTAAATTACTTTCTTTACAGCATTTAGGTATAACTTTGGATTTAAGTTCATCTCTTTTAAAAAATCTGCCATTTCATCAACAACATCAACATCAATTTCAGTTGACTTTATTGGAATTGTTTTAAACGTTACAAAAAGGGCTATTGCTAGTTGCTTAGTCTCATTATCTGCATTTGCTAAATCTAGACTATAACGTATTGCATTAACCATTTCACTCTCTAATCCCCAATGAGTTAAAATATCTGCTGTTGTATCTTCAACTGTTGTATATAATGTTTCAATCTCTGCAAACATAGTATTAGTAGAATTAGCTAACGTTAAAAATTCATCCTCAATTTTTTTCATTTTAATATGAGCACTAAGAATAATCTGTCCTATATTTCCTAATAGTGCTGCTGTTGCAAGCATTGCAGTATCTGAAATACTAACTTTAGAGTACCAATAGATTATAAGAGTCATTCGTCTCTGTCCAACCTCATAAAATTGTTCACTACTCATACCATATGCACTCACATCAATATTCATTGAACTATTTAAAGAGGCTTGTGTTGCTAATGCAATAGTTTTTTCTTTTCCAAGAAGTGAAATTGCTTGATGAATAGAAGTAACATTACGTATAAGTCCAACACCTGGAGAGTTTACAAATTGCAATAATCTACCACTAAGAGGCATATCATTACTTACAATAGCGCTAAGCTCTCGCATTGAACTTTTAGTGTTTTTTCTAAACTCTTGAAGCTTTATGATAGTAGATGGCAGTGGTTCAAGTGATGAAATAGATTTAAGAAGAGGAGATTTTAAAAGCTTAATGCCTTTTAAACCATAGTATGACTTAGCTATCCAAAGGAGCTGTTGCATGATTGTCTCTTCATCTGTGTCTAAATCCATAAAGTTTTCTGCATTCAAATCAGAAAACTTTTTCAATTCCTCTACCGTTAAATCTTTGTTACGGACTAAAACTATAGGCGTATCAGGAAGTTTTTTTGACAAACTCTCTATGAGTTGAAATATATTTGACTTGTTCATTTGCATAGGTATTACTAAAATATCAGGTATATTCTGCTTTAAAAATTCATCTAAAGATTTAATGCTTTTAAATATATCTATATTATTAACAAGCTCATTCATAGCATCATTAAAACGTGTAATACAAGTTTTATTATTATGCATAAAAACTATATTAAGTTTTTTTAAAATATCTCTATCCTTTGGAATAGAAGAGAGAGAAGATTGAACCATGTTCAGTGTAAAACTATCGATAGGTTCAACGTTATAATTTTCTAATTCAAATTCATTTGACCAATCAGCAATAAAATCTTTTATAAGAAGCAACCAATCTAATAACTCGCTTGGAAAAGGTGGTTTTTTATGTCTTACTATAGCTAAAATTTCTTCAACTATTTTTGCTGTTTTATAAATATTTAGCACACGTGAATATTGAGACAAATCTTTTATATTATGAAACATACGAAAAAGTATATCTGCTGAATCACTATACTTATTCTCTTCTTGAAGGTTTAAGACTAAACTTTCCATTATTTCAGAAGCTCTTGCTAATTCATCTTTTAACTCTTCTATAGCTTCTAAATATAAAAGTTCAGACATTTTTTAACCTCAAAAGATTTTATTAATGAATAATATCATTTTAATTCTATGATCTTTGTAAAATAGGATATAAAACTTCAGGTTTGACTGGACGATTGATGTAATTTGCACTAAATATCTTTGAATTATCTTCAATATCTTGAGATGTGATTTTATTACCAACTACAATTACTCTACTACTTTTTAAGTGACGAACTTCAGATAAAAGTGTACGTAAAAAGACATACTCACCAGATGAGTCAAAATCAATATCAAATATTAAAATATCACTTCTATGTTTTGTCAACCACTTTTTTGCACTATCTGGGCGTACTAATACTCGAACATTCCAAGAGTTATCAACACCTTTTATAATCTCTTGTAAAGTAACAACTTCAATCTCGTTTCTAGTAAGAATAGTAACAGAACGCTTTTGTTCCTTTTGTAGGTACCTAAGTGCATGATTTAACTCTAAATTATCAGATTCTGAACTTTTAATCATGTAATTTATTATTGTTTTGGAATAAAATGGCGCATTAATTCGTTCAGACTTAAAAAAATCTTGTATCTCTTTTGAGACTTTTGCAGAACGCCATAACTCAACCTCATAAAGATATAAAAGTCTATTTAAAGTGTCTTGATAATAATGTAAAGCAACCTCTATAAACTTTTCAAGCGATTTAAAAGGCTCCTGAGGATACTTTATAGTAAAGTCTTCCATCATTACTGCCCATAGTTTATTGTCTCTATTTTTTGAGTTTGGCGCTATTGTATGAAGTTGAGATGTTAAAAACATCATATTTTCATATCTCTCTTTTAATGAACTCAATTTTTTATTTTCAATACTATAATCAATTTTTAAAAGAAATTGTTCAACCATAAAAATAGAGTCACCTAATAACTTTGCATTAAAAACACGTTTATTTTTTACAAAATTAGAGCGTAAAACAATTAGCTCTTGTTGCAAGTCAAAAGCAATTTCAAGTTCATTATTACCTGTTTTTGACAACTTTTTATTCTCATCATTAGTCAGTTTTTTATACAAAAAATTTAATTTTTCTAGATTAACACCTGCGTTAACACCTGTTTCATCAAAAACCTGTGTCATAACAGCTGTACTTATATCTAAGAGTTCACTCTCAATTATCTCTTCAAATGGATCAGAGTACTCACCAATAATACAACTTAACTTATTATCATCATAAGTTTCACTAATTTTTTCTGCCAAACAGTAATTTTTTACCAACTGAACAATATAATTTATAAGTTTTGCATTATGCTCATCTACATGCTTTTTCTTGGCATCAAAATGTTTCTCTCTTTGTACCTCTTTTTTAAAAATATCATTGAGGAAAAGAGCCATTTTATCAGACTTCATAGGCTTTTTTAGAAAACCAATAACTGACCTATTTTTCATAGGCTTTAATACTTCACCACTACAAAAAATAACTTTAGTACTTTTAAGAAGTCCAGTGTCATCTAAAACTTCTAAAAGTTCATAACCATTAAGTCCTGGCATATTTATATCGCTAATTAAATAATCAATATCTGGGTTAACACCTAAAGCTTCAAAAGCTTTTAGTCCATCTTCTGCAAAAAAAATATCTTCGTTTGAAAATTTTATATAACTACATCCATCATCTAAAATTGCATTTCTAATCATTTTTAACATGACCTTGGAATCATCAGCAATTAATATTTTTGGCATTCTTTTTTTATATACCCAATCGCAACAGTAAAATTCGTCGCCATGCCAAAACTAAAAATGCAAATGTCATAATCTTTGCATTAATTTCACTACCCTTATGAAGTGAATTAAAACTTTCATTCATAGTATTTACACTATGTAACATTTCCATAATGCCAGGTGCATAATATACATAAAAAAGAAGGGCTGAACTTACACCAAGAAAAGCTGAAATCAAAGCAATTTTATCACGCCTCATTGATTTATATTCATAGGCTTCAAATATAACAATTATAATACTAAATATACCTAACCATTTTGAAAAAGATAGAAAAATGGTACCCATCAAGATTCCCTCTTGAGCCCTTACAAGAAGTTCTTCACCAAAATATTTTTCTGAGCCAAAAATTACAGGTGCTACTAAAATACCAAGAACCATAACAGCTCCAGCACTTAAAAGCAGTAAAAATATATAACTCATTTGCAAATATAGAAAACTCTTTTTTGTATTAAAATTCAATTATAAACCCCCTATCTAATCCAGATAAATCTTTATAAAACTCTACATTAACTGCACGTTCTTTACAATACTTTTGTATACTCTCTCTTTGATCATAACCCATTTCACACAATAAAAATTTTACATCTCTACTTATTGCTTCATTAATTAAACGCAATAGAAGTTCATCTCCAACATCACCACCATATAAAGCAAGGCTTGGTTCATAATCTAAATTTGCCTCTAGCTTACACTCATTTGCGATGTATGGAGGATTTGAAATAATTATATCTAATCTTTCTTCAACTCCATCCAATAGATCTGTATTTATTAAAGTAATTTGTTCTTCTAAGTTATTATCTTCAATATTTTTTCTAGCAACAAAAAGAGCATCTTCAGAAATATCTGTTGCAATCACCAAAATATCAGAATGTAATCTGCAAAGCGTTATACTAAGAGCACCACTTCCAACTCCTACTTCTGCTATTTTCATTTTAGGTTTTATATATTTTGAAGCTAAATCAACCAAAATTTCAGTTTCAGGACGAGGTATTAATGCACCCTCTTTTATAAAAAAAGTGTGAGAGTAAAAACTAACTCTATTAGTGATATATTCAATTGGTTCATACCCTACTCTACGCTCAACTAATCTGCTAAATTGATTATATTCTGCATCAGTTACTTCATGCTGAGAATGAGTAATAAACCAAATTTGCTCTACATCTAAAATATGTGAAAGTAAAATTTTAGCTTCATTTTGCGGTCGCTGTGCAACGTCTTTCAACTTTGCACTAGCGTCATTTAAAAGATTAACTATCCAAAGATGATTGTTCTGCAACTTCGCTCTCTACATCTAGCTTAACTCCAAGTTCTTCTAAACGTTGTAAAATTGGTGGATGCGTATAATAAAAGAAAATATATACTGGGTGTGAACGCGGAAAAGATTTATTTTCAGTAACTAATTTTTTAAGAGCCTCTGCTAGATATAGTGGTGTTTTACTAAACTCAGCAGCCTCACGATCTGCTGCAAATTCATTATGACGACTAATTACACCAATCAGTGGCATTGCAAAGAAAAATACAGGTGAAGACAGAAGTAAAAATAGAACCATCAACATATGTGTACTATAAGACAGATTAAAAAGTGCAAGCTCTTCAACACCTAAATGTCCCATAGAAAAGAACATACCAAATAAGAGTGTACCCATAACAGCCATATTTTTATAAATATCGCCATGTTTAAAATGACCAAGTTCATGCCCAAGTACTGCTAACAGTTCATGGGTTTCAAGTTTTTCTATTAAAGTGTCAAACAGAACAACTCTTTTTGCTTTTCCAAAACCACCAAAATATGCATTCAACCTACTATCTCTTTTAGATGCATCTACTACAAAAACTCCACTACTATCAAAACCAAATGCGCCTAATAATTCTTCAATTTTTTCTTTTAATTCAGAGCTCTCTAGTGGAGACATTTTATTAAACATTGGCGCAATAATTGTAGGATAAATCATATTTGCCAAAACTATTATTGAAAATAAAAATAAAAATGCATAAAACCACCAATTTTCAAATGTTGATACAAAATAATGTAACCCAGAGATTACTGCTGAACCAATTACAATAGTTAATCCAGCACTTTTCAACATATCTTTAATGTATAGAGATGCACTAGAACGGTTATAACCAAAGTGTTCATCAATAACAAATTTTGTATAAAGTTCAAAAGGTAAAGTAATTATATGGTTTATAACTACAAATGAAAGTACAAAAATAATTGCTGATATTAGTTGGGAAAATCCAATTATTTGTGAATCAAGCCAACTTAGTCCACCATTTATCCAAAAAATAAAAACAGCATACTCAACAACTGAACTAAAAAGAGACAATTTCTCTTTAGCAATAACATACTTACCAGCTTCATAATACTTACTAGGTTCAAGCAAAACTGCTTTTTGAGTCATAGCACGACGCACAAATCCTAGTTGCATAATAGAGGCATAAAGTTTAGTAGAAATGTATAAAAAATATATTACTGTAACGACTGTAACCACTCATTTTCCTTTATCTGAAATAATCAGTATTGTATCTAATTTTAAGAAGTTGGTGTTGTTTAATTTTCTTCTTTGAATATATTTTGATACAGTTTACAGTTTTTAGACTAATACAACATAATATTTTCTTTCAATTACTTATATTATGACATGAATTAAAGTAATATATAATATACTTTTCTTGCAGTAAGTTATATTATTTTAAATTATAAGGAAAACTTGTTATGATATCTAACGTTATTAAAAAAAATGTATTAAAACCATTTATTGATGAAACAATAAAAAGCCTTGATACAATGGCTGGTCTTAAGGCTAGTGCAGGTGAATCATTTGTTGATAGTGTAGATGATTTTCGCTTTAAAGGGTATGCAGTTGCAGCAAAAACTTATGGCAAATTAGACATGGTTATTCTTTTACATAATTATGTAGAAAGTGCATTAGCAATTGGTAATAGTCTTAGAAAAAATATACTAGACGAGAATGATGAGTTAACCGATATGAATGAAGACATTCAAGCGGCACTTGCAGAATGGGGAAATACTGCCATTGGTCTAGCTACTCGTAAACTTGAATCACTAAATTTAGGTATAAAGTTTGAACCTCCTTATTTTATTTTAGATACTAAAACTATCGACCCTCTTTTAGAAGATGTAAGTGAAATTGTTTCTGTACCAATTACCATTGATGACGTTGGTAGATTTTATTTTAATCTTCTTATTATGGATAGAGAAGAGAGTGAAAGTCAAAAAATAAAAAAATCTGAAAAAATACTAATTGTTGATGATTCATCGTTTTTAAGAAAAGGTATTCAAAGATTCCTTACATCTCTTGGCTATAAAAATGTAATTGAAGCGACTAATGGTTTAGAGGCTGTAGAGATGTATAAAAAAGAGAAGCCATCAATTATTTTTATGGATGTTGTCATGCCTGAAATGACTGGCGATGATGCATTAGAAAAGATACGTGAGCTCGATAAAGAGATTCCAATAGTTATGCTTTCATCTGTCAATGAAAATAGTCTAATTGAAAAATGTAATAAACTTGGAATATCAGGGTATATTCTAAAACCATTAACGTCAGATAATGGTCCAGAAATGTTAAAAAAGTTTTTATAATTAAAATTCAATCAAATCAATTTATAGATAAATTGATTTGATGTTTGTATATCTACTAATAATTTAAATTGGCTGGTCTTGAACTATAAATAATTTTTTCTATTATGGATATACACTTTAGTCTTAATCATTTTTCAACTCATCACTGTATTCTGTATTGAACTCAGCTTTTGAAAGAATTTCATAAGCTCCCGTCTTTACTGCCTTTATCTGTGCTATATGATCATCTCCTACCTTCCATACGCCTTTTTTAACATCAGATTCTGCTGATGAATCCATATGAACAGATCTCTCTTTTGAAATGTCATCACTACTTCGTCCTCCAAGATGTGCACTAACAGCCTCTCCAGCCTTTCCAAGACCTGAACAAATACTTTCATCTGTTCTTTCACCAATTGCCTTGAAAATAGTTAGTAGTTTGCTAACATCCTTAACTAAAGAATCTTTTTTATTAGCAGCATCTTTAATACGATTATTGTGGATAACTGCCGCTTCACCGAAACGGTAAAGTGCACGTGCAGCTTTTTCCAATCCCTTTTTTGCATCTTCTTCAAGACTAGGATAGTCGCCTGTATATTTAGACCATCTTACAGCACCCTCTGCTAACATAGCTGCATTCATCTCAACTAATAGGGCTGATGAATCACCATATTTACGATTATCTGACTGAAACATAAACTGTAACGGATTTTGTTCCTTTCCTATACGGAACTCCGCCTCCGTCCAATAACCTCCACCAACTACGCGCTTTGCAATAGCTTTTTCTGAATTACGACGCTTGTCAGAATCTTTATGAGTTTCACCTACCACATTCAACTTACCCGCAGCTAATGCTTTTAACTGTAATGCAGACGCATTATTATAATCCATCACTTGTGCAGACTGTTTTGTCTGTATTTTATTAAAATAATTTTCTTTCATTTGTAAAGCTTTCGCCCCCATAACATCAGCCTCTTTTTCTAAAGCAACATCATCATTAATCCCTACCTTGGCTTTCATCTGTTTAGTTGGTTTTACTCTTCCTTGCTTTTGTTGTACTACATGCCACGCTTCATGTGGTAGATGTTTCTCTTGTCCTGAACCTAAGTGAATGTCTGATCCTTGTGCGTAGGCGTGTGCGTTTAGTTGGGCTGGTTTTGTTGAGTTATAATGTACTTTTACATCGTCCATCGCGTAACCTGAAATGTTTTCTATTCCTGATTTTAGGTTGTCTGGTAAGCCTGTATTATTCTCTTTTTTTTGGATTGGTTGTTGTTTATTAGATGTAAAATTATTTGACATCTCTTGTAGTTGAACAGCTCTATCTCTTTTAGAACTATCATCTGCCATATCTTGAAAAGATCTAAGTTGCATGGCTCGTGGACTACTATTTAACATATCTTGCATTTTTCGTTGTACTGCGGTCCCTTCTCTCTCATCAACAAATTGATGTGTAGGTTCAATATCACTCTTTTTTTGATAAACTGTATTAGAAGAAGTTGATTGACTTTTACTCTCTTGTGTTTGATCAGCATGTATGCTCATGGTTTATCCTTCCAATTTTAGTTAACTTTTTATCTAGTGACTATATTGTACATTAAAAATTAATATATATTAGATAAAATTCCATACTAAAATAAGAGCATATAATTTAAAATCTCCTTTAGGATCACTAAGTATGACAACCGATGGCACTAATTGATATTTTCGACGTATACAAAACTTTGAGGCTCAAAAAGTTCTTTATGGTTTAGACCTTAAAAACCTTGTTCTTACTTTTTCTCAATTATTTCTAATTTTTCTTCTATAAAATTTGTAATAAACACCCAACACCATAAGGCTTACGCGAGTAAAATTCTTTAGCATGATTTACAATTAATGCGTGAAATTCTTGGTAAACTTTAACTCGTTCTTCTTTGACAACACAGTTTTCTAATGACTCTTCTATCATAATTTTCACATCTTTATATTTGAATTTTTCAGATATAAGTCCTAAAGAAAATAACATTCTTTTAGTATAAGCATCTACAATGAACTCTTCTTGATTATAGCCATAAAGTAAAATACTATCAGCAGTTTCTTCTCCTACACCTAGTACTTTAAGAAGTGCTTCTCTTGTGGGAATAGAACTATTTAAAGACTCAAAAAAAGGTATAAAACCTAATATATATTTAGATTTTTGATTAAAATATCCTGATGGTTTAATAGCAGATTTAAATGTTTCTATATCTAAACTTTTTATTCCTTGTGGTGTTAGAGCTTCCAACTCTTTAAGATTATGGAGTGATTTTACAACCGATGTAAAAGTAGTGTTTTGTGTCAGAAATGCTCCTAGACATACCTCAAATATCTCTAATTGTGTTCTTGGAAAAGTATAGTCGCCTATATGATAACCCGATGTATTACCATTCTTTTCTGCATTGATACCGTCATAACCTATAAGAGGCCACCAGCCCTGTTGTCCATAAGTCTTGTATAGTACTTCATAGATGTCATAGATTTTATGATTTATCATGATGTGCAATCTCCCACGAGTGTATTGCATGTTTTCTAACTGTACCCCAACGGTATCCACCTATCCTTCCACTTTGTTGTATAACTCTATGACATGGTATTAAAAAAGCAACTGGATTTTGTCCTATGGCTGTGCCAACCGCTCTAAAAGATTTTGGTTTCTCTATAATACGTGCTACTTCACCATAAGAGCTCAAACTCCCAAATGGCAATTCTAAAAGTGCTTTCCAAACACTTATTTGAAAATTTGTCCCTTTTACAAGGATAGAAAGTGGATAATCTTTTCTTTTTTCTATATCAAAAATTGCTTCTATCATATTTCTAGTTTTATTCTCAGAGTAGTTCAATATAGCTTTACCCCATTCAAGCTTTAACTCATCTAGCTCTTTACTATAATCATTATCTAAAAATGATAACTTACAAATACCATACTTCGTCACAGCAATAAAAGCTTTTCCAAATGGTGTACTATGTACACAATAGTCTATATGCAAGCCTACACCTTTTGTTTTATATTCGCCAGGAGTAACTGCTTCAAGATTTACAAAGTGTTCATGCAAGCGTGAGCTACTACTCAAACCTATTGTTAAAGTGACATCCAATAGAGAATTTTGTTTACTCAAAAGTTTTTTAGCGTGTTCCACCGTGATGATTTGTAAGTAGCGCTTGGGTGTAACACCTGCCCAACGAGAAAACATTCTCTGAAAGTGCGCCTCACTCAAGTCAACACAGTTTGCTATCTCTTTCATAGTAGGCTGTTCATTCACATTATCATTTATAAATTCAATCGCTTTTTTTATTCTCTCATAGTCTAAATGCACATTATTCTCACTTCTATTTTATGTACGATTTATAGATATACCACCATCACAAAGTAATGCTGTTCCCGTTGTAAAACTAGACATATCAGAAGCCAAATATAGCGCAGATTTTGCTATCTCTTGTGCACTAGCCATTCTTTTCATTGCATGTAAACCTTCTACAAAACCAACCTCTTCAGGTGTGTTAGCCACCGAGCGTCCCATAGGTGTATCTGTACCACCTGGTAATAAAGAGTTCACACGTATATTATTTATTGCAAACTCCGTAGCAAGTGATTGTGTCAAACCTATAATACCTGCTTTACTTGCAGCATATGCTGACATCTGTGGCATTCCTACAGTATATCCTACAAAAGTAGAAGTAAAGATGATACTTCCTCCACTTTTTTTCATCTTTTCTAGCTGATACTTCGCACCTAAAAATGCACTTGTAAGATTAGTGTTTAATGTCTCATTCCAGTCTTCTAATCTCATCTGCGTTGATGTTCCTAAAACACCAAGTGTTCCAGCATTATTAAAAGCAATATCTAGCGCACCATATATATCTACAGCAACTTCTACTAATTTTTTAGCCAAAGATTCATCTTTAATATCACCAACTACAGCAATGGCTTCTCCTTTATTACCTTGTATCTCTTTTACAAGAATATTGAGTGCTTCTTCGTTGCGTGCTGATAGAACAAGCTTTGCACCTTCTTTAGCAAATAATTTTGCAGTCTCATATCCTATCCCAGAACTAGCTCCAGTAATAATAGCTACTTTATTTTCAAGTAATCTCATAACATATCTTCCTTTTTTTATATCTGTTGAAGTATATAAATTAATGGATAACTTATGCAATCCGTATTATGCTATTATCATAGAATAGGTGTGTTCTCAAATTAGATTATTCTACTAAGTATTTTGTCTCAACCCATTTCATAAGAAATCATTTCTCTTCTTTTTGGTAGAATACATTCAATAAAAGCAAGATTTTATAATAGACTTCTTGCAAAACTAGACTAAATAAAACTTGTATGACATATATTAAATAGTGCTATATATGTTTAAATATATAGTGAAAATAGAGAAATTATCTAAAGATATAAAAGGTGCATATGAAGTAAAAAATCATTTGCTAAAATACTTACAAAAGTGAAGAAAACTAATGGCATTAATAGACCTTTTCAACGTACACAAAAATTTTGAAGCACAGAAAATTCTTCAAGGTGTGGATTTACATATAGCCCAATATGAACGTATTGTCATTGTTGGTAAAAATGGTAGTGGTAAATCTACACTTATGAAAATAATTGAAGGTAAATTAGAAATTGATGATGGCAAATGCATATCTAATTCTTCGCTTCAAATAAAAATGTTATCTCAGCAGCCAAAGTTTTCTGATGGACAAAATGTTACTGAAGCTATTCTTTCTAGTTTAAGCGAGCTTAAACAGGCAAAAGAAGATTATGATACATTAAGTCTTAAACTTGAGACAGATTATGAAAATGAAGAGTTATTAAAAAGTCATGCACATTTAAGCTCCTATCTTGATCATCATAATGCTTGGAACCTTGATGATAAAATAGAAAGAGTATTGCAAGAATTTCAATTAAAAGAGTTTGAATATACTAATGTTAGTCGTTTAAGTGGTGGTGAGCAAAGGCGTGTGGCTTTAGCTGCACTTTTACTACAAAAACCTGATTTACTTCTTTTAGATGAACCGACTAACCACCTTGATGTATACATGGTTGAGTTTTTAGAAGAGCTTTTACTAAAAGAAAAGTTTACTCTTATTTTAATTTCTCACGATAGATATTTTATTGATAAAATTGCGACTAGAACTGTTGAAATTGAAGATGGTAAACTTCGTTCGTTCAAAGGTGGTTACAACGATTATTTAAAACAAAAAACTGCTTTACTAGAATCCATGAGCAAGCAACACGATGTTTTGCTTAAACTTCTTAAACATGAAGAAAAATGGTATGCACGTGGTGTTAGAGCTCGACTAAAAAGAAATGAGGGACGTAAAGAGAGATTAATTGATCTTCGTGAAGATGCCAAAAGAAATCCAAGTGCAATCAATAAAATAAAAGTTGAGTTACAACGTGAGCAGAAACATTTTAATCAAGAACAGAGTGTTAATAGACAAAAAATGCTTTTTGAATGTGAAAATGTCTCTCTATCTTTAGGAGATAAAAAATTATTAAATAATTTCACAACAAGGATACTGCAACGTGACCGTATTGCAATTGTTGGTAAAAATGGGAGTGGTAAGTCTACACTTATAAAACTTCTTCTTGGGCGCATAGAACAAGATGGTGGTAAGATAAAAAAGGGTGAATTTAGTATTGGCTATTTTGATCAACATCGTGAAATGTTAGATGATAGTAAAAACCTAGTTGAAACATTCTGCCCAAATGGAGGAGACCAAATTAGTGTACTAGGACGTAATATGCACGTATTTGGATACTTGAAAAACTTTCTTTTCCCTAGAGAATATTTAGATAAAAAAATTGGAATTTTAAGCGGTGGTGAAAAAAACAGAGTTGCTCTTGCTCTACTATTTACAAAAAATGTTGATTGTATGATTTTAGATGAACCAACAAATGATTTAGATATTCCAACAATAAATATTTTAGAAGAGCATATACTAAACTTTTCAGGCGCTGTTATACTTGTTAGCCATGATAGATATTTTGTTGATAAAATTGCGCAAAAACTATATATCTTAGATGGACTTGGTGGAGTTGATGAGAGCCATAAACCTTATAGTGAATATTTAGAGATTGAAAAAGAGTTAGAGAGCTTAGAAGAGTATAAAATAACTATTGAAACAAAAACTACTAGAGTAAAAACAAAAGTAGAAAAATTAACATATAAAGAAGAACGTGATCTTAAGAGCATACCTACTGAAATTGAGGCTTGTGAAGAAGAAATTAGAACTCTAAATGAATGCTTAGCAAATCCTAAATGTTATGAAGAGCATGGTTTAACAAATCTAGCAAATGAACTTAAAAAGTTAAATATAAAAAATGAAAATCTATTGGAAAAGTATATTGAACTAGAAGAAAAAGCCGAACAATTTAATTAAAGTGCTATAATAAAGTAGAAAGCGAGTCACATTATATTGACTTGTGAGCAAAGGATCCGTTATGACCGGTCTAGAATTCTTAATGTTTGGAGGACTTGCTGTCGTTGCAATTGCAATATATTTAGGTCTTGAAAAAGAGTTAGAAACAGAAATTACAAACGATCCTGCAAGATAGTTTATAAGTAGGTGCTTTGCCTACTTATTGTTTAATTAGTTGATTTCTTACTAAAAAAATACCATTACCATGTTTTTAGTATATTAGACTTCTTTATTATCAAAAACAGTTTTAAATTTCTAAGAATTATCATAGTTTTACAAATGTTCTAATCATAATAATAAAACTTGGTATACTTCAAATAGGAGACAAGTAATATGAACCTAGAGAAGTTAAAGATTATAGAAGAGTACTTTTTTAAAACATATCCAAAAGGTTTTGAAGACGAGAGTTTGGCAGATATAGTAAAACGCCATAACGTAGCTAAACTCACAACTTTTGCCCAAGAATCTTTTACTAAAGAGCAATTTATTGATTCTAATCAAGTAGTTGAAAATATGAATAAAATAATATCTAAATCTTCACTTATCTCATTGTTTGAAAAACCTAAATTTAGGGATGCGATAAAGAGTATGAGTGAAGAGCGTAAAGATATACTTAGTATTGGGCTAGAAGAGATGCTACATGGAAACTATAAAAGTGGTTTTGACATCATGCTAGATATATTAACAAGAGATAAATTAGCTAAATGGTCTTTAATAAGTGTAATACCTTACTACTATGCACCAAAAAAAGAGTTCTTTATTAAACCTACTACTACAAAGAATATAATCAAATACTTTGATATAAAAGAGTTAGAATACAAACCTCGTCCTAATTATGAGTTTTATAATAAATATAAAAAGATATTAAAACAGCTTAAAAAAGAGGTTAATAAAAAATTAGGTGACGACAACGCAAAATTTACAGGCTTTTTAATGATGGGTATGGAGGCAATTAATGAATAAAAGAGGAAACAAGAAAAACTAATATAACAAAATAATTCTACAAAACTTATGTCCCTATTTAAATCAAATAGTGTACTAATCTCTAAAATATTTTATATCAAGTATTCTAAATTAAGAATATTATACAAAATATATACTCTTTAATACTTAACCTAATTTAGCAATCAAGGAAGAGACAAACTCACTATATTGCTTTACACTTACAACATCAAAAGCTAAGGGAAATATATGAACTCGCAAATACAAAGGGTAACTTACTATATAGAAGGACATCTTAATGATGAACTTGATGTAATTAAGTTAGCTAAAATTGCTGGGTATTCTCATTTCCACTTTTGTAGGGTATTTAAAATATATATAGGTGAGTCTGTAATGTCATATACAACTAGATTGCGTTTAGAAAGAGCAACTACTGAAATATATTTAGGTAAAAAAAGTATTATAAATATAGCATTAGATGCTGGTTATCAAACACCTACAGGTTTTTTAAAAGCATTTAGAAAAAGATTTGGCACGACTCCTACAGAGTATAAAAGTAGTTCAAAACGGCTACTGCATAAATATAAGGAAATAAAAATGAATGTACCAGAAATAGTAACAAGAGATGAAGTGGATGTAGTGTTTACTAGAGAATTAGGTGAATATGTTAAAAGTTCAGATGTTGCTTGGAGAAGATTAAGCACAATGATGAACTCACTACATGAGAAACTTGCAAAGAATCCACCTGAATATACAATTAATTTAGAAAAAGGAAAAGCTGAAGCACTAGGTATATGCCATGATGATCCACAAGTAACTAATGAAGAAAATATTCGTTACGATGCAGCGCTTGCTTGGGGCAAGGAAGAAACAGAAATATTAGCTAAGTATGATTTTCAAACAAAAACTATCGCAGGTGGTAGATATGCAAAAGTAGAATATTTGGGAGCTTCAAATGCAGAAGATTCTTGGTATGGATTATATGCTTGGGTTGAAAAAAATGGTTATACGCTTAGAGATGAACCATCATTTGAAAAATATCTTAATGGTGATATTGACACAGATGTAGAGAAAATGCTTATTGAAGTTTATGTTCCAATAGTTTAAATTAGTCATTTTGATAAAAAGTTGTCACAGAATTTAGGTCTAACTCGTCTTATATATGTACACCAATTTAAAACCTAAGGATATACATATGTTAAATGAAGAAAAATCATTAGAGATGATTGAAAATTTTGGAACTCATTATAATTACGATACGAGTTATATGAAAGAGATGTTAAGAGTGGCACCTGAGGCATATGAAACATTTGAAAATTTCTTACCTATGGCAAGTTATAGTAAAAATACTCCAAAAGATGTACTTCATGTAACTAAAATAGCAGCAATGCAGTTCGAAGATTGTGCTGCATGTCTGCAACTAGCAGTAGATATTGCGCTAGAAGCTGGAGTTGATAGAGAAATAATAAAAGATGTTCTTTTTAATAAAGCACAAGGCTTATCTAGTGAGCTTAAATATATCTATGACTTCACTCTTGCTGTAGTACAAAACATACCTGTTACAGATGAGATGTATACTAAAATCGAATACACTTATTCACCAGCTATTATAGTAGAATTATCTTTAGCTATTGCCTCTGCAAAAGTTTTTCCAGCAATAAAAAGAACTTTGAATGAAGCAAAAAGTTGTTCAGTAGTAGAGGTAAAAATATAATACATAGGGGAATTTCATGGATGAAGTGGTAGCTAAGATAAGGTTACATCGAAATAGTCTCATCTCTTATATTTATAGGCTAACTGGTTCAATTGAGGATGCCCAAGATATAACTCAAGAGACTATGCTAAAGTATATCAACACCAAAACGCAAAAGATACAAAATCCTAAAGCATGGATGTTTAAAGTAGCTACCAACTTGTCTTGGGATTTCCTAAAAAGTTCTAAAAATAAAAGGGAACTATATAAAGGTCCATGGTTACCAGACCCTTATATACAAGATGAATATTCAATGGAAGATGAAATTGAGCTAGATGAATCTTTATCTATGGCTCTCTTGGTTCTTATGGAAACATTATCAATAAAAGAGAGAATAGTTTATATCCTCAATGATATATTTGATTTTTCACATGATGAGACTGCAGATATTTTAAATACGAGTACGCAAAATAGTAGACAACTCTCTTCAAGAGCCAATAAAAAACTAAAAACAGCTAAAAAAAAATTTACTCCTACAACAAAGGAGCATGAAGAGTTAACTAACTCTTTTCTAATTGCTGCTAAAAATGGTGATTTCAATCATTTACAACAAATATTTTCAGACGAGCTTATTCTTCTGAGTGATGGTGGAGGAAAAGCTAAAGCAGCACAGAAAATAGTATATGGTAGTAGAGCGGTCAGTTTATTTGTCATCAAAATAATAAGCAAAAGTTTTATCAAAGATGGCAAGGATATGATTATGAAAAGAGTATGGTTTAATGGTTCTTTTGGATTTGTAATTTTGCATAAACAAAAAATCGTCTCATCTTTTAACTTTGAAATATACAGAGGAAAGATTAGTGCTATATTTGTATTAAGAAATCCTGACAAATTAAAATTTTTAACAAAATCTTGTTGATAAACTTTTTAAAAAGTGAAGTAACAAATAAGCAAAAATTGCTTATTTGTTTAGTTAATTAGTCGATTTCGGCGTCTATTACGTCGTCATCTTGCTTTTTAACATCTTCAGCACCTTGCTGAGGATTCTCTTTTTTGTACATCTCTTCAGCCATTTTATGACTAGCTTCAGTTAATGTTTTTACCTTTTCTTCAATCTCTTCTTTAGATGCATCATCATTTTTAAGAGTCTCTTTTAAATCGTTTAGAGCAGCTTCAATTTTCTCTTTTTCTGCAGGATCTAAATTATCACCAGTTTCACTTAAACTTTTTTCAGTTTGATGTGCTAAAGCATCTGCTTGATTGCGTAATTCAATTACCTCTTTTTTCTTAGAGTCTTCTTCTTTATGAGCTTCTGCTTCTTGAACCATTTTTTCAATTTCAGCATCACTAAGTCCAGAACTTCCAGAAACCTTAATCTCTTGAGATTTACCAGTTCCTTTATCTAGTGCACTTACAGTTAAAATACCATTTGCATCAATGTCAAAAGTTACTTCAATTTGAGGAACACCACGTGGAGCTGCTGGAATACCAGTTAATTCAAACATACCAAGAGATTTATTATCTTTAGCAAATTCACGCTCACCTTGACCAACATGAATACTTACAGCTGGTTGATTATCTTCTGCAGTTGAGAAAACTTGGCTCTTTTTAACAGGAATAGTAGTACCTTTTTCAATTACTTTAGTAAGAACTCCACCAAGAGTTTCAATTCCAAGACTAAGTGGAGTAACATCTAGTAAAAGGACATCTTTAACATCACCACGTAGTACTCCACCTTGAATAGCAGCACCAGCAGCAACAACTTCATCAGGGTTAACACCTTTATTTAACTCTTTACCACTAAAAAGTGATGAAACCATCTCTTGTGCTTTTGGAACACGAGTTGATCCACCAACCATGATTACTTCGTTAATTTCACTCTTGTCAAGACCAGCTTCTTTAAGAGCTACATTAATGTGATCTGTTGTCTCATCTAAAAGTTCTTCAATCATACCCTCGAATTTTGCACGAGTTAGTTTTACAACTAAGTGCTTAGGACCGCTTGCATCTGCTGTAATAAACGGTAAATTAATTTCAGTCTCTGCTGCGCTTGAAAGCTCTTTTTTAGCACTCTCTGCTGCATCTTTAAGACGTTGAAGAGCCATTTTATCATTTTTAAGGTCAATTCCATTATCTGATTTAAAGCTATCTGCTAAAAAGTCAATAATTTTATTATCAAAATCATCTCCACCTAAAAAGGCATTACCATCAGTTGCAAGAACTTCAAATGTACCATCTCCAATTTCAAGTACTGTTACATCAAATGTACCACCACCTAAATCGTAAACGATAACTTTCTCTTCGCTTTTACTCTCTAACCCATAAGCAAGTGCAGAAGCAGTTGGCTCGTTGATTATTCTTAATACATTAAGACCAGCAATTGTTCCAGCCTCTTTAGTAGCTTTACGTTGTGCATCATTAAAATAAGCTGGTACTGTAATAACAGCGTCAGTTACACCTGAACCAACATAGGCTTCAGCATCCTCCTTTAATTTAATAAGAATTTTTGCTGAAATTTCTTGTGGTGTATAAATTTTACCAGCAACTTCAACCGCTGCAACACCACTTTTATTTACAATACTATATGTTACTTTATCGTGTGCTTGTTTAGCAGTTTGTTCATCCATCATAAGGCCCATAATTCTTTTAATAGAATATATAGTTTTATCTGGATTTGTAATTGCTTGACGTTTTGCAGGATCACCTACTAAAACTTCACCTTTATCTGTAAATGCAACAATTGATGGAGTTGTATTTTTACCCTCTTTGTTTGGGATAATTTTCGCTTCACCACCCTCATATACTGCAACACAGCTATTAGTTGTTCCTAAATCTATTCCTATTACTTTACTCATATATTATCCTTTAATTTGCTACGCTAACCATTGCAGCGCGTAGTGTTCTTTCTTTATATTTATATCCATCTTGCAAAGCTTGGACAATCTCTCCAGTCTCTTTGCCCTCATCATCAACACGCATAACAGCTTCATGAACATTAGGGTCAAATTCACCTTCTGTTTCAATTTTAGTCACACCATGTTTCTCTAGCATTGTCAAAAATTGCTTCTGAGTCAGCTCAACACCTTCACTTAATTTTTCAAAGTGTTCATCAGCATTATCATCTGCATTTTTTGATGCTTCAATTGCCATTCCTAAACTATCTAGTACTGGAATTAAGTCCTTTGCAAACTTTTCAGATGCATACTCAATCGCCTGATATTTCTCACGTTCAAGACGCTTTTTGATATTTTCAAATTCAGCATGAACACGAACATATTTCTCTTCTGCTACTTTGAGTTTATCTTCAAGTTTTATTAATTCTAATTGCTCTTCACTGACACTAATATTTTCTGATTCATCCTCTTGGACTAATTCAGTTTCAATATCTTCTGTCTCTTTAGATTCATTTTCGCTCACATATGCACCTTTATTTTTAAAGTCAGCAGTATTATACAACATGAGCGTATCAATGTCAAGTAATAGCTTAGTAATATTTGTAAGTTAAGTTGAGTCTATATGTATCAACTATATTTCAAAGCTCTAAAAATCAAATATATCATCCGCATTATTATCTGCTGAATCATCTACTTTTATCATTGATGTGATTGTCTGAACATTTACTACAATTGTTTCATCCATGAAAGAGACACTTGGTGCCCCTGTTTCGAACATCATCTCTTTCCATGTTGTAAAATCATTACTAAATGCTTGAAACATTGTTCCAAGAGCTTTAGCCTGCTCTAAAAATGTATCCATATTGTCAATTATGTCTTGTGAAAAACCTTGTAGCGCTTGTCCTATTGTAAATGTCTCTGTATAACCTGTTAAAGTTCTACCAATTTTATCTAGTAAATCAGCAATTTCTCTTGCTTCATCTTCACTTGGTGCAGAACTTCCAACTTGAAGTAACATTGAACTAAGCTGCCCAATCCTATCATCTAACTCTTCTAAATCAAATGAGTCTAAAAAGTCAAATACTTGAAGTTCATCTCCCCACGCGGAGCTTGTATCGACATCTAAATTCTCTTGAGTCTCCTCAACTACAACTTGTGCAACTGTTTCTTTTTCAACTATAGGCTCAACTACTTCAGTTGTTATCTCAATTTTCTCAATATATGCACTAAAAGTGCCATTTTTAAAACGCCAGTTTCTTACTTGACTATTCTTAGCCATAATCAATTTTATAATCTGTTCATCTTTTTTATCAAACCCACCTATACTAAAATAGATATTTCTATCTGATTCTTCTACTACAATTCTACAAATATGCTCCAACTTAAGATGTAAAGATGCAATAGCATAAGCACTTCTTACAATATCACTCAAATCTTCATACTCTTTATGTTCACCTAATAAGTAATACTCCCAAAATTCAGAAAGAGCATCATCATCTCCTATATAAAAGACAATCTGGTGAGCAAAAACATCTTTTGTATACACATTATGAGCAAATCCAATAACTTTTGTTTCTGATGTAGCAGATTCTTTTATCTCTTTTCTATTTCTTGCAAGGGAGATGTAATTCTCTAATCTTGCCGAAAAGATTGCTCCATTAATTGGTTTAGAAACATAATCTTCTGCCCCATTATGTAAAATAAGTTTTTTTCTCTCATCATCATCTACAGCAGATACTGCAATTATTAAAGTTTTTTTATATTTATTTTTAATTATTTTTGTAGCCTCAATACCGTCCATATTCGGCATCATAATATCCATAAAAATAATATCTGGGGCCTGTTCTTCACATTCTTTTACAGCTAATATACCATCTTCAACTTCTCTAATCTCAAAAAGACTTTCATCACCCTTCTCTTCAGCATAATCTTCTAACAAAAACTTTAAAATCATTCTGTTATTTTGATTATCATCTACTATTAAAACATTAGTCATTTTAAATCCTCTATATAAATATTTTTACCATTAAGACGTGCACAAAGACCACCTAGTCTCTCTGAACGGCTTAGTTCAATCTCAATATGTAAAAGTTCACACATCATACCAACTACATATAATCCAACACCAGTTCCTTTGGATTCTCTTTTCATAGTATCACTATCACCTTGTTCAAACAGTTCAAATACTTTACTAGTATCCTCAATACCATCTCCATTATCTTCTATTGAAATTTCAAAACCATCGTCTTTACATTTTACACTTAATATTATGGTGCCATTTGAATACTTAATAGCATTAGAGAGTAAATTGGTCAAAATTTTATTTAACTTTTCATAATCTGTTTCAATCTTACAATTATCACTACATTTTATCAATAGTTTTGAAGAGTTTGTTTTAATCATATCCTTAAAATGAACTTCAACTGTGTCTAACATATCACATAAATATACAGTAGTAAGTGTCGCTTCTAAAGTACCATCTTTCATTTTAGAGGCATCTAAAAGATTCTCAATATTAGATAACATCTCTCTTCCACTCTCTTTAATTATATTAGACTCTACTAATAGCCTATCTCTTTTTTTAAAATCCTCTTTTTTCAGTTGTTGAGAGATATGTTCACTAAAGTTAATTATCGAATTGAGTGGAGTTTTAAGTTCATGTGTAAAAACAACTAAAAAAGCATCCTTAGCTTTAATTAAATCTTTTTCATGTTTACGCTGAATAGTTAAATCACGAAGTCTTTGAGACTGTTCACGTTGTTTAAGTTCACGTCCTATTCTAACAAATTCCGTAACATCTTGACGGAAAGCGATAAACTCCTTTAAACGGCCTTTTTCATCTAAAATTGGAGTTATAACTGTCTCAAATATTATCTCTTGTCCTGTTTTAGTAAAATCAAATAGACGTCCATGCCAAACTTTTAAACTATTTATAGTCTGCCACATTTCTCGAATAACATCTTCGCTGGTAGTTTTTCTATTAGCAATTAATAAGTGTGACTTTCCAACTAACTCATCCTTTTTGTAACCTGTAACATCACAGAACTTACTATTTACAGAGGTAATGATACCATTTGCATCTGTCACACTTACTATAAATGCTTTATCTGTTGCTAATTTATACTCCTCTAACAACACTCCTTTTTTTAATATTTGCTCTTGACTTGTTATATTATCAGAAATCTCAAGAACTAAACTTTGGAGTTTTTTCATCTGTAATGGCTTTTGAATAAATCTACTAACACCAATATCTAAAGCTTCTGCTAAAAGTATACTTTCTTCTCGTTCAAACATCAACACTAGACTCTGTTTAGCATCTAAATTTTTCAATATTTCTATTAATTCAAGTCCACTCATTGAACCACACTTTGTACCAATAAAAATTATTGTAGATAAATTTTTTTTGTAATATTCTATAGCATCGTCTGCTTCAAAAAATAGATTAACATTTGCACCCATTGTTTTTAAAGCTACATTTAATCGTTTAGAAGAGGTACTGTCATCGTCTATAACTAATATATTACAGTTATCTTTGAAGATAGTACCAAGAGATTGCATTATTTTTGTAACCTACTCACTAATTCATCTGCAAAACGAGCATAGTCTCGCATACCTTTTACTCTTTTTTTACTCAAAACTAATGGTTCTCTATACTCAAACTGAGTAGAGAGTTTTATGTCCATTCCTATAGGAGTAAAAAGTTTATCTTTGCCAAAAGAGACTTCAATCTTTTTTAAAGCTGCTTGATGCTCTTTAATATGAGGATTATACATAACAGGCAAAATTCCAATAAAATCTATAAAACTACTTTTTTTAATAGCCGTTCTATATAGTGCCCTTAACATCTGAGAGATTCCTACAATACCTAAGTGGTGAGGTACAACAGGTATTATAACAACATCAGCAACTTCAATAGCATTTTTAAGCAAAGCATCATATGTTGGTGGAGTATCTATTATGCAATAATCAAAAAAATCCTCAATATCTTCCTCATCAAATCTTTTTTTTAAAATACCATCTAGGTTTTCATGTTCATAAACGTCAAAAAGCTCCATTGCAGGAGATACTGTCAAGTTCTCTAAAATACTTGGAGTAAAACTCTCACTTAAAGTTTTACCATGGAAAATTCCATGTACACCACCAGCCTCCTCACATTCAACACCAACACCAATTGTAGCATGTCCTTGTGTATCTAAGTCTAATAATAACACGGAGTGATTTTTTGCTAAATGCGCCGCTAAATTTACAGCAGTGGTCGTTTTAGCAGAGCCACCCTTCCTATTGCTAATAACAATTTTCTTCACCTGAATTGAATCCCTCTAAAAGTTTTTGGTATGTTTTTTTATCATCACCAAAAGAAAAATTTGCCGAATATAGCATTTTATAGGCTAGAATCTGCTGAACCACAGCAGTGTGAACATCTTCACATTCAGAAAATAAAAAGTCTAATGTATCTGGTGCTTTTGTTTGTAGATGCTCACGTAAAGAGACCACCTCATCTTCATAAATTACACCCTCAAACGTTATATTTGTATTATCAATTACCATTGCCATTATGCTACCTCCTTGTTAATATCAACTTTACCAATTATTGTCACAAGAGAATTATTAATCTCTGCTACTCCATCAATAACTAACATATTGCCATCTATTTTTGAGCCTTGGATTATTTTATCGTCAATATGTACAATATCTTCAACATCATCAACCTTAATTCCAAAAAGATCTCCAGATTCTTTATATAAAAGATATTTTTGTAAAGAGAGTGCTACTCTATCCATATTTATTTGCATAAAATCCAAATGATTAATAACTTGTTCATACTTCTTCTTAACAACATTCTCTATCCATTCAAGTGCTTCAGAGGTGGATTTTTGTTTTCTACCATGTACTTCTATAGCTCCTTCGTGAAAAGCTTTATGTACATTGTTTAAATCAGCATAAATTTTTTCAATATCTGGATCATATGGACGATATGAATCAAGCCAAATACCCAAACCACATTTATGCGGATTTGTTACCTGTGTAAACGGTACATCATTTGTAACTGAATTAGTTAACTCTTCAACCCACTTTTTATGACCATCTTTCAAAGTATCAAATTTTTTAACTACTCCTGTTTCAAACTTTTCCAAACCAATCATTTTTCGAAAATTTATAATTTTTATCACATTATCTTGGTATGACATCACACCATCTATAATTTCATCACTACCAGCTTGAGGTGTTAGAGATTGGGCTTGCATTATACGTTCAACTCTATCAATGTCAATAGCGTAGCGGTTACTTTCAACCGTAAAAACTATAAGGCTTCTCATAACTAACTCACCTTCTGAGCATCTTGAAGAGTACTACTAAGTCCAAGTACACCAACAGGATCCATTACCATAATTATTTGTCCATTACCTAAAAGTGCTGTACCACTAAAAATTGGATGATTATGTAACATTCCCTCCATAGGTTTTTGAACAACTTCTAATTGTCCTAAAAGTTCATTAACTACAACAGCTAAAAGATTTCCTTTAATATTCAGAACAACTATTGGTAAGATATTCTCTTCGATTAAATCTTTATTTAACATACCATCAATCATAAGAAGAGGTATTACCTCACCACGAAGATAGATAAATGGTTCATTATGTAGATATGTTATGTCATCTATATTAATTTTTACAGTTTCATTCACGCTATCCATTGGAAAACCATAATGAATATTGTTCATTGAAACATGAAGAAGTGAAGTTACAGCTAAAGATACAGGAATTTCAAGTTTAATTGTTGTTCCTTTACCTTTTGAAGTTTTAATATTAATAGAACCTCCAAAAGCATCAATTGATTTCTTAACAACATCCATACCAACACCACGACCACTATACTCACTAATTGTCTCAGCAGTAGAAAGACCAGCTAGAAGAACTAATGAAGCTTTCTCATCTTCACTCATCTTCTCTATGACATCAATATCCATCAAACCTTTTTCAAGTACTTTTTGAACCACTCTATCTACATTTATACCTGCACCATCATCTATAATATCTATTACAATTTTATCTGATTGAGCATAAGCTTTTAATGTAACATTACCCTCTGCATTTTTACCAGCTTGCTCTCTAACATCAGGCATCTCAATTCCATGATCTAAGGAATTTCGCATAATATGTATAAGAGGATCTGCTAACATCTCAATCATATTTTTATCAAGCTTCGTCTCACCACCATCCATAGTAAGCTTAACTTTTTTACCCATATTTTTTGATATATCTCTCACAAGTTTAGGATAACGATCAAAAACATATGAAATTGGAAGCATTCTCATAGACATAATTAAATCTTGAAGCTGTGAAGACAATCTATTAAACGAAGTATATTTTTCTAAAATTGAGCGTTTAATTGTTTCATTATCCATATCAGTTGATTCCTCAGCTAAATATGGAAGTGAATTTTTAACAACTAGCAATTCACCAACAATATTCATCAAATGGTCAACTAACTCCTGCTCAATTTTAACCATTTTACCAACAACAGGTGTTGCTTTTTTAGATTGAACTTTTTCAACCTTTGTTATAACTGCTGCTTTTTCTTCAGGTTTAGTATCTGCAACAGCTACTACCTCTTTAACAACTTCAATTTTTGGTTCTTCTTTTACAACACTAACTGGTACAATTCCACCAGACAATGTAGTCTCTATCCACGCAATCATTTTGTCTTTGGTATCAAATTTTTCTGGTAAACTAACACCCATAAAAGTAGCAGCACTTTTAAGTATTACCATAACACGAACCATAACTTCATCGCCCTCAACAACCCTTAACTGCATCAGTTGCTGTTCAAAAATTGTTTTAGCATTTTTAATATCTAAGTCACTAACTTCAACTTTTGTACTTACCTCTTGGCTACTTGACTCCTCTACTGGAACTTGAATTTCTTTAGATTCCTCTGGTTCAGTTTGTACAACTTCTTCAACCGTTGATGCTTCAACAGTTTTTCTCTCTGAGCTCTCAAGTGAATCTAAATAATTACTATGAGATTTAAGTGTCTCTTCATCCATTACAAAACTAAGTGAACGAAGACGAGATAATCTTTTATAAACTCTACTCTCAGTACCAATTAAACTCAAAACGGCATCTATCTGTTCTCTGAGTTGTGAAGCATTAGATGCTTCCATAGACTCTTTCGCAATAGGAATAAAATCTTTAAGCACATCAATTTGTGCCTCTTCCCCACCATTTACATTTAACAGCGTATCAATATCTAGTGGTAAAAGTAGAAGATCATCTATAAAGTTAAAAAGAGCCTCTTCAATCTCTTCATATGTAGCATTTACAAAAGCAATGAGTTTAATTCTAAGTTGCAGTCCATCTTCATCTTCTAGTCCACTAAGAAGATTTTTTGCAATATTTTCATCCATACAGCTATAGATATGTGATACTTTATCTCCTAAAAGTGAAAGAGCATAAATTGGATCATTTCCATAAACCATACAATCTTCATCTACATCAAATAAAATTGCGTATAGGTATGGTTCATTAATTGTTTTTTCATCTAAAACAAATTTTTTAGATGGTAACTTAACATCTAATTTTTCAAAAAAATCAAGTTTAAGTTCACTAATGCTTTCAACATCGGTGATTAATTCAAATGGTACTTTCCAAGAAAGAACTTCTTGAGTATTTTTACCCATCAAGACATCTAATGTCTCTTTGATTTTAGATACAATTTCTTCATCTGCATCAACAATATCTTCATTCTGCTCAGCTGCTTCGACAAGATTCATAACCTCATCAAAAGCATCATAAAGAGCATCAACCATCTGAGGTACAAAATCTATCTTATCTGAACGAAGCATATCTAATAAATCTTCGGCACTATGAGTTATCTCTTTTACACTTTCAAAACCTACAATGCCAGATCCACCTTTAAGTGTGTGTGCAGCTCTAAAAATTGAATTTAAAAGTTCAGCATCATCATTACCTAAGTTTTCAATATTTTGTTCTATAAAGGATAAATTTTCTCTAGCTTCTTCAAGAAACTGCTCTAATAATGGATTCATCTTTGCTCCTTTATGGCAATAAAATTTTTATAAAACTCTTAAGAACATCTGGTTTTATAGGTTTTACTTCAAAAAGGTTAGCACCCATTTTGTAAGCTTCTTCTTTATCAACATCATGTGCTTGAGTCGTAATCATAATTATTGGCGTAAACGCATAAGATTCATTTTTTCTAATCTCTTTCACAAAAGAGTAACCGTCCATTATTGGCATGTTTACATCAACCAAAAAAAGTGCAATATCTCCATCCAAACTTCTCTCAATTGCTTCCATACCATTTTCAGCTTCTATTATTTCTAGACCTTCTGCCAATAAAAGAGCCTTATGATAGCTTCTAACAGTTTTTGAATCATCTATTACCATCGCTTTACGCATAATATCTCCTAAAAAAATTCAACTTCATCATCTTCATCTTGATTATGCATACGCCCTAAATATGCTTCTCTTTTCTCTTTTGCTTTTGCCGTAGCATCATCAAACTTTTTTGTAATCGCATCAATATCGTGCTTTACTTTTTCAACATCAGTTGCTAAGTAAGCTTCAAAATGTTCTATCCCATCTCTAAAGCCATTAATTGCATCTAATGTTGCACTTAACTGTTGGGCAATAACATCCTGAGATTGAAGAGCCAATGCTAGTTCATCATCAACAACTAAATTATTATCTTTAATATACTTTTGCATAGCCATAAAAGCGTCATATGTAAAAACACCTACATCTTGCTCAACTACAGAAATATGATTTAATAGTTCATCAATACTGACGAACAGATTTTTCATTCGACTCATCCCAGTCTCAATACTCTATTAATAGCAGATTTTAACTGTGTTGGGTTAAATGGTTTTACAATCCATCCTGTAAGTCCTAAAGCTTTACCTTTTTGCTTCATTTCAGCTTTTGTCTCAGTTGTAAGCATCAAAACTGGAATACGTTTCATAGCTGCTATATTTCTAAACTCTTGTAAAAATTCAAAACCATTCATAACAGGCATATTTAAATCAGTAATAACTAGTTCAGGAGTAACACTACCTGAGTTAATTGCACTAAGTGCTTCAGTTGCACTTAAATACTGATATACATCAATTGGCATCGAATCTGTAACCATTTTTGTTGACGCTAGTGCTGTCTCTGAATCATCTATAAAAATTACTGTTGGCATTGTTTTTTTCCTTTATTTTCAAATTAACGTTGATATATCAACGAATCGTTTACTTTTTTTGCTTTAAAAACTGAAACTATACGGCTCATATACTCAGCATGTCCAAGCATTACATATCCACCTGTATTTACCATGTCATAAAAGGTCATCGCAACCTCTTTGCGACTTGCATCATCAAAGTAAATCAACATATTACGTGAAAAAATCACATCAAATTTTCCAAGTGAACGCATTTTTGATTTATCAAAAACATTAGCAACTCTAAAGTCTACAGCCCCCAATAAATCTTCGCTAAGTTGGTACCCTAAAGACTTTTTTGTAAAAAAATTATTTAATACATTGTTAGGAACAGCATGTACACTTCTCTCACTAAAAAAACCTTTTTTAGCTTTTTCTATAACTGTTGAGTCAATATCAAGAGCCACTATTTCTATATCTCTTTCTTCAATTACTTTCGCTTCTTCTAAAATATGTAATACTATAGAGTACGGCTCTTCTCCTGTAGAACATGGTGAAGATAGTATGCGTATAGGTTCACCAGCTCTTTTAATTCTATTTAACTCGGGTAAAATATATGTACTTAATACTTCAAACTGATTTTTTTCTCTATAAAAATATGTTTCATTTACTGTTACGCCATTCATAAGCTCTTGAAATTCATGACCATCAGTATCTTCAAAACGCAAATGGAAAAAATATTTTCTAAAACTTTCAAAATCTAAAATATCAGCACGCTTCTCAATAAGCGTCTCTATCTTAGCATAGTGCTTACCATGCTCAAGAAAAATACCACTTTTTCTGTAAATGAATTCGCTAATTTTTGAAAAGTTCTCTTCACTAACAAAACTCATTATTACCCCTCAATGCTTTTAATGGCGCCTTCAACACCAAACTGAACATACGGTTCATCTTTAAACCTATCTGCCACCTTTTTTAGAAGATCTATATCTTCAATTTCACCAATCTCTCCCATATAGTCAACTGCTGTCATAGCCACATTTAAATTTTCTTCAGTCTGTAATAACTCAGCGAGCATCTCACGACTCTCACTAAAATTCACATCACCCAAAACGTTAATTGCAAATATTCTAAGATCAGGATCATCACCAATTAAAAATTTTACTATATAGTAACGAATTGATTCTCCATAATCTTGCAAAATAGAAATTGCCAAATTTCTTACATATGCATTATTTATCTTTAACAATTCCATAATCTGCTCAATTGGTGCTTTTTTGGGATCTAATTTACTAAGTGTTGCTCCAATATGAGATAGTAACTCTTTACCAACATCTATAGATATCAATCTATCTACCAAGAAGCTAGCACCACCATCAAATTTGACTATCTCATCTATAGCATAACTTTTTTTATCTAAATCGCTATTTCTCTCAAAAAAAACTATCGCTTCTTCACGAGTTGAAAAATATGGTAAGGCACTATCTACAGATGCAGTGCTATTTTTTACAAATGCCATCTCTGCTCCTATCTAAAAGTTACTATTTTTTTAAGAATCTCATCAAATGAAAGTTGTTCACTAACACCACCAGCATCGTATGCACACTTTGGCATTCCATAAACAGTTGCACTCTCTTCAGATTCTCCAAGTGTATGTCCACCACCTTTTTTTATCTCTACCATCCCTTGCGCACCATCATCACCAATACCCGTTAATAAAACAGCATAAATCTTATTGGCACCAAATACTTTTATGGCGCTTAACATCATCTCATCAACACTAGGTTGAAAAAATCTACCTTTATCTGAACTATCTAATCTAGCAACAACTGTCCCAGAAACTTTTTTACCAAAATGAAAATCCATTCCACCAGCAGCTATATAAATATGTCCAGGTTTTATCTCCTCTTTTTCACTAACTTCGCTAACATTTAATCTACTAACTCGTCCAATGCGCTCGGCAAAGCTTCTAGTAAACTGTTCAGGCATATGCTGAACAATACAGACTGGGTGTGGGAATGTTGCAGGAAGAGAAGAACAGATTTTTTCAATCAGACCTGGTCCTCCTGTAGATGCTCCAATTAATATAACTTTTTCAATATCACGACTACTAAACTTTGTATCATCGACTTTTTGTGGCGCTCTCATATTTTCCATTTTAATTTTAGGACGAGAAGTCAACCTGCGTTTAGGTATTCGTGATAATGCAATAATCTTCTCTTCTAAATCTCTTTGATTTTCACGAAGTCCTACATTCATAGTTCCAGGTTTACCAATATAATCAATTGCACCATTTTCTAAAGCTTCAATTGTAGTATCAGCTTGTTCATGAGTAAGTGAACTAACCATTAAAATTGGTTGTGGAGATTTTTCCATAATCACTTTTACAGCAGTTAATCCATCCATAACCGGCATATTTATATCCATAGTTATTACATCATATGCTTTCAAAAGTGCTTTGTCAACTGCCTCTTGCCCATTTTTTGCAAGATCAATTTCAAACCCACCCATATTTTCAACAACTTCACGAAGCTGTTTACGAACAAGTGCTGAATCATCCACAATTAAAATTCTTTTCATCTACGCTACTCCATCTTGTAATTGCATCATTACTTCATCATCAAGAAGTTTATTCATCTGCATGAGTAGAACTAAACGTTTACCACCATCTAAATGTAAAACCTTATCAAATAAAACGCTGTCTGCTTGTTCTTTTATGTTGTCTTGATTAATATCACTAACATCCATAACTTTATCTACAACAAAGCCAACTTGTTTATCATTTAAAATTCCAACAATAATTTTACTGTCATCCTCAACTATATCACCAACACCAATTCTTGCTCGTAAAGATATTATTGGAATTACCTGACCTCTAATATTTGTTACACCTAAAATATAGGCTGGTGTATCAGCAACCTCTGTAATATCACTCATGTCAATAATTTCTGCGACATTATCTATCTCAAAAGCATACTCTTCATTGGATAATTTAAAAATAGCAACTTCCATTTTTTCATCATCATCATAAGAACTACTTCCAACATTTTCTGAATGCGTAGATTTCAAAAGATGACTTTGTGATTCCATTAGAGTTTGTAAAACATTGCTACTGACCACACTTGTTAAGATACCATTACTCTGAATTACACCACTAATTTTTTCATCATCAAAACTTCCAGGCATTGAACTCATATCAGAATCTAAAACATCTTGAATATCTAAAATTTCATCAACAATCACACCCATAGCACGACCACTTTTTTGAATTACTATAATTCTATTTTTAACTGAATCTGAAGATTTCAGATCATAAAAGATACGTAAATCTGCTACAACTAACAACTCTTCTCTCAAGCTCATCATGCCTGTAATGTACTTTTGACTATCTGCAATTGGAGTAAATGAATCAGGAACAGTTATTATCTCTCTAGTTTCATCAACATTAACAGCAAACCTCTCTTCCCCCATCTTAAAAAGTAAATATCTTCTAGATTTACTTAAATGTTTACTCTCTTCCTCTTCAGATAGATTTATATCTACCACACTTTTTTTTACATAATCAGGTAATTTAATATCTTCTATTAAACGCTCAATTGAGATAATTTGAACAATCTCATCTTTATGTTTATATAGAGCTATTACAGCAGAATTTTGATCTTCATTATTTGCCTCAACAGCTTCTAAATTACTCTCATCAATCCCTACAGCATTAATTACCTCTTCAACTAAAAGAGAGAAATAGTGTTCATTAGTCTTAATGGTAACCATACGACTTTTTTCACTATCATAATCAACTTTTTCATTATTGTCTTGAATTAAAATTGAAAAATCAAGAGCACTTAAAATACTCCCCTCAATTGCACACAAACCTGCAATTTCAGGTGGAGCCAGTGGAACGGGTGTTAACTCTTGTAAACGCAATATATAGGCAACTACGGTAGTAGGAATACCATAAAGAGCTTCACCTTGCCTAACAATGAGAATTTCTTCTAAGGACGTCATGATTTACCCTTGTTGTAATTCATCCGCCATAACAGCAAGTTCTTCAACACCATCACCAATATGACCAATAGTATCAATAATGAGTTCACTAGCTTTACGTGATTCCATTGCATTACGCGCAGAAAGTTCTATAGCTTTTTGAATCTCAGATACACCACTATTAACTTGATTTAGGCCTTCATTATTTTGATCATTCATTGTTTTTAGACCTTGGAATCTATCAAGTAAATCAATTAACTGATCTGTAATCTTGTCCATATCTCCAATTAGTTCAGAAATATTTGCTTTTTCATTCTCTTGACCATTTAAAAGCTTATTCCAATCACCTTGAACAGTACCAATCTCGCTATTCATTGATTCTATAATGTCATTAATTTTTTCTGTATTAGTTTCACTGTCTTTAGCCAAATTTCTAATATCACTACTTACAACCGCAAAACCTTTTCCAAACTCACCAGCACGAGCTGATTCAATACTTCCACTAATTGCAAGCATATTCAATTGAATAATACTATTTGAGATATTACTAACAGTTTTATTAACATTTCTAGTCTCTTTTACTATTACAGTTAATTCATCCCTAGCGCCAGCACCCTCATTTACAGAATTTTCAAAATCTGCGCGAATACTTGTAATAGTATTTTTAACTCCTGCAAAACTAACTTTTAGAATATCGAAATTACGACGTGAAATCTCTATAAGCTTATCAATATCTGCTGAAACTGTTAATGCCTCTTCAATTTTTTCTTTATTTGAAATTGCACTCTTATTTGTCTCATGTGAACTTGATTCTATACTGTTTAGCCCAGAAGTAACCTCTTGAAGTGCACCTTGAATATCTTCCATAGATGAACTAATGTTATCTGCTGATGCTGCTATCTCCTCTGCTGATTTTGAAGAATCAGTTGAGTATTTAAGGTCTTCAGCAAGACGGCTTAACTCTTTAATATCATTTTCTGTTTGAGTAAGTGCCCCTGATTGTATATCAATGCTATGCAGGGTCTTTTCAACTGACAGAGCAATAGAGTGTGAAGATTCAGTAATACTTTGACTACCATCGCGAATTTCTGATGAAAGTAGACCAAGGTTTGCAGTATATTGATTAATACTTCGTCCAGCTTCAACTGAGTAGACAGCAATTTTTGTAAGCTCTTCAAGTTTAACACTTAAATCTTTACCAGTTCCACCAGTCTGCTCAATTATCTCAGTTGTATTAATAATATTTTTAATAATTACATCAATTGAACCCTGTATTTTATTAACAAGATCAGAAATAAATTCAGCATTTTTCTCACTCTCACCTGCTAATGCTCTTGTCTCATCAGCAACAACTGCAAAACCTTTACCATGCTCCTTTGCACGACTCGCTTCAATTGCCGCATTCAGTGCAAGTAAATTTGTTTGATCTGCAATTTTTGCGATGAATCCAACAGCCTCACCAATATTTTGAGATGAAACTTTAAGCTCTTCAGATTTTTGTGAACTCTTTTTTGCAACATTTACAGATTCATTCATTCGACCAACAGTGCTATTAATATTACCTACTGAAGCTGTAATACTATCACCAGTACCAAGAGTTGCAGCAATCACTCCATCAATTGATGTATTCATTCTAGCAATGTTTCCGCTAATGCCTTTAACATTCTTTAAAGCCTGCTCACTTGCACCACTATTCTCTTCAGCAGCAGTTGCAATCTGTTCCATAGAACTTTTTAGCTGTTCAATTGCACTAACACTCTCTTGAGCATTATCTAAAATTGTAGTAGATATACTAGCGATACTCTCACTAATTTGTTGCGATTTAGCCAACGTCCTTTGACGACGTTTTTCACTAGTAGATGCTGCGTGCGATTTCGCTGGTACGTTATTATCATTTCCTGATACAAATGCCATTATCTCTCTCCTAATCCAATGTTTTATATAAATCTATAGCTTTTTGAACATCATCACGCGATGGCTTTGTGCGAATAGATACATAAGAAATTTTGCCAGTTTTATCTACACTTTTTAAAACAGTAGCATAAACCCAGTAGTGTCCACCACCTTTACGTTGATTTTTAACATAACCAGTCCAAAAACCTTTTCCCTGAACACCGTCCCACAAAGATTTAAATGCGGCGCGTGGCATGTCAGAATGCCTTACAACATTATGAGGCTGACCTATCAACTCTTCTGGTAACATGTTAGCAATTTTCAAAAAACTATCATTAGCGTATGAAACAATTCCCTTTTCATCTGTTTCACTTAACAGATAAAGATCATCATATAGAACCTCACCATCGTCTAAAAAGGTTAAACCTTCCGTACTTATAGCCATATCTTCAGCCTTTGACACTTCGCACCTCCGTTTAATTTTCTAATAAGCGTAATATAACAGAAAAAGATAACATTCTTCTAACATCTTTAAAAAACTTTCTAATTGTTTTTAAATTGTCATTATTTGTTACAAGTTTACACGAAATTTAATAAATATAAATTTTTTTTTAATTATTGTTTGTACGGTTATTATTTTTAGATTAAGTAATTTTAAAAGAGTTGAAGAAGTTTTTTAGAAAAATTCTAAAGGGCGATAGCCCTTTAGAATCGTTAGGAATTCCTAACTAGATATTGTCACGAAGAGATAGTTCAACAATAAGTTTATTGTAAGACTCACGTCCAGTACGTTTTAAATAACGCATTAAACGCTTACGTTGTCCTACAAGCTTTAAAAGTCCCAAACGAGACGCATGGTCTTTTTTGTTAGTTTTTAAATGCTCAGTTAAATATCTGATACGCTCAGTTGTAAGTGCTATTTGCACTTCTGGTGAACCTGTATCGCCCTCTTTACGAGCGAATTTACTAATAATCTCTTGCTTTTTAGCCAAATCTAAAGCCATTTTTTGACCTCCTGATAGGTAATTTTTTTGACGGCGAAATTATAGCGTAAATTAAATTTATATTCAAAAACTATAGACAGGAATAGGATTTTAGAATTAAAATAGGACAATTTTGGTATTATTTTAATTTTAAACACTAAATTTTTGGAGTACATCATGCTAATTACCCGTGCTAGTGAATATGCTCTACTCTCGTTGGTTATTCTTACACGTACTGATACGCCAATTGATGTACTTAGCCTCTCTAAACGCCTTGGAATTTCAAAAAGTTTCTTAGCTAAAGTCCTACAATCTTTAGCTCGTGAGAATATTGTCAAATCTTATAAAGGTGCTAGTGGAGGTTTTATACTAGAGAGTGCACCTGAAGAGATATCACTTTTATCTGTATTAAAAGCTGCAGAGGGCAGATCATTAAATGTTTTTGATTGCTCCTCAGATTCTAATGATTGTCCATCAGACCAAGCAATGAGTTGTCATATTTGGCCATTTATGAATAAATTGCAAGGAAAAATCGACGATTTCTTGATTGATTTAACTCTAAAAGATATAATGTAGAATGGCAAAGACAGCAAAACTTTCTAAACGTAACCTTTTTGCTGTCCTAACTGTACTACAAAACTCAAAAGATTTAAGTATTGTATTTTTTGTAATGGCAATTTTAGCCATTATTATTGTTCCACTTCCTAGTGTTATACTAGACTTTTTATTAACTATTTCAATCGCAATTGCAGTACTCATTATATTAATTTCTCTATACATTCCAAAACCTACAGATTTAACCACATTTCCAACACTTATATTAATCATCACACTCTTTAGACTTTCTCTTAATATAGCTACTACACGTATGATTTTAAGTGAGGGATTTAAGGGTCCTGAAGCAGTTAGTGACATTATTACAAGTTTTGCAGGTTTCGTAGTCGGTGGTAACTTAGTTATTGGAATCATTGTATTTTTAATTTTGGTACTTATTAACTTTATGGTTATTACAAAAGGTTCAACAAGAGTTGCTGAAGTTGCTGCACGTTTTACACTAGATGCAATGCCTGGAAAACAGATGGCAATCGACGCTGATTTAAATGCAGGGCTTATTGATGAAGAGACAGCAAAAACAAGACGTGCAAACATTTTACAAGAAGCAAATTTTTATGGGGCAATGGATGGTTCTAGTAAATTCGTAAAGGGTGACGCTGTAGCTGGAATTGTAATTACAGTTATTAATATAATTGCTGGTTTTTTAATTGGTGTATTTATGTTTGATATGGAAATTTCAGGTGCTGCTTCTGTTTTTACACAGCTTACTATTGGTGATGGTTTGGTGTCTCAGATTCCAGCACTAATTATTTCAACTGCAACAGGTATTATGATAACGCGTGCTAGTAGCGATGATGCAAACTTTGCAGATGGTGCAATCTCACAACTTACAGGAAATGCAAAAACATTAATGATTGTGGGTGGAATTATGATACTTTTTGCAATGGTTCCTGGATTGCCAACTTTTTCTATGGGTTTTGTAGGTTTTTTATTTGCATCTTTGGGTTTCTTACTCTACAAATATGAAGAGGGAGAACTTGCATCATTGTTTAAATTAGAACCTACCAAAAAAGAGAAAGAACAAGTTGAAAAAAGTAAACCTACAAAACCTATACAAAAAAATCCTGAAGATATAAGAAGAGAAGAAGAGAGTGCGTTAGATGATATTCTTAAAATTGAGATGCTTGAGCTTACTCTTGGTTACCAATTAATCCGTCTAGCAGATGTTAATCAAGGTGGTGATTTGCTAGAACGCATTAGAAGTATGAGACGAAAAATTGCTACTGATTATGGGTTTTTAATGCCACAAGTTAGAATTAGAGATAATTTACACCTACAACCACAACACTACCAGATTCTATTAAAGGGTATAGAAATTGGTCAAGGTGATATTCAACCAGATAAATTTCTAGCGATGGATAGTGGGATGGTTACAGATGAAATTGATGGAATTGTTACAAAAGAGCCAGCTTTTAATCTTGATGCAATCTGGATTGATGCTGAACTTAAAGATGATGCAACAGTTAGTGGATACACCGTTGTTGATCCATCAACTGTAATCTCAACACATATGAGTGAACTTGTTAAACATCATGCTGAAGATTTACTCACACGCCAAGAGGTTCAAGCACTTATTGATAAAATTAAAAATGATTATCCTGTTGTGGTTGATGATGTTATGAATGTGGCTTCTGTTGGTCTTATTCAAAGAGTTCTCAAACAACTTCTACATGAGGGTATTCCGCTTAAAGACATGCTTAGTATCTTAGAAACTATAACTGATGTTGCAGAGATTACAAAAAATGTAGACGTCTTAACAGAACAGGTAAGAGCAAGACTAAACCGCGTAATTACATCTATGTATAAGAGTGATGATGGAACACTAAAACTTCTAACATTTGATACTCAAAGTGAGCAACATATGCTTTCTAAGTTAAGTGATTCTGATGGTGCTAGAATGCTTAATCTAAATGTAGGAGAGATAAACACTTTAATTCAAGCAGTTAGTGATGAAGCTGCTAGAATTTTACAGCAAGGTGTCTCTCCTATAGTTCTTATTGTAGATCCTACAATAAGGAAAAGTTTAGCAGAGATGTTTGAAAGATTTAATCTAGAAATAATAACACTATCGCACGCAGAAGTTCAAAGTGACGCAAAATTTGAAGTTCTTGGTACAGTTAGTGTAAACTTTTAATAAAAATTAAGGCATAAATTATGAAACCTCTATACCATTTGTCGCACATTGACCTAGACGGATACAGCTGTCAGCTAATTACAACTATGAGTTACAAAAACATAAAATGTTACAACGCCAACTATGGTGCTGAGATGAATGCTAGACTAAAACAGATTGTTCAAGATATAGAAGTAGCTAACGCTGATGCTGATATTTTAATTACTGATCTTAACCTAACAACAGATGAGGCTAAATGGTTAGAAAAGAGTATCCAAGAACTAGAGACTAAAGGGCTTAAAATATCTATTCAACTGCTAGATCATCATGGCAGTGGAAGTGATACTGCAAAGATTTTTGACTGGTATTATCTTGATACTGAAAAATGTGGAACTCTTTTAACATATGAATACGCTTTAAAAAACTTTGACACCTCTGAGTTTCCAAAATGGCTTGAGAGTTACGTTGAGAGAATTAATGCTGTTGATTTATGGTTGCAAGAGAAACATGAGGAGTTTGAGTTTGGAAAAGTACTTATGCGACTACTTTATGAATCAAGAGAGCTAAATCGTTATATGTTTGCAGATGAAGATAGAAAATACAAGATAAATGTGTTAACGCAAGCTGCTGCATATATTGGTCAAAATGATGCAAATATTACTATAGATGAAAATATCCACCAGTTTAAAAAGAACTATTTTAAAAAAGATGAAAATAATACTCTTGATAATCTAGCGACTAAAGAGATTGTACGTTTAGTTGGAGAGATTAAAGAGAATCTTGTAATCTACTATAGAGGATATAAAGGTTGTCTAACTTACGCACTTGGTAATACCTCTATTATTGGTAATGGTATTTTAACAGAGTATCCAGAATTTGATTTTTGTATGGATGTTGGAATGAGAGGTACAATTAGCTTTCGTGCATCAAACAATGCAGATGTTTCAAAAATTGCAAAAGATTTAGCAAAAGGTGGTGGTCATCCAAACGCAAGTGGTGGACGACTTGAAAGGTTTAAAGATGTCTTTGAGTATAAAAAAACTAAAATGATAATAGAAGATTTAATTGTTAAAAAAGAGTTAGACCCACAAAGATTGATTACACCAGAAAAACAAAAATAGTATTAGACTTGTATCTATTTTTGTTTTTCAAAATAGTATTGATGTAGTAGTTTAGCTATTATGTATCCTAAAAAAGATGCAAAAAATACATCACTTACATAGTGTTCTGTTATTACAATACGACTCATAGCAACCAATAAACCAAGTCCTAATAATAGATACTTCCATCTAGGTAAAATTAGACTAAGTGCCACAACACTAGAGATTACTGTCATTGTATGAGCTGATGGGAATGAGGCATACTTTGAGCCAAATTCAAACCATTTAAAAAAGTCAAAACCATATAAATTATCTTGAAAATATAGACTAGGACGCATACGTCCAAAAGGGACTTTAAAGAGCCAAACAACAACTCCAGCGACAATGTTTGTCACAAAAATATAGATAGATTCTTTTGCATAAATAAATTTTTTAATGCGTCTAAAATATAAATATAGTAAAAATGATGGAACTAAAAACCACTCACTCTTACCAAAATGGGTAATATATTTAAAAAAGTTCTTAAATGAGTTATCTTCTAAATTATAAAAATATGTAGCAACATCTCTATCGACAAAATAATATAAAACAGATACTATAACAGACGCAATTAAAGAATATATAAATAGTCTTAAAATAGATATTTTATGATTTACCAAGACGTATTCTCTGTGCAGTATCGATAGACTTAACAATAGATAGCACTGTTAACCATGCAATAATCATTACAATGATAGTATGACTTAAAAAATGATCACCTATAAGCATTTTATAGTACCCCATACTCCACCCAATCATTAAAGCTCCAACAATAGCCATTTTTTTTCTTTTTTTACTTTTAAATAGAAAAAATAGTGATAGTAGTGCAAACCCTCCACTAGCATGCCCAGCTGGCCAACACTCTATTCTCTTTGTCTGCTTAAATGTAGGTGGATAGTGTTCCCAAATTTTTGTCTCAGGGTAGATACCACCGTAATGTATCTCATTTTTAGGACATGGAACATTTGTAGTTTTTTTTAAACCGCCTGTTATAAGTGGTACAAAGATAGCTGACAAAACTACAATTAAAATACCTTTTCTATACTCTTTAACAATATTATTATTTCTAAAAAAAATTAAACTAGCTAACAACCCGACAGCAAAAATAATAAGTAATTTTTTGATTCCATCATAAAAAATAAATTTATAAGGCTGTAAATTTCTATCTAAAAACCAAGTGTGCGTGCTTGAATCAAAAAAATAATCAGAAACTATAAAGTCTATTCCCGTAAGAGAAAATAGTAAAATTGTAGCTATCAATACAAAAAGTGTTAAGATAATTTGTTTTTCTAGTGCTATAAAACACCTCCGCGTAATTTATATTAAACTATACTATATAATTGTAAATATTAACAGACTTCTTATAGGAAGTCTAATGTATATTCTTTTTAAAATAGCGTGTTATACCTTCTGAAATTCCCTGTGCTAAACGTTTTTGATAACTTCTTGATGTAAGATTTTTAACCTCACGTTTATTTGTAACATAACCTAATTCAATCAAAACAGATGGCATTTGAGCACCTACTAGTACCCAAAATGGACCCTCTCTAACACCTGAATCTCTTATATCTTTATAATGTTTATTTAGACGTCCTAAGATTCCTTGCTGAACATCAATAGCTAACTTATTTGAAGCAATTATTTTTTCTCTATTTAAAAAATGAAGAAAATTTTGTTTCCCAAAATAGTCCATATCTGCCATATCTTTACGGTTCTCTTTTTGTGCAACACGTGAGGCTCTTTTTGAACGAGATGCTGATAAAAAATATGTCTCCACGCCTTTTAAATCTCTATAGTTACTATTTTTTCTAGATGCAGCGTTTGAATGAATGGATACAAAAAGGTCTGCTTTTTTAACATTTGCATACTCTGTACGACGTCTTAGTTTTATAAACTTATCACTTCTACGTGTCATGTAAACACGAAAACCTCTTTTCCTTAACTTCTCTTCAAGACGCTTTGAAACGGCTAAAACTATGTCTTTCTCATAGATTTTTTTAAAACCTATTGCACCAACATCTTTTCCACCATGCCCAGGATCTATAACAATTGTTTTTGATGAGTAGTTAAATGTATCTTTTTGAATAATTTTTAAAGGTGGTATTTTTCCACTTTTTGACAAATTTTTCACATCAATAATAAGATTTTTTTTATTAATACTATACTTAACACTTAATTTATATGGGTGGTTAAAAACCATACGCATTTTTTTCTTATTAAATTGTGCAATTCTAATTTGTGCCACATTTCTAAGTTTAACAACTGGTATTTTCTTTGGTAGAATTGCTTCTATATCTATAACATAACGATAGTATTTGTTCTTTTTGTCATAAAGTTTAAATTGTCTAATTTTCTTAGATGTAAGCTTATGATTAAATTCTAGTGTTAGACCAGACTTTTTTGAGCGCACTCTCTTTAGACGATTAAGAGTAGGTTTCACAACTTTAGGAGGATGCCCTACTTTTCTAACTAACTCTTTTTTTCTTTTACTATTTGCATACTCTTTTAAAGCTCTATGAAGCTCATTTTTATAAAATTCAACATTAATATTAAGCTTTTCGCCACTACTAACTACGCCTCTTAAAGATTTTATAACACTCTCTTGATCATTATCTAAAACCGCTCGAAGATATGTACTCTTATATCTATTATGACTCTTTCTTGTAGAATACTCATTTGCAAACAAGATATTAACAAATAGAAGAACAATTACAAGAGATACAATCTGCTTAATTATGCGTCCTCGCCATTCATCAACTTATTAATTAACTCATGCACTGAAATTAGTTTGTCCAACTTATAACCATTGCTACCTGAGAAAAATAATCCAAACTCTTTATTACCTCTATAGGCATCACTTAATCTATCTGCTATACAAAAACCAACTACTTTAGCTTCAACCCCGCGCTCACAAGGTGCCACACAATTACTTACACAACGAATTTTAGGCCCTTCACTATTATCTACTAAATCTCTAAGGTTTGTATGAACTCCACGTGCTGGATAACCAACTGGAGACTTCATAAGCTCAATATCACCCTCACGAGCCGCCAATAAAACTTCTTTAAAGTTATCATGTGCATCACACTCATGAGTTCCAATAAAACGTGTTCCCATCTGAACACCACTAGCGCCCAAATTAATCATCTGTTCAATATCAGGTTTATCCCAAACACCACCAGCAGCAATAACTGGTATATCACCCCAAAGAGCAGCTTCTTCTACAACAGGTTTAACTAAATTTTCTAATCTATACTCTTGCATCTCACACTGTTCATACGTAAAACCTTGATGACCACCACTCTTTGGCCCCTCTAAAATAACAGCATCTGGCAATCTATCGTAACGTTTTTTCCATCTTTTGCATATAATCTTAAGAGCTTTTGCCGATGAGACAATTGGAACAAGTGCAACATCTGGATAACCCTCTGTAAATTCTGGCATATTTGTTGGAAGTCCAGCACCTGTAATGATAATATCAACACCAGCTTCGCATGAGTCTCTTACCACTCTTCCATAATCATTAATTGCATAAAGCACATTAGCTGCAAGTGGTTTATCACCACAGATTTTTCTTGCATTCTTTACAATTTCAATCATGCCCTCTTTTGAGTAAAAGTTTTGAGCCTCAAATGGACGATCAGCTATTAATTTGTGAGAAAACTTCTTATCTTCATAATAGCCTGTACCAACAGAACTAATTACTCCCAATCCACCCTCTTTAGATACGCTGCCAGCAAGTTGATCCCAACTAATACCAACGCCCATTCCACCTTGAACAATTGGTTTCTCTATTGTGTACTTTCCAATTTTTAGTGGTTTTAATTCCATGCTACTTTACCTTTAAACGAGCAAACTTTCTTTTTCCAACTTGCAATATATATTCACCCTCATGTAACTGAAGATCTTTATCTATACTCTTCTTTTGATCAATTTTCAGTGCACCAGCTTCTATTGAACGACGCGCTGCTGAAGTAGATTGTTCTAGTGAACACTCAACTAAAGCTTTTGCAATCCAAATTGGTGAAGTAAGTTCAAACTCTTTAATATCACTTGGAAGATCATTTTTTGCATGAACTCTTTCAAACTCACGTTGTGCTTCAAATGCCGCATCTTTACTATGAAAACGAGTTACAATTTCAATTGCAAGCTCCTCTTTTACAGCTTTTGGATGCAAAGTTCCATTTTTTACAGAAATTTGTTTTTCTTCTATATCTTTTATCGAAATTGCGCTTAAAAGCTCATAATAACGCCACATTAGCTCATCTGAAATACTTAAAACTTTTCCAAACATTGAGTTAGCATCTTCAGTTACACCAATGTAATTTCCCAAAGATTTACTCATCTTATTTACGCCATCTAATCCCTCTAGTATTGGCATCATTAAAACAGCTTGCTCTTTTCCTACTTCATAAGATCTCTGAAGTTGACGCCCCATTAGAAGATTAAACTTTTGATCCGTTCCACCAATTTCTACATCACTTTTTAAATGTACACTATCATAACCTTGAAGAAGTGGGTAAAGGAATTCACTAATTGATATAGGTGTACCCTCTTTATAGCGTTTATCAAAATCGTCACGCTCTAACATTCTTGCAACATTAAATTGAGTTGTTAGCTGAAGAAGTCCAGCTGCACCTAACTTTTCTAACCAATCTGAATTAAATACAAGTTCTGTTTTTGACTCGTCTAAAATTTTAAATACTTGAGTTTTATATGTCGCAGCATTTTCTACTATCTGCTCATCTGTCAAAACTTTTCTAGTTGCATTCTTACCAGTGGGATCTCCAATTTTTGCCGTAAAGTCTCCAATCAAAAACTGTACTTTTGCCCCATACTTTTGAAATGTTGCAAGCTTTTGTAATAGTACGGTATGCCCTAAGTGTAAATCTGGTGCTGTTGGATCAAATCCTGCTTTTACCGTATAAGTTTTTCCATTTTCATAAAAATCTTTTAATAGTTTTTCTAAACGTTCATGATCAATTATCTCTGCATGACCTCTAAAAATCTCCTGTTTTGCCTCTTCTATTTTTTCCAACAACTTACTCCTTAATACTCATTTGAATGACTTTTATTTTTTTCTCTAACTTAATGCGCAACTTATTTAAATTTTCCTCTTTACTCTGAATTAATAAAGTACAATATTGCGTAGCTTCTGAGTGTTCATTACCAAGTTCAATACTAACAATGTTTATATCCAATTTTGATAAATAAAGCAAAAATTGAGCCAATGCACCCTTATTACTATGAAGTAAAACAGTTAAACTATACTCAATGTAATATTTTTTTATCCATGAGACATAAACCATTTGTTCATGTGAACTCAGTTTCTCAGCAGCAGACTGACACATCTTATGATGCACACTAGCTTTCGTACCTACTTTAAATGCCACAACATCATCACCAATTTTTGGATGACAACAATACTCAAAAACGCTTCTACTAATTGTAGAGTTAGAATATACCTCTAATGTATCAAAATGGTAACGTCTTAATTTGAATTTATGACGATTTAAAAAACCTAAAAAACGCTGATTTTTTCTTAACTCATTTACATAACGCTCAACTACCTCTTTTAAAATATTTGAATCTGTAGCAATATATTCTAATTTATCTAATATGTTTAATGATTCTAACCTTCGTCTAATACGAGGACGATTAAGATCTAGTATAGTTTGTAAAATACTCATACCAGTAACTTTATCAATCTCACGAATACGTTGATTACAAATTAATTTTATTTGAACTTTTGCTTTAGATGTTTTTACTAAATCTTTCCAACTACATCTAAGTTGCGCTACATCACCTGTAATAATATTTACCATATCCCCATTTTTAAGTTCTCTAAGAAGTGAACTCTGCTCTTTATTTACTAATGCATCAATAGAGTTATCTCCAACTTCTGAGTGAACTGCATAGGCAAAATCTACCACTAATGAGTGTCTTGGAAGAGTAAACCTTTGCGCTTTTGGAGAATATACTACGATTTCATCACTATATAAATCGTTTTTTAATGATTCCATATAGTGCTGTTCAGTCTCATCAAGGACTAATAACTGATTAATCCAATTTAAATCAATTTCACCTTTTTTATTTTTAAGTTGAGCAATTATTCCAAGTTCAGCTAAATCATGCATCTGCTCTGTACGAATCTGTATTTCAAAAACTCTATTTTCATTAAATACAGTTGTATGTAGAGTCTGATAAGCATTCTCTTTAGGATTTGCAATATAATCTTTAAAACGCGATGCGATTGGTCTAAAGTTAAGATGAACCAATCCCAAGACTTCATAACACATGATTGGATTCTTTACAATAATTCTAATTGCTAATAGATCTAGTATTTCATCTATATCAACACCTTTGCGTTGCATCTTTAACCATATAGAATAATTATGCTTGACACGTGCTATAATCTCGAAAGTACCATCTTCAAAACCATTTTTTAGCATCAGGTTTTTTAACTTTTTTACAAAACTATTCATTGCAGTTTCAAAAACTTCACTATGACTATTTTTAAAACTCTCAATTTGTTCATATAGGCTTGTATGAATATACTTAAAACTTAAATCTTCTAATAAGTTTTTCAACATAGAAATTCCAAGCCTATGAGCAACTGGTGCGTAAACTACTAATGTCTCTTCAGCAATTCTTCTTCTTTTATTATCATCAAGAGCATCAAGAGTCATCATGTTGTGTAATCTATCACATAGTTTTACTATAAAGACACGAACATCTACAGTGGAAGCTAAAAGCATTTTTCTAAAAGTTAAAGCAGATTTGAGAAGTTTTTCATCAGAATGAGATGGAGCTAATTCTCTATCTCTAAGTGTTATTATTTTTGTAAGTCCCTCAACCAAAAGAGAAACATCTTTACCAAAATTATTTTCTATGTCTTCAATACTAAATGCTGTATCTTCTACAACATCGTGTAAAAGTGCAGCTATAATCATAGCTTCATCATTTCCAAGCTTTGCGACAATTGAAGCGACTAAAATTGGATGAATTACGTAAGGTTCGCCACTCTTTCTTTTCTGTGAAGAGTGAGCATTTTTTGTATAGACTAAAGCTCTATCTATAGCTTCACTACTAGCTACTGAAGAAAAAAACCTCTCAGCTACATCAAGGGTGTTAATGTTTGCAATATCTTGCACTAAAAGGTTCATAAAGTTTTACCTTTAAATTTTTTCTTGTATACCCTTGATTTTAACATGACCCTCAGCTAATTCCATTAAGGCTAAATCGGCATATTTGAATTTTTTAAAATCTACTTTTAATTCACTCACAGCGCCTTGTGCCAATTCATCAGCACGACGAGCTACAGCAATCGCTAATAAATATCTGTCACCTTTTGCAGCTTCTAGTGCTTTTGCAGTTAATTGTTCTAATCTCATATATATCCTTAACTATTATTTATTTTATAAATTATTGTAACTAACGTACAATTGAACAGCGAGTTGTATCACCATTTATTATTTTTAAAAGATTGCCCTTTTCAAACATATTACAAACAACAATTGGTAATTTGTTATCTTTAGCTAAAGCGATAGAGGTATCATCCATAACTTTTATATGATCACTTAGTGCTTGATCATAACTTATAACATCTAACTTTTTAGCATCTGGAAATTTTGCAGGGTCTCTATCATAAACGCCATCTACTTTTGTTGCTTTAATAATCATTTGGGCACCAATTTCTGTGGCTCTAAGAGTTGCAGCAGTATCAGTTGTAAAATATGGATTTCCAGTTCCAGCTGAAAAAATCACGACCCTACCCTTTTCTAAATGACGCTCAGCACGTCTTACAATAAAAGATTCACTAATCTGTTCCATCTTTATTGCACCTTGAACACGAACTTTTATGCCTCTATGTTCTAACGCTTCTTGCATGGCAAGTGCATTTATAACAGTTGCAAGCATTCCCATATAATCACCAGTAGTACGACGAATAATTCCATCTTTTGCAGCAGTAACGCCACGAATAATGTTTCCACCGCCAATAACCATTCCTACTTCAATTCCAGCATCATGAAGTTCTGCAATTTCAGACGCAATATACTTTAGGATTTCAGTATCAATTCCGTGACCCTCTTCACCTGCTAAAGCTTCACCGGAGAACTTAACTAGTACACGTTTTTTGTCCACAACTGTCTCCTTTTTAAAATCGCGTAATTCTACCTAAATTATTCTAAATATATGGAATCTCTTCAACTAACTCACTAAATACTACAGCTCGTTTATCAGCATCTGGATGAATCATTTTATAGACTATCTGTGCAATATTTTCATTTAAATTTTTTTCTATACTTGTTAGATTTGCAGGTTTTTGATTTCCAAGTGGTGCAAAGTCTTGATAAGAGATGTATGCTTCTGTACCAATTATATTCTTATACAATTTTCTTCCAAATTCAAAAACTTCAAACTTTTCATAACCCAAAGTATGAGGCTTTTCATTTAACTCAAGCACATATCTTTTCATATCATTATGTTTTAAGTAGGCATTTATTCTCATAAAAAAAGCAAGTGAGGCACTACTATAAAATTTTAATACTCTTTCATAAAACTTTTCAAAACTTTCATTTACTTCTCTCATAGTTGCATATACAACCATTAACTCTTCAACATAATATTTTGCATAAATTAAAGGTACACTTTTTAGAAGTGAGTGTCCCTCTTCGCTCTCTCCTAATAACTTACCACCAATACTTATATTGACACCATATTCGCTTTTTCCATCTACTTTTGCCTTACATCCCTCAAAACCAAGATCCCCAAGACCATTTATTCCACATCCCTTAACACAAGCAGACCAATACATACGAACTCTTGCATCATTTGGAAGCTCTACTTTTTTACTAAGATAGTCTGCCATCTCAATAGCATCAGGTTTATTTGGAATCACTCCAAAAGGACAGTGTTCAGTTCCAGCACAAGCAATTACATTGTTAAAATATGGTGTATTTATATTTTTAAAACGCTCAAATATTTTCTCTTTTAAGAGTGGTTCTACAATTGAATTTTTAATACCAAGTATAAAAATATTTTGCTCTACTGAGATACTCAAAGCACCACTTCCATAAACATTTGAAGCGCGTGCAGCATCCATTAACGCTGTTCCGCTAAAGATTCCAGATGGTACAACCATATGAACAGCAAAATTTTCATCTTTTAAAGAGATACGCCCAAGTTGATTCTCATATGGTTCAACTTGAACCATATTTATACCAGCAGTTAAAAAATCTTTTTGAGCGCTCGTTCTAATCGCTTGTGAAAATTTCTCCATTCCAACACTTTCAAGTAAAAAATAGAGACGATTTTTATTTCTATTATCTCTAAAACCATAATCTCTAAAAAGAGTTATTATTGTCTTAAAAGCCAATTCAACCTCATCAGAATTTCGCAAGAAAATATCAGCACTTTTTGCTATTTTTCCAACTTTCCCACCAAGGTAGAGATTAAACCCCCACTCTCCATTCTTATTTGCTAAAACAAATGCACAATCTTGAGAAAATATATTAGATCTATTAGCCATACTACCACTAATTGATGTATTAAACTTTCTAGGTAGAACACTTATCCACTCTGGTTTTTCTAAAAAACCCTCTTGAAGTCGTCTCATTATAGGAGTTGAATCAATAACGCTATCAGCACTCATACCCTCTAATGGATCAATTAAGATATTTCTAAAATTATCTACACCAGTTTGATAAGTTGATATTCCAACACTTTTTAATTCACTTAAAATTGTTGGAATATCTTCAATACGTAAGTATCTAAGTTCTACCTGCATTCTTGTAGTTAAATCGATATAGTCATCACCAAATCTGCGAGCTAATTCGCCCAGAACAATTGCCTGTTCAAAACTTAACTGTCCACCTGAAATTCTAACTCTTAACATAAACTGTTTAGGCGTTGCTGGACGATCAAATATGCCAAAACATTTTAGAAAATAGCTCTTATCTTCTGCTGGTATACTATCGTAACCATTTTGAGCATACTCTTCTAATTTTGCAAAAGCTTCCATCGGGCTTTTTAATGCTTTAACATCCTCAATTTTATTAACTTTTTTACTACGACTATCTTTTGCCTCTTGAAGTGCCTGCATTAATGATTCCTTAAAATTGCCTATGAAATAATTGCGTCATAATAGCATATTTTTTAATCACTCTTTGCCTATAAAATATACAGCTTAACAAATAATTACACTATTTCTTCCAGCCCTTTTTGCATCATATAAAGCATTATCAGCCTCTTTGTATATATCTTGCATCTCCTCATATGGTTCTCGTACTATTTTAACACCAAAGGAGGCAGTAACAACACCAAAATCCTCATTTCCTAAATGTTCAATGTTAAGTTCAAAAAGCATATCTTTCATCTTTTCTGTAAGTGACTTGGCATCTTCTTCTTTAGTTACACTCATTATAACCCCAAACTCTTCGCCGCCCAACCTAAATGCTATGTCTCCACTTCTCATTAGCGTTGTTTTAAGTACATTTGCAACTTTTTGCAGTACATCATCTCCTGAGCTATGTCCATATGTATCATTATACTTTTTAAAGTTATCTACATCCATCATCATAAAAACAAAAATTTTATTCTCTCTTTTTGCTCGTTTCAACTCTTTATCAAATATCTGATTAAAGTATCTACGATTATAAAGTGCAGTTAACTCATCTAAAATACTAATTTCTTCAATTCTCTTTTTATCTGTAATATCAGTACGTATTGCGATATATCCTTTTAACTTACCATTTTCATGTAGTGGTGATATATGTGCATGTGCCCAGTAAGATGTTCCATCTTTTTTTAGATTTTTAATCTCACCCTCCCAAGTTTTGCCAGACTTTATAGTATCCCAAAGATCTGCAAAAAGTTCATCATCCATATCTGGATGTCTTTGAATATTATGATTTTTACCGATTAGTTCATATCTTGAATATCCTGAAACTTCACAAAACGCATCACTAACATCTGTGATAGTACCTGCTAAATCTGTCATAGAGACAATTACATACTTATCAATCATCTCTTTATAAGAAGACAACTGTTTTTCAAAACGCTTTAACTCAGTTACATCGTGTATCGTACCAAGCATTGAGAGTGCTTCTCCACCGCTACCTCTTTTAACTGTTCCTTTATGATGTAAAATATACTCTTGATTATCTGACTTAATTATCCTGCTATACATATCATACTCAACATCATTTGTTAACGCTAGGTTAATTGCATCTTGAATACTCTTTTTATCATCTTGATGTAGAAGATTTATAAATGATTCAAAAGATGAAGAAAAATTTATAGATGATACACCTAACAGGTTATATGCTTCATCAGACCACTCAATAACGTTTTTTTGTATATCCCAACTCCAATTTCCAACATGAGCAATCTCTTGAGCTTGCTTAAAATCATTCATTATACGATTTATCTCTTCTGTACGCTCATTAACCTTTGCTTCAAGCTCTTCAGCTTGCCTTCTTGCATCCATATGATAGTGATACTCATCAATTGCTCTATTTACAACTTGAACAACTTGCTTTTCATCACACGGTGTTTTTATATATCCAAATAGTCCACTCTCATTTAAAGTTTTTAGTACAATGTTATTCTCTTTTTCATTGGCAAACATAACAGTAATAACTTGAGGAAACAGTTGAAGAATAATTTTAACTAATTCATCACCACTTATATCATCATAAGTAGCATCACACATAAAAACAGCTGGATAAGACCCTTCCATACTAACTTGCCCCATAACACTCATAGCTTCTTGACTATTTGAAGCAAATTTCACTATAAAATTATTTAGATAATTTTTATTCAACCATGAAGAAATATCTTCATATGAGTTTACTTCTTTTTTAACACATATGATTACGTCATTAGCTTTTTTATCCATAAGATATATAATATCAAATAGATACTTAAATTTGATTTTAAGTTATCAATAGACTGGTATCTTATAAATAAATTATGTTATTATTATGACAAAAAAGGCAACCTATGCTAAAACCACTACTATTTTTGACACTTGTTGTAAATTTTTTATATTCAAATCAGGCCAATGATGATTTATATGTAAATGGACTTATATCAAAAGAGGAGTATAAATTACGACAAAAGCGAGAAGAGGAGCTTGTATCTATTAAAGCAGAACTTGCAGCTGAAAAAAAAGAGCAAGAGCTATCAGAGCCTAAAGACGATGTAGAAGAAGAGAGTACCTTAGACTCGATATTAAGTATTTTAAAATAATTTCAAAAAAGTTCTAAATCATCTTTTCTATGAACAAAAACTTGGTTTCTACCGCCACCTTTTGCTTTATATAGTGCACTATCTGCTAATGTATATAGTGCCGTCTCATCAACAATGTCGTGTCCCATATTTACAGTAAGTAGGCCCATTGAAACAGTCATATAGTTACTGCATGAACTTTTACTATGTTCAATTTTTAGATTCTCTATACTTTTGCAAATATTTTCTGCCATTTTAATGGCTTTAGTACTACCAAGTTCTGTAAAAAGGATAGAGAACTCCTCGCCTCCCATACGAAACACATAGTCACTACCTCTATTGAGTATACTCTTCAATGTTTTAGATACCAACTTTAATGCTTCATCACCCATTTTATGACCATATGTGTCATTGTATAGTTTAAAATCATCAATGTCTAACATAATAAATGTAATATTCGTTTTATCACGTTTCGTACGCAATAGTTCACGCTCAATTATTTCATTATAAAAACGACGGTTAAAAAGTCCTGTCAAAGGATCACGAATAATCTCATGTTCAAGACGTTTACCTGCTGTAATATTTTGACGGATTGCTGTATAACCTATAATGTTTTTTTCTTTATCAAACCTAGGGAAAATGATGGTTTGCATCCAAAAGACATCACCATCTTTTTTTCTATCGTTTAATTCACCTTCCCAAGTTCCACGATTAGATATAGTTTTCCACATAGTAGCAAAAACACTTTTAGGTGCCATTGGATTACGAATTATATTATGGTTTTGTCCAATAAGCTCCTCTTTTGTATAACCAGATAATCTACAAAATGATTTACTAACATCCGTAATAATGCCATCTATATCAGTTTTACTTGTATAAACGTACTCTTCCATCACTTTAATATATACAGAAAGTTCAGCACACTCATCTTCTGTTACTTTACTAAAATCTTCTAGTGCTTGAATCTGTATTAACGTATGGTGGAGATTATCATTATCATGTGTCAATTACATGCCTTTTACTTAATTTACTTTTATGTATGAATTACAACCCTATTTCTACCACCCTCTTTAGCTTCATAAAGTGCTTCATCAGATTTATTAACTAACTCATAAATATCTTTGCCCATACCATAAACAACACCAATAGAAACTGTATAAGAAAGAGTCACCTCACCCACTGTAATAATATTTTTTTCAAAGGCAAGTCGTATTTTTTCAAAAAGTATTTTTGTATCATCAAGTGAAATATTATCTAATAATACACAAAACTCTTCTCCACCAAAACGTGCAAAAAGATCTGCAGATCTGAGCATCTCCTCTAATATACGTTGTATCTCTTTAATAGCAACATCACCTACAGGGTGACCATAGGTGTCATTAATGTTTTTAAATTTATCAATATCTAACATTGCAACAGCTAAGTTTTCTTGTTTTCTTTTTGATTTATTGAAAATTAGTGCACCAGCATCAAAGAAATATCGTCTATTGAATGCACCTGTTAAAAAGTCCTTATTAGCTAGATCTCTTGTTGATTGAAAAAGTTCTAATAGCTCCAAAGAAGAACGTATCTGAATTGCCATTTTACTAGCATTCAAAGGTTTAATAACAAAATCATTTACTCCAACTTTTACAAACTTCTCAATAGTATCATCATCATCACTAGAACTAATTGCAATAATAGCAAACTCATCTTTATTATGATTGGCTCTAATCTGCATACATAACTCTAACCCATCCATATTTGGCATTCTATAGTCTGTAATAACAGTTGAGACGTTATTATTTTTATCATTAATAATTTCCATCGCCTCAACTCCATCTGAGGCTTCTAAAACTTTTACATCTATATCTTTTAAAATCTCAGTTATAATCATTCTATCTTGTATAGAATCATCAACTACTAAAACAGTTCTATCATAACTTTTCAGATAATCATGTACGCGTTTAACAGCATAAGAGATACTTTTGGTTCCGTTTTTCAGTATATAATCAACTATTTTTTTTCCAAATACAACATCTCTTAACTCTGTATTTAATGAACTAGTCAAAACAATGGCAGGAATGTGGTGAGACAGAGCTAAAGAGACAGTTTTATCTCCATGGGCATCTGGAAGTGTTAAATCTAGTATAGCAAAGTCAATGCTACCTTTATGACCTCTTAACATATGCATAGCATCTTTATATGTTGTTGCGGTCAAAGGTGTCATATCATCATAATTTTCAAATTCCATCACTAAAGCAGCAAGAATTGACTTTGAATCTTCTACAACTAGTATATTTTTCATTAAAAACCTTTATTAGTTTGTATTACATAAAGATATAAGTAAATATTTACAAGTTAAACAATAAATAATTATAACAGTATATCAATATTATATATATTATTTTTCTTAAGTGATTAAATTCTTTTAATTTTTATGCTTATCACTCTTCAATAGATATACAAAATTATCTCTATTGTTATATCCAATTACATTTGCATAACTCTGTTCAGTTTTATAATCTATTAAATGTACTATTGGCGTAAATGATTTATCAAACTCTTTGGGAAACTCTTTTGTCTCTTTATTTATAATAAGAGGAATATAATTCTTCTGTACTATCTCATTAACATCTTTTTTTATAAGTACACGTTGTTCAAATTTGCGACACCATGGACAATAATTTGCAACTAATACAAGCATAATATTTTTATGTAATTTTTTACCCTTTTTTATAGCCTCTACATAGTTAGTCTCATAACCCATTTCAAAAGCAAAATTATCCTCATTTATTTCTACTTTTACGAGTACCTTGTTATCTTCTTTATATTGTTCTGAAAACTTTGTAAGAAGATTATCAAGAGCATCTTCGAGTTTATCTTCTAAATCATCATCCTTTTGTAAAATAAAATACTCTTCATTTAGGTATGTAGTTGCAAAAGTCTTTTTATCAAAATCAAGACGCATTACCTGTTCTCCCACAAGCATTTGCAAATTAACAACTACACCGTTAGGAATAATTGTTTCATTAACAAGTATTGCCAAAGCTCTTTGATCATAACCTTTAGTATCTATTTTTAAATCATCCAATACTGTTTTAAGTTCATCATATATAATTTTTTTATACTCTTTAGGTACACTATTTCCTGATATCTCAACTAAAGGGTAACCTTTTTTTATACCCGTCAACGTATACATAGTCTCTGAATTTGCTATTGTGGTTAAAAATAGTAAAACTAGAAAAACATAATTTAAATGTCTCATTTTTTACTCCATATATTTAATTCTTTTCGTAAAAACATTCCTGTATAACTCCCACTTTTTTCAGCATTTAAAGCCAATTTTTCAGGATTACCAACATCAACTATCGCTCCACCTTTACTCCCGCCATCTGGTCCCATATCTATTACATAATCTGCATTTTTGACCATATCTAAATTATGTTCAATCACAAGTACGGAATTGCCAAGCTCAACAAAATGGTGAAGAACCCTTGTTAATCTATTTACATCATCAAAATGAAGCCCTGTTGTTGGTTCATCTAATATATATAGAGTTCGTCCAGTATCGCGCCTACTTAGCTCTTTTGCAAGTTTAATTCTTTGTGCTTCTCCACCACTAAGTGTAACAGCATTTTGTCCTAATGTAATGTACCCAAGACCAACATCATAAAGCGTTTGAAGTTTTGCATTTATTTTTGGAATTGGTTTGAAAAATTCCAATGCCTCTTCAACGCTCATAGCTAATATATCGGCTATTGTTTTACCTTTGTATAAAATCTCTAAAGTTTGAGGGTTATAACGTGTCCCATGACAACTGTCACACTTTACTAAAATATCTGGTAGAAAGTGCATTTCTATCTTTATTTCACCCTCACCTTGACACTTCTCACACCTTCCACCCTTAACATTAAAACTAAAACGTCCAAGATTAAAGCCTCTAATCTGAGCCTCTTTAGTTTTTGAAAAGAGTAAACGAATCTCATCCATAACACCTGTATAAGTTGCTGGGTTTGAGCGTGGGGTTCTACCAATTGGACTTTGATCTAGATAGATTACTTTGTCAAGTTGTTCAAGACCCTCAATCTCTACACCTGAGACTTTTTTAACTTTTCTAGCATTATTTAAAAGTTCACGTGCCACAGGAAGAAGTGTTTGAAGAATCAATGAGCTTTTACCACTTCCACTAACACCTGTAATACAGACAAAATTTGAAAGCGGAATCTCTACACTTAATTTTTCAATATTATTAATATAAACATTTTTAATCTCTATAAACTTTTCTTGTTCTCGTCTATGGTAATACTCTATTTTTTTACGTCCACTCAGATAATCTGCTGTAAGAGTATCACTTTTTTTCAAATCTTCCATAGTTCCACTAAAGACAATATCACCACCAAACTTTCCAGCCCCAGGTCCAATGTCAACTATCCAATCAGCATTTTCAATAGTCTCTTTATCGTGTTCTACAACAATTACACTATTTCCCTTTTGTTGCAACGATCTTAATGTTCGAATTAATTTAAGTGTATCTCTTTCATGAAGTCCAATACTTGGTTCATCTAAAACATACATTACACCAGTAAGCCCACTACCAATTTGTGAAGCTATCCTAATGCGCTGAGCCTCACCACCACTAATAGAGCGTGCATCACGAGAAAGACTTAAATACCCAAGTCCTACATCATAAAGAAAGAATAGACGCTCCTTTAGTTCATTTAAAATTGGCTCAGCTATCATCGCTTGTTGATCATTAAAATAGTCAAAATGTTCTTCAATCTTAAAAAAACTGTAACTTTTTTCTATAGGCATATTTATTACATCTGCTAAACCAATATTTGCAACTCTAACAGCTTGGCTCTGTAAATGTAGTCTATTTCCATTACACTTACTACAAACTTTTTCGCTCATATAGTCGCCTAAATCTTTTTCATCTTTGAACATGTCATAAGCAATTTTTATAACACCGCTCCACTTTTTCTTAATAGGTCTGCCTTTCCACAAAAACTCAGCCTCTTCAATACTTCCATGTAAAATTGCCTTTTGCTGGTGTTCTTCTAACTCAGAATATGGAATCTTAGTGCTAATTCCAGCAGCGTCACAAAATGCTTTTAAAAATGAAGAGTAGTAACCCTTATTAAACCCATAAAGAATTTTAATTGCACCTTTTTCAATGCAGTGATCATAATCTACAATCTTATCAATATCAAGAGCATAACGAATACCTAAACCATCACACTCTTCACATGCACCCTTTGGTGAGTTAAAAGAGAAAGAGAGCGGTTCTAATGGGTCAAAACTAATCTTACAGTCATGACAAGCTAAATGTTCACTGTAATGTATATGGTGCGCACAATTCAAATCTTCACTATTTAAAATATCAATTTCAAGTTCGCCATAACTCTGCTTCAGCGCACGTTCAACATCTGAGGCTATTCTCTCTTTGTTATCTTTCTTAACTACGACACGGTCAATTACTACTTTAATAGTATGTTTTTTAGTTTTAGAAAGTTCTATCTCTTCATCAAGACGAACCATCACACCATCAATCATTGCACGAACATAACCCTTGTGCGTAAGAGATTCTAAGAGATCTGCGAATGAACCTTTTTTCTCTTTTACAAGTGGAGCTAAAATTACAATTTTTGCATTTTCTGGAAGTTCTAAAACCTGTTTAATAATATCTGAAGCACTCATTTGTGAAATTGGCTTATGACACTTGTGGCAATGCTGCTTTCCAATACGAGCAAATAGTAAACGTAAATAGTCATAAATTTCTGTAATTGTTCCAACAGTAGAACGTGGATTTTTTGAAGTTGTCTTTTGATCAATCGCAATAGCAGGGGTTAAACCCTCAATCTTATCAACATCTGGTTTGCCAATACGATCTAGAAATTGTCTTGCATAACTTGAAAGTGATTCAATATAACGCCTTTGACCCTCTGCATAGAGAGTATCAAAAGCTAAAGTAGACTTACCACTACCACTAAGCCCTGTAAATACGACTAAAGAGTTTTTTGGAATATTTAAAGATATATTTTTTAGATTATGTTCTTTCGCACCGATAATTTTAATTGTGTCACGCAATTTGTTTCCTAATTTTTAGAATCTCTCATTATATCAAAATGAAAAGAAAATTAAAATTATCTTTACAAAGCTAAACAATATTTTAGTTTTGCAAGAGGTTTAAGAAGTCAATAAATTGAAAAAGTAAATTTAGCACCATTCTCAACATTTTCAACACTCAATATGCCATTATACTTTTGAGCAATCAAAGAACTCATATACAGACCTATACCTGTTCCTTTACCATCCTCTTTTGTTGTGACATTTGCTTTAAATATATCATTAATTACATCTAATGGTATACCTCCTGCGTTATCAATTAACTCTATACTTTTTATATTATCGTTATCTAGAATATTAATTGTTATTTTTCTATCATTAATATTTTTTTCATTGAAAGCATCTTTTGCATTATTTATAATATTTATTATCAAATGAATAAACTCATTCTCATTCCCAGACAACCTAAAATCTTTCACAACATTCGTTTCTATATTAATTCTATTATTGATAAACTCATCTTCTACCAATAATAGAACTTTAGAAATCATTTTATCTACATCAAATGTTGAAATTTTTGTCGATGGTCTAACAAAATTTCTAAATGTATTTAACGTATCACTCATATGCGTTATCTGTTTTTGTATTTTTGATTGAAAGTTTACAATATAATCTTTATCTAACTTTCCACGTTTAAATATTTCATCTAATATACTAGATTGAAGACTAATAATATTTATTGGCTGTAACCATTGATGTGCCACAGCATCAATCATCTCTCCCATTGCTGCCATACGAGACTGTTTAAGTAGCATCTCCTCTTTTTCTCGTCTTTTTAATATCTCTTCTTCTACTTTTTGTTCTAAATTATTTTTATACTTATCTAACTCTTCATTTAGTTTCATGAGCTGTAACTGCTTATTATCACTTTGTTTAATTATTAAATATAATCTATGCAATTTCTTTTTATAATCATTTAAGAGAGTTTCTACATTTTCATGTAACTCACCATGCTCTGTATCTATAAAATCTTCTAAATATGCTAATGTTTTTTTAATTTTTGGACTCTCATTTATAATTTCTTTCATAAAATTCTATACTACCTGTTTTTCTATCATGTTAATATTAAGTATTTCAAACTCTTCACAAAAATCTTCACCTGCTTCTAAAGTGCTCTCATTTTTTGCGACATATATCCAATTAATAACTATTTTAGAGCCATTTTTTACAGACTCCTCTAAAATATCAAAAAAATCAAAAAAAAGCTGTGAACTACTAGAGTTAAAATAGTTAATTTCTATATTAACAGTTGTTATCTCATTATAAACAGTAGAAAAGTAGCTGTTTATCCAATCCATCATGGGTCTATAAAAATCATACGTATTTTCAGGAAAAGAGTCTCCTTCTATATCTATAAGATGTTTATTGCTATCCATTACAATTCTAGGAGTATATTCAGTTTTTTCTTTAATTAATACACTCATAATTTTTTTGCACCTTTTACTTTTACATCTAATTCAAAATAGATTCTATTGTTTTCATCAGATTTATGAAAACGATAAGCTAATTTATTTTTTGATTTACGAACCATATCAAAAAAGCCCAATCCCGCACCACGAGAATGGACTTTTTTACCACTACGACGTTGATGTTTATATGCCTCTTTTATATCTTCAATCGCAATAGCGTTTACTCTATTAAGATTCTCTTCTAAAGGTTTTTGTTGCTCTTTTAAAATATAGTTACCACTATGTATCTTATAAAAATTATCTCCGCTACTATGTGAGATTAGAACAGCTCCACGACTCTTACATCTATTATTACCTAAATCTACACTATCTGCTGAATAACTAAGAATATTTTGCATTATCTCTATAATTAATGCAAAAATAGTACGTACACGTGCTTCTTCTTCTACAGATTCAATCAATATAGCTCTTATCGCTTTTGAAATAGATACGATTGTATTTTGAGTTACAATACCATTAAAATCAAAAAGTACAACATCATTTATAGTTAATTCAAGTTTTAAAAAATCTAACTTTTTCATATACCTTTTCCTATTAAAATCAATTTTCTGAGATATAACGTACAATTTGCCTTTGTAGAACTTCTGACTTAAATGGCTTTTTCATATTAAATAGTGCACCTGCATTAAAAGCCTCTTTAATAACAGTTTTATTAACAACAGAACTTACAATAATTATCTTTGCATTTTTATCATATTGTTTTATCAATTTTGTTGCCTCTATCCCATTTAAAATTGGCATCTCTATATCTAGAGTAACAAAATCTGGATTGTACTCTTTATATTTATCTACACCTTCTTGCCCATTTTCTGCCATAGCAATTACTTCATGACCTGCAGCTTCAATACTCTTTTCTTGTTTAAATCTTGCAAGTTTAGAGTCATCAATAATCAAAAATGTTGCCATAGTATTCCTAACCAATTTTAAAATTAAATGTTAATTATATCTTTTAAACTTTAAACTAACTACTGTGATGTCATCATTAGCTGGTGTCTCACCTTGATGTTCTAAAAGAGCATCTAAAAAAATCTCTTGTTGATCAGATAATATTTCCATTGAGTACTCATTGATTAGATTCGTAAAGTTTGTTTTACCAAAAGAGAATCCATTTCCATCACCTATTTGATCGATAAATCCATCTGTAGTAATATAAATTTGAGTATTACCTGTTATATCTATAATATAATTTGTAAATTCATAACTTGAATTAGAACGTTTATACCCAAGTGAATGTCTATCACTTTTATAGACTTTCAGTTCACCATTTTGTACAACATATAATGGTGTTTTAGCTCCAGCATATATTAATTTATTCTCTTTTTTATTGTAGTAAAGCAAACCACCATCAAACCCAGAATTAGAAATTGAATCTTTATTTTCTTGCTTAAGTAAATGTTTCATACTTTTATTAAATACTGATAAAAGTTTAGCTGGATTTACAACCTCATCACTATTATTAATTCGTCCAACAATTTGCCGTTCAATAGCTTTAACAAGCATAGTTACAAATGCACCAGGTACCCCATGACCAGTACAATCAACAACCATTAACATCATTTCGTCATCATTTCTTAACTCTTCTAGCAGATATATATCTCCACCTACTACATCTCTTGGGTGCCATATTACGAAAAAGTCATCACAATATTTACGAAATAGTTCATTATTTGGAACTAGTGAATGTTGAATGTGCGATGCATACTCTATAGAATCTTCTAGACTAATTTTCGCTTGTTCTAACTCTGTAATATCATTTAAAGTTATAACATATATTGTGTCTCTGTTTTTAATAGACTTTTCTATGTTAACTTGAAAAACATGATTCTTAATTAATGTTTTGTGTTCTTCACTTTTATAATGTAGAACATATTCAACCCAAGTCATACCATCACGATTCATATGAAGATAATCATGTGTAGTATTTTGTTCAAATAAATTTCCTAAACTATTTGAGATATTACCTTTAAAATATTCTAGTGTTTCAACATCAAAAAAGTTTAAAAAAGCTCTGTTTACATCTATTATTTCATAATTCCTCATAACGATTATCATAGACTTTAATCCATCTAAAGTTGTACGAAAAAATATTTTAGAATCTTCTGTCTCTTCAAAAGCTAAATTTAGATTGTTATTTAAATTTTGTAACTCTTTAGTTTTTTCTTCAACTTTTGCAGACAACTCCTCTTTTTTATTTTCTATTATAGAAATGAAATTCAAACGGCTTTTTTCACTCCTGTAAATTGCATATAACTGCATTATCAAAAATAAAATTGCAATAATAGTCAACCCAATTTTTAATCTTTTATACTCCTTTAAATCTCTGCTAATAGTTGATTGAAGTATTGTTTCAATATTATCAGTTTTAAGCATGATATTAGAAAATAGAAAATTACATTTTTTAGTTAATTTACTCCTTTCTTCTAAGTCATCTATTTTAAGGTATTGCTCCATAGACGATACAAAGTCATCTAAGTCTAATAAAATTAAATCTATCTTACTCTTTATATGTTGCTTATTAAGTCCTAAAAAAGTACCCTCACTATTTTTCCCACCATAAACCATTGCATTAGAGTACCATTTAGCTCTATTAATAGATTCTAAAACTGTATCTATATTTTTATCATCAATACTATTTTTTACACTTTTAAACTCTATATATGCATAAGCAGTCTCTAATTTAATTTCCATAGCGGCATCTACTAAAGGATAATATTTATCAACTATTTCATTACCACGATAAGAACTGTAATATATTGTTGTAATAAATATAATACCAAAGAGTAGAACTATTCTAAAAATAGAACTTGATTTTTTCAAAATATTATTCCTGATAGTTTTAATTGATTCTAGATATATACAATACTGTAATATCATCATCTCTATCTAATGAAGAAATGTTATCTCTTGCTTTCTCCATTAATACTGAATCACACAACATCTTTCTAGGAGAATATTCTAACAATCTATCATCAATAGTTTCAATTATCCCATCACTATAAACTACAATTTTTTTAAAATTTTTTATATCTAACTCATTTACTTTCATATCTGTCGAAAAATTCAAAATTGGTAAAGAGTTTGATTTTAACTCTTTTATTTCACTACCATCATATATTAAAGTAGGATACATTCCGCCAATTGAATACTCTATTTTACTAAAGTCGCTATTTAATTCTAAAATACTAAAAGATAGTTGCTCTTCATCTGCCAAAAAGTTTCTTATAAATGGTAAAACTTTATTTAATAATTCTTGGAGTGGAATATCCTCTTTTGCATATCTATTTATTATTGAAGATACTGAAAACACTGTAAGAGATGGTGATATTCCATGGTCTTGACCATCTATTAAATAAAAGAGTATCGAACCACTCTTTTTTTTATATATTGAGTATAAATCTCCACTTAATATATCACTTGCAACAGATATAATATCAACTTTTATTTTATTATCGTTATTTAATTCATTAACAATAGATGCCTCGACCTTTTTTCTAGCAATGTTTTGTTGTTGCACATTATAATCATGAATATCTTCTAATTTTGTCTTATATCTATTTAACTCACTATTAAGTTGTAAAATCATTCTATGTTGAGTATCACTATGTTTAATTATTTTGTCTAATCTTTTATTTTTTCTTTTATAGTGCTTTAATAAGTCATTAAAATTATCTTTAAATTCTTCACAATCACCTAAATTGTCTTCAATAATTGATAATAACTTATCTTCTTTCATATAATCTAATACCTAACTTAATAAATTTAAAGAAATAGTATCATTTTTTACAACTATAAAGCATTAACGATTTTGTAAATAACTATAATTGAGACAGAAATATATAAACTAAGAAGTAGACTTTTATGCAATTTTGCAGAACTCTTGCTTGTAGCTTTTATACCAATATAAACACCTATTAATGCTCCAAGTCCAGTAATTAGCCCCTCCTTTATTAAGAGTTCACCTGCCATACCTAAGCCTATCACACCAGAAAATGAAGAAAACAGAACAAAGAAAAGCCCAGCAACTGCAGCTTTTTGTGTTGAATATGAAAAATAACCTACAAGTATCGGGATTAAAAGTAATGCACCACCAACACCAACTGAAATTGCAAATAGTCCTATCAATGCACCAGTAGTAAATAATTTTATTGGTGAAATTTCAACTCTAATAGATGATTTTTCTACGCTTTTGACAATCCTAAACATACCAAGAAAGATTAATGAAAGTAACATTATTTGTAAAGTAAATTCTGAAAATGTAGCTACTACAAAAACGCTTCCCTGCCCTCCTACAAAACCTCCAAGAACAATAAAACCTACATCTCTAAAGCTAACATTTGTATTTTTATAGTTCAAATATGTTCCATAAATAGAACCCATAAACATTTGTAAAACTGCAATACTTACAGCTGATTTTATATCAAAACCATATAGTAGTAAAATTGGGACTAAAATAGTACCACCACCCATACCAAAATAACCAGAGATTATCCCAGTTAAAATTCCAATAGGCAATAAAGCGTAAATTTCCATAAATAAATTCTTTTTTTTTTGACGATTATATGTATATAACCTTAATTAATGTATAATTTTTTATTTGTAGGAATAATATGATTAAGATTATAACTCAAGCAGCACAAAATTTTTTAAATAACGATTTGGAACTTTCAACAATTCATTGTGATAAATTAGTTGATGAGGGCTATGTAAGTCTTATAACTGCAACTACAATAAAAGATAAACATGAAGTTTATATATCTTGTTGCAGTGACTTTTTAAGAATTATTTCAGATGTTATGTTATTTGATGATAACCCAGACGTTGCTACTATGGATGATTTAAACAAAGAACTTAATAATATTATTATAGGTAGCGCAAAAGTTCTTGCCGAACAGCAAGAGTTAGCAAGTTTTAATATATCTACACCAATCTCACTAGGTGAGAAAAAATTCGATATTGATTATGATACTTCAGCAACACTAAGCATAAATGAAAAACGTTTAACTATTGCTGTTAAAAGGTTAGTTGATTAATGGGACTTGCTGAAGATTTAGCTGACCTTCAAAAAGGTGCTAATAAAGAAGATGCTGAAAATATTAGAAGACTTCTTGAGTGGATGGATTATGATGGTCTTTTAGATATGGAAGTTGAGTTTGAAGCTACACTTGGGCACACTTCACTAAGTATTAAAGAGATTTTAGCACTACAAAAAGGCTCTGTTATTGACCTCAATAAACCAGCTGGTGAGAGTGTTGAAGCCTATGTTAATGAGAGAATTTTAGGTAAAGGTGAGGTCATGGTTTATGAAAAGAACTTGGCAATTCGTATAAATGAAGTATTGGATTCTAACGGTGTTATCTATTATCTATCAAAAGAGGGAAACTTGGAATGATAAAAAGGCTATTTCTTGTTTTAATTGTACTGCCTACAATCGCTTTTTCTGCTAAGATATTAAGTCATAATATTTATGAAAGAACAGATAGAATAGATATAATGATTACTTTTGACACACCATACGAGGGCACTCTATACCAAAGTGAACAGAGTAATCATATTAAATTAACACTAAATGGTGCAACTGTAGAAGAACCTATAATGAAAAATTTAAGTAATGACTTTTTAATCAGTCTTACAATAGCTCCAATTGGAGATCATGCTGAAATAATTCTAAATACCCCATCAAAAATAGATTTAAAAGCATCAAAAACAATAGATGGTTATGGATTAAGACTTAGACTTAGCAAAAAAATATCTTCAGGGAAAAATACTGTTCAGACATCAACATCTTCTATTAGTGAGTCTCTACCAACACAAAAACGTAGCTCTTCAGTAAAATTATCTACTAGTTATTACATAGCTATAGCACTACTTATCATAGCTGTTATTGTTCTATACTTCTTTCGTAAAAAAGTATCTAATGCAGCAAAAGGTGGTTCTTGGTTAATGGGTGGTAGAGGACTTAGTGCTACATCTACACAATCAGCAGATATAATTTTTCAAAAACCAATTGATGCGAACAATAAAGTTATTTTATTAGAATTTCAGAAAAGGCGTTACTTAGTTATATCTGGAACTTCAAATATGCTACTTGATACCTTCACCTCAGATAATAAGCCTATTCGCACGCAAGAACAATTTAATAAAATGCTTTCACAGAATTCAGACAAGTTAGATGAGTTTATGAATCTTAATAATCAACTAGATAGTTACAAAGAAAAAGCTGGTGCTATTTAAATTTATAGACTAAATTAATTCTTTTTTTCAATATATTTGGACGCACTTTAACACCATCTGGTAATGGTAAAAGGGCTTTCAAGTTCTTACTAAATATACGTTCAATACTTTTTTTACCTTTTAAAATGTTTTTAGCACCTTCATTTAGAGGGTGTTCGAGTTTTGTAAACTCTTTTGGTATAACACATTGCTGACGATTATGTATGTTTTTTGCAATTACATCACCACTTTTTAGTCGTTTCATTAAGTGCGTGTTATCACTTGCGATAAGATTTATAAGCATAAAAAGTATAATTAAAACTGATTTCATCACTAACTCCTCATCTAAGGCAATTATATCATATAAGAAACTCTTTACAATTAATAAACTATACTTAACGTTATTTATTCAGGAGCGATTTTAGTATGAAAATAAAACACTCAATAATACCTATTCTTATTATGCTTACAATGCAAATTAATGCTCAAACGTTGCTAATTGCAAAGGGATGGCAACTACTAGGTACTGGAGTTGCTGTGACTGACTTAAGTCAATTTTCAACTCATGAGGTTTATGCATATAAAAATGCTAACTGGGCAGCATATAATGTCGCTAATTCAGGTTTTGCAACACTCTCTAGTCTAGATTCAGGAGAAGGTTTCTGGATAAATGGTACAGATAGTGAAACTATTACTTTAAGCGGTACAGAAGATACTAATAGATCTTTAACAGTAAAAAGTGGTTGGCAATTAGTAGCTGCTACAAGCCAGATATGTAGTTCACAACTTTTTGCTTCAGATAGTGTAAATGCAGTATTTTCTTATGAAAACAATGCATGGAAACTTTATGAGCCAACATCAACTACGAGTGACTTTTCACAACTTAGTACAATTTCCAAAGGTAGTGGTTTTTGGATTAATAGCTCAAAAGAGACAACATTAGTACCAACACTTACAATTACAGGAAGTATAAGTGATGGATACGTAAAAGATGCAAGAATTGAAATTGCTTCACTAGAGACTGGGAGTAGTATCTCAATTGTAGCAGACAATAACAGTAGTGAGGCGAGTAGTGACAATGGTCTATTTACTATCAGTATTATGAACCCTGATAATGGTGGTTATATAATTAGTTCAACTTCAGGGATTGATGAGTCCACAGGAGAATCTTATGAAGGTATCCTAAAAGGTGTTATCTCAACAGATAGTTGTGGCGCAGAGGTTCAAGTTAGTCAAAATATTACACCAATTACCACACTTGTTGCTGAAACTGTACTTGATACTAAAAGTACAAACTCAAAATCACGTGCTAATAGTTCAATTACTGACTTAATCGCAGCAGCTGAGGAAAGAGTTGCTGATTCAATAGGAATAAGTAAAGCCTACATAAATAGTGATCCACAAATACTTCTAAGAACTTCTGAAAATGAAAATACTAGAGCTGCTGCTGCAAAAATAATTAAAACATCTCTTGCAATTCAAAAGACTGCTGAAATGATGGCAAGCTCTATTGTAGATAAAACAGAAACTGATTCATTTAACACTGTAACAACTTCAGCGTTTAAAGCTCTTGCCAGCTCAATTTCTAAATCAACTAGCAGTGGTGACTTTGAAACATTAATTGCAGATACTGGTACCTTAATTACAAACACCATTACAAAAATCAATGAGGCAATATCAAAAAAACCTACTCTTGCTCAAACAATTATAAAACCTCAAGAAAAACTTGATGCTGCAAAAAATGTCATTCAAAACTCTACTGATATAACTCTTCAAATTAAAGAGAATGAAATTATCACAGACACAGCAGGAGATGTGCAACTTCAAATTGAAGCTGTACAAAAATCACTAGAAATTGTAACTAGAAAAATAGAGGAAAAAGCTCAAAACATAGCAAAAGCAACAGTAGATTTCGCTACACAAGTGCAAGGAGTAAAAGATGTCATCAAAACTATTGCTATAAGTGGTGGAGTTGAGGGAACTAAAGCTTTAATACAAGAGCAAGTTAAAACATTTAGTGCAAATGGACAGACAATAGATGCAAAAGCCTTTGCAGATAATCTATTTAGTGATGCTAGAATTTCCCAAAAGAAACTAGAATTTGACAATATATTTGGTACAGATTTTAATCGCGATATTGTTGATGCTGCTGTAAAATCTTATGAGGGAATCGTAAAACAACAAGCACAAGGCTTAGTTGTTGATCAAGCATTTATTAAACAACAAATAGAAAACAATATTGCTAAACTTCCAACTGATAAACAGTCGATAATTAATCAAAATGTAGTTACAAATGGAGCTACAATCATAACAGATATCAAAAAACAAGTTGATGTTGGTAATGGTTTTATTGTTGATTCTAAAAAGAATATCATATTTAAGCCACCAGTTGATGGAGCAGTTACAACACTAACAAAAGATAATTTAGAATCAGTTACAGTATTTACAAAAGAGTTATTAGTTGGAAAAACTTTTTTTGCTGTTTACAATGAAGTTCACGATTATGGAAGTGAACTTTTCGGTCTATGGGGTGCTGAAGAGTTACGCTTTGAAGATAAAAAAATAGTATTTGCAGGTTTATCTAATATTGATGACCGCGGTGAAGACACATATCTTTTAGAAGATGGAAAAATTCATCTCTTTAATAATTATGATAATGAGCTTATAAAAATTATAAGTTCTCAACCTGATTTTTTAACTATTGAAATAGAAAATTTAAAAGATGGTTCCAAAGAGACCATTTTCATGTATGTAAATAAAGATTTAGCACTCGATGCAGTACGCCTAAAAAATAAAAATTTAATTCGCGCCCCACTTCCAACATTTGATGGTATTAAAGAGTTGAGTGTTAATTTACTTAATGGTAGAACATTTTATGAGGTGTTTTTTGAAATTGATAAACCAAAAAGTGCTTTTAACTTTAAATGGGCTGTTAATAAATTACGATTTACAGATACTCATGTGATTTTTACAAATCTTAGCGGTGCAAAATATAGTGGTGTAGATAAATACAGCATTAATAATGGAATTGCAACATCACAAGAGATTGAAGATCATAATGAAAACTTTTCATCCACTGATAACTTTGCAAATGAACCAATAGTTGCATCAACAACTAGAATAATTGAAACACATAGCGATTATCTTATCTTAGAACATGCAGAAGGAGAGTTTTGGAAAGAGCGCTCACGTGTATATTTAAGTCTAGAAAAAGCAAAAGCTTATGCTGAAAGTAAAAATAGAGCTATTGCAGATACTACACTAATAGATTTTAGTAGTATTAGTAAATTTACAAAAATAATAGAAAATAGAAGACTGTTCCTTATAGTGGGAGCATTTAATCACTATGAGCTAGATAACAACTTTTACCTAAATGGCGAAACAAAAACAACATCAAGAGGTGAAACATATACTATCCAGCCAGATGGCTCTGTATTTATAGTTGGGAAAGATCAAAGTTTTACTATGCGTATCAAACAGGCTAACAGTGACTTTATTGAAGTTACTTTTGATGAGTTTAGTGTTGCTAACGCATATATTTTTGCAGATAGATTAAAAGCTGAGCAGAAACTAAAGGATTTAAATTCACAACCTATAGATATACTACCTATAAACAATGAGCCTCAAATAGATTCTACTAATACTGATACTCCTATAGATACAACCACTACTACTTCTAGTGGTGGAATAGGTACATACCATGGTACCTTCAATGACTTAGTTTGTGATACAACAGGAACGCAGTTTCCTCTTGAAGTTACAATTAGTGATACAGCTATAACATTTAGTGCAGATAAAAATGGACTTATCGTAAATGGTTTTGGTCGTATACAAGATATTGACCAAACTACAGCTACAATACTATTAGCTACTAGTGATAATGTTCCTTTTGGAATTGGAACGATTAATAAACTTGACAATACAGTAGTAGGAAAGTGGAATTACACTATTCCAACTGGTCAAACCTGTACTGGAAACTTTAAAGTATCATTAAATTAACTATAGGAAATGTTCAATGAAGATTAAAATACTTTCACTTATATTATTAGTATTACCAATTTTTGGTATAGCTCAATCTACTGTTAATGAAACAGTTAATTCATGGCGTCTATCAGTAGATGAGACGCATGTAATACCTAAGAGTGTACGTTCTGTAAGCTCTCAAGAAGCACTTATTTATTTAAATAAATTACGTACTGGTGCGGGAGAGACATCACTTGTAGAAAATGCAATACTAAATACTTCTGCATTAAATCATAGTAACTATCTAGTTACTAATAATATATCAGGACACTATGAAACAGCGGGTAAAACTGGTTTTACAGGTGTTCAACCATGGGAAAGAAGTGCATACGCTGGTTATCTATCAAGTATCAGCGAGAATGTATCAACAGGACAAACATCAATTGAAGAATCCATAGATGGCCTGTACTCTGCCATATATCACCGTTTTGGTTTTCAAGCTTTTGATATAGATGAAATAGGTATTGGTGTGAATTTTTCAGGCACCGGGGCATATACATATAATATGGGTAACAAAAAACTAAATGACGCATGTGGAGGAACGAGTTTTAGTGGTTCTGGACGTTACTACACAGGTGTATGCTCAGACACTACATTTAAATTAGAAGAGAGTGTTTATCTAAATGTTCAAAATGCTAATAAAGCTTCAAATCCATCTAAAGTACTTTGGCCATATGCCAATCAAATTAATGTATCACCTGTATTTTTCGAAGAATCACCAGACCCACTTCCAGATTACAGCGTAAGTGGTTACCCCATTAGTTTAAAGTTCAATGACTACTTTAATAAGACGGTCTCACTTACTTCATTTCAACTATTTGACAGCGCAAAAAATGAAATTACCAATACAAGACTGTTAAAAAAGGACAATGACCCAAATAGTAAAATGACAACACATGAGTTTGCACTTTTCCCACTTACTAGACTAGATTGGAATAGTAAATATACAGCAAAAGCTGTATATAGTGTAGACGGTGTAACTGAAATATCGGAGTGGAGTTTTACAACTAAAAGCATAGGGTATGACTATTATAAGATTACTACAAACTCTTCAGACATTACAATTCAAGCGAATAAAACCTACGCGTTATACGTTGTGCCAAGTTCAAAAATAGATGTACTTACTAGCTATAATACAAAAGGTACATTCCTTCCAAAGACTGCATTTATTGATTCAAATACTCTTTCAGTATCAACAACCGATGCAATAGGTGGAAAAACAACAATAACATTAAGCAATGGCAAAACAATTAACATGACAATTACATCAACTGACACAGCACTGCCATCACAAACTTTAGCTAGTAATTCGTCATCATCTACAAGTTCATCAGTAACAAGTACATTCACGCAAGAACAACAATCATACATAAATGAGCTTATAGGTTCTAACCCAATTAAATGGTTTTTTTGGATGACAAATTCTGGGAGAGTATTCATTGCAGATACGAGAAAAGGAGAGAGTGCAGATACCACAACATTATGGGAGCATAGTTTAACTAACTTTACATGGACTCCGATAAGTGGTGGAAGTGTAGAAAAACTTTTTAATACTCTTTCAATTTCTAGTGACGGAAGAACTATAACTTTGGGTAATCCAATAACTACAACATCATCAACAAAACAAGATTATATTAATGAACTTACCGGTGCCAATCCAATTAAATGGTTTTTCTGGATGACAAATTCTGGAAGAGTATTCATTGCAGATACGAGAAAAGGAGAGAGTGCAGATACCACAACATTATGGGAGCATAGTTTAACTAACTTTACATGGACACCTATTAGTGGTGGAAGTGTAGAAAAAATATTTGATACACTATCAATTTCTACTGATGGTAGAAATATTACTTTAGGAGCTAGTGGTAATTAAAACTTACAACTTCTTTTAGTAATTAATATCTATCAAAATCATTGTAGTGATAACGAAAATCTGAGTCATCAATACAGTGATTTGTATAACAGTAATCAATACCCCGAGGTTTTGGTACTACTACTTTTTCATTCCAAAAGCATCCGCTAAATATTAAACTTGTAAATAGTAAAATAGATATATTTTTAACCATTTGTAACCTTTTCAAAATACCACATAAAAGCATACATTAGCGCAGGAGTTTTTGCATATGAGCTATCTTTTAAAAACTCTTGTGCATCTTTAATTGGAATATAGACAACTTCAATATCCTCTTCATCGATTCCACCGCCATCATGAATTTTATCTTTTTCACTTACACTAGCATAAAAAAGAGTCTGCAGAGCACCTGCAAAACCTACTGCTGAATAAAAACTATTTAATTTTTCTAATCTATTTGCATCAATTTCATAACCACACTCTTCTTCAATCTCTTCAGCTGCGATTTTTTCTAAACTCATATCTTTATCTACAATTCCAGCACAAAGCTCATGTGTAAAACCATCACTATTGTTTAAATATACTGGTGGACGAAACTGCTTAACTAAGATAAATGCATCTCTATCAGTATGGTACAATAAAATACATACGCTCTCATGAACATTAACAACATCCCAAGATTTCTCTTTACTATTTTGTTTGTAATTCATTCGTTTTAATTCTACAAACTTAGAGTCAACACACTCACTAAACGAAATGTCAGTAATACTACTCATAATAATATAGCCTGTGCTAAGGCTAAAAATGCAAAAAAGCCTATCATATCTGTTGCAGTTGTTAAAACAACAGTTGAACCAATTGCAGGGTCTATCCCAAATTTTTTCAATGAAAGAGGGACAATTGCACCAAATATTCCAGCTGTTAACATATTTATAATCATAGCAAATCCAATAACAACTCCAAGCATTACATTATCAAACCAGAAAAAAGCCACAATCCCCATAATAAAAGCAAATAGAACTCCATTGAAAAAAGAGACTATTAACTCCTTTGTAATAGCCTCTTTTGCATTTTCTGTATCAATATCACCTAATGCCATCTGCCTAACCATTACAGTCAGTGTTTGAGTCCCAGAGTTTCCACCCATTGACGCTACAATAGGCATAAGTATTGCAAGAGGTATAAAAGCTTGAAGTGTCTCATCAAACATAGAGATTACAAAAGATGCTGCAATTGCTGTTAAAAGATTTACAAATAACCAACTACCACGTCTATATGTAACCATTTTTAAATTTTCTTCATACTCAGTATCTTCATCAACACCTGCCATATTATAGATTTGATCGGTTGCTAACTCTTCAATAACATCAATAATATCATCAGCAGTAATTCTACCAACTAACTTATTTTCCCAATCTACAATTGCAATAGCATTTAAATCAAACTGTTCAAAAGTATGTGCTACGTCTTCTATAGGATCAATACTACGAGCTTTTTGTGTCTGATAATCACCAGAAGATAGAATTGACTGAAATGTTGTAGAAAAATCTAGTGTAATTAAATCTTCTAATGAAATTGCACCCATCAAGTGATGATCATCATCAACTATAAAAACATTATGTATATTTTCAAGTTCATCACTCTCTTTTAATGTTTTTAGCCTAACAACAGCATTTTCTATACTCTCATCTAAAGTTGCATCAAAAACTTCTGTCTGCATATATGCACCAGCTTGATTATCACTATATTGAAGTAATTTTTCAATATCGTCTTGATCTTCTTCATCCAAGCTTGCGATGACATTTTCGCTTTTTTCTTCATCAATATCACCAATATCTTGAATAAGATCGGTTGCGTCATCTGATTCTAGTGCTTCTACTGCAAAACCTAGCTTTTCTGCTGAAAGATGTGAGATAGCCTCATCTTTTATTTTTTCAGGTAACTCTAAAAGGACATCACCTAAAATATCTGTTGGAATTTTTTTTAAATACTCAAAAAACTTCGCATCATCTTGTTTTTTTATTTTTTTTAAAAGTTTAGCGATAACACTAGCGTGCATTGCTTGCTGTTCTGAATCCTCAAGCCAAAGCTCAAGGGTACGAAGCATCTCATCTATTTTTTTCATCTATTAAATTAACCTTGCTTATCTAATGCCTTACGAAGATAATCAACACTTTTAAATGTTTCTGCTACCATTGGTGGCCGTTTTTGAAGTAGTAGTAAATCAATCTTTTTATTGTATGCTAAACGCATATCATCAAATTGACGTTTACTCTTACCTTTTAGTTTTGAAGTTGTTATTTTAATTACTTTTGCTGGGTTAATTGCACGACCATTTTTATACAATCCAAAATGTAAATGTGGACCAGTACTCATACCAGTTGAACCAACATAACCAATTACTTGACCTTTTTTAACCCATTTTCCACTCTTAATTCCACGACGAAATTTTTTCTGATGAGCATATAGTGAAAGATAACCATCATTATGTCTGATTTTTACAAGTTTTCCATAACCTCTTGTATAACCTGCAAATGTAACTCTACCGCTAGCTGCTGCTAGGATAGGTGTACCACGAGGTGCTGCATAATCAATTCCTAAATGTGCGCGATATTTTTTTAAGATTGGATGCCAACGTTTATATGTAAACCTTGAACTTAGTCTAGCGTTACGTACAGGTCTTTTTAATAAAAAGCCCTCAACTTCATGACCATTTGCATCATAATATCTCTCATTTTCATAACGATAAATATAATTTTTCTTTTTAGAAGTTTCAATCATTGCAGTAATTAAAGTAGGAGTGTTCATACGTCTACCTAAGCGATACTTTTGATTATACATAATTACAAGTCTATCACCTTTACGAAGACTTCTTTTAAAATCTAAACTATTTTTAAATGCCCCCATAAACTCTTGTGCTAATGCGATGTTATCTGTTTCATCAAGAATATCCTGATAAATTGAATTTTTAATCTCTAAATATAGAGTCTCTTGCTTTACTTGGTATGATAATCCTACAGTAGAGAGTGAATAACCATCTTTCTCTTTTTTAATATGAAGTTGAATTTCATCACCAATAGGAATAAGAACTTGCTCTATTTTTCCATTATTATCTTTTAAGATATGAAATCTAACACCTGCTCTTATCTCTTCTGAAAGTTGCTGTTCATCTTCATGGGCTTCATAATATATTGAAGAATTTAACTCATTGGATTCTAAAAATGTTAAAAATGTTTCACCATTTTGCCAATTCAATGTTTGCAATGATGACGCAAGTAAAGATACCACGCTAAATAAAACAACCAAAATTAATCGCACTTCAACCCTTTTAATAGTATAATCATCGCCATATTCAAATAAGGAATAAACGTGTTAAAACGAACCCTTTTACTCATAAGCATCTTTGGCGCATCAGCTTTTGCTCAAGTTACAAGCAATATTCAGACCACAATTGATAATATTAATGCAAATAATGCAAAAGCTATATCAAAAGAGGCAAAAATTGGAATGAGTGGCGTGATTATACACACTTTTGAAAATAAACAGAGTGCAATTATTGCAAAAGCTACAGTAATAAGTAAAAATTCTTCAAATGAACTTGAGCTTACATTAGAGCCATACATCCCAACAGCACAAAAGTCTTTGCCTTATGGTCAAAAAAGTGCTGTAATTGGAGACAAACTAATACTTGGTTATGGTTACCATAGAGCTATGATTATCTCCAATAATAGCGAGAATTTTCAAAAAATAAAAAATAGCAAAAATAGAGAGTGGGTTCACCCTGACCTATTTGCATCTAACCTATCAACAGTAGCACAAGGAACTCCTACAAAAGATGCATTTAACATGTTTTGCCAAGTAAATACAATTGGACTTCTATATTTTCAAATTAAAAATACTCTATATACAGTAGATTGTAATAATTTTAATATTATTGAAAGTGAAAATTTAAACTCAAGTTCTGATGAAGAGATGAAACCATTTTATAATAGAATAGGCGAAATTCATACAAGCTGGCTTGGTTGGTTTAACTTAGGAAGTAGTGAAATAGCTAATTACACAGAGTATTACAGCTCTTTACTAGAAGTTAACTAAAATGAAACCTGAACATATAAAAGGTTTAAAGGATATTGTAGGTGAAGATAATATCTATAGTGATAATGCACATTTAATAGCTTACTCTTATGATGCAACACGTGAACGATTTAAACCTGATGCTGTAGTTTTTCCTAGAGACGAACAAGATGTTAGCAATATTTTAAAATATTGCAATGAGAACAGAATCATCATAACTTCACGTGGGGCTGGAAGTGGTTTTACAGGTGGCGCTCTACCATCAGAGGGTGGTGTTGTTTTAGCTTTTGAAAAACATATGACAAAAATATTAGAGATAGATATGGAAAATATGGTTGCAGTTGTCCAACCTGGTGTTATAAATATGGATTTACAGAAAGCTGTTGAAGCAGTGGGACTCTTTTATCCACCAGACCCAGCAAGCCAAGATTACTCAACAATTGGTGGAAATGTTAGTGAAAATGCTGGTGGTATGCGCGCAGCAAAATATGGCATAACAAAAGATTACGTAATGGCACTTAGAGCAGTTAGACCAAATGGTGATGTTATAAAAGCTGGGAAACGCACCATTAAAGATGTAGCTGGATATAACATTTCTGGCATTCTAATTGCGAGTGAGGGAACTTTAGCAGTACTAACAGAGATTACTCTAAAACTTATCTCAAAACCTAAACTTACAAAAACTGCAATGGGTGTATTTGACAGTGTTGAAAAAGCAATGGAGGCAGTTTATAAAACTATGGCAGCTGGTGTAACACCAGTTGCTATGGAGTTTTTAGATAACCTTACTATTAAAGCAGTTGAACAGACTTACAATAAAGGCTTACCAACTGATGCAGGAGCTATTTTAATTACAGATGTTGATGGAAATTTAGAAGATGACTTAAACTATCAGCTTGATAAAATTGAAGAGACTTTTAAGCAAAATGGATGTACAAATTTTGTTAGAGCAAAAGATGATAAACATGCAGCAGAACTTTGGTTTGCAAGACGTAACGCTAGTCAATGTCTTAGTATCTATGGAAGCAAAAAGATAAATGAAGATGTAACAGTTCCAAGAAGTGCCCTTCCAGCTCTACTTAAAAAGTTTTATGCAATTGCAGACAAATATAATATTAATATCCCATGTTTTGGACATACAGGTGATGGAAATGTTCATACAAATGTAATGGTAGATAAAAAAGATCCTGTGCAAGTTGAGATTGGATATAAAGCTATTGAAGAGGTGTTTCAAGCGACAATTGATTTGGGTGGGACACTTAGCGGAGAGCATGGCATTGGACTAAGTAAAGCACCATATATGAGTATGGCTTTTACACCTGAAGAGATGGCTCTATTTAACGACATCAAAAAGGCATTTGATCCTAACAATATTTTAAACCCTCATAAGATGGGACTAGAATGAAACATCACGTAAAGAATCTTGCAAACCTTTTAAAGAATCTTTACGATGATGAAATTACCTATTATGCCTCAAGTTTAAGTTTTTATACGATTTTTACAATCATCCCCCTACTTTTAATAGTCCTTAGTATTTTTACATATATGCCAAGCTTTGAGGACTATTACCAATCAATAAAAGAGATTATTTTTGATTCTCTAATGCCTACACATACCTCGGCAATTTCTGAATATATTGACCAATTTTTACAAAATTCAGGAAAACTTGGTGTTGTTGGATTTGTATCTGTTTTAATAGCCTCAATGCTATTTTTTCAAAATTATGAATTCATTGTAAATAAAATATATAGATCTAAACAGAGAAGTTTTTGGGATTCACTGAGTACCTATTGGACACTAGTAACACTACTTCCAATCGCCTTAGTAGTCTCTTTCTACCTCTCATCTGAAATAAATAGTCTACTAAATAAAAGTGGTATAAGCTCAGCAGTAAATATGATTAATATCTTGCCATACCTAATAACTTGGGCACTGTTTTTTGTAGCTTTTAAAATCTCAGTTTTTGCAAAAAACTCCCCTGCTCTAATTAGCTCATTTGCAACTTCAACAGTTTGGTATATAGCAAAAACCATATTTGTCTACTACGTTTTTCATAACAAAACATATAGCTCACTCTATGGCTCATTTAGTATTTTACTATTTTTCTTTTTATGGATATATCTGTCTTGGATTATCTATCTATATGGAATAAAACTAAGTTATTTAATAGAAAACAAACAAGACATTTAACTAATAATTACATACCTCTAAGCTGTTAAAACCAGACTTTTTTCTATAAATATTAGTACTTTAATCATAATAGAGTTTTGTTTTGAATTAATAACATAAAAAATAGGTTAAACTATTTATATCATAAATATTATATTATTATTATAATATTAAGTTTCGTTATTATACAATTCTTATAATTGAATTGCTACGTGAGTAATTACAAAATAATAAAGGCAAACTTGTGAATGATTATGTTGAGAAAAAACAAGAAAATAAAAATAAGTCTATTGCAGATACAGCATCCCAATTAAAATCTATAAGCAATCAACCTAGTTCTCAAATACTAAACATGCGTCCAGAAGCAATAGCACAAAGAAAACTACAAGATGATGCAAATAGTAGTCCAAGAGTCTCCCAATTAAAATCAATTCAAAGAATGGTTAAATCTCCTAAATCAATTATTCCACAACCTGCTCAACTCATGAAAATAAGAGGTACAAATAAAAACTCTGAAGTTAGTGGAGCAACACATAATAAACATGTAGTTGATACTGCAAGCCAAGCTGATGTAGCAAAAGCAGCTTATTCTGACTCCACATTTGTCACATCAGATAATGATTTAAAAACTCCTGTAGATACTGATACACACAATTTTACAGAAGCAGCTAATGTAGCAAGTGCAAGGTATGACTTTAATGACAATGTAAAAATATACCTGTGGAGTAAATCAGAAGGAGTTGGTAAAGATAAACCTGTTACAAAAACAATTGATGGTGTTAGTACACAAACTGAAATAGGTGCCAAAAAAGGTGGAGATGATAAAATAAAAATTACACATTTCATGAAAAATTAATTTGGAGCTTTCTATATATGAATAAACATAATATCAAACAAGATTGGAATAATAAGATACTTGCAAGAAGTGCTAAATGGAGCTGGCATGACGAAAAACACATTAATATACTTGATAATGAAGAAGTCTTTAATGTAACGCTAGACGAGTGGCAAACTTTAGTTTATCACGAATCTGATGGAAATAAAACTATAGAAAATATTATTTTGTGGTTTCCTACTCAATATGAAGATAAAAAGACAATTCCTCATAACTACGAGAAGCATATTCTCCAAGCAGGAAAAGATTTAATATTTAAATTAAAGATTATTGAGCTATGGGATAGTAAAGAAGATTTAAATGATTATTTTGATTTACCTAGGAGCAAATAGTAGGATGTTGCAATAAGCCAATACTAACTACAGTTGTAAATTTTATCTATTTGCTTAAGATAGTATTACATTAAACCTATTTGATAAAAAATAGATATTGCAAATACTAAAATTACAAAATTCATAAATTTATATTTTATCGCTAAAAAAGAACTAAATAAAAATAAAATTAAAAACCAAATAGGCGTATGGATCAGATATGTTTCTGCCCTCATTGAAAATAGATTATTCAATAGCATATCAAATAGACCACCATATCCAACTAAATGAAAAAACAGGGCTAGCGGATAAAAAAGTATAAATAACATGCTCAAAAATGGAGAGAGTAGTTGTAAAAATGTAAACTCGTTAAATACAAAATGTACAACTGGCATCATTAAAATAAAAATCCAAAGATGTAGAAGTAAAAACTGCCAAGCTTTATGAAGATGAGAAAAGTGTTTTAAAAAAAGTAATATGTAAAATACTCCAGCTACTGAAAACCATAAACCAATTGAAAAAACTAAAGCTGGTGATAGAACAAATAAGATTAATATTGTAAGTGTTAAATTCTCAAAAGAGAGTAGTTCCAAACCTCTATCATAGATGTACCATCCAACTAACATCATTGTAAATGCTCTCAAAAGTGATGGTGGAAAATCTGTAAATGCTACATAAAAAGATAGAGTAATCAAACTCAGGTGCATAATATCTTTACTTCGTGAGCGCCATGGAAAATATCTTTGTTGAAAGAACTTATATATAAGAACAAAGATCAGATGTAACATAAATGCAAGTAAGCCAAGGTGAAAGCCACTAAGTGCTGCTAAATGTGCAATTGAAAAAGTGGTTAAAACTTCTCTTAACTCAGGTGAAGCAGGAAGTGCTAAAAATAGTGTCTTATACAAAGAGCTAAAAAGCTTTTTGCTATGCTGTGAATCTATTGCATTTGCAATTTCACTTCTAATGGAAGTTTCATTAGGGTATAAGCCTAATAGATGAGATGGTGCATAAAATCCACGCATATAATCTAAAAATCCAACATTAGAATTGAAAATTCTCACAGATATTACTTTTCCTTGAAGTTGTCGTAAATCTGAAGATGCTTTTGTAAAAAATGTAAAATCATCAGCTTGTAGTTTTAAGATAGAACGACCATTTTTAATATATTGATTTTGAACTTGAACATCACAAATATAGTCATCAAACTTAGTGAAGTCTAAGTATTTATAGTAGTTCCAAGTAAGATGAGAGAAAAATAGAAAAAAGAAAACGCCTAAAACTATAAGGCGCTCTTTATTGGAGTTAAAAAGTGATGGTTTAGATAGCTGGCATGCTGACATTCATGCTTGCCGAAGAGGTATCTGTATTTTTATAAACGACTTCAATTTGATCTGGTGTATCATCCACAAAACGGGTAAAACGTTTTTGAAATACTAAATTAACATGACCAGTTGGTCCATTACGCTGTTTTCCAATTATAATTTCAGCTTTTTCATTCTCTTTTTCAACATAACTAGAGCTAAACTCTTTACCATCTTTTTTAGCAGCTTTTTCTCGCTCTTTTTCCTCTTTATAGAGGTAAACATCATCACGATAAACAAACATAATAATATCCGCATCTTGCTCAATTGAACCAGATTCACGAATATCACTAAGCATAGGTCGCTTATCATTACGACTCTCTAGCCCACGGTTAAGTTGAGAAAGCGCAATAATTGGCATCTTAAGCTCACGAGCAAGAACTTTCATACCACGGCTAATCTCACTAACTTCAATGTGACGATCACGAGTTCCTGCACTACTCATAATCTGCATATAATCAATTACTGCTAAACTAACTTCTGGGTGTTTAGCTTTTAGTTTACGAAGTTTTGAACGCAACTGATTAATATTTAATGTACTATCATCATCAATAAAAAGAGGTTGCTTAGAGATTGCATCGAATGAGCCATTTAACCTGCCCCACTCATCATCATCCATATCGCCAATTCTAAGTTTTTGCATTGGAATCGAAGTATGCATACTAAGTAGTCTTAACATCAACTGCTCAGCTGGCATTTCAAGTGAAAAGAATGCAACACCCTTATTTTGATTAATAAGATTTAAGACAATGTTTAATGCAAATGATGTCTTTCCCATAGCAGGACGAGCAGCAATAATGATTAAATCTCCATCACCAAAACCAGTAGTCATCCTATTTAAATCTTTAAATCCTGTGTCAACTCCAACTAAAACTTTATTTCCAAGGGCTTTCATCCTATTAATATAATCTAGAGTTGAATATGCTACTTCGCTTGCTTCTCTAAAGTCACTCTGTACGTTATCTTGAGTAATCTCATACAATCTTCTCTCAACTAAATCTATGACATCAGAACTTGGGAGTTCCTCTTCAACTGTTACACGTTTAATATCAGTCGTAAGAGTAAGTAAATTTCTCTTTAATGACTTGTCTTTTATCTCTTGCAAGTAGGCGTTAGTATTGCTTATTGGATTTGCTGAGAGTATCTCTATAAATGCAGCTTCATCAAATCGTTTTTTTCGCATCAAGGAATTTTTTACAAACTCTTCATCTATTGGTTGCTCTTTTTGATGCAACTCAATCATAGTTTCATAAATATCTTGGTGCGCACCCAAATAAAAATCGCCTATTTTTATACGAGCTGTAATATCTTCAAACTGTGATGGTTCAAAAAATACTGAACTTAAAATTGCACGCTCTATCGCTAAGTTATATAATTGCTGTTCTATCATTTTGCTGCTTTTTCTACCTCTTCTACGAATCTATCTACTAAGTTCTCTTCATCTAACTTTGCTACAACCTCACCACCAACCATAATTAAGCCATTACCACTGCCGTATGCAATTGCAACATCTGCATGTTTAGCTTCACCAATAGCATTAACCGCACACCCCATAACAGAGACATTAAGTGGGGTTTTTATATGTTTAGTTCGCTGTTCAACCTCAGCAACAGCTTTAACTAAATCTGCCTCAATACGTCCACAAGTTGGACATGATATTATGTTTAAGCCTTCTTTTGAACGACCACTATCTTTTAAAATATCACGAGCAACTTCAATCTCACGCTCTAGCTCACCAGTAATTGAAACACGCATAGTATCACCTATGCCATCAAGAAGCAGTGAACCAAGCCCAATTGCAGATTTAATAGTCGCGTGATGAAGAGTTCCAGCTTCAGTTACACCTAAATGAAAAGGGTAATCAACTAAAGGACGAAGAGACCTATAGGCATCAACTGTGCGTTCAACATCACTTGCTTTCATTGAAACTTTTATATCTGTAAAACCCTCATCTTCTAAAAGTTTAATGTTATAAAGAGCGGATTCAACCATTCCTTTAGCACTTTGTCCATATCTATTTTCAAACTCTTTTTCTAAACTTCCAGCATTTACTCCAATCCTAATTGGAATATTTCTATCCACGCAAGCTTTTACTATCTCTTTAATTCTACTTTTTTCACCAATATTTCCAGGATTAATACGAATGCAATCAACACTCTGTGCTGCAATTAGTGCAAGACGATAGTTAAAATGAATATCTGCTACAAGTGGTAGAGATATTTGCTCCTTAATAGCTTTAAGCGCATTTGCATCTTCATAATCAGGAACTGCAACACGGACAATGTCGCATCCTGCAAAATGCAGTCTATTAATCTGCTCAACAGTAGAAGCTACATCAGCAGTTTTAGAGTATGTCATAGACTGAGTGCTAATAGGAGCATCCCCACCAACAAGTACTCCACCAACATTTATCTGTTTAGTTTTATATCTATCTTTCATAAGTGTGATTGTACCCTAAACAAAATCAATAGAGACTACATAAATTTTAAAATTATTTTTGAAGTAAATTAACACGAATTGGTATTAAAAACTTCGCACAATCATCTTCTAAATTGAGTGAAAACTGTGTTTTTACACTTTCATATAGTTCAGAAGTAAGCTTATGATCGGTATGAGTCACATTCATAATTTTCTGCTCAAACTCTTCAAAATTTTTAAAAGATATTAACGTATTAAAAAAAAGTTCATCTACAGATATAAAATCTTTATTATTAATAGAACTACTAATTGCACTATATGCTAGATCTCTAACTTTTTGTTCATCATGAAAAAGACGTAATACTTCATTAAAATCACCATCAAATATTGGCTCAGATATATAGGCTATACCACCATGCTTTAAAACTCTTTTTACCTCATTTAAAGCATTTTTCATCTCTTTTTCTGGTACATGGTGAAAAGATTTAAACATAAAAACAATATCAAAAATCTCATCATCTAATGGAATATTCTCGCTGCCCGCCATCATAAAAGTAACATTAGTCAGGTCATCAATTAAAACATTTTTACTGTGCTGCTTCTTGTCAACTTCAGTTGCAGTAATTTTACGATTACTACCATTTGTAGCTATTAGACGAGTAAAATCGGCTTTACCACACCCTAGTTCGAGTATTGTTTTATCATTTAGTGACAATATATGTTCAAATACTTCACTTTCATTATATATTTTATCTGTAAGTTGTGATAAATTCATCTGTAATTTAACTCCTTAAACAAAATCAATAGGATCAATATCCACTTCAGCTAGAGCTGTTTTAGTTGAACTAATTGCACTAAGCAGTTTCGTTCGTTTACCAGCACGTAATAGTATATAAAAACGGCTTTTATTTGCAATCCTCTCAATCGCAGCAACACCAGCACCAACTACTTCAACATCTTTAAAACTATTTAAATTTTGAAGCATCTGCTCCATATCTCCTCTTGCACTTTCAACCTTTGCATGAGCAAAAAGGATTCTAGCAAAATGTTTATATGGCGGATATAACTCTTTTCTAAACTCCAATTCATCTTTTAAAAACAGTTCATAATCATCTAAGTAAGCAGCAAAAAATTCACTATTTGAAGTTTGAATAATTACATTTGAATCATCACTTCGTCCACTTCTCCCTGCAATTTGTACAACAAGTGATAGAGCGCGCTCTCTTGCTCTAAAATCTGCCATTCCTAAAATATTATCAATACCTAGAATAACAGAAAGAGATATATCATGATAATCATGCCCTTTTGATAGCATCTGTGTACCAACTAAAAGATCAATTTCTCCTCTATTAAATGTATCTAAAAGTGTTACAAGTTTTTTCTGTGTTGTTATTGTATCTTTATCAAATTGAGCAACTCTAATATTCTGCTTTTGCTCTTTAAAATATCGAACTACCTCAGCTGTCCCAAGACGTGAGGTTTTTAAAATTTCTGAACCACATTTTGAACAGACATGTGGTACAGGTTCTGTATAACCACAATAGTGACAACGTACACTATTTGTGTGACGATGTAGGCTCATACCAACTGAACAGAAAACACAACTATGCGTATGCCCACAATCATCACAATATAGATATTTAAAATTTGCTCTTGTTGGTAAAAAAACTAGAGCCTGCTTTTTACTTTCTACTACATTATCTATTGCCTCTTCTATTTCTGGTGTTATTGAATCAGTAGAGTTTTGAAAAACAAAACGTCTTGCAGAGTTATAAAAACCACCACGCAGACGAAAAGTATCAAATTTTTCATAACTACTAAGTGATGGTGTTGCACTACCTAACACGACTTTAACACTCTGTTTTGCACCCATTAAAAGTGCCATATCTCGCGCGTGGTAACGTGGACGTGAACCTGCTTTATAGCTATCGTCATGCTCTTCATCTACAACAATCAAACCAAGGTTTTCAATTGGTAAAAATAGAGCTGAACGTGGACCAGCGATAATAAATACCTCACCACTTCTAATTCGTTCTAATATTTTTTCTTTCTTCTTCTTTGTAATTTTAGAGTGCCAAAGTGCAACATGCTCACCAAAATGAGCCTCTAACCTTTTTTGCATCTGTGGTGTTAAAGATATTTCAGGAACTAGAAAAATTGAACGCTTACCCTCACTTAACATCCTCTCAAAAAGCTTCATATAAATTTCTGTTTTTCCACTTCCAGTATCACCAAAGATTAACGATACTGAACGCTTAGAACAAAATTCATATGCTTCTTGTTGTTTTTCTGAGAGTTTAATTTGCGTACTTAGATTCTTAACTGTAACATCTGTAGAATTAACACTAGCTGGAACAAATTGAGCAAGAGCCTCACCAATAGAACAAAAGTAGTATTGAGCCATAAAGTTAGCAATAGAAACCGTCTCTTTATTTAGAGTAAATGGTAAGACTTCTTGAACATCAATACACTTAAAACTAGGCTCTTCTACCTCTTTTAAAACAGTACCTATCTCTTTTCTATTGCGTAGTTTAACCTCTACTTGAATATAGACATTTAGTTTGTTCTCACTTTTGTAAGTTAGTGGCTCTAATGGGTAATTGCTAAGCGCAACTTCGTAGTAGTACAAGTCTATTCAGTCAATAATTTGCAGTTTGCATCTGTATGCTCACAATCAAAAGTCATATCTACAGTAGAATAATTAAAATCTACTAAATTAGTTGATGTAACGTAAAACTGGTAATCATTATCTCGTAACTTCATCCATCCACCTTGTGAATTTTTTGAATAGATAGGATAGTTTAAAAGCTTATTAGAACTATTCCCATCAAATAACTCTTCACCAACTACTTGATGTGCATCATCAATGAGAGGAGGCCAACTTGATTGACCCTGTAAAATTCCTCGTTGATGTTCAGTCATAATAGCAGAACGAATTGCAGAAACTTGCGCTCTAGCTCTTGAAACTATAGCATCGTCACGAGTTGCTGCAAATTTTGGAACGGCAATAGATGCCAAAAGTCCAAGTACTACAATTACAAAAATAAGTTCTATCATTGTAAATGCAGGTTTAATATTCATATTAATTAGTAAACTACCCCTGTTCCACCTATTGTAATATTTCTATCTGGTACTCTAGCAGAAACCGAATCACAAATTGCATCAGTATTTGCACTAATCCTACTAACATTTACATCTCCACTACCAATACTTAATCTAATACAATCATTATCATTTACACTGTAATCAGCTGTAATGACAGTTGAAGGATTAGGATTAGCCGGTATATTTAAAGTCCAAATACTTTCAGCTAATGCATTTGACATTACGGTAGGTACAGACTGATTAAACTCACCTTTGGCAGTATAATAAGCAGTGATTTCTGAAATAGCCACACCTACAGCAGTAGCTGCTGATACTAATTTCGCGTCATCCCTAGTGGCCGCCAACTTCGGTATTGCTACCGATGCTAAAATCCCCAAAATAACAATAACAAAAATTAACTCTATCATTGTAAAACCACTTCTACGCATACTTTCCCCTTTTTTGCGTTTATATAATAAGTTTTTATACTTATTTATAATTTTGAAGGGGTATTGTAAATTAAAAAATATTATATTTAACTGAATTGTAATAAGTTTTATATGATTTTTTCAATTAACTCTTCAAGCTCTTGTTCCATCATGTAATGTTCATGGCTCTTTTGAATGTATGCGTGAAGCAATGCTTTAACATCATTATTTTTTTCAGAAAATTTTGAAAGTTCATCACTAAGTGAATCTGCAAAATCTGCATCTAGACTTATATTAAACTCACTTCCACCAATTTTTAGAGTAACTTTCTTTGTTTTAGACATTTATCTATACCGTTTCTGGTAATATACTCTCTATTTTTTTAATGATGTCTTCTAGTTCCATATCTTTCATTGACATCTCCTCTTCTAACTTTTCAATTCTCGCATCTTTTGCTTCTGAGGCAGCTTTTGCTGTTGTAAGCTCTGTACGTAGCTTTTCTGTTTCTGATTTTGACTCATTAATTTGAGATAAAATGTTATCTATCTTACTTCCTAGTTTCTGTGTTAGTGTCATATTTTCTGACATTCTTAATCCTTAATTATAATAGACTTCTTATAGAACTAAAACAATACTCAGAGATTAAAAAAGTGGTGAGATTGTGCAAAATAAATTTTTAAGCCTAGCCAAAGCTAAGGTTAAAATATTTTTTTGTTCAAGATTGTCACTTTTTTAGTCTCCCTATGGCTTCACAAAGAGAGCTTTACTCTGCGTTAGATAACCACAACCGTAGCTTTGGCTACGCTTGTGAACATCTGCCTTGATTAAAACTCTCTTTGTGAAGCTGAGTGTTGTTTTAGTTCTACAAGAAGTCTAATGGTATAATTCTACCAATATTTTCCTAGTAAAAGGCTTTGTGTGGCTAGATTTGAAGTTGTTTCTAAATATTCACCAGCAGGAGATCAACCGCAAGCCATTGAGAAGCTATCTGCTGGGGTCATGAGTGGTAATCGTTACCAATCTCTTATTGGTGTTACAGGTAGTGGCAAAACATATACTATGGCGAAAATTATCGAAAAGACTCAACTTCCAACTATTATTATGACTCATAATAAAACACTCGCTGCTCAACTTTATAGTGAATTTAAAAGCTTTTTTCCTAAAAATCATGTTGAATACTTCATAAGTTATTATGACTACTACCAACCTGAAGCCTACATTCCTCGTCAAGACCTTTTTATTGAAAAAGACAGCTCTATAAATGATGAACTTGAACGTATGAGACTTAGCTCTACAGCTTCACTCTTAACATATGATGATGTAATAGTTGTAGCTTCAGTTTCAGCAAACTATGGTTTAGGAGATCCAGATGAGTATAGAACAATGGTTCAAATTCTAGAAGTTGGTGGCGATATAAATCAGCGTGCTATGCTTTTGCGACTTGTGGAGATGGGTTACAAGAGGAATGATAACTATTTTGACAGAGGCGATTTTCGTGTAAATGGTGATGTTGTAGATATTTACCCAGCATATAGTGAAGAAGAAGCGGTTAGAATTGAATTTTTTGGCGATGAAGTTGAATCAATTTATAGTTTTGATGTCTTAAGTAACAAAAAAACAGAAAGTTTTAATAAAACTACAATCTTTGCAGCGAGTCAGTTTGTTGTACAAAAAGAAAAACTAGTTCGAGCAACACAAGCTATTGAAAAAGAGCTGGGAGAGAGGCTTGAATACTACTCAAAAGAGGATCGTTTAGTTGAGCATCAAAGACTTAAACAGCGCACTGAGTTTGATTTAGAGATGTTAGAGACTACTGGTATGTGTAAAGGTGTAGAAAACTATGCAAGGCATTTAAGTGGTAAAAAGCCGGGTGAAGCTCCATATACTCTACTTGATTACATGGAACAGCAACATAAAGATTATCTTGTTATTGTAGATGAATCTCATGTTAGTTTGCCACAATTTCGTGGTATGTATGCAGGAGATAGAAGTCGTAAAGATGTGTTAGTAGATTATGGTTTTAGACTTCCAAGTGCTTTAGATAATCGCCCACTGCAATATGATGAATACATCAATAAAGCAAACCGTTATATTTTTGTTTCTGCTACACCATCAGCCACCGAACTAGAACTATCAACTAATAGTGCAGAACTCATTATCCGTCCAACAGGATTAGTAGATCCAGAACCTCAAATTCGCCCTATTTCTAACCAAGTTGAAGATTTACATGATGAAATTATAAAAGCAGTAGCTCTAAATGAACGTGTTTTAATTACTACACTGACAAAAAAGATGTCTGAAGCATTAACAACACACTACAGTGACTTAGGTGTAAAGGTACAATATCTACACTCTGAAATTGATGCGATTGAGAGAAATCAGATAATTCGTGGATTGCGTCTTGGAAATTTTGATGTATTAATTGGAATTAATTTACTTCGTGAGGGTCTAGACCTGCCTGAAGTTGGGCTTGTCGCAATTTTAGATGCAGATAAAGAGGGATTTTTACGTTCTGAAACCGCATTGATACAAACTATGGGTAGGGCTTCTAGAAACGTTAACGGACGTGTTATACTTTACGCTGACAAAGTCACAAAATCAATGCAACGTGCACTTGATGTCAGTTCATATAGGCGTAAAAAACAGCAAGAGCATAATAAAGAGCATAATATTACACCAACTTCAGCTTCACGAAGTCTAGATAAAGATTTAAAAGTCGATGATGATGGTGAACTTTATGCGAAAATGAAACGCGCGAAAATGGATAAAATGCCAAAGTCTGAACGTCAAGCGCTAACTAAAGAGATGACAAAAAAGATGCATGAAGCTGCTAAAAAGCTCGACTTTGAAGAGGCTGCAAGATTACGTGATGAAATTGAAAAAATCAGAAGGTTATAATAGATGAATTTAAAAGATCCAGAACTATATATTAATAGAGAACTCTCTTGGTTAAAATTTAACACTCGTGTACTACAGCAAGCACAAGACACAAAACTTCCACTTTTAGAGCGTCTAAAATTCTTAGCAATTTATGGTACAAACTTAGATGAATTTTATATGATAAGAGTGGCAGGACTACAAAAACTTTTTACTGCTAGAATAATTGTAACTGGGGCTGACCATTTAACACCACTTGAACAGTTGAAAAGCATAAGTGGTTATCTTCATAATGAACAAAAAATACTAGAGAGTACTTTCAATCAAATCATTTCAAACCTTGAAAATGAACAGGTATACATTACAAATTATGAAAAATTAAATGATGACCTGAAACAGAAGGCTACAAGCTATTTTAAAACTCACATCTACCCTGTAGTAGTTCCAATTGCCGTTGACTCAACACATCCATTTCCTCATCTAAACAACCTTAGTTTTGGTCTTGTCTTGAAACTAAAATCTCAAGATGATGAGAAAAGTACACACTTTGGACTTGTAAGGATTCCAAGAGTACTAAGCAGATTTATTGAGATTGAAGCTGGTGTTTTCGTAACTGTAGAGAGTATTGTTGCTGAACATGCACATGAACTCTTCATGGGATTTGAGCTTTTAGAGTATAGTAGTTTTAGAGTAACAAGAAATGCTGATTTCTCAATTGAAGAAGAAGAAGCTGATGATTTCATGCAAATTTTACAAGAGGGACTAAAACTTAGACGAAAAGGAACAATTATACGTCTAGAGGTAGATTCAAAAGCACCAGTAGAACTTATTGAATTTTTAAATCGCCACATACATGTTCATGAAAATAATATATATTACTTAAATACTCCCCTAAACCTAGGTTCTCTATGGCAAATAGTTTCAAATAAACGTTATGCTCATCTAGTGCGTCCATCTTACCAACCACAAATTTTACCACCACTTAATCTAGATAAAAATATTTTGACAATTTTAGATAAAAAAGACTTAATACTTTTTCATCCATATGAGAGTTTTGATCCAGTTGTTCAGTTTATAAAAAGTGCATCTGAAGATCCTGATGTTCTCTCAATTCGTATGACGCTTTACCGTGTTGGAAGTGACTCACCAATTGTAAAAGCACTTATAAATGCAGCAGAATCTGGTAAACAGGTAACTGCAATGGTTGAGCTAAAAGCTAGATTTGATGAAGAGAATAATCTTATATGGGCTAAAGCGTTAGAGAATGCTGGTGCACATGTTATTTATGGAATTAGTGGGTTTAAAGTTCATGCAAAAGCTACATTAATTGTAAAAAGATATAAAGATGGATTAAAACATTATGCCCATCTTGCTACTGGTAACTATAACCCTAGTACCTCTAAAGTATATACAGATGTTAGCTACTTAACATCAAAAAAGAGTGTAACAAATGACATAATGAAATTTTTTCATATCTTAACTGGCTTTTTTGAAAAGGGTAAACTAGACACTCTATTCATGGCACCTACTCAAGTAAAACAGAAACTTTTAAGTCTAATTAAACATGAAACTCAAATGAAAGAAGATGGCCATATTATCGCTAAGATGAATGCCTTGATTGATGAAGATGTTATTAGAGCTCTTTACAGTGCTTCTATGGCTGGAGTTAAAATTGAACTTATTGTTAGAGGTATCTGTAGTCTTCGCCCTGGAGTAAAAGGTGTTAGTGAGAATATTCGTGTTATTTCAATTATCGGAAAATATTTAGAACATGCAAGGCTATTTTATTTTAAAAATTCAACGCCTAATCTTTTCATCTCTAGTGCTGATTGGATGACTAGAAATCTATCTCGTAGAGTTGAACTTTTAACACCAATAGAAGATGAAAAAATATTGCAATTTATGCGTATGCAATTAGAAGACAATACACTAAGTCATGAGCTTCAAAACGATGGAAGTTATGTAAAAGTTAAAAATGACAAAAAGACAAATGATTCTCAAGAGAATATGGAAAAATTAGCACTCACATACAGAAAAAAGAGGAAAAAAGATTTGAAAAAATGATTATGGACTATCAAGAGTACTCACCAAATTTGGGGAAAAATAGTTGGGTCGCACCTAGTGCTGATTTAATTGGTGAAGTTACAATTGGTGAGGATTGCTCAATTTGGTTTGGTTGTGTGGTTAGAGGAGATGTTCACTATATAACAATTGGGGATAGAACAAATATACAAGATTTGAGCATGGTACACATTACACACTACAAAAAAGCAGATAGAAGTGATGGTAACCCTACAGTTATAGGCAATGATGTAACAGTTGGTCACCGTGTTATGTTGCACGGTTGTACAATAGAAGATGCTTGTTTAATTGGAATGTCAACAACGATTTTAGATGGCGCTGTCATTGGAAAAGAATCTATTGTAGGTGCTGGTTCACTAGTTACAAAAAATAAAAAATTTCCACCACGCTCACTTATAATGGGAAGTCCTGCTAAAGTTGTACGTACTCTTAATGATGAAGAGATTAAAGAACTTTATGCTTCTGCTTCGAGATATGTTGAGTTTAAAAATAGCTACAAGTAATAATGGATTTATTTTTTGTAGCTGACATAATAGGGATTATAGCTTTTGCCATTAGTGGATTTTTAGTTGCTCTTAAAAATAATTTAGATCTGCTTGGAATCTTAATAGCTTCATTTCTTACAGCTATAGGTGGTGGTATTGTTCGCGACATATTAATTGATCGTACACCTTTTGCTTTTACACACACCTACCCCTCTTTGACAATTGTTATAACTCTAACTACTGTTGTTTTAGTAAACTTACAAACAAAAGAGAAACTTGAAGACTCAAAACTTTTTGTTCTAAGCGATACTATTGGGCTTGTCGCATTTAGTTTAGCAGGTGCACTACTTGGTATAGAAGCAGATTTTAACTTCTTTGGTGTTTTAATTGTAGGCTTTTTAACTGCCATTGGTGGTGGAGTTATACGTGATGTAATGATTAATGAAGTACCGGCAATTTTAATAAGTGACTTTTATGGTTCTATTGCACTCTTAAGTAGTGCTCTACTTTATCTACTTGATACTTTTTCTATTTTAAACTCAGTAACTCTTGGCGGTGTAGCACTATTTTCAATAACTCTGCGCCTTTTATCTTACAAATACAAATGGAGCTTGCCAAAGTTATGATAAAATTCAAATCTTAAATTAAAGGATTTACATGTCATCTGAAATAACAATTTTTGTAATTATTGGAATTTTTTCTATTCTTGTTATCGCAAGTTCAATTTTTATAGGTACTTCAAGTAATTTTTCTAAAAAGTTTGATAAAAATTAATGAAATCATTTAATGCCTTTGTACTTTATGGCATAGTAGTTGGTCTAATATTTGGTCTATATCTACCTCAGATTGCAATACAACAACAAGTCATTGGACAAATTTTTGTTTCACTTTTAAAAATGTTAGTTATACCTTTAGTCTTTAGTAGTATCTATCTTGCTATTGCTGGTCTTGGCTCTGCTGAACACTTAAAGCAGATTGGTTTAAGAACTATAGGACTTTACCTTTTAACTACTGCACTATCTGTCATTCTTGCAATTGGTTCGATGAATGTTTTTAATATAGGCGAAGTTACCAAAAGTGTTGGATTAACATATGAGAAAGCTAATACAGTTGCTCAATTTTCATTTTCTGACATGCTACTTAGTTTTATACCATCTAACATCTTCTCTTCTATGAGCGAAGGTTCTATGATGCCTATCATTGTCTTTAGTACACTTTTTGCTCTTGCCTCTTTTTCACTTCAATCACATCACAAAAACAGTCTACTTATCTTTTTTGGTGCAGTAAATAGTAATATGCTTAAAATGGCAGAGTGGGTAATTAAACTTACGCCAATTGGGGTATTTAGTTTAATATCTTATGTAGTAGCTTTTCAAGGCGTTGATGCTATATTTGGATTGTGGCAATATGTATTACTTGTAATTGGAGTAATTTTAATTCATGCATTTTTAACACTACCTATTCTTATGAGTGCTTTTGCACGTATAAATCCATATAGTTATTTAAAAAAGATTAAAGAGGTGCCATTAATGGCATTTTCTACAGCTTCAAGTGCGGCTACTCTTCCAGTTAGTCTTGAAGTTGCTGAGACAAAAGGTGGCATTAGTTCTAAGACTGCTGGTTTTGTATTACCACTTGGTGCTACTGTTTCTATGGATGGAACAGCAGCATATTTAAGTATTGCTGTACTTTACATTGCAAATTTGAGTGGAGCCGTTTTGAGTTTTAGTGACCAATTGATGATGGGAATCACTGTTGTTGCACTAAGTATTGGAGTTGCTGCACTGCCTAGTGCATCACTTGTGATGATGGTAATTATTTTAAATCAACTGTCTTTACCTGTTGAGTACATTGCTTTAATTGTAGCAGTTGATAGAATATTAGATATGTCTAGAACATCACTCAATGTAACATCCGATATGATGGTTTCAAAGATTGTTGATGTCATTCAAAGGAAAAAGGAGAGTAAAGAGATAAACTAACTCTTTTCTCTATCACATACTAAAGTCATCAACTATATCTTTATACTCTTCTGTTTTTTCTTCTACATTTTTTAAATTAAATAATTTATCTATAGAACTAACTATTTTAATAGCGGTAACTGGTTTTAAAATGTAAGCTTTAGCACCTGCTTTAATAGCTTGAATAACCATATCTTCTTGCCCATGCGCTGTCATCATAATTACCTTAACATCAGGTGAAAAATCTTTTATTAGTTCAACAGCTTCTATACCATTCATGTCTGGCATAGTAATATCCATTGTTATTACATCAGGCCTATGCTCTTTATACATTTCTATGGCATCTTTTCCAGTAGTAGCTTCACCAACAACTATGTGCCCTAACTCTTTAAATATTTTTCTTATATTTCTTCTCATTATTAGAGAATCATCTACCACCAATATCTTAATATTTGTATCGTTATTCATTCAATATTCCATTAGAAAATCATTTCATCTGCTGAAAATGCTAGTAGTACTTTACCATAACTTGTGTTTATGTTTAAAGAGATAGTCTCCTTTTTTGAAAATATTAAAATCTCACTAATACCTGTTACTTGAATAGGTGGAGTTGTATTCGTATCCACTCCATTAATTGTAAAACTACCAAGTACATTACCTAAAATAATATTTGTAACTTCATCAGCAAGACTTTCTATAATCTCCTCTTTTTCATCTTCATCTACACCACCATACACAAAAGAATCCGCAGTTTTTTCTAAAATTAATTTTTCATAACTCATTAAAAAGTAACCCACTATACCACCAGACAGAGCTATTATCGATGTATGGTAAAAAAACAAAATCTCATTTTGACACTTTTCATTTTTTTCTTCTACAACATCAATACCAATGTCTTCAATAAAAAATGATTTAGCTCTTTCTATTAATGGTGATAAAAGTGTATCTTCACAATTTTTATATGACATATTCACTCTTTGGAATAGTTATTGTAAATGTTGTACCAATATTGACTTTTGTAAAAATTTTTATTTTACCGCTAAGATTATTAACTTCGTACTTTAATGAACTAAGTCCAATACCGCGCCCAGAAATGGTTGTTATAGTTTCAGATGTTGAGAAATAGTCATTAAAAATTATATTCATTATTTCCTCTTCACTCATTTTATTAAGTTCAACATCTGCAAAAATATTTTTTTCTTTTGCTTTTTTCTTCAAATACTGAATATCAATTCCTGCACCATCATCTGATATTTCAATTACTATATTATTATCGACTCTTGAGATATTACAAGAGATAGTCGCATATTCAGGTTTTTTTAAATATATTCTCTCATCAGCACTATCTATACCATGATCAACACTATTTCTAAAGATATGTATTAATGACTCAATAAAAGGTGTTAACTCCTTTGAAGTATAGATAGTATCATCCCCTTCTATTACAAGTGGGTTAACTCTTTTATGCAATGTTATAGAAAGACGTTCAACAAGTTTACTATATTGTTCTAATTGCTTAAATAAACTCTTATATCTACACATTTTTAACGAATTAATTACCTCTTCACCCAATAGAGTATTAGTAGATGTTTTAATTAACTCTTTTACTCTATTTTCAAGATTGTCAAAATTAGAGTTTTTTACAATAATATTACCTTTATCATCAAAAAAATCTTTTCCAATTGCCTTTATTAAAATATTTTTATCATTTTCAAGCCATTTTCTAAATTTTACTCTATCTAATAACTCTAACAATTTTCTATTTTCTTGTGAAATATCATTTAACATTTCTGACAATTTTGTTTCAAGAATATGAAGACCTTTTGGTATATTTATAAAGTCTTTTTGCAAAAATAGTCCCTTATATGTATGAACATCAATATACAATTTTGCTATATTATCTCTTGCAATCAATACAGGACTAACATTATCTTTAACATTTTTGATGAAACTTTCATAATTTTCTAAAAGTTCAAATAGTTCCTCTTTTTCTCTAACAGAAGTAACAACCATTCTTAGAATATCTTTGTCAGAATCTAACTCCTTTTCTAATCTTTTTTGTTCTGTAACATCTGTTAAAATAAGCATAAATCTATCTGAATCCAACTGTTTGTACTGCACATCTATATATTTATTGTTAACATAAAACTCTTTTGGAAGCAAAGAAATAATCAGGTTTGATGTCTCTTCATCATCTTCAAATAGATCAATTAAAGTTTGCTCAAAAAACTCTTTATTAGAATCATTACCATCAAATAAAAGATCGGTTATTTTAATATTTCCAATTTTTTTAGAAAAAATATTCATACACTCTTTGGAGTATTGATTATGTACCATTAAATCTTTAGAAAATGACAAAAAACCCTGGTCGGCATGATCTAATAGAGTCTGAATCTGTTTTGTTCTCTCTCTTATAGTCTCAAGCATAGAGTTAAGCCCATCGCTTAGTGTCTTAAACTCATCACTACTATTTAACTTTATTAAGATGTCATAATTATGTTTATTTGTAACTTCTTGCATTACATTTTTTAACTCTAGAATAGGTACAGTAAATATTCTCTGCATTCTTATTGCTAATAAAATTATAATAATCAACGTAATTATAGATACTAAAACCTGTAAAAGTAGACCATTAATAACCATTTCATCTAAACTATCGGTACCAGATATAATTACTAGTGAACCTAAATATTCACCATCTGATAGTATTGGATGATTGATAACTACATAATCAAGATATATATATTTAAAAGAGTCTTTAATATCATTAAACTTATATATTTCATAAGTTATTTCTCGAAGTTTTTTTGAGTCATTTATATCTTTAATATATGAAGATAACATTGTATTTTTAGAGTTAAAAACAAAAGCACCTTTTATGTCACTATCTGACTGAAGAGTTTTTAATATTACTTTACTAGTACTCTCATCATAAAATTCAACTGGAGCAATTAAGTTTTCTGTAATTACAAGAGTGAGCTCATATAGTGTTCGAATATTCTCTCTTTTTTTTTCATAATAATTATAGATAGAGATAGTAACAGAAGAGAGTAAAAGAGCAATAGCTGCACTAAGACTAAGTAGAAAGACTAACTTAGTACGTATAGATTTCAAAATTCTACCGTTGCTCTTACATAATAATAGGCTCCACTATAACCAAAAGGAGAGTATCTTGAATATGGCTTAATACCATCAGCTCCATAAAATGTACCAGATAAACCATTCCATTTATTTGGGATAGAATTAAAGATATTTAATCCCCCAATAGCTAAATTAAAACCATTTGAAAATTTATATGAGATATCTAAATCAGTTATCCACTCTGCATTAAAAGTATATGCTAAATTATTTATTGCCTGCTGATATGAACCAAACCTATTTAGATTTAATACAAAATCAAAATCGTCATATTTATATCTGCTCAATAACTTAAGTGATGTCTTTGGTTGTCCATTTTCTATTCTATCTAGCTGTTCAGGTAGAACTGTTTTATACTCTTTTGTCCTATTAAAACCTAAAATATCATTTTTACTATAATTAAACCAAGCAGAAAAATCTAAATTAGAATTGGTATTAAATTTACACTTATAGTTGAACTTAATATCAACACCAGCTGTTTTTGTATTAATTGCATTAGTAAAAAATCTAATTTTACTAATGTTATTTAGAGCAAATATATCTATCTGCTCTTGTGTCTTTGCTCCAAGCTCTTCTGAAAGAGTTATCCTATCATCAACTTTAGTTAAAAAGTAATCTACCATAAAGGATAAATTTTTTGTTGGCTGATAAACAGTTCCTACTGAAAAGTGTCTTGATTCTTCTGGCATCAGTTCTTTTGCACCAAAAGAGAGGGATGCTTCATGGCTTGGTTTAAATGTACCCTGAGTTGATAATTCTCCTGTAGTTGTGTCAACAAAAGATGAAGTTTGAGAGTAACACGATTGTGACAAGGATGGCGCTCTAAAGCCTGTACTTGTTGTAGCCCTAAAAAGAAGTTCTTGTAATATTTTGTATCCAAATGCTACTTTAAAATTAGACGTTGTTCCAAAGTCTGAATAGTCCTCATACCTGGCAGCGCCTTCTAAAAACAATCTTTCATTCATGTGATATGTAGTATCAAAATATAATGCATAACTACTGCGTGAGCTATATACAGTATTTTCAGGGCTATAACCTGCAAAACCCTGAGAAGCACTACCTATATATGAGTTTACATCCCCTTGTTCAATCTCGTAGTCCTCATACCTATATTCTGTTCCAACTGCAGTATCTATATTATTAAACTTTTTTTTCAAATCTAAATTTACAGTATTTTGAGAAACCTCTAAAGTACCATTATCAAATGATGTAGGAGATGAGGCTCCTAATGTATAGTTCATACTATTTTCTACATTTAAATTTAAACTATTTTTACCATAAACATTACTCAAATCATAAGATATGTCATTAAATTCACCCTGTATACCAACAGAAAAGGAGTAATCATCTATTTTAGCATTAATCCTAGGTAAAAAACCATCGCTATAGAGTAACACACTATTTTCATTATCATTTTTTGGTCTAAAAAATGCGTTTGCTTTACTATCTTTGTGGTTCAATAATCCATAAGAATAAAAAATCATGTCATTTTTTTGTGGCGCTTCAATATTAAACACTGCATTAAAACTGTTAGCATCAGCAATTCCAACATTTGTTGTTGAAGTTGCTGGACTTACTCTTTTATCTAACCCTGAACGATCAGTTGCATTTTGTCCTTTTGATGAAATAGTAACATTTACAAAACCATCATATTTGAAAGGCAGACTAATAAATGCGTCTGTAAAAAGTTGTTCACCATCTCCATTTTTTCTCTGTCCTGTATGAATACTAAAACTATTTTTATGACCCATTCCCTTTAAGATAATATTTATAACACCAGATATAGCATCTGAACCATACTGAGCAGCGGCTCCATCTCGAAGTATCTCAATTTTATCAATTGATTTTAAAGCGATAGTATCTAGGTCTACACCACTTGAGCCACGACCAATTGTTCCATTTACATGTAAAAGTGCAGAAGTATGAACTCTTTTTCCATTAATCAAAATTAAAGTTTGATCTGGTGACATTCCTCTAAAAGTAAAAGCCCTAACATGATCACTTCCATCGGCTATTGAAGTCTCAGGAGCGTTAAAACCAGCTACTGAATATCTTAAAAAATCTGTCAATGAGGTCAACCCAGAGTGTTCAATCTGCTCACTTGTAATTACATCAGTAGGAGAACGTGCATCGTGGAGATCTATTGACCCGCTACGCGAACCAACATTTGCTTTTAACTCTATTTCCATATTAAGTAAATCTTCTAAACTAGATTCATATATATCATCACTACTATGAATAGTATTCAATAATAAAATAGTAGTTATAATTAACCTTTTACATACATAGTTTAAAGATTTGTTACAATGAGTTTTTATGGTTGTAATTATTTTCAATATACCATACCTTTAACAACTTCTGAGATTCTAATAAAAGATGACTTTACTTTAAAATTTTCTTTTTTTATAACATCTAAATTTATTTTCAATCTACCCTTTTGAGAGACAAAAAAGAGTTGAACAGCCCCACCTTTTTGAGCAAAAGCTCTCATAGTGCTAACTGTTAAGATATTTTTTTGTGTGGTTTTTTTTAATATCGAGGACAACTCTTTTGAAGTTACTTTAGGAATATATAAAATATTTGTAAAACTTAAATCGCTTATATCATCTATATATTTTATAAGTACTGGTTTGTTTTTAATTTTTTTATTTTTATACTTTTTCTCAAATAGATTTTTATATGGATTTTTTATGACTGTTATTACAAATTTAGCTTCACCATCTCCTTGCCAAGTTATAAATTTTGCAATTTTTCCAGTAAGAACAACTTTTAATTCATCTTCAGATTCATATGCGAATGAGGAAGAAGAGACTAATAAAAATATTAAAAATATTTTAGTCACAACTAATCCATATTTTAAGTTCTGTAGTCTGCGTTAATACTTACATACTCATGACCTAAGTCACACCCATAAGCTGTAAAGCTCCCATTTCCAATACCCAAATCACAATTCACAGCAAATTCATCACGCTTCATAATTTTTGCAGCTCTATTTTCTTGTTCAGAATCAAATAAGATTTCACCCTTTTGGTAAACAATTATATCATCAAAAGAGATAGTCAAACTCTCTTCTTTGCACTCAACACCTGATGCACCAACCGTTGAGGCTATTCTTCCCCAATTTGGATCTTCACCAAATATGGCAGTTTTTACAAGAAGAGAATCACTTAAAGCTTTTGCGGTAATCTCAGCCTCTTCAGCAGTTAACGCACCTGTTACATTAAATGATACAAGCTTTTTTGCACCCTCTCCATCTTTAACCATTAAAAGTGCCAAATTCTTCATAACACGTTCAAGAGCAAATTCAAACGCTTCACTATCATATGCACTACTTTTTTTATTACTTAAAAGAAGAACTGTATCATTTGTAGATGTATCACCATCTACACTAATAGCATTGAATGTCGTTTTTGTCACCTTATCTAGATGCTTTTGCATCTGCTGCGCTGTTACATCAGCATCTGTCGTAATAAAGCAGAGCATAGTGGCCATTGATGGGTCTATCATCCCTGCACCTTTTGCCATTGCACCAATACTAAAGCTTTTACCATCTTCAAGTTCAATTTTAAAAGCAATCTCTTTTGAATATGTATCTGTAGTCATAATAGCTTTAGCAGCATCTGCTGAATTTTTATTTGAAAGATTTAATGAAAGTACAGCATTAGTTATAGCTTTCGTATCTAATGGTACCCCAATAACACCAGTTGAACTCATTATTGGATTACTTACTTGTGAATACTTTTCTTTAACAGAATCTAAAATGAAATCTATATCATCAATACCTTTTTGACCTGTCATTGCATTGGCATTTTTTGCATTCATTAAAACAAAATTTGTTTGAAAATCTTTATATCTCAAGAAATGTCTAATTGGAGCTGCCACCATTTTATTGGTTGTAAATACAGAAGCCACATCACACAGCTCATCACTAAAAATTGCAGCAACATCGTTAGTGCCATCAGCTCTTAACCCAGCACTAGCAGCATCTGCGAAAAAGCCATTAGATGCACATACACCACCATTTATTGAGAATAGATTATACATATTTAAGCTCTTTTGGTTTGTGTTTAACCATAACTAAAGACTTCATGATTTTAAGTCCTTTTGATGTTCCAATTGTTAAAAGTTTTGATCCACTTGTGATTAAAACATCACCTTTTGGCATTGGGTTAAATCTGCCATCTTTTGATCTAATCCCAATAATACTAATATCTGCAATATCACGCAAATGTGCCTCTTTTAGTTTCTTAAGAACTAACCAGCTAGACTTTGGAACAACAATCTCTTCCATATCTAGTGGAGTATCCGTTTTATATAAAAACTGTTCAAGAAGATTTTCCATATCTGGTCGCGCGGCCATTGCTGTAATTCTTTGAGCTGATAATTTTGTAGATGAAACTACACTATCAGCACCTAATTTTTTCAACTTCTCAACATCACTATCTGACTTACCATTTGCAATAATAAATAGAGGCGTTTGAAGATTATGTTCTTTTTCAAATAAACGTACAGATGCAATTAAAGCGATATTATCTGCCATGTTTTTTGAAAGTGCTATGACACCTTTTGCACTTGATAGATGTGCTTTTAACATCGCAACTTCTCTGTGTGGTTCTTCTTCAATGAAATATGAGTAACTGTTTTTTTTAGCAATTTTTCCTAATTCTTCATTTTCATCAACAACAACAAAAGGAATATGGTTCTCTTGAAGCTGTCTTGTAACCTCTACTGTGTGTTCATTCTGATAACAAATAACAAAATGATTTTTAAGTCTTGCAACCTGATAAAGCATGTGACGCTCCTTAAGAAGTCTTAATAGTTCTCCATTATTAATCTCACTTACCAAAATACCAATAGCAATAGAGAAAATTGCAAACCCTGCAATTACAAGAGTAATGGTAAAAAATCTTCCAGCATCTGAAATAGGTGAAATCTCTCCAAAACCAACTGTTGTAAAAGTAATACCAGTCTGATATATTGCATCCATTAAAGGGAAATCATCAATTACAACATATCCAAGTGTACCAACCATCATAGTCAAAATTGTAAGTATTAGTGGTAAACGAAATGCTTTTAACTGAAGATATAACTCTGTTGAGGGGTCGATGTCTGGTTTAGGGGTGACTTTCCAATTAAGTAATTGAGCTATTTTTGAAAACAGCAAAATAAATACCAGCTACCCCGTGAGGGGGAACTATTAAGACTTTTTTTTCATTGTACGCAGTGTTGAAGCTGCTACTCTAATCTTTTTCGTAGTACCATCTTCTAATGTAATACGAACAGTACGAAGATTTGGTAAAAATCTCTTTCTAGTTCTATTTTTTGCATGGCTGACATTATTTCCACTCATTGGACCTTTTCCGGTCACTGCACATTTTCTAGACACAGCTCATCCTTTTGTAAAGTTAAATTTAAGTTCGGGATTATAGTAGAAAATATCAAAATTATTGCTTAAATCACTTTTAATATGAAAAAAGATAGTATTCCTTTAGTTAAACTAATGGTGTAGGAGTAAAATTAAAGATGGTTACAGCAAAAGAATTAGCCAAATATATAGAAACAATACCACCTGCACCAAAAATTTTGCAAGAGACTATTGCGCTTTTAGATAGTGGAGATTTAGTCAAAGCATCAATAAAAGCCCAAGAAGACAAAGCACTCACTCACTATTTACGTACTCTTGTGAACCGTCCTATATATGGTTTTACAAATGAGGTAAAAGATCTTAAACAGATTTTTGGTATTTTGGGTCTTTCAAATGCAAAACAAATCTTGTGCAACTACTTTTTACACTTAATCGTTCCAAAAAAATGGGAACTTTTTTCTATTAGTAACACAGTATTTGAAGATTTACAAGCACTCCTTAATGTTAATTGGAATCTAATACTCTCACATGAAAATATTGACGATAAAGACATCTCCTCCTCAATTGCCCTACTCCCAGCATCAATTATAGTCTGCGAAGCAATTTTTGCTTCAAAGAAAGAGGATGTTGAGCTTCTTAGGAGTGTAAAAAATATCGATTTTAATACAATATTAAAACGACTAAGCGATATGGATCTTTTTGATGTTGCAACACAAATTTCTAAAAAATGGGAGATGCCAAATAATATTGGAGAAATTTTACAATGTGCATCTGGTATTAAACCTAGCCAAGACCAGAAGATTCTTAAACTTGGAAAATATATGCACCTACTCTTCTTTTATGCACTAAGTAAGCCAAAATGTGCAGGTACTGGATTAAATACATTTTTAGAGTTTCAACCAGAATTTATAGTAGATGTTTATGACAACTTTGCATCTATCGTAGGAGTTGAACAATGAGAGCAGTAGTAAAAAATAGTATTGGTATATTTTATCCTCAGGGTTTTATAGATGGTGCAAATGCTAGAAACTTTTTAGCACCGGCTGACATAACAGCCACAAGTAGTCTAAAAATGGATATGTTATTAGTATCTTTAAAAAAAGTTGTTTTCTTTAATAAAAATGGGATGGATATTTTAGTTGGATTATTAGGTGAATGTAAAAAAAATGACTCATCTATCTCTCTAGGTTTTTGTGATTATGATGATTCTAAATTTACTACTATGATGAAGTTTTTTAACGATGATTATTCGATAAGCCTTTTTAGAACTGCTGAAGTAGCAGGACTTTTTGGACCCTCTACAAGTGATAATAAAGAGAAAAATATTTTAGTTTATAGTGATGATCCATCTCAAAGAAATGCTATTACAATAGAACTACATGAACATGGCTACAACCCAATTGCAACACTAACACGAGAAGAGTTCAGTGCAAAACGTCAAAGCGAAGAGACATTCTATGAAGTTGTAAATAACACACACCTTGGACTTTTTGGGAAAAAAATTGGTACTAGAGTTGTTGGAAATGCTATTATTTATTCAATAGATGGCTTTTTAGATGCAAAAATGAATGATATTTTTGACATGACTTACCACCGTAATTCATTGAGCGTTGGATTTACACTTTTCGTATTTGATATGAATAAAGTAATTGCTATGAATGTTCATGGAGTAAACTTTTTCTCACATCTTGCATCAGCAGGGGCTGAGTTTGGTGCATCAATCGCAATTGTTGGACTATCCTTTGATAAAACACCAAGAGCGTTCCAAGAGGAACTTGAAGATGGTGGTATTCTATTTTTTGAAAAACTAGAAGATTTATTAGATAATAAAGAGATTATGGATGAACTTGGTGGCGATGAGAGTTCAATTAAACACTCAAAAAAATCTTTGACAAAAATTATTGTAAATGAGTTACCAAACTTTATCTCTGCCACTGTTACAACACTAGAGATGATGACGAATACAAAAGCAATAAAAGAGTCAGCTGCCGTTCAAAAAATCACTATTGATTCAACTGAAGATAAACTCGCAAGTTCTATTGGATTCTATGGTGATATTGATGGAATGATGATACTCATCTTTCCACGTACAATAGCTAAACGTGCATGTGAGCTTCTTTTAGGTGAAGTTAGTGATAAGACAGAAGAGTTACTTGACACTTTAGCAGAATTTGTAAATATTATAGCAGGACGACTAAAATCACTTTTAGCTGAAAAAGGAACTGCCATAAATATCACACTACCAAGAACTTATGAAAAAATTGATACCTTAGTAAACTCTATTTCAGAACAAAAAGGTGTACAAGTTAATTTAACGTTCAAAGGTGAACGTTTTACATTTTTTTTAACACGTTAAAGGAATAATTAAATGAATTTAAGAGTAACAAGGTTACGAGAGCCCTCTGCTAAAGAGTCCTTTTGGGACTTGGTTCAAAAAGGAATAATTAAATGAAAGTAGCCCCAAGTATATTATCTGCAGATTTTGGAAATCTAGCACGCGATGTAAGTGCAATTTGTGACGCAGGATGTGATTATGTACATGTTGATGTTATGGATGGTCACTTTGTACCAAACTTAACTATTGGACCAGTAGTTGTAAATGCCGTAGAAAAAGCTGCCTCAAAACCTCTTGATATTCACTTGATGGTTGAAAATAATACATTCTTTGTTGACCTGTTCGCTCCACTTAAACCAGAGTTTATCTCTTTTCATATTGAAGAGGAGAAACATGCACATAGGTTAATCCAAAAAATTCGTTCTCTTGGAATAAGACCTGCTGTTACACTTAACCCTCATACTCCACCAGAAAAAATTGAGTATATTTTAGAAGATATTGATATGGTTCTTTTAATGAGTGTAAACCCAGGTTTTGGTGGACAAAAATTCATTCCAAATGTAATTCCAAAAGCATCTAGACTTAAAGAGTTAATTGAAAAACACAATTCAAAATGTTTAATAGAGGTCGATGGTGGAGTAAATGACAAAAATGTACATGATCTTAGAAAAGCTGGTGTAGATATTGTTGTTGCTGGAAGTTATGTTTTTAAACATGAAAGTTATGAAGAGGCAATTAAAAGCCTTCAGTTATGAAACAATATTTAGTTGTCTCATTCTCAGCTATAGCTGAAGCTTTAGTGAAAGGAATTTCTACTGGGCTTTGTTCAGTGGGAAGGAGATATTTGTAGTGCGCATTAAAATATGTGGAATTACTAATTTAGATGACGCACTTTTGAGTATTAAAGCTGGTGCTGACGCACTTGGTTTTGTATTTTATAAACCATCGCCTAGATACATTTCACCAGAAAATGCAACACAAATTATTAAGCAACTTCCACCATTCATTGAGCGTGTTGGACTATTTGTAAATGAAGATGCAAAAACAATAAATAAAATTTGCAAAAGTGCTAACATATCATTAGCACAAATTCATTTTGATGCACCAGATGAACTATACAGTGAACTTGAAATTTCTCATATTAAAGTTATACGTGCTAAAAATGAAGATGATATTAATAAATACTCAAATGAGTACCGTCTTGTTGATGCTTACCATGAATCTTATGGTGGTAGTGGAAAACGTCTTAATTTAGACTATTTTAAAAATATAGACTGCTCTAAAATAATCTTAGCTGGTGGATTAGATAGCAATAACTTACACACTATAAAAGATTTTGGTTTTTATGGTGTTGATGTAAGTAGTGGTACTGAAGATAGTCATGGAAAAAAATCACCAAAAAAGGTCAATGACTTTATAATAGAGGCAAAAAAACTTGGTTGAATTAACTCAAAAACTTGAACATGTTCTCTCTACAAAGGGACTAAAACCTCATAGTTACTATGCATGGCTACATGAGTATGGCGAGACCTCACTCGTGGAACAAGTTTTAATGGCACAAGGTATGCCACTTATTAAACATGATGGTAGATTTATCTTTAAAACTGCAATTACAAAGATAGAAGAAGAGATATTTTGTATTGTTGACATTGAGACAAATGGCAGTAAGTTAGGTGTAAACCAGATAATTGAGATTGGTGCTATAAAGTTTCAAAATGGAAAAATAATAGACACTTTTTCATCTTTAGTACATACAGATAAAATGAATAAAACAATAACTGGTGTTACAGGCATAACATTAGAGATGCTAAAAGATGCACCTCAACTTAAACCTATAATGTTTAAATTTAAAGAGTTTTTGGGACAGACTCTTTTTGTAGCCCACGATGTAAAGTTTGACTATGGGTTTATATCTCACACTTTAGATTCACTAGGGTTAGAGCCTATTAGAAATAGAAAGTTATGTACCATAGATTTAGCTGAGCGGACAATTGCATCTAAGCGTTATGGTTTAGGTCACTTAAATGATACACTAAAACTCAATCCAGAAGCTTCACACCACAGAGCATTAGATGATGCACAGACTACTACAAATCTTTTAAAAATTTTACTAAATAAAAAAGATAAAAATATTAAAACAACAGAAGCATTAATCCGTTTTTCAAAACAAGCACCTAGAATACCAAAAGTGTTATAATGTTGTTTTTAATCTCCTAAAAAGTCATAAAATGATACAAACTGCCATTTTACAACTTGGTTCAATTGGACTAAATAGTGCAAAGCTTGACTACTATCTAAGAATAGCTTCATCTCAAAAAGTCGAGCTTTTAATGCTTGGTGAATATGTCATGAGTAGCTTTTTTAAAGAGCTAGAGAGCATGAGTAAATCGATGATAAAAGAGCAAAGTAGCGCTCAAATTTCATCACTTAAATCACTGGCAAAACAGTACGAAATAGTGTTAATTGCGCCTGTGGTTCTTGTTAAATCTTCAAAAATATACAAAACTGTTGCACGAATTATGCCAAGTGGAAAAATATTTTATTACCACCAGCAAATTTTAATGGATTATCCACACTGGAATGAAGCTAAGTTTTTTGATAATGATATAAAAGAGTTTCAAGAGATTAACAGTTTTACATATAAAAGTATTAAATTTGCAATTTTAAGTGGCTTTGAACTGCATTTTGACCGCTTTTGGATACAAGTAAATGAGAAGAAAGTAGATGTTGTTTTACTACCTACAAGTTCAACTTTTGGATCAAATGATAGATGGCGTAATCTTTGTTTAATGAGATCTTTCACAAATAATTGTTACGTTTTACGTGCAAATAGAATTGGTGAATATAGAAGTAAAGATGGTCCTTGGAATTTCTATGGAGACTCACTTCTTGCATCTCCTACAGGTGAAATAGAGACATTTTTAACAGATAAAGAGGAGTTAATGATATCTCAAATATCTAAAGATAGCGTAAAAGAGGCGCGTAAAGATTGGCATTTTAATTCACTACAAAAAAGGGGCGTGTGATGTTAGAGTATTTTCATAGACAAGTGCAACTTTGGGGCGAACAGACACAATTAGATTTATTAACAAAAAAAATTGCCATTATTGGGTGTGGTGGACTTGGAAGTTCATTAGCTATTGCACTTGGTTCAAGTGGGATAGGTGAACTTCACTTAGTTGATTTTGATGAAGTAAGCCTACACAACATTCATAGACAGATAGCTTTTAAAACAGGTGATGAGGGGAAACAGAAGTGCGAAGTTGTTGCCTCTTTGGTTGAATCTAGATGTCCATATGTTAAGGCAATATCATATAATGAAGATTTAGGTGCATTTGCTAAACGAAAAGTTGAAGTTGATCTAATTATTGATGCAACTGATAACCTACCAACTAGGGCAAAAATTGACAACTATGCTAAATCTACAGATACACCTTGGATTTATGGTTCAGTAGAGGCGTATAATGGTCAAGTATGCTTTTTCGATAAGGCATCATTTGATGTATTTAAAATAACAGAGAAAACACCAGCTGGAATTGCTGCACCTATTGTTATGCACATCGCCTCACTTCAAGCAAACTTAGCACTTAGATACCTAACAGAGTATAAAGTAAAAAAAGATTACCTCTATTATCTATTTTTTGATGATGATGGTGAACTAAATACACAAAAATTTAAATTACCGGTGGCATAGATTCCATGCAGTTTGAACAATACCCATTTGAAAAATTACAACAACTTTTAGAAAATGTCCCAGCACTTTCTGAAAAAAAACTAATTAACCTTACCATTGGTGAGCCACAATTTCAAACACCTGACTTTATTCAAGATGAGCTAATAAAAAATAGCTCTTTATTAAATAAGTACCCAAAAACGGCAGGTGAACCTGAACTTAAACTATCAATGCTGAGTTTTGTACAAAGGCGATTTAGTATTATTCTTGAGGTAGGAGAGCTAATACCCACTTTTGGTACTAGAGAGGTTCTATTTAACTTTCCACAGTTCTTTCTACATGGTAAAAAAAACCCTACTATGGCATGTCCAAATCCTTTTTATCAAATTTATGAGGGCGCAGCAATTGCATCAAACTCAAAACTATATTTTTTGGACTTAAATGAAGAGAATGAGTTTAAACCAGACCCAAAAGATGAGAGATTAAAAGAGTGTGATTTAGTCATAATAAACACGCCAAACAATCCGACGGCATCTGTTTTAAGCTTAGAAGAGCTCTCAGAGTGGGTAAAGTCTTCAATTGAAAATGACTTTCTACTACTTAGTGATGAGTGTTATAGCGAAATATATTTTGATGAGAAACCGCCATCACTTCTTGAAGCTGCTCGCGCTGTAGGAAATAATAGTTTTAAAAATATTCTAGTAGTTAATTCACTCTCAAAAAGAAGTAGTGCCCCAGGTGTTAGAAGTGGCTTTATAGCAGGCGATAAAACAATTTTAAAAGAGTATATGAAATATAGAACTTATGTAGGTGCAGCATCACCGCTTCCACTTCAAAGAGCTGCAACAATAGCGTGGAATTATGATGACCATGTTGATACTTTTAGAAAAACATATACTTACAATATGAAACTAGCATATGATATATTGGGAATTAAACAACCAAAAGCTACTTTTTATATCTGGTTAAATGTAAAAGATGATAAAGAGTTTACTAAAAAACTATACAAAGATTACAATGTAAAAGTACTGCCTGGCTCATTTTTAGGTAGAGAGGGAGCTGGTGAGGGTTATGTACGAATAGCTTTAGTAGAATCAGCCTCACGCACGCAAGATGCATTAATACGAATAAAAGATTGTCTGGAAAACTTTAATGATTGAGAACAAAAACGACCCACAATTTACACAAAAATTAAATGAATTAGAGCAGAACGCACTAAAGACGCAAAAATTAACAGACCTGTATGAAGTGTTAGATCTTTTAAGTGGCACCGAATCTGATGAGAATAGAGTAAATAATATATATCAAAATATTTTAGAGATTGCGCTTGAACTATTTGCTAATAAACTAGAATCTAAAGAGATATTAAACCTTAATGATGAAGAAGAACTCTACACTCTAAGAGCACTTTATGAATATGCTATAAATCATTACAGTAACAGTGACTTTAAAGGTGCAAGTGAACTATTTTTAATGCTTAGTATTCTAACAGATGATTCTACACTTATTTTTAGTATGCAACTTCATGCAATCGCTTCTGCAGAGCATATAAAATTTGAAGCTTTTGTTGATAGGTTCATAGACATTGAATCTCTACAAAATGATGAAGGTGCAATTTTTATGGATAGATTTAAAGATGGTGTACAAGAGTATGTTAATTCTAAAGCAGATACACTGAAAAAGTTATACAAACTTTACCAAGACAGGGGATAAAACTTATGAAAATTCACTTCATAGGCATAGGTGGCATTGGAATCTCAGGACTTGCTAAACATCTTCTAGCTGAGGGTCATGAAGTTAGTGGGTCTGATGTTTACATAACTGCAATTACAAAAGAGTTGCAAGGCTTAGGTGTTCGTGTTGATGTTCCACATAACGCTTTTATAATTAAAGATCAAGACTTAGTTATACACTCTGCTGTTATAAAACCAGACAACCCTGAAATTATACGTGCTAATGAACTTGGTATAAAAGTAATGTGTAGAAGTGAAGCACTGACATTTATATTAAAAGATAAAAATGTTTACGCCGTTGCCGGTGCACATGGTAAAAGTACAACTACAGCAATATTAGCTTCTATTATGTCAGGTAGTACAATTATTGGAGCGCTAAGTAAAGCATTAAACTCTAATACTCGTTACGATGGTACAACAAATACAATGCTCTTTGAAGCAGATGAGAGTGATGAGAGTTTTTTAAATACCAATCCCTACTGCTCAATTGTTACAAATGCTGAACCTGAACATATGGAATTTTACAACTACAACTTAGAGCGTTTTTATGGAGCATATAGAAAATTTTTAGATCTTGGACAAAAGCGAATTATATGTGCAGAAGATAAATTTTTAAGTGAGTATGAAGGTGATGCTGTACGTCTTTACCCAACTAGAGATATTAAAGATATTGAGTATAAACTAATTGATAATCAGCCATACACATCTTTTTCATTACTTGATTTTGGTCGTTTTGATGTTTGGGGATTTGGTCAGCATATTGCAGTAGATGCAGCGCTTGCCATTTTAGCTTCAGTAGATGTTATGAACATTGAAGATATTAGAAATAATCTTAAAAACTACCAAGGTATAAAAAAGCGCTTTGATATAATAAGTGACTCAAAACAACTAGTTGTAATTGATGATTATGGTCACCATCCAACTGAAATTCGTGCAACCATGAAATCTGTTCAGACATATAAAAAGTTACGTGAGTTTAATGAGATAATTGCCATCTGGCAACCTCATAAATTTAGTAGAACAATTGATAATTTGTCTGAATTTAAAACATGTTTTGATGGTGTTGGAATGCTTGTAATTCTGCCAGTTTGGCGAGCTGGTGAGGAATCTATTGATATTGATTTTGAAAAAGAGTTCGCCCATTTCAATCTAATTTTAGCCGATAAAATTACAAGAAAAGATGATAAGGTTATTCTACTACGTGATGATGCTACTATTGCATCACTGAGTAGTGGTCTAGTTGTAGGTTTTGGAGCAGGTGATATTACCTACCAAATAAGAGGAGAGAGATAAAATGGCATTTTTTTATGGAGTTGTAGCTCTAATTACACTATTTGTAATTTTAAACCTTTTTACAGAGTTAGACAAAAGAGATAAAATAGTAATTGCTTCAGTAGTAGCAATCTTAATAGCATCAGCTATTTGGTATGAAAAAAGCAATAATGCACAACGTGCACAGACATATGAATTACAACTAAGGTTTAAACAGGGTAAAACACTGATATGTGGTGATATAAATGTTACAAAAGAAAACTTTAATTATGTGTCGCACACTTTTATAGGTTTAGATAAAAGTAAATTTAAAGGCTTCGTAATAGCTGAGAAACTATGCAAATAAAGAGTGATGACTTAGTACAAAAACTTGACCTGAAGGCTTTTATAAACTCTTTTTCAGACTTTTTCAGTAGAGAAAAACCTCTCTACATAGAAGGTGATCAAAATCGTCACTTTAAGTTTATAGATGAACTTAATAAGTATGAATTTAATGCACCAAAAAATATTAATAATTTAGACACTGCTCTAATGCACCTAAAAAAACAAGGTGTACTTAGTTTAAAAGATATATTCTTTTTTATAGTTATAGTACGTTATTTTAAATATTTACAGACACTACCTTTTGAAAATGTACTACTAGAGTGGATAAATGATATTAGAATCCCACTCTATTTTGATCAAATAGATAATCTTTTTAATGAAAAAGGTGAATTTAACCACGACGCAGATGAACAGTTAAGATCGTTGCATATAAATTTAGAACGTAATAAAGATGAGACTAGAGGGCTATATAGGAAGCTTCTATTTTCAAAAAAACTACAAAGTTATTTAGTTGATACTCAAATTCATTATGTACAAAATAGTGAAGCACTCCTTATGCGTCCAGGATTTAACCATGTGATAGATGGCTCAATCATAGGAAGAAGTAGTGCTGGACACTTCTATGTTGTTCCAGAAAGCTCTCAAAAATTAAATAGAGCCAAACGTTCAATAGAACAAGAGATTGAAGCAGTTTTATACGAACATGCTAAAGAAATTTCAAAAGAGTATACTAAGAATTTACAATTTTTAAAATTTATAAACAGAGAGTTCGATAAATTTGATCACTATCAAGCGCGTGTGCATTTTGCCTCTTCTAAGAATTTATCTTTAATTAAACCACAGAATGATGACAAAATTATATTATCAGATTTTAAACATCCTGCTTTAAATAAAGCAAAACCTGTTTCAGTTGATTTTAGTAAATCTATATTAATGATTACTGGTGTAAATGCTGGTGGAAAAACTATGCTTTTAAAATCAATTTTAAGTGCAGCTTTTTTAGGTAAGTACTTAATACCAATGCCCATTAATCCACATAAGTCTCATATTGGTTCATTTAAAAAAATTATACCCGTAATTGATGACCCACAAAGTGTACAAAATGATATTTCAACTTTTGCTGGGCGTATGCAAGAGTTTAGTAATCTATTAAAAGAGCGCTCAATATTAATTGGCGTAGATGAGATTGAACTAGGAACTGATAGCGATGAGGCAGCTGCATTATTTAAAGTCCTATTAGAGCAACTGATGAAACGTCAAAGTAAAGTAATCATTACAACACACCATAAACGTTTAGCTGCACTAATGGCATTTCATGATGAAGTTGCCCTTATGGCAGCACTTTACAATGAAAAAGAGCGTCGTCCTACATATGAGTTTTTACAAGGAATCATAGGTAAAAGTTACGCCTTTGAGAGTGCTCAAAGATATGGAATTCCTCAAAATCTTGTAAATGATGCTAAAAAAGTTTATGGTGATGATCAAGAGAAACTTAATGAGCTCATTGAAAGAAGTAGTGAATTAGAGTTAAACTTAAAATCAAAAACAGCAGAACTAGAACGTAGAATTAATGATGTAAAAGAGAGCCAAAGAGAGTTAAAAGAGGAAAAAGAGAATCTTTACACTACTTTAGTAGAGCAGAAGCGTAAACTAGATGGAAACTACCATGGAGCCATAACGGATGCTAAAAAGGCAGCTCGTGAGCACACTCTAAAAGAGACTCATAGAATGATGACAAAAGCACATAAACAGCTTCCAAAAAAAGAGATAGATAAAGAGACAATAGAAAAACTAAAAGTTGGAGATAGCGTAAAGTATAGACAAAATAGAGGAACTGTAATATCGTTAAAATCTAAAGAGGCACAGATTGAAGTTGATGGTATGAGGCTAAGAGTACCAATAAAAGAGTTAAAACGCTCAGAAAAGCTTAAAAAATCAGCTCCAAAAGTTACAGTTCAAAAGCCAAAAGAAAAAAGAGCAGCAATTAAACTAGACCTCCATGGACAAAGAGCTGAAGAGGCAATAGAAAATTTAGACAGATTCCTATCTGATGCTCTACTCCAAGGTAGTGATGAAATTTTAGTATATCATGGAATAGGTACGGGAAAACTTGCATTTGCTGTAAAAGAGTTCTTAAAATCTCATCCTAGTGTAGTTGGGTTTGAAGATGCTCCACCAAATATGGGTGGTTATGGAGCTAAAATAATTAAGCTCTAATATTTTAAGTGCGAAAACTTTTCGCTAACAGTTTAATTAAATCATCAATATATCTAACATTTAGTTTATCTTTAAACTCATTTTTCATAATATTTAGCGTCTCAAAAACTGACTTTTTATCATGAAAACTGCGTTCACTTGTCATTGCATCGAACATATCGCACACAGTTATAATTTGAGAAAATCCAGATATCTGTTGCCCTTTTTTAGCATCAGGATAACCTGTACCATCTAAATATTCATGATGATGCAAAATTGCATCTAATACATTATCTTTAACACCCATGCTAACTGCCAGAAGCTGACTATATGTGGAGTGCATTTTAACTAAATTATATTCAGCTTTTGTTAATGGATCCTTTTTTTCAAAAATATATTGAACAATCTCTTTTTTACCAATATCATGTAAAAAAGATGCTAACCCTAAATCTTTTAAATGAATAATAGTGTATTTTAAATAACTAGCTAATGCTAAAGATAATACTGTAACATTCATTGAGTGAATATCATGTCTATCTATGTGAGACATATGATTTAACATTGTCTTAAAAGTAGTATCATCATTTTTTAGTAATAGTATATATATCTCTATAATATCATTTATACAAGTTTTATTAAAATCAGTAATTCTATTATTAAAAAACTCACCCATAATTGCTATACCTGAGTCATAAATAATTTGCACCTTCTTTTCAATTGATAAAGTACTATTTGATACAAAACTTTTAATCTCTTTACAATGGCTACCAATATCAATACTCTCTGTATTTTTAGAATTTGATATATTAACTGTATACTTATCTAATAACTGACTATATTCAGAGTTATCTTTTGAATTTATGAAATGTTGTTCAGTATTAGTCAATAACTTTATCTCATTCTCACCTATCTTTGTACCACTAGGTATTACAATTACATAATCGTTATACCTTTTTACATAACAGTCGAACTTCATTACATAACCAATTTCTATAATAGAAGTATCTATAGGAACAAATGAATCTGTAATTTTTACTCTTTTTATCTTTTTCAGTATTATTACCTTATTGATTGAATTCTTTCAAAAAATCTAATATTTTGACTAAATTATAACAATTTTATACATAAATGTTTTGGTATAATTGTACCAATATAAACAAATGAAAGTATAAAATATGAAATTGACACAAATGATAGTAAAAGGAAAAGTTCAAGGAGTCTTCTTTAAAGCTAATACACAAAAAAAAGCAAAGCTACTGGGTCTTAAAGGTTATGTAAGAGATTTAGAAAATGGAAATGTTCAAGTTATTGTATGTGGTGTTGAAGAAAAAATTGATATGCTGCTAGACTGGGTAAATAGAAGCCCTGAGGGAACACGAGTTAATGATATAGAACTTAAGACTTTTGAAGTAGATAAAGTTTTTAAAACCTTCTCTATTAGAGAGAATTAGTTTTTTCTATGTAACTTTAGTTTCACATTCTCATTAAATTTCAACCTCATAAAAATTCTAACTTCTACAAATAAGTATAATTGTAATAATTTCTAACTACAATTGCAAAATATATCCAATTAAATTACTTAGGAGTTAAAAGTCATGAAAAAGCCATTAGCAAATATTTTATATATGTTAATATTAACAATTGGTACAGCACAAGCTGAAACTGCAACAACTAGTGCAGTAGCAACATTACAGAGTAGCATTGATGCTCTTGGAACTACTGTAACAAGTCAACAAACACTAGTATCAAAACTATCTGATGATATAGGAACTATGGCAGATAGAATAGGGACAATGGCTGATCGTATTGTTAGCACTGAAAAGATACTAGCAGATACTCTAATTGTACTTACATCAAACCCTGATTTAACAGGTGGAAGTAGTAGTAATGGTGTAGCTCTAACAGCGCCAACAGATAGCTCACCAGCACTATCAAAAACAGTAGCCCCAACCATAACTATGGTTCCAACCTCTTCTACATATTTACTTTATGCATCAACTGAACCTACATTTAGCGCAGGTAACACTATAGTTCTATACATTGACAGCAGTACAACACTATCGAGTAAATGGAGTCAAGTTGTATCATTTTACGATGCAAAAACAGCTACTCAGAATTTTTATTTAGCTATAAAGAGAGTAGATAGTTCTAATACTATTTCGTCAATATCTAATAGTATTAAAGTAACTTTTTAAAAGATATTTTATGAAGAATATAACTATTTATCCTATTTTTGTACTGCTGTTTAGTGTTCTAAGCTGGGCACAGACGATAAATGTAAAATCTGGATGGCAACTTTTAGGCGCAACAGAAGATAGCGCTTCAATGTGTGGATTTAGGGCAAGTTGTGTAAAAAGTGTATGGACATATGATAATGGTGTATGGAGTTCATATGAACCAACATCAAGTTCTAACACGCTAAGTTCTATTACAAAAGGTTTAGGTTTTTGGGTAAATATGAAAACATGCACCGACACTACCTTAAGTACTAACGTAACTTGTCAAGATATCAATATATCATCTACAGAAGTTCTAAATATGACCTACACTCTTCAAAAAACTAGATTCAGTGTATATGAGAGTAATCAAAATTTGACAAAAAAGCTAGTCACTGACATTGATAAGATGAAAACAAAAGTAGAAGCGATGGCAGATAGAGTTACAAACTCTATTGAAAAGTCATTTGAACTTGTTAAATTATTATCTAAAAGTGTTGAGATAAATTCTGCATATAAGAGTATTTTCTCGACCACAACTTCTTATGATACAAATACGCCATATTTTATTATGAGTCAACTAAGCAGTAAAAATTTTATACTTGTATCTTCATCTACACCTATCTTTTCAAAATATAAAACAGTTAAAACAGCTTTTAGTACTCCTGTATCTTTACTAGTTGCATGGCAACGAAGTATAGCCAACTACACTAAAGGAAATCTATACTTTAATATTTATGAAATTTTAGAAGATGGTACAACAAATCGTATATCTAACACTATGTTTATACCAGCGAAGAAGATGTTAACAATCTAAAAACTATAAAAGGTCAAAACTTGGTTTTCCAAGATAATACCCTTGTATATAGTCAATACCAATGTCACTAATAATATCAAACTCTTCTTTAGTCTCTACCTGCTCAGCAATAGTATCTATACCTATTTTTTTAGCAAAGATACTAATGGTCTCTACGACATCTTTTGCATTTTCATGTTTATCTATATCATGTATTAAAGAGCCATCTATTTTAAGTATATCTATTCCTAGATGCAAAAGATAACTAAAGTTAGCATAACCACTTCCAAAATCATCTAACGCTATTTTTGTACCTGTCTCTTTTATATCATGTATATGTTTTTTAAGTGTATCAAAATCATTTATCTCTTCAGTTTCTAGTATCTCAAAAGTAAGCTTACTTGCAAAATGTCTGTTTTCTGACAACATTTTTAGTATTATTTCCAAAATATCGTGATTAAAAAGATCTTGTAAAGCGAGGTTTATACTTAATTCTATATCATTAGTTTCCATAGTCTCCTTAGCAGATTCAAGAATGTATTTTGTCAATTCATTATAGACTTTTGTATGTGCAATAGATGGTAAAAAGTCTGCTGGGGGGATAACTGTTCCATCTGTATCTAGCATACGAACTAGCATTTCATACTTTTTTAGTTTTTTTGTATCTGTCTCAAATATAGGCTGAAACATACACTTTATGCGCGATTCTTCCATAGCAACTCTCACATCGTTAATACATTTAGATGAATTACTCTGTTTTTTATCTTTTTCATCAAGTAAACTAATACGGTTTCTACCATTTGATTTAGCTAAAAAAAGTTGTTCGTCTGCAATCTTAATTGCCTCATCAATATTTTTAGCATGAGAAGGATATTGATTTATCCCAATAGATAGTATAATACCCCAAGAAATTAAGAGAGAAAAATCTAGATTCTTATTCCAAAAAAGTTAAAATAACAAAATATTGAATAGGGATAAAAGATGAGCAGAAAGAGAACTATTTATACAACGGAATTTAA